>WBZU01000655.1_pt2 | contig 10334 bp, 10 predicted proteins | sample 5204311 | NCBI WGS metagenome assembly WBZU01 (sample SAMN12344359, study PRJNA552823) | activated sludge metagenome | biome: Activated sludge suspended growth; feature: Nitrification reactor; material: Wastewater; isolation source: activated sludge from nitrification reactor of wastewater... | reverse complement strand
AGTGCTACCTCCGCCTCTTTGATACTGGGCGAGTAGCCACGAGCACTACTTTGAAGAGTCCTCATGATTCCTGCCAACAGCAGGTTGGTGGTCTGCAAGATGATCAGTAGCTCTTGCGGCACTCCGATCTCGCCGCTGGTCAGCGCCAGGTAGATCTGCGTGAGCGTCTCGCCGACGTGCTCAGACGTCGTGGCCGGCTCTGTCTCAACGCTCCAGTCTTCCGTGGGCTCGATCTCGCCGCGACGGATCTTGCCGTGGAGAGCACGAACCTGGTCGATGTTCGCACCTGACAGAAAGAGCTCGTAGGTCTTGCCGTCGTCCGTTTGCAGTGTGGCAGTCACGCGTCCATCTTCGTCCGCGTACATCCCCACCTTGCGCCGCGGTCGCGTTGGGAAGTAGAGGAGCGCTTCGACGCTCTTGATGTAGGGCGCGAGAGCACTGGGCACTTCCTGTTGTAGTCGATCCAGGCGATAGTACCACCGTCCATGTTCGTCTTGCTGCAGATGCGTACCGAAGACCTTGTAGATCGTCTGTGTGCGGTGCCCTTGTGGGGGATCAACCTCACACACTCTCTCGAAACCGTCACTCAAAATCAGTCGTGCGGCCATGTGGCCTCCTCGTCTCCGGCGTGATTTTTAACCACGCTCGTGACGTTTGGGTTTGACTACAGAACATGGGATCATACATGATTTTGGGGTTTTTGTCAACCATAACGAAAAGGAGCCGCGTGGTGCGGCTCCTCGAAATATCACGTAATTTGGCTCTACTTAGCCTCTTCCTTGGGGGCTTCGGCAGCTGGCGTCTCGGCAGGTGCGGCAGCAGCTTCAGCGGCTTTGGCCTCTGCTTCCTTAGCGGCAGCCTCTTTGGCGGCAGCTTCAGCAGCTTTTTGCTTCTTGGACTTCTTTTTGCGTTCCTTCATCTTGTTGGTGTCCAACTTGATGAGTGAGGCAAGAGTATTCGAAGGCTTGGCGCCATGGCCAACCCAGTGGTTGTAGCGCTCCTCGTCAATTTTGAAAACATGGGGCTTGGCCTCTGGATCGTAGTGACCAATGATCTCTAAAAATCCACGCTTTGGCGAGGCGCCCTTTTCTTGGACGATAATGCGAAATTTACGCTTGTTTTTGGTGCCGACGCGGCTTAAACGAATTGCTAGCATGTTCCTTGCAAGTATTTAATAGGCTCGCCAAATGCGAGCGGTATGGGCGAATCATAAAAGGTTTTGGCAAGAATGTCAATAGTGAGTACCTAAAAAAGCACCCGGCGCAGGCGTGCGTCGGGCGAAGTGATTGATGAGTTTACTTATCCCATCCCGGCGGAAAGGGGTCGGGAAGGATTGGAGATGCAATGCCGAACGAAACCTGGTCGGAGATTGGTGAGTACTTCTTCACTGCCTCCCAGTCGCCATCGGTGGGGTTGGCATCGCCAGCGCGTGGGCCGGAGAGAAAGCGGACGCCCATTGCCTGCACGTTACCAGATACGTCCAGCGCCGTGATGTGAATGGCGCTGAAGTCTGCGCTGTGCAAGATCTTCACCATGGCGCTCACGTCTCCCATCTGTTCGTTTTGGTCGTGAATGACTGGCAGGTGAAAGTCGGTACGGTGAAAGCCAGTGCGCGGTCCTGCGATGCAGGTTACCAGCGCCATGTATGGCCATGACCAGCCAGCGACACCCTGCCTCTCATCGGTGTAAAAGAACAGTGATTCTTGGATCTCGCCGGTGTGGTGACCTCGCAACCCTTTCAGGAACTTGCGGGTTGGACGGTAGCCATCCAGTGACTCCTCCACTTCCTGGAGGATCTCCTCTTCCACATCATCGGCGGTGCGATCGGCTGGCTCGGTGTACAGCTTGTCGGTGCGGTAGTGAATGTCACCGTCGACAAGCCAGCGGCCTGAGGTGTTGATGGTCTCTTCGTACGTCGGCCCGTAGGCTTCGCGTTTGGTGCGAATGAAGCTGCCCAGACGCAGCGTTGGATCAATGAGTAGTGCAGCGCGAATGTCGTCGAAGCGGCTCATCGGTTCGGATCCTCGCGGTCGCGGTCGGGTTCGTTTTCGTCTTCGCCGCTCCACAGCTCGCTGGGCATGGCCATGACAATCTGCGGCGGCTGTGTCGAGCGCGCCATTGCGTCCAAGATCTCGATCGGAGAGCGTGGGCAGAAAATCTGTAGCGCGTTCCAGTCTCCACTGCTGTGCGTGGCAAGAAATGATGCGCCGGGAGTGTGTTGCGATGCGCTTGTCTCGATCCCGAAATCACCACGAAAGGTTTTCGTTTGATCTTTCAGCTCGACCCAAATCTTGAATCCTGGAAAGATCTTGCCCTCTGGAATGATCAGTGGCGGTGTCAGTGTTACAGCCGTAGCAACGAAAACCTCTTCCGCACCCTTGAGGCGTGCATCACTTTTGGCGGTAGCATGGTAGATCTCTGTTTCCAGTAACACGGCCCCTGCGAACTGGCCGCGAAGATGCTTCGTCAGCGTCTGTCCGCCATAGTGTTTGGTATTGCACAGCATGAGGTCTTCCCAGACTGCACCTGTGAGTGTACCACTGTAGATCACGCCGAGTGCGCGCAAGGGGTAACCGTTGCGCGACTCGAAGGCGATCTCGATAGTTTCAATTTCATCACGGAACGCAAGTCCCAAGCGTTTGAAGGCGATGCAGCCATCACGGTCATGGACTTCGACGTTGGGATCGTCGGGAATCTCTGCGCGTGTGATCTTGCAGCCCTCGACGGGCGAATCTTCGTAGAGTGCACTCAGCCGCTTGGTCGGATCCATCATCACGATCATGCGAACGGTATCGAACCAGCTTGCGATTTTGTTCATGGTCTCCCCAAAAACGTGTGCAAAAACGCGGTGGGACAATAGCATGCCATAGCTGTTCTTGTCAAAGTAGCACGCAATAAAAATCAGGGTGTTCGGAGACCAAGCCCCTTTGCGCTTCGCGAGTCTCCTCAACCCTGATTTTTATCGCTCCTTACTTTTTCAAAACCTCTTGCTTGAGTTGTCCCTCTTCGCTCACGTCTTCGAGGCGAATGGAGAGCATGGTCGAAACGCCGTCGCGCTGCATCGTAACGCCGTAGAGAACTTTGGCTTGGCGCATGGTCTCGCGGTTGTGCGTGATGGTAATAAATTGCGTGCGACCAGAAAGCGAGCTGATGATTTTTGCAAAGCGGCGAGAGTTGGCCTCATCGAGTGCGGCGTCAACTTCATCCAGTACCACGAACGGCGACGGATTGTTGGCGATAATAGCAGAGAGCAATGCGATGGCCGTCATGGCCTTTTCGCCGCCCGAGAGCATAGAGAGGCTCTTCATCTTCTTACCTGGTGGATTGGCGCGGATCTCAACACCGGCAATTGACGACTTCAGCGCCTGCGCCTCTTCATCGAGATCTTCTTCTTGTTCGTGAACCTCAGTGCCTGCTTCGGCATCTTCCATCTCTTCTGCTTCTTTGGTTTTAGTTTCAGGACGCAAGATAATCAACTTGGCCTGACCGCCATTGAACAAAACCTTGAAGGCTTTATCAAATTCGATATTGATTTTGCGGAAGGCTTCGTTGAATTGCTTGCGAATAGTTTTGTCGAGTTGTTCAATCACCTTGCGCAAATCGAGTGAGGCCTTTGTGAGATCCTCGGATTGTGTCATCAAAAATTCGAAGCGCTCCTTTACTTCTTGGTGTTCCTCAATCACCATCTCGTCGGCACCGCCAAGGCGCGCGAGCTCCATCTTCATCTTCTCGAGTTCTTGGCGCTGTGCGTTGCGCGCTACATCGTCGAGTGTGGCAATTGTCTCGCGCTCTTCTGGTGTTAACGCGCGGAGTTTGTCGTGTCCTAAATTCTCGTTGATTTCGCGATCCAAATCTTCCTTCTTGGTTTCAAGCCGTGCGGTGGCAACCTGAATGGCCGTTGCCTCATCGTGGATGCGGTTCAGTTCGATCTGCTTTTTCTGTAAATCTTTCTCTAGCGATAAGAATGTTTGCTTGCGCTCGGCTTCTTTTTGGTTGATGCCAGCAAGTGCGTTGCGTGTGGCGATAATATCTTGGTTGATCTTATCGCGACCAGCCTCGAGTTTCTTTTGCTTGTCCTGCAAATAGTTGACATTGCCTTCTTTAGAGGCGCCACTACCAAGCTTCGCATCGATACTCGCGATCTCGCCTTCCAGTGTTGCGAGACGTTTTGCCTTCAGTTCGTGATTAGCCTGTGCACTGCGCAATGCAATCTCAGTTTTTGTGCTGTCGGCAACTTGTTCCTGCTTGTTGTGCAGTGCTTGGTTGAGTTCGTTTTGTAGTGCAATCAGCTGCGACGAGTCAAAGCTGGTGCCACTTTCGTTAAGGCGTGTAGCAAGCTCTTCAAGGCGATCGCGAATATCTTCGGCCTGCTCCTTGAGCATCTTCAGTTCATTGAGATCTTCAATACGTGTGAGCTTTTCAATCAGGTCTTGCTGGTTTTTGATTGTCTCGCGTAGCTCGTGACGAATTTCTGGGCCACCGACGCTCTCTTTGCCTGAGCTGCGCTGCATTTTGGCGATGTCATTGCGCAGTCGCTTGGCCTCTTCGTCGAAGTTGCTGAGTGCCTTGTGGTAAATATCAAAAGTTTTTTTGTGGTTGGCGATCTCGGCTTCGAGTGCCTGCACCTCTTGGCGCAAAGTACTCGCCTCTTCTTGAAAGAGACGCTTTTGGCTGGAGAGTGTCTTTTGATCTTGGGAATAGTCGCGCGACTGCTCTACCTCGATCATGCCAGAGAGGCGTGCCAACTCCGATTCAATCTCGTTCTTTTGCTTTTGCTCGAGCTCCAGCTGCTGCTGTAACTTTTCGTACTCTTTTTGCTCGTTTGAGCCAGTGGAGGTGCCAGCGCGCAGTTTTTCTTCGAGTGCAAATACCAGCTGCTCTTGCTCTTTTACGCGCTGCTCAGTTTCAATGAGCGCGGCATTTTTTTCTTTGAGTTGCGTCTTGAGTTCGTCGATTAAGAAGCTGTACCACACAATCTGTCGCGCGGTCAGTTCTTTCTGGACCTCCTCGCGTTTTACAGCGCGCTTGGCCTGGCGCTCCAGTGATTTCAATCGCGGCGACAACTCATTTAATAGATCGCGCACGCGTTGCAGATTTTTTTGCGTCGTCTCTAGCTTATGTAAAGTGATGTTGCGCTTGAGTTGGTACTGCTTTACGCCCGCTGCCTCTTCAAATAATAGTTTGCGCTCAGCGGGTGAGGCAGTAATAAAGGTGTCGATCATGCCCTGACCAATCACGCTATAGGTCTTTTGGCCAAAGCCAGCCTTGGCGAGGAGCTCAACGATGTCGAGGAGACGTGATGGTGCGCCGTTGATGAGGTACTCGCTCTCGCCACTGCGATATAACCGACGCGTAATTGCCACCTCAGCCGCTTCAATTGGGATGCGGCCGTCGTCGTTATTGAGCGTGATCGTAACCTCGCCGAGACTCATGGCAGGGCGCGTATCGGAGCCACTGAAGATCACATCTTCGCTTTTTTTGCCACGCAAAAGCTTCAGGCTCTGCTCGCCCAAGCACCAGCGTACGGCATCGGCGATGTTGCTTTTGCCCGAACCATTGGGGCCGACGACGCCGGCATTGCCTTTGTCGAATTTTAGTACGGTTTTTTCGGCAAAGCTCTTAAAGCCTTGGATTTCTAGTCGCGAGAGGTACATTTTGTCTTTGTTTAGCCGCTACCAGGCCATTCTACCACAAAATTTGCAAGCGCAGAAACAGCGTGATATTCTATGTCATCGCACCTTCCAACATTGGGAGCGACATGAACGGATCCTTCCTGACCCCAACGAATGCAGAGATTCGATGCTGGCTTTTGGCCACGACGGGGCATGTTCTGGACATCGAGTACTATTTGACCAGGCTCGGGATAGGGATTTGGGATCCACAGCGACCACACGACATCATGGGCGAAGGAAACAAGTTGGAGTGGGAGGCGATCAAGAACTTTTCCCTCCAGTTCCGACACGATATCCACCCCAATGTCCTTCATGAGCACATCTCGGCTGCTCTAGCCTTTCATCGCCAGCAGTATCACCATAGGATGTGGAACGAGCCACACCCGGCGGCCAGTGTAGATGCCATGAAGCTCGGAGCTGTGGATGCAATCTGTTCCCTTCTCGAGAGTAATGGGCGCGCGTACCAAGGCGGTGCGCATGACTTTGGGCAGATCGCGAGTCGCATCACAAAGAACCCTCCACATAAGCGTGGTTGGCTCGAGATCATGCTGCCAGAGATTGCGCGTATGGAGCGCCCACAGATCGAGATGACTTCGCTGGTGGATTTCCGCAATCCCGGGATGCCCGCCGACAACTTCGATATCATTCGCGGACGTGTCGATGAGGTCCTGGGCTTTCTGGAGCGCGAGCGCGGCATTCCTCGCGCGGAACTCACACAGTAAGCGACACTCACCATTATTCTGGCAGTGCTCATCGCAGCACTGCTTTTTACATACCATCTTCTCGACGGTATTGTGATACAATGGCTATATGAAGGCAAAGATTCTTTTGCTCCAGTGTCTTATCGTCATCACCTGCATCCCGCAGTGGACGCACGCAGCAGTGACCGCCGATTACAACGGTGATCAGTGCATTGATCAAAGTGATCTCGCGATTTTGCGTGGTTCGTATGCAAATGCAACAACAGTAGCTGATATGGATGGCTCAGGCGCGGTTGATGTAAAAGATTTAGCACTACTGATGAAGAACTGGAAGGCATGTCCGGGTTCTTTTTCGATTGCATCGCTGTATCCCTTTGCTGTGGGTCACGCGCTGAAATATACGGCCTATAATAACAACAGCAAACCCACCTCAACCTACGAGATTATCACTACTGACCTGTGGCACGAGGGACATTTTACGGTGCACCACCAGTACGGTAATGTGGGAAGTACAGCACCGTTTTGTCCGCGCGTCGATGATGTCTATTATTTTCACGATGATCAGTTATTCTATACCGATACCTATGATTTTTATCCGCCTGCACCGAAAGATAACAATGCATCCACGCATACCATCTATACGCCCGGCCACCTGTGGGGTCGCATGACCATGTTTAAGAATCGTGCGGTAAGTGGAACCATGAAGGGCCAAGATTTTGATATTCAGAACGTAGATTGCACTGTGACTGGTGCGGTGGCACGTGCGGGAAATCCGACGCATCTTACAGAGGCACAGATTTCGGATAGTCAGTCGTGGTCCGATTACACCGGTGGCGCAAAGGTCACGGTGCCAACGCTGCTACTGCAACAAAAAACCTTCGTTAATGGACAGAAGAATAATATCTGGCTGGAGCAGTGGCAATTCTATAACGATCCGCGACTCGGCTATATGCCAATTGAGATTACAATCGCAACACAATCACCCAAGCAAACATCGCCTAAGGTAATTAGCCACGAGCGACTCAGTACAGTGCAGTAGCGTGGCGGTTGTCTCGTCCCCTCTTGACAAAGAGGGTTTTTTGGCGTATAATCTAATGTTTTGTAGTTCCTTGGTCTGCACTGATCTGGCGATTAGGTCGTATCTATCGGTCGCCAATCCCATGATTCTGAGCGAGCCCTTTGCGTTCAAGGCTCTCTCTGCGCCACGTCTCGCTCCGAGACCCACCCCTCGGGTAAGAAAGACGTGGATGTGATAACCCCGGCAGGACCAACCTCCTCAAAGGGGCACATCAGCAGGTTCAGGATCGATCCTACCCTAAGTCCCCCATCGGCCGCAGCCGAGGGGGACTTTCAATTTCGTAAAATATAGTTAGATCGCTGCCACCAAAAAGATGCCGATCATAATTGCAGCGACGATCACTTTTAATAGAGTGCCACCCAAGAAGCCAAGAAAAGCGGCAGTTCCCGCTTTGAGTGATTGCTTAATATTCTTCCCAACAATCAACTCACCAGCCACGGCACCAATGAATGGAAAAACAATTACACCCCAGAGTCCCGTGAAGACGCCAACGATGGCACCAACAATCGCAAGTGTGGTGGCGAGCTTGGAGGCCCCGGCAACCTTTGTACTAATGGCGTGTGAGGCGTAGTCCATAGCAACTACAAAAACGGTCAGGAAGCCAAGAATGAGTAGTGTGCCAACAGAGATGTGTGTGAAGTGATCAAAGATCGCGTAAACCAAAGCGCCAATAAAAATAAGTGGGGCGCCAGGTAGTGCCGGCAAAAATGTTCCTAAAAATCCTACGACCAGGAGGACAATTGTGACAACCCACACTAAAATTTGCAACCAGAGCATTAGGCCTCCGTTGGCTTAGCGTTGTTCCACTTCCCCTTTTCGAGTGCCACCTGGGCTGCTTCGGTTTGTGCGGCTTGCTTAGAAAATCCAGTGCCGCTGCCAAACTTTTTGCCGCCAATGAATACCGCTACCGTAAACTTCTTAGCGTGATCGGGGCCCTCTTCGCTCATGACACGATACTCTGGTGTTACGCGCATCTTGGCTTGGGCAACTTCCTGCAAGCGGCTCTTGGGATCAATATGACTGCCGAGTTCCAAAATCTCTTTCAGTTCGCTCAAGACATTCTTCAAGATAAATACGCGTGCAGCCTCGTAGCCCTGATCGAGATAGATGGAGCCAATCACGGCCTCCATAGTGTTTCCTAAAATATATTCGCGTGCGCGTCCGGTATCTTTCTTTTCACCGTGGCTCAAATAGAGATAGGCTTCAAAGCCAAGACGCTTTGCGATCTCGGAAAGCTTCTTTGAGTTTACCAAGGCGGAGCGCCAGTTGGTGAGTTCGCCTTCAGGATTTGGATAGTTGGCGTAGAGGTAATCGGTGACAACGAGTTCAAGTACGGCGTCGCCTAAGAACTCAAGGCGTTCGTTGTGATCGAGGTGGAAGTCTTTGTTTTCGTTGAGATAGGAACGATGAACAAAGGCCTGGGTTAGCAGGTCCTTGTCTTTGAATGTAACGCCCAAAACGGATTCGAGCGCAGCAAAATCTTTTTTCACGGATGTCCTTTCAAAACGAGCTCTGCACAGATGACGGTCATCATCTTTGCACAACTAGTTTACATTGATAAATTACTTAGATTCTTTTGAACTTTGTGTCGCTGCTTCTTTTTCGCTGGCGATCGCTTCTTCTAAGCCAGACTCGCGGAAGATGGTACCAAGAACGCCGTTCACGAACTTACCGGATGACTCGCCGCCAAAGGTCTTGGCGAGCTCGATTGCTTCGTTAATCGCAACTTTCGGTGGCACCTCTTTATCAAATAGCAGCTCGTAGATGCCAAGGCGAAGGATATTGCGATCGACTACGGCAATTTGCGGTAGCGGCCATTCGGGCGCTGCCTTTTCAATGAGTGGATCAATCTCTCCAAGGTGGTCAATTGTTCCCTGCACCAATCGCAGTGTAAACTGCGGATCTTCGACGCCAGGCGCAAACTCGCGCAGATTATAAGTAATCATGTCGCTGAGCTTTTCGCTATTCTGGTTTTGAAAGTCCCACTCGTACAATGACTGAAATGCGATTGTACGAAGGAGGTGGCGTGAAGCCATGGTGTTAAGGGGTATTAAGCCTTGGACTTAGCGTAAGAACGTCCTTTATAGAAGCCACAGTTACTGCAGACGCGGTGCGGCAGGGCCGGTGCATTACAGTTTGGGCAGCGTGTCACGGCAACTTTTTTGAGTGCGTGATGTGCGCGTCGTTGGTTACGGGCAGATGGAGTTGTGCGTTTCTTTGGTACGGCCATAGATTTGTAATGCGCAGTGTATCACACTGGCTGAGGTTTGTAAAGCCCCTTAGACGATTGTAGCGGAAGCAGCACTGTCACCGGCATCCATGCGCATGACTTTGATGCCCTGCGTGTCGCGACCCAGCTTGGAGATGTCGCTGATGGGGGTGCGAATGATCTGCCCCTTCTTAGAGATTACCACCAAATCCTTCTTGGCGCGCTCTTGATCGAGCATAAACATTGCGATGGTTGGGCCATTTTTGGTGGTTACTTTGAGGTTGCGAATGCCCGAGCCGCCACGATTTTGGATCTTGTAGAGGTTGAGTGGCGTAATCTTGCCATAGCCCTTTTCGGTGATGGTGAGCACACCAGCCAACTTGCCACCCTTGGGGTCGATGACATCGAGGCCAATGAGGAAGTCTTTGTTCTTCAGTTTGATGCCACGAACGCCAGCGGCGTTGCGGCCCATCTCGCGTACGTCGGTTTCTTCGAAGTGAATGGCCTGACCATTGGCGGTTGCCACGAAGACTTCGTCTTTGCCACTGGTTTTGCGGACTTCCATGAGTTCATCGCCCGGCTTGATCTTGATCGCGATGAGGCCAGAGCGGCGGACGTTTTCAAATTCGTTAATGGGCGACTTCTTAATCACGCCATTCTTGGTGGCCATAATG
>WBZU01003459.1_pt1 | contig 10341 bp, 12 predicted proteins | sample 5204311 | NCBI WGS metagenome assembly WBZU01 (sample SAMN12344359, study PRJNA552823) | activated sludge metagenome | biome: Activated sludge suspended growth; feature: Nitrification reactor; material: Wastewater; isolation source: activated sludge from nitrification reactor of wastewater... | reverse complement strand
CAGCGGCGAACGATGAGCCAAGAGAAGCAGCAGCTCCACCACTTAAACCAGTACCACCAAGCGCTGTACCAGGCCCGCCAATGAAAGCAGTGCCAGCACCGCCAACGTTAGAGAACGCGCTTAGCTGCCCAGCCAACCCAGCGCCGAATGAGGTAACAGCGCGACTGCCAAACAAGCCGCCCAAAGACTGAAACCCACTACCAAGTGCGCTCGTGAGGGTACTATTCGCAGCAGAAAATCCATTTTGTAACGAGCTTGCTATACTTGCCGCATTAAGTGCACTCAACCCTCCGGTCGAAGACCCACCAACGCCTATTAAATTCCCAAGGCCTAGACCTTGTATTGTTTTTAACGCAGCAGCTTCTGCGATAAACCTACGAATCGCATTACCAAATCCTTCTACTAATCCTTTTAGCCCATCATCAAAAGGATCAAAGAAGAAGTTTGCAAATGATGTTTGGATGTTTCTTGCAGCCTGAATTGCGAACTGTGACATTTCATCGAACGTTTTATTCGATGATTCACCTAAGCTCTTAATGCCTTTCACAGCATCTTCAGTGCTATCTGATAGCTTACCAACTGCTTTTTCGTAATCAGTATTGGCTTCAGAAACAGCCTTGTTGAAGATGTCCTGCTCTATCGCACCAGCTTGCAACAGTTCTACATAACGCTTAATCTGATTATTACGCTTAATCCACGGATCAAGAGATTCTGTTAATCTTTGCCCTTCGGTGAATAAAGATTGAATCTTGCGCTGTTCTTCTGCGAGTCTTTTTTGTTCGTCAGTTAATTTCTTTATCCCGCTACCAGCAGAACGAACAGCCGATGCTGAACTTGCAGTAGAAGCGGTAAATTTTTTAGTACCTTCATCGCTCGCGCGTAAAGCACGGTCTAAGCTGGTTTGTTTTTCTACTAATCCTTGAAGTTCTTTAGTGGCTTCTCTTAGTTGAACTTTAAGAAACTCAACTTTATTGTCATCTTTGAACATGTCACCAAACGCGCCAGGCTTCAATTCTTTCTGAAGCTGTGCATTGATGTCTAATACTTCTTTGCGCTTCTTGCCGATTTCATCCAGGCCAGCAGTTCCAGCAAATACTTCTTTTAAACCGCGCCAGATTCCGATTAAAACGTTACCTTCACGCTGCGCCTCAACGACGCGTTCAGTAAATCCAACTAAAGCAGGCAGTATTTGATTGGCAATCGATACGCCAAAAGATTGTGCGCCTTTAGCTAATCGATCTAAATTATCATTAAACCGTTCAGATGCAGCAGCGGATTCAGCCGTAACCGGATTAAGTTTCTTTCCTTCTTCGATTAACTGTCTAAATCCTTCTGATCCGCTTGAAAGCAATGGCACTAGATCAGCCATGCGATCGCCTAGCGTGGAAGTCAACGCGATAGCACGATCTTCTTTTGAATACTTCTGCAGCGCATCAGCTAACGCTAACAACTGCTCTTCAGGGGTAGCGTCTTTTAACTTGGTATAAGCAATGCCTAGGTTGTTTAAAGAATCGATCGCGGATTTGCTTCCAGCATTCGCTTCTGCAATTAATATGCCGAATTGCCTAGCCGCTTTGCCTACTTTTTCGATTTCTACGCCGGATTGTTCTGCAGCAAAACCGATGCCTGCTAATGATTCAACAGATATGCCGGTCTTTTGTGATAGTTTATTTAACTCATCCTGCGCATTAATGACAGAACGCGTCATAGCAGCAAGGCCAGCAATAGCACCAGTAGCGCCTATAGCTGATAGCGCACCCGTTACCTTAAATGCCGTTCCTGCTAATCCTGATAGTTTATCCTGAACTGAGGATATAGCTGACCCGGTAAGGTCTTTACCAACAATCTCGACAATTGTCTTAGCCATTTCCTCTTATTGATCTCTGATATAAGATTATTTCTAAGATTTGATCGATGACAGATTCATAATCATCGACGCCTAAATATTCTAGGATTGGCTCAACTTGCAACCAATCCATACGGCCTTCCATAAGGTTAAAAGCCGTTAATGCTTCAAAATTCTGTTTTTCTAGATCAACTGGTTTAGCTTCAGAAAATTGTTTTTTAACTTCCTGAAAGTTAAACCAGTCAATTAGTTTTTTTTCAGACTTTCCTTTGTTTCTAAATACTTATTAAGAGAATCAATCAAGGCGTCTCTAATCTTCTCAGCGACGTCAGTTGCGTCGCTTATATATTCAGAGAATATTTCCTGATCGAACGCAACAACCTCATCAGAACCACCACTAAATAAGTCTTTCTCTTTCACGCTTTCCCAGCCATTAATGAACTTACGCGCAATATCAAACGCGTTAGCATTGGCGTTGTACAGCTTGCCAAATTCTTCTAGTGAAGGCCTGCGTCCGAAGAATTTCATTTCACCAACTTCAATAGTGACTTTGCGAGATTCTTTCATTCGATTAGCTAGACTCATTTACACTCCTTAATGCAACACAGTTGCATTAGCTGGCAAACCATTGAGGAATACCGGTTACTGTTACTGACACCTGAGAGGTCGCAACATTACCAGCAGAACCATCAATACCAGTACCACCAGCAACTTCACCATTGAAAATCATCACGTTACCGTTACGAGTAGTAACTCTAAATGCTCTATCACCACCAGCAGCACGCGCAGCACGTACAGCAACCATATGAGAAGCCATCGGATCAGAGAACACGGTTAACGTTGCTGAAATAGCATCTTCAAAGCCAGCGATTTCTTTCTTAGTCAAGTCACTGATAGCAGTAACATCGATCTTGTTTAAGTTACCGTCAGGCATTGAGAACTGTTGTATATTGTCAAAACTTACCCAAGCAGATACTTTATTAGCAGTACCGCCAGATGTGTAAGTAGAAAATCCAGTTGAGTCTAATCCTTCCGCGGTGAATGATGTGGTAGTAGGACTTGCTTTAACGCGAATAGCGCGTTTATTCATTTCATTCATGCCAGAAATATTATCTACAACCACAATATCGTTAGCAGCGAATCCATTAGTGCCAGAATTAGTGAATACTGCTTCTGATGCTTTTGTAATAGCTGTAATTGTTACGTTAGTACCTAAAGTGTTTTCCATTTCAACTTTAGTACCTGTCAGCGTAAATGCCATTTTAAACTCCTATTAAATAACTTTTTCCGGATCGTTAACATCAAGAAACCTAGCTATGTATTGCAGCGTTGCTATGCCAATTGGTTGATCACCTTCACCAAATAAATCAATCGTTGTTGAACTAAACTGCAACTCATCAGCGCCTAACTGGTTGTCTATCAAAGCGTTTTCAATCTTGACGCTATGCTCATCTAGCAAGTCATCAACATTGAACAAGGCCTTTTCAAAAACTCTGATATTCAGCGCTATATCTCTTGTAGTAGTGCTAAGCGCTTGGTAATTAACCTGGTCGGTCTCTGTTGTGATAATCACGCAAGGAAGATCAGCCGCTTGAACTTGCTTCGTTCTGTTAATAAAAACAGGTCTTTGAACTGCCTTCTCTATTACTTCCTTAGCTCTTTCTCTGAGCTGCTTTCTTATGTGTGCCATTCAACAGCAAGCTCTATCACCGACATTCCAAAACCATCAGGCTTTACACCAACAACGCGAAACTTCTCGCCGCCTTCTGCATAAGCTTCCATACCATGTTCTATGCCTAAAACATGTTCAGATTTTGCTACGAAGGCCGGATTTGAACTTTCAGTAAACCCGACCTCGTCATAACCATTTGTATAAATTCCTTCTACTTCCTGACCATTTACAATCAATACCTTGTTTGATAAATGACCTATGACAGAATCATTTATCTTGGCAATTAAGGAAGCAAAAGCAGCAGCCATTAAGCAGCAACAGCCGTATAGCAACCGATCTTCATCAGCACGGTAGCGCTCGGATTAGATGCGGCAGAAACCGCAATACCGACGCATTGTTGAGAAGTCGTTGTTTTGTTTACAACCTTGTTGGTCGCATCCCAAAACAAGCGATCACCGACCGCTATTGCCAACGCGCTAGTTTTTGCAATTTCAACTACGCCCTCAGCTACAAAAGCGCCTACTTCGCCGTTCTTAACATCTTCAGCAGCCACACCGAAAAGACTAGTTCCGAACAAATAACCGACGCCTGCAGCAACATCAGCGCCAGGCGCAAGGCTTAAGGTATTACCACTCATTACATAATTCTTCATGACAAATCCTTATTGCAACAGAGTTGCATTAATAGTTAAAATTAAGCCCCGTTGTTTTTATATAAACCGCGGTAATCAATTGTTTTAGCAGCAAAATCAAGTCTTACTTTGATTTCCATACCGTCAACTTCAAAGCCATGTCTGGTTTCAATGTAAGCGCCTTGCTGGCCTTCTAAGTAGCAATATTCGATGGTGTCAATCATTGAAGGGTCAGCGGCCAGATACCAAGCGGTTGCACTGTTATCATCTAACCGTGCCTCAGCAACAACATCTAAAGAACCAGCAAATGGATTAACTACTGATGATTGACTAGCAACATAAGCCTGGCTTACAAACTGAGCAGCGATCGTTTCTTTAGCCGCCGGAACGATTAAGAAACGCGGTCTAATATTCATCACTGCGCTTTGTGGTGATTTTTGTTTACGCATCAAAGCACGAGCGACACCAAGCGAAGCAACAGAAATGTCTGTTCCTGTTCCGGTCAAGTTCCCATGTGTCGCATGGAATAACGCAACAGAATCAGAAAGAGCCGCATTAGTTGTAAGCACACCGTAAACAGTATCGCTTTCAAGATTTGCAGCAGCCATTGCCATTGCCGCGGGCAATCTTGTCAGCGCACCTAAATCATCGTTAATCATCGATTGGCGTGTAAATCCAACGATCTTTCCATATGTTGCCAATTGATAGGTTTCTTTGCCGTCAGTTACAGCGCCGCGTTCAAACTCGCCGTTCTCTGTTACTTTCTTCAATGCAGGCGCATCTGATAATGCCGCACGAGTGATTGTTCTAAAATCAGAAGCAGTTGTTTGTCTAGCCCATGCGGTAAAAGTGCGAGGCGCAGATTCGTAAGCTTGACGTAATGATTTGTTTGCAACATTGGCAAAAATAGAAGGCAGGTCAGAGGTGCCTTCAAATGCACGATTTGCAATTTGCATTCTGTCCATTCCGCGAACGCTAACGCCTTTACTTACTAAGCAATCTCGTGCCAACTCTATTAAAGTAAGTCCTGCGTATTGTTTTGCGCCGTCTGATAATTTGCTTCCAGGATTTGCGCGATGGTAAATAGCATCAGCAACACATTCGCGCGTCGTTTCTGTTTCATCACGCACGGTGTACATATCCGCAAGAGTAGTATTAGGTATTTCTAAATTGGTGCGCTTTTCTAATGCGTTAATAACAGCATCTTTTGATTCAGCAACAGAAGCGCCGCGTTCAATTAATTCATCAGCAAACTTTGCATCTAAACCAACTTTGCGCACCATATTCTTAATTTCTGCTGAACGTTTGCGCTCAACTTCTATTGCTTCTTTCTTGATGCTTTCTAAATCGATCTCAACAGATCGTGTTTCTTCCTTGACTACTTCAGTCACCGCTTCTTTGTTTTCCATTTCGACCTCATTAGTAATTGATCTTCCGATTCCTACTGTTGCGTCCGCTGGGATATCGCACAATGTGATTTCCATCGGAAGCCAGCTAGTAACCCGATATTCATCAGGTTGTTCTGAATTGCGTTTGGTTAGTGTTCTTTCTTGGATTTGATAGCCAACGCTGACATTTGAAATAATCCCATCTTTCACGTCTTGAAGGACTGACCGCATGCCATCACGACGCGACAGCTTCACCTCAACATAACCGCGACCGTTATCAATCCATGCGCGTTTTGTTATGCCAATTGAATTGTATGGAACGTCAGCAGTACGACCAGACCCGTGATTTAAAAGGACTGGTGCGCCAGCGTTTAAACGCGATAGATCAACTTCTTCGCCACGATGACCTAATACTTCAATCCAAGGATCATCACGAAAGAAAGACGAGCGAGCATAAGGCTCTTCAGAAGAAAAAGGAAATTCTAGAACTAGATTATCTGTAGAATCTTCGCCGTTATCTCTTTGTGTAAGAGCGAGGCCGACGCTACGATTGAATAATTGCTCTGTCATAAACACTTAACCAATAATGATTAAGTGTTTTATACAGAAACATGATTCTATTTATAAGGTAGGATTTGCAACGGTTTTAGAAGATGATGGATATTGAATACCTGCTGCTTCAAGCATTTCTTTATCTTTCTTAATCTCTTCTATTAAAAGATCAGGTGAATAACCGCGCTGACGCGCCGATTCAGAATAAGACTTTAAGCCAAGCTCAAGCTCTAACCGTTCACCTTCCACATCTTTCACGGGATCGACCCAACTCCATTTTGGAGTAGTCCATTCAACTTCTATATCTGTTTTGATGTTATGCGTTAAAGCAGCAACATTAAGCCATGTAGACATTACGCGTTCGCAAAACATAGGAATAAATGTTAACCATTGGAACTGCTCAATTTCGCGTCTAAAGTCTAACGTTCCAGCGCGAATCGATGAATAATTTACTTGAGACAAATCACCAGTCATTTGCTCGTATGTTATACCAATCCCAGCAGCTATAGCATGCAATCTGTTATTTACATATTCAGCATAACCAGTGGAGGCGGGCGGATTATTAAATGTAACTGACTCACCATTACTTAAGTATTCAACCATGCCCGGTGCTAATTCTTCAATCCTCCTGTTATCTTCTGTTGATGTCATACCAATGGAAGCACCATCGTCATCTGAATGAACAAACGCAGCTATGCATGCTTCAAAAGCTTTTCTGGCTAGCGTTGCCTCCTCATAGTCATCCAAATCATTCTGCATCATCATGACGGATGAAAATATAGGAACGCCTCTAGCCTGTCCAGGCCTTAGTTTTTCATAGATATGAATAATATCTTTAGCGTCTATCCGTGAGGATTGTATTCCATTAAGAATAGGAGACACCTCACCTGGATGTTGCTTAAATAGCCAATAAGCGACGCGCTTTCCAATGGCATCATATTCAATACCGTTTTGGATATAACCGCCATTCTTCAAATTTTCCGTCTTATTAGAATCAATATAATCTGGCTCTAATATCTGAATCTGCAATGGCACTAATAACCCATCTTCTGCTTTTCTGTATCGAAATCTAACTAAGCATTCGCCAGACTCAAAAACTGTTCTTACAATTAATCTTTGTAATCCATAAAAATCAAGCTGACCATCGGCATCAAATTCTTTTACTGACTGTTTCCATAAACTGAGAATCTTCTTGTTCTTTATGCTTGGATTAATGCCGACACCAACCGCATTTGATACCAACACACGCATTGCTTTTGATGCGTACGGATTGTTTCTGACTAAATCGCGCGATCTATCTCTCAGTTTTGTCAAGCTCACGCTGATCTCTGCATTTGCTGAGGTGCTTGGTGTAATCCATCCACCTGAACGGCGACCTGTTTTTGCGCCATCGTAACCACGCTGCATAATAGAAATAGCGCGTCTAGCTCTTAATCTTGATAGCTTAGATGCTGGATTAAAATAACCAATCACATCGTCTATAATAGTCATTAATCCATCCTCCTAGAGATATAAGAGTAGCGAGTTCGTTTAGGTATAGCACCAGATTTCTGAAGGTCAGCTTTGATTAAATTACGCGCAGCCACAAGATCGGCCATCGATCGATAAACAACCTCGCGCCCATCATAAGCAACTTTCAGTTCTCCACTAGCAATCGCTTCTTCGATTGCATCTAGTTGCGTGGTAGTGAACCCCATCTCTTTCTCCTGTAAACTCTTAATAATGTATAAACATTTGATAAAGAAAATCCAGATAACTCAGCCGCTTTCTTAGCGCTTCCGGTCTTTAAAAATGTTTCTATCGCAATCTGCCTGTCTTTTTCGGTGTGCTTTGCTAGCCATACATCACTGCCACCATATTCACGGCGGATCGTTTTCTCTATTGCACGAATGCGAAGATCATCAATTCCTTCATTTTTAATGAGATCGCATAACCTATTCAGAAAATCCATTATCTACGTCTCCCAAATCGACTAGAAAACCGTTCTTTATATCCACTAAATCTGCCTTCGCGTTTAATTTCCGGTTGCTTTTGCAACTCAGTTGCATTTGTAGATAAATTTTTTTGAGATTGCGGATTGTTAACACGAAACAAGTATTTATTCCAGTCGCTTTCTGTAAAGCGATCAGCTCTTATTCTTTGATGATGTAATGCGGCAAATGAATAAACAAGCGTATCTAAAGGCTCATTCCTCACGCCTGGCTTATTAATATATCTTTTTTTTCTATTGTCATATGTCTCAGACAGAACACCGGCAAAATAATAATCATCCAAGTCAGAAGAGAAGTGGAGCATGCGATCTTCTATATTTTTATCTCCATCATTTTTTAATCGAGAGAAGAGAACGTGTTTAATTTCAATCGTCCCGACCGCATGAAGCATAATGCCTTTCTTGTCTAATGTTCCTTTCCAGTTAACATCTTGCATCGTACCTTTACCTAAAGGACGAGCGTTAATCTTAACCGCGCCATAGCCAGCAATAGGATTGCTTATACGTCTTGACCGAACATAATTTTTTACCGCTTCGCCACGATGGCCGCCAGTATCAATTAGTGTTGCAGATATAGGTATTTCATGACCTAACACATGCTGCACCTTAGTATTAAGTAATTTAGTTAACTGGTCCCAGACATCATCTTCAGCAGGATCACCCATTAATTCAACATAATCCAATACCCATGCCTTAAGATGCAAACCATACCCAACGATCTGGACAGCAAGCCTGTTGTCCTGAGTATCGACACCAGCAGTTATAATCAATACGCCTTCAGGTGCAATTCTTAATCGATAATCTTCAGCGCGATCTCTTAGTATTTCGAACTTAGTAATATCTGTGGTTCGCTTCCAGCTCCTAGCAAGCCGTGTGTTGTAAAACACGATCATCTGTTGCTCTATGCCACGATCTAGATCAGCTAGCGCTTCTTGGTGTTGGCTGTATAAATCTGTCCAGCTATACCATCCGTAAGGTTGGAACATCGCAGAAAGTAAGAAACTCTCCGTCTTTGATTCAATCTTTGCGTCTGACCATAAACCATTCTTGAACATCTCTTTTTTGTCTGCATCACGATGAATGCCTCCACATTGTGCGCAAGGATATAATGCTTGCCCGCTCTCGCCGAGTATAAGGTTTTCAAAGACCAACTCTTGAGCATGGCCGCAATGAATACATTCAGCCAACGCAACGCGCTGCGTGCCTTCTAGATATAGCGCCTCTATTCTGCTTTCATCTTTTATTGTAGGACTTGAGTAATAATAAGACTTGGCTGTATTAGAGAATGTAGTCTGTCTAGCTTCTGCAAGCTTTACCGGATCACCTTCACCATCCACGGATTCATCAGCGCGGTCTATTTCATCGAATGACACATAACGCGCCGGAATTTCTGCGAGGTTTGCAGCACTGCCAGCCGTTGCAATGTACAGAGAACCACCTTGAAATACTTTTATGTCTTGTGAGTTGGTAGCAAGCCTACTGCCAGGTGGAGATACTCTAGGCCTAACCACGTCGACAGCATCAATCACGCGGTCTATACGCTGAACAATACGTTTGTGCAATTTCCCGGTAGGCATTAACCAAACGAAATTAGATGGATGTTGATGAACGATGTAACAGAACCAGTTAAGTGCTACTTGCGTTTTAAGCATTTGCGATGCGGCCATCAACACAACACGTCTGCTTGGATGGCGATCTGATAAACACCTCATAATTTCTCTAGCGTGAGGTGTGCGATCTAATCGATATTTTCCATACTCAGCAGCGCCGGTTGATCTAGGAATAACCATGTACCGTTCGCTCCATTCGTCAAGCGGTAACGATGGATCGGGAGCCAATCCTTCTATTAATGCGGTGTAGAATGTAGACTTTCCGTCTAAATCATGAATGGTTGGTTGACGCGCTATTCGCGTTACTGCCCGCATGACTCAATGAATTCCTTCAATGCGCGGTCAATTTCATCGCGCAAATACATTTCAACCTTTGCTGGATCTTCTATGTTAACCAGATTAGGTGATGATTGTTTACAAATAGAATGCAAAGTATCGCGAAGTTTGCGACCCGATTCGAATGCTGCATTGTGCACATCAGAGCGCAATACCAAATTACGACGCGCCAGATCAAGCTCAAGCTGTTCTTTATCAGCGCGAACCTTGTCAAGCCGGGCTCTTTCGTATTGACCATCGATATCTAGTTTAAATTCAAGCGCTTCCATATGTACAGATTCTGGATTTCTAGATTAAAATTGAGGCCTTCATCACC
>WBZU01003455.1_pt1 | contig 10355 bp, 8 predicted proteins | sample 5204311 | NCBI WGS metagenome assembly WBZU01 (sample SAMN12344359, study PRJNA552823) | activated sludge metagenome | biome: Activated sludge suspended growth; feature: Nitrification reactor; material: Wastewater; isolation source: activated sludge from nitrification reactor of wastewater treatment... | reverse complement strand
CTTCTTTTTTTTATGTGTATATTTTCATATGTTTAGAGGTTTATATTATAGTTCATTTTTATATCCAAGACAATTATTATGAAAATCAGGAGTAATAATTTTTTTATTAATGGTAGTAACAGCTTTTTTAGGTTATGTTTTACCATGAGGACAAATGAGTTTTTGAGGAGCAATGGTTATTACAAGTTTATTATCCTCAATACCATTAATAGGTAATGATATTGTATTTTTATTATGAGGTGGTTTTACAATTGAAGATGCAACGTTACATAGATTTTATGCATTACATTTTTTATTACCTTTTATATTATTATTTTTATCTATCATACATATTTCATTATTACATGAAACAGGTTCAACTAATCCTTTAGGTATACCTTCAATGTATGAAATAATACCTTTTACACCATATTTTATATTAAAAGATGTATTAAGTATTTTAATATTTTTAATTTTTATTTTATATATAAATTATACAAATCCAGACATGTTAGGTCATACATTAAATTATCAAATGGCAAATTTTTTAGTTACACCACCACATATAGTACCTGAATGGTATTTACTTTTTTTTTATGCTATATTACGTTCAATACCGAATAAATTATTAGGTTTTATAGCTATGGTATTATCAATTGTAGTATTATTAGTTATACCTTATATTATGAAAAACAGTATAATTAGAAGTGGTTCATTTAGACCTTGTCATAAATTATTTTTTTGAATTTTTTTAGTCATTTGTATTTTATTAGCATGAATTGGAGGTATTCCAGTAATAGAACCTTATTTAACTACTGGTAGAATTTTATCTATATTATATTTTGTAAATATTTTAATTTTATTTCCTTTAGGTATTTTTATAGATAAAATATTATATGATATATACATTATAAAAAATAAAAATAAAAATAAATAAAAAATGTTAATCTTTTTAATTTTTTCAACATTATTATTTTTAATAGGAATTGTAGGTTTATTTTTAACAAGAAAAAATGCTATAATGATATTAATATCATTAGAATTATTAATTTTATCAGTTAATGTAAATTTTATAATAGGCTCAATATTTTTAGATGATTTATGAGGTATAATTTATTCTTTAATAAATTTAACAAGTGCAGCATCTGAAAGTGCTATTGGTTTAGCTTTATTAATTTTATTTTATCGAATAAAAGGAGGAATATCTCTAGATTTAATATCTTTTTTAAAATCATAAATGAGTCCACATCAATTAATATTTAGAAATAGAACAAGACATGAAAGGTTAAATAGAAAAAAAGCGCCAAAATTTGAAGGGGCACCTCATAGAAAAGGTGTAGTTTATAAAATTACAACAATGTCGCCAAGGAAACCTAATTCAGCTAAACGTACTTTTGCAAAGGTACGTTTATTATATAATAATAAACGTTTATTTGCAAAAATACCTGGAATAGGTGAACATTTTCTTCAAACACATTCTATTGTTTTAGTAAGAGGTCATGGGCCTAAAGATTCGCCTGGTATTAATTATCATTTAATAAGAGGGCAATGTGATTTTGTTAAACCAGAGCCTTATGGTAGAAAAAATAGGCGTTCTAAATTTGGATTAAAAAATTTTGATAAGTTTAAATAATGACATTAGAATATTATTTACAATTACAGTATTTTAACAAAATTTTTTTTATTTTACAAAAGAATTTTATAGGGAAATTGGTAAAAAAAGGTAAAAAAGTATATTCAATAAAGTTATTTAATAAATTAAAATATTTTTTGAAAAAAAAAACAAAAAAGAACCCTAATTTTTTATTATTGGTTGCGATATTAAATAGTTTATTAAAAGTGCATTTTATTAAAATAAGATTAGGTGGTTCTAAAAAAGAAATACCGGTTCCTTTAGATTTTGAAAGACAAATAAAATTTGCTATTACAGAAATGCTTTATAATGTTAAAACAAAACAAAATAAAAGTATAAATGTAAAAAAATTAGTAAATTTAATTTGTTTTTGTTATAAAAAAAGAGGACCAGTGCTTAAGCGTAATTATTTCTTATATAAAAAAGCAATAGAAAATAAAGTACTTTTAAATTTTATTAAAAAATAAATGTTAAAAAAATATATTTATAATTGATCTTTAATTTATAAATTATGTAAAATCATAAGTACTTTATTTATATTATTAAACGCAAGCCCAGATTGATTTACATATATAAGTTATGTAATCGAAAATGGTTTGGAAGATGAAGCAGCAGGTGATGGTGAACATGAGCTAACTGAAAAACAAAAATTATTTTTAAAAGTAGGGTGTATTGTAATTGCATTTGGTTTATTTATGATATATATATTATATAATTATGAAATAAAACCACAAGATCCAGTATTACCAAGTGACGAAATTAAAATTGAAACAATTGAAAGTGCAGGTTGTAATATTGATATTATTAAAACTTCAACAATTCAAAGTGTAGGTTATAATATTGAAATGCAATCAAATTCAGGTAATAATATTATTGATAAGAGTGTCACTATCGCTACTTTGAATTCAGATTCAGAGAACATAGTTAAAGAAATGGTAGAGGTAGATCCAATTAATAAAAATACGTCTGATACGTCTAGTAAAATTAAAGAGATGTCTAGTAAAATAAAATTAGAGCAGGAAAAATATTTTTCTACTACTGGTATTATAAATAGGCATAATCTTTGAAGTAAAATATTAAATAATAATTAATTATATTTATTTGAAAAGTGTGTTATTTATTTTAATTTTAAATAACAACTATTATTAAGGATGTTAGCATTATATATAGCAATAGCTATTAAATATAAAAAATAAAAAAAGTAAATAAAATGGCAAAAAAAGTACAACAAGTTTTCGTAAAATCTAAACCACATTGTATATTGGTACTATTGGTCATGTTGATCATGGTAAAACAACTTTAACAGCAGCAATTACAAAATGTTTACAAGGTATAGGTAACACACGTTTTCATGCTTATAATGATATTGATAATCATGTAGAAGAGCGTAATAGGGGTATTACAATTAATGCAGCCCACGTTGAGTATGAAACAAAAGAAAGACATTATTCTCATATAGATTGTCCTGGTCATCAACAATATGTTAAAAATATGTTAACAGGGGCTGTTCAAATGGAAGGTGCAATTTTAGTTGTTGCAGTAAATGATGGACCACAAGTACAAACAAGAGAGCATATCATTTTAGCAAAAGAAGTAGGTATTCCTTATATTATAATATATATTAATAAATTAGATTTAGCAATGGAAGGGGATATGAAAGATTTAGTTGAATTAGAAGTACGTGAACTTTTAGAATCTTATAAATTTGATCCAAATTTACCTTGTATTAAAGGATCAGCACGTAAAGCATTAGAAGAGGAAAACCCAAGTGAATTAGGTACGGGTTCTGTTCAATTATTAATGAATACTGTTGATAGTTATATAAAACAACCAGAAAGAAAAAAAGATACACCTTTTTTAATGTCTATTGAAGGTATCTTTATGGCTACTGGTCGAGGTACTGTATTAACAGGTAAAATTGAAACAGGTGCATTAAAAATAGGAGATGCATTAGAAGTTGTAGGAGGTCGTGATTGTATTGGAACATTTTGTATGGGGATTGAAATGTTTCGAAAAACGTTGGATACCGCTGAGGCAGGTGATAATGTTGGTATTTTAGTTAAAGCGATAAAACGTGATGAAGTAAAAAGAGGTTATGTTTTAGCAGCTACTAATTTTATTAAAGCATATAATAGCTTTAAAGCTAAAATATATGCTTTAACTAAAAAAGAAGGTGGTAGACATAAACCGTTTGTATCAAATTATACTCCACAATTTTTTTTTAGAACAGCTAATATGACAGGTTCGATAATATTACCTGAAAATGTTAGTGTAGTAATGCCTGGTGATTCATTACAAGTAAATGTAAAATTAGTAGATAAAGTTCCTTTAAATATTGGTTTACGTTTTGTTATGAGAGAAGGTAATATTACAATAGGTGCTGGTATTATTTTAGAGTTTATTTAATTTAAAATGAATAATAATATAAAATTAGTGTTATATATTAGAGCTAACAGTGCTAAATCGGGTCCTCCTTTAGGTACAACATTAGGTAATATAGGTGTAAATACAGCAAAATTCTGTAAAGAATTTAATGAATATACAAGTGAATTACCTAATTATTTTTTATTAAAAGTAATTATATTAGTAACTGAGAATAAAAGTTTTACTTTTTCTGTAGATTTACCATCTGTAGGTTTTATTATATCAATGTTAAAAAAAGAAGAAAGTGTAAAAGATATTAATGGTATAATAAAAAATACATCTTATATATTATTAGAAGATTTTTTAAAAATTGCAAAATTTAAATTTCCTAATTATAATTTACAAAAATCTTTAAAAATAATTAAAGGGTCACTTTTATCTGCAAAAATTGAAATTAGATAATCATGTATAAATTAAAAACTTATAATTATTATAATAATATAGTTTTAAATTTTAATATTTTATATTTAAATAATTTAATAAGTAATAATAATTTTATTATATTTTTTAATTATGGTAAATTATCTAATTTCAATTTATTAAATTTAAAAAATGAAATAAGTAATCAAGGTTGCGTTTCTTTAGTTTTAAATAGAAAATATATAAGAAAAATATTTTCTAATTATTTTAATTTTTTAAGCTCACATATATTTTGTATTTTTATTTCAGATTTTAATAAATTTTTAAATGTAGTAAAATTATTAAATAATATAACATTTTTTTACTCTTTTAAAAAAAGATTTAGTTCTGCTTTAAATAAAAATATAATATTAAATCAATTAGAAAAATATAAAAATTTTCAAGTATTTCATTATATTATATTTAAAATTATTTATAATATAATTATTTTAATACTTTATTACATTACTTTAATTGTAAAATATTTAAAATAAATAATGATTTATATTTTTTTAAATTTAATTTTAGTAGCCGCTTTAGGCGTAATTTTTTCTAGGAATGTTGTACAATCGGTTTTATATTTAATTTTAGTTTTTTTTTTATGTAGTTTATTATTTATTTACTTAGGGGCTGATTTTATTGGTTTAATTATTTTAATTGTATATATAGGTGCAATAGCAGTTTTATTCTTATTTGTTGTAATGATGTTAAATATTAGGGTTTTAGAATTAGCATCTACATTTTCTATATATTTTCCATTAGCTTTATTTTTAAGTTTAATATTCTTAAGTTTAATAATATTTATATATTGAAAAAGTTTACATGTAATAGAATTTAAATCTATTTTAAATTACACTGATTGATCGGTTTTTAATAATATAAAAATTGTAGCAATAGGTGAACTGTTATTTAATGAAGGTTACATCTTATTTATAGGTGCAACTTTATTATTATTTGTAGCAATGATTGGTGTTATAGTTTTAACATTAAATAAAAAAAATAAAATTGATTATAATTATAGAATTTCTTCGAAATATATAAATTGAAAATATATAAAAGAAGTACCTAAATCCAACGTAAAATAAAATAGCTATGAAGTTTTTACCTATCATTATATTCATTCTTTTTATACTTTTACTTTTATATATATTTTTATATAGGTTTAATATATGAGTTCTAAATTATATGTATTTAATTAAATTTTTATTTTTTAATATTATATTATTTATATATTATTTTATATATTTAATTATATATAATATATTTTTTATTTTTAAAAATTATAGGTTTTTTAGTTATTATTATTTAAATATAGGTACAGCTTTTTATTATTTTAATAAAAAATCTATATATTTTTTATTTTGACGTTATTTAGTTATTTATTTAATTTCAACAGTTTTATTTTTTTTTAGTTTTTCAATAAATTATTTTTTTAATTTTATTAAAAAATTATTACAAATAAATAATGTGTATTTATATTTATTTATTTATTTAAAAATAAAATATATAAATATATCAAAAACTGTTTTAATTAATTTATATAATTATATTATAGCATGAGTTTATTATTTTTTTAATTTTATTAATATAGATGAAATGTATTTATGGTTTACTATATTAGAGTTAAATATTTTTAATGCTTTAAAATATAAAGTAGATCCTATAGGTAATAGAAATTCTATTTTAACATGATCTTCTAATGTATATCATTTATATTATAAATATATTAGTATTAATTTATTTTCTATACATTTTTTTAATTTTGAATATAAATATATTTTTAAAAAATTTTATAATAGTATAATTATATATTTTATATTTTTAATTCATTTAAATTTTAATTATAATAATGAGATCGTTATAAAAAAATGATTATCGAATATTTATTTATCTAATAAAATTTATATTAAAAAAAACGTTTTTTTTAATATATTACAATTTTTATTATATAGTATAAATTTATTTGTAGTAAATATTATATATATTTTTTGTATTTTTTGTATTTATTTTATATATTCTATTTTTTTATTTTTTAAAGAGTTTAAATATATTATTTTATATATTTTATTATTTTTATTTTGTATAAAATATTATTGAATTATTTATTATTATTTTTTTATATTATATAAACATTATACATTTAATTTACCTTTATTTGAAGTTAAAGAATCTACAAGATTCTTTAACTTTGAATATATTGATTTACGTAATTATTTTAATATTATTTTTTTACATAATACTTTAATTGATTTATCTGTATTTAATAATGTTATATATAATGATTTATTAAATAATTTAAATAAAACGTTATCTGTATATGGTTTCAAAATTAATTCGCAATATGATATAAATTTATATGCTTTATTAGATGTGCGTAATAAAGATACTAAATTAATAAACGATTTATTAGGTACTTATAATAATAATCAATCTTATTCTTTATTAAAATGGTATATGTCTTTAAAAAAAAGTCTTTCAAATAAAGTAGCACAAAATATTTTTAAATTTAGTAAAAAATCTTATAAAGATCATAGGTTTTATAGGAAAACGTTCGAAAAAAGTATCCCTATAACAGGTTTGGAAAATAAAGAAGATTCTTTTATTAATTTAAAAAGTGAATATCTTTTTCATTTAGGCCATAAAGAAAATTATATTATTTGAAAATTTTTTAATAAAGGTTATTTTAAAAAAAATATATTAAAATCTACTGTTTCTTTAAAATCTACACAATTTATAAAAATAAATCAAATCCCATTAAAATACATTCATTTATATCATGCTGATAATTATAAAATTTTGGATGCAATTTGATTTGATAGGTTTGGTGTTATACATCATGCTATTCAAAAACATGCTTCTTATTTTATAGAATGATTTAAAAAATGGGCAAAAGAAGAAAATTATTATTTTTATTTTAATAATATATATGATTTCGATAATTATAAAGAGAATTTAACAATGAAACATAAAATACCAACATTTCAGTGAACTTCGGTACGTTGACGCAGAAAATTGCCTAATACTTCTTATTTTAATGCAACGGCAGTGTCTATGTATTTGGATGAGCAACAATCTTGGTATACTTATTATGAAATTGCGCGTAAAAAATTAAAAAAAAAACGTATGTTTAAAATTTTTTATATGGATTATCAATATCCTTTTTCAATGTTAAAAAAAAAACATATTTTTAATGTTTTAAATCATGATTCTAATATTAATTTTAAAATTATTAAAAAATATTATTTTTTAAAAAGTGCAAAAATTTATTCTATGAAACGTTATTATAAAAAATTATTATATAGTGAAAACTTATTGGTACGTTTATTTTTTTATAGATTAAATCATTGAGATAATCCTTTTATTAAAAATCATTTAAGTAGTAAATCTACAAATAAAAGTGATTCATTTAATTATAATTTTTGGTTTTTTTTTGATTATTTAAAAACGGATAAATATTATTATTCAAAATATAATGAATTTTATAAAAATGAAGAATCTGATGTAAATTTATATTTTATAAAAAGAATTAGAAAAGATTATATAAAATTAAGAAATAATTTATTAAGGTTATATTCTTTATATTTTCATTATTATATTTTAGAAGCAGCTAATTATAAGCATTTATTTTATAATAGTTCTTTACCAGCTAACTTAAAAAATGAAAGATTAATATGGTCTTATGATAATTTTAAAATTAGTTGAATTTTAAAAATATATTTAACGAAAGAACGTACTAATATTGAATTATTTAAAAATATATCTTTTTTAAGTTTATTATTTAAATCTCGTTTTTTTGCTTATTTTGTTTATTGTGATTATACAATAAATAGTTATAATGATTTATATTATATTAAAAATAAAAGTTATAGGTTACGTGTATTAAATAAAATAAATAATTTAAAACGTTTTTTTTATTTTCAAAATAAACATATAAATGGTTGAAGTATTTTTAAATATATAAATTCATTTTCGTTAAGTTATCATATAAAACATTTTTTATGACATAGTCCATATTCATTTTTATTATTTAAAGATACATTTATTGTTCAAGAAAATAATATAATTAATATAGGTAATTTTGTTAGTTCATATAAATTAAAAACAAATAGAAATATAATATCTATTAATTCAATTAATTATATAATGTTATTTAATTTATTTTTAAATATTATTGAAATAAATAATAATTGATTTTATATTTTAAATTATAAACATATTAATATAGAATCTAATATTGAATTATTAAATTTATATAATAAAGTATTTTATAAAACATATTATAATTATTATTATAATGGATATTTTATGATTTCAACACCTTTTTATTTTATTGATATTTATAGATTTTCCATGAATTTTTTATTTGAATATTATAATAATTTTTTATATAAATTAACAAGATATCGTTATATATTAAATTATAAAAATTATACTTTCATTGAATTTGTAAAACGTTATTTTTATAAATGATATGATCAAATATATCCTAGAATTCGTACTCAATTATATCGTTATTTAGCTTATAGTAAATTTTTTAGGTGAATTTGATCTTCCAAATTAGGGTTTAAAGCTATAAATGTATATGGGTTTCGTGCTTATCGTAAAGGATTTATACCTTTTTGATTTGTATATGATTATTATATAAAATTATTTATTTTTTATTTATTAGAGAAATATTATACAAAAAAATTTTTTATTTATTATTGATTAAATTGGTTTAATAATTATTTATTTTATAATTATTATTTAATATTATTATTTTTGTATTTTTTTAATTTTAAATATTTTTTATTTAAGTATTTTTTATGTTATTTTAATGCTTTTAATTTTAATATATTAAACATGTTTAATTTTTTATTTAATATTAAGCATATTTATTTATGATATATTTCTATAATGTTTAAATTTGATATTGATATATTTTATAATTTTAATTATATTAAAGGTTATTTAATATTAAAATGATTTTTTTTAATTATGAATAAAACAATATTTAATATTTTTGATGTAAATTTTAATAAATTTATTTTAATAAAATTTTATATTGAAAAATTAATAAATTATTATTGTAATATTATATTTAATATAAAAAATGCTTTAGTTTATTTTAAACCTAATTATTATTATTATAAGAAACAAAGAAGTTCACGTAATTTTCATAAAACAAAAATACTCAATACTGTATTTAAGAATACTATAACGTATCGTAATATTTATTCTTTTAATCATTTAACGTATAATATAACATTTTTTAAAAATATATATTTATCTAATATTTATAATTATATTTATTTTATGAATACATATAATTTAAATATTAATAATATTTTTAATTCATTTTTTTATATATTTAAATATAATTATATGTATTTTATAATTTTAATTTATTTATTATTTTATTGATTTATAATGTTAATGTTATATTTATATTATAAAAAATTTTATAATATATTTTTTTTTACTTATAGTGTTAATGTTGATCCTCAATATAATTGAGAAAAAATTTTTAATGATAAAGTTACAGCTATGTCTTATTTATATAATAATAAAAAATATTTAATATATAAGAAAATATGATTAAATAAAAAAAACCATAATTTTTATAATTTTTACTTTTTTAATACATTTATTAATAAATTATCACTTCAGAAAATGGTTTTATATAAAACATTATTTCTTAATAATAAATATAACAATTTTAAAAATTTTAATAATAATGAAATTATTGAAATGTCAGCTGATGCAAAAATTAATATATGACCTTCTATAAGATTTTCGTATTATTTAAATTTTTTTAAACAATTTACAATAATGCCTTTTAAAGTAAAAAAAGAAGGAATTTTATATAATTTTAGTTTTTTAAATTTTTTTAATAATAATTTATTTAATTTTTGTTTTTTTTATTGAATTATTCTTATAC
>WBZU01003451.1_pt1 | contig 10360 bp, 6 predicted proteins | sample 5204311 | NCBI WGS metagenome assembly WBZU01 (sample SAMN12344359, study PRJNA552823) | activated sludge metagenome | biome: Activated sludge suspended growth; feature: Nitrification reactor; material: Wastewater; isolation source: activated sludge from nitrification reactor of wastewater treatment... | reverse complement strand
TCGGGGACGCGGTTCGCGGACCGGCGGTTCGCGCAGGGGCGGGCGACGGTCGGGCTGAGCGCGACGGACATGGTGACGTTCGAGGACCTGCCGTGGTGGATGCAGCTGGGGATCAAGGGGGGGGTGGCGGCGACGAACCCGACGACGCCGGGGACGGGCAGCGGCAGCGCGACGGTGGGCTACGGCTACTACTTCAAGCCGTCGGCCTCGGTCTTCGACCTGAAGACCGCGACACTTGAGGTGGGGGAGCCGGGCAACGTCTACAAAACCACGCAGGCGGCGGTGAACTCGTTCACGCTGCGGTTCGACCCGGACAGCAACAGCGAGCCGGCGTGGATGATCGACCTCGAGCTGATCAGCCGCGACCTGGCGTCGAGCACCTACACGGGGGCGCTGCCGGACCGGACGACCTACCCGGCGACGGCGGCGGGGACCAAGGTGTACATGGACGCGGTCGGCGGCACGCTCGGCACGACGCAGCTGGTCGGGCGGCTGATCTCGGGGTCGATCACGTACGCGAACGAGCTGCACTACAAGGCGTTCAGCGAGGACGCGCTGTACGCGGCGGCGAACAAGATCGGCTTCGACCGGGTGAAGGTCACCGGCCAGCTGGTGCTGGAGTTCAACACCGACACGGAGTTCGCGAAGTTCCGGACGGGGGTCGGGACGATGGTCCGGCTGGAGCGGGAGGGTCCGGACATCGCCGGCACCACCGGGCCGGTGAAGCGGAAGATCACGATCGACATGCCGCTCTGCTACTACACCGACATCGACGTGAACGGGAACCGGGACGGGAACATGACCTGCACGGTCAGCTTCACGGGGTACTACGACGCGACGCTGGGCGCGCCGTTCGCGGTCCACATCGTCAACGGGCTGGCGACGCTGCCGTAGCGCGGGAGGGGGCGAGGCGGGATGACGGAGCGTCCGGCGCCGTGGCTGGTCGAGGAGCGGTGGGAGTGGATCGTCGCCGGCGAGGCGGACGGGGCGGACCTCGCGGGGTTCGCGGTCGAGGTCCGCACGTCGGTGACGGTGCGCGAGCAGATGGACATCATCGAGCGGTCGAACGCGATCCAGCGGTACAGCGTGGAGTGGCTGTCGATGGAGCCGGCCGACCGGGCGAAGGCCGAGGAGGCGCACGACACGCCGCTGGACCGGGAGTGGGCGTTGCTCGCGCCGCTGGTGCGGGACTGGAACGCCCGGGGGCTAGACGGGGAGGGGAACGCGGTGGACGTGCCGCCCCCGTCGGTGGCGGGGCCGGATGCGTTCTACGCGATCCCGGCCCCGGCCCTGCGCTGGGTGTGGGGCGTGGTGATCGTCGGCTACCGCTCCCTGGGAAAAGCCGACAGGTCGCCCGGGCGATAGCGAGCTACGTGCGGATCACGTGCGGCGACCGGCAGGGGGTGGGCCGGCGGCCGGAGGTGCCGCCGGCCGAGCTGGTGCTGTTGAGCCGGGTGTCGATCGACGGGCTGCGGCCGTGGGAGTACTACGGCATGGGCTGGTGGGACTACGAGCGGCTGGCGCACGCGAAAGAGGAGCTCGCGGCGGCGCGGGCGATGTGGTGTGAGCGGGGGCCGCGATGAGCCAGACGATCACGCTGACGCTGACGGCGCGGGACCAGACGAGCGGCGTCTTCCAGAAGCTGAACACGGACGCGAAGGCGGCGGGGACGTCGCTGCGCAACGTCGGGCCGCAGGCGACGGCGGGGCTGTCGCAGGTGGGGACGGCGGCGGCGAAGGCGGCGGCCGCGGTGGACAAGGCGGCGGAGTCGGCGGAGCGGACGGGGCGCAGCTACGGGCAGCTGGGCGGGGCGATCAAGGGGCTGGTCGGGTCGTCGCTGGTGGGGTTCTTGTCGGACTCGGCGCGGGCGGCGGCCGAGGCGGACGTGTCGGCGAACCGCCTGCAGGCGACGATCGAGGCGACCGGGCGGGCGTACGGGGACTACGCGGGCCAGATCGAGGCGGCGTCGGCGGCGGCCCTGCAACTGGGGTTCGACGACGAGGACGCGCTGGACGCGCTGTCGACGATGACGCAGGCGACGGGGGACATGGGGGCGGCGCTCGACGACCTGTCGATCGCGCAGGACCTCGCCCGCGGCAAGGGGATCGACCTCGCGACGGCCTCGCAGATCGTGGGGAAGGTGGCCGCTGGCAACACCGGCATCCTCGCCCGTTACGGAATTGTTCTGGAGGACGGGGCGACGGCGCAGGAGGCCCTCGCGGCGATCCAGCAGCGGTACGCGGGGCAGGCGGAGGCGTACGGGGCGAGCACGCAGGGGGCGCTGGACCGGGCGCGGGTGGCGTTCGCCAACCTGCAGGAGGAGGTCGGGGGGGCGGTCGGGCCGTTCCAAGAGGTGATCGCGCTGCTGCCGGGGCTGTCGTCGGGGTTCGCGGCGGTGGCGGGCGGGGTCGGCGCGCTGGCGGGGGACGGCGGGATCAAGGGGCTGGCGTCGTCGCTGGGGCCGCTGGCGGCGACGGGCGGGCCGCTGGCGCTGGCCGCGCTGGGGATCGCCGGGATCGGGTACGCGATCTGGGACACCCACAAGGCGACGGAGCAGATGATCTCGGACATGGCCGCGCTGGCGACGGCGGCGGCCGGCTTGCAGTCGGTCTCGCTCTCGGGCCAGTTCACGGACCTCGTGCCGACGCTGGACGCGGTGGCGGAGAAGGGGGTCTACGTCTGGGGGGCGGACGCGCAGAAGACCATCTCGGCCTACGAGCAGGGGCTGGCGCGGCTGACGCAGGCGACGAGCGACAACGTCAACGAGACCTTCGCCGCGCTGGCGGCGCAGCAGCTGATGCAGGCGGCGTGGGACGCGGGCGACGCGACGATCGCCGACCGGATCGCGCTGACGACCGACCTGACGACGATCATGGCGGACTCGGGGCCGGCGCACCAGCAGATGATCGACCGGGTGGTGGACCTGAACAACGCGCTGTCGAACGGGATGCCGCCGGAGCAGTACGCGGCGGCGGTGCACGACCTCGCGACGGTGGAGATGCCGAGGGCGAACCAAGAGCTGCGGCTGGCGGCGGACAACGCGAAGGCGCTGACGGACGCGCAGGCCGGCTACAACAAGGGGATCGCGACCCAGTGGAGCATCGTCAACTCGCAGGCGAACGCGACGAACGCGCAGATTCGGGCGAACGCGCAGGCGGGTCTGGAGAAGGGGATCGCGACCCAGTTCGCGGCGATGAACAAGCAGGCCGACGACCTGACGGAGGCGCAGGCGGGGGCGGCGGCGGCGACCGAGGAGAGCCGGCAGAAGCAGGAGGCGGCGGCGCAGGCGGCGCGGCAGCTGGCGTTGGCCTACGACGGGCAGCTGATCCCGGCGCTGGGGGGGACGCAGTCGGGGCTACGGACGGTGGCGGGGTCGTTCGAGGCGATGGTGAAGCCGGGCGAGGACGTGGTCGGGGTGCTGACGCGGATCGGGCAGCACAACCCGTTCACGGCGCTGGTGGCCGGGCTGGACGGGGCGGCGCGGGGCCTCGACGGGGTGCTCGGGACGTTCAAGGCGATCGACGCGCTGGCGGCGCGGACGGGGCAGACCGGCGGCATCCTGAAGGCGGTGTTCGGCGACGGGTCGGTGATCGCGGACCTCGCGGGGCGGTCGGCGCTGGACGCGATCAACGCGCTGCGGCGGGGCATCCTGACGGTCGACCAGTACGGGGCGGCGGTCGCGGCGAGCAGCAAGATTCTGGGGCAGAACCGGCGGATCGAGCGCGACCTGGCGTCGGTGCGGGCGCAGCAGCTGCCGACGCTGGAGAAGGAGAACGCGGCCTACGCGCAGTACATCCGGCAGCTGGAGCACGCCAACCCGGAGGAGCAGAAGCGGGCGCTGTACCTGATGGACTCGGCGAATCAGGCGAAGGTGGCGAGCGAGTACTCGCTCGCGTACGCGGCGTCGATCGGGCAGGTGCCGAAGAAGGTCGCGAGCAGCCTGATCCTCGACACGGCGCAGGCGGACCCGGAGCTGAAGGCGGTCCTGCAGTCGTACGGGCTGATCAAGGAGGGGGCGAAGGGGCAGCTGCGGGTGGTCTTCCCGGAGGGGGACCAGCGGACGTTGAGCGACGTGGTGTCGTCGATCAACCACATGAACGACACGATCGTGCATTTCGGCATCTCGCTGACGGGGGACACGACGCTGGCGAAGGACCTCGTGGAGGCGAAGGACGCGGCGGACGACCTGGACGGGACGAAGGCGACGGTCACGGTGGCCTACAAGGTGGCGGGGACGGCGGGGTCGACGGTGCCGTCGCCGGGGCTGGGGGGGACGCCGAGCAAGGCGGCGATTCAGGACGCGGCGGGGGGGAAGGCGACCAACGCGCCGTTGAGCGCGAACACGGGGGGGACGCTGTCGCAGCAGACGATCAAGGACGTGGCGGCGGCGACGAAGGCGGCGCAGGCGTTCGCGGCGCTGACGTTCACGGCGACGCTGGGGGCGGACCCGACGCCGGTCTTCGCGGCGATCGGGCGGGCGACGACGGCATTGCGGGGGCCGGCGTTCGTCGGCGGGCGGTACGAGGCGACGCTGGCGGCGACGGACGGGACGGAGGCGGGGATCGCGACGGCGCGGCGGTCGCTGGACGACTGGGCGCGGACGGCGTACAGCGTGGGGCTGGAGGCGACGAACGACACGGCGGGCGGGATCGCGGCGGCGGACAAGGCGCTCGCGGGGTGGGCGAACGGGCTGCCGTACGCGCACCGAGCGGCGCTGGACACGACGGAGCTGGAGAAGCAGATCAAGGAGTGGGACAAGAAGACGGTGGGGACGGTGTATTTCAAGGCGGCGGCGATCACGGCGGACGGGACGATCGACTACTTCGCCGGGGGCGGGACGGTGACGCCGGGGCGGTCGGTGCCGCGGGCGGCGAACGGGCGGATGGTGATGGTGGGGGAGGCAGGGCCGGAGCTGGCGATCCTGCCGTACGGGACGCAGGTGCTGCCGCACGGGGCGAGCAAGGCGCGGGTGGCGGCGGAGGAGCGGCGGGAGGCCGGGGGGAGGCCGATGGTGAACTACGGAACGATCCACGTGCACCCGCCGAACGCTGACGTGGCCCGCGAGGTGGCGCGGCAGATGGGGGCGCTGTCGCGATGAGGGCGGTCGGCTACGGGGACTGGAACTGGGAAGGGGAGGGGTTCTCGGCGGGGGTGCCGAACTGGTTCGTGCCGGTCGTGTCGGTGACGCCGGTCATCTTGCAGCGGGCGGGGACGACGGCGGCGTTCGGGCCGAGCCAGATCGGGGAGATGACGGTGCCGTGCCGGTTCGGCTACCGGGGGGGGCTGACGTGGGAGCAGGCGATGAGCCGGCTCGTCAAGCGGCTGAAGCCGACGGACCCGACGCCGCGGCAGTTGCGGGTGGTCCGCAACGACGGGGTGGCGTGCTCGACCTACGCGGTGCTGTCGATCCCGCCGGGGGCGGGGGAGTCGGACGACTCGTTCTTCCTCGTGACGTTCGTGGCGGTCGATGCGTACTGGGTGGCGGACGGGACGAACGTCGCGTCGGCCGTGATCGTGCCGTAGGGGGGATGCTGCCGTGCCGACCGTGCTGAACGTGCCGAACGCGGGCGACCTGAGCGTGGCGCCGGTGGTCCGCCTGCAGCCGACGGGGCAGCGGAGCACGCGGACGGCGAACGTCGGCTGGTCGTGGCGGGTGCGCTACACGATCACGAACGGGGCGGCGCTGGCGCTGGCGAACCACCCGGTGGCGATCAACCTCGGGGCGACCAACGCGCTGGTCAGCGGGGGCAAGGCGCTGGCGAGCGGGAACGACCTGCGGGTGGCGCTGGACGGGCGGGAGGTGGCGCGGACGCTGGTCGGGTGGAACACGGGGGCGACGACGTGCTGGGTCGTGGTGCCGTGGATCGGGCCGGGGGCGAGCCTGACCTACGACGTGCTGTACGGCAACCCGAGCGCGGGGAGCCCGCCGGTGCTGGCGTACCCGCAACTGCCGGCGTTCGACCTCGCGACATCGAGCAACACGACGTGGAAGTACCTCGTGGACCGGACGGCGGGCAACGCCGGGCTGGGGGGGTGGTACCTGAGCGACGGGGCGAACCCGCCGGCGGTGCTCGACCAGTCGGTGCCGGGGGCGTGGCAGACGGCGCGGACGCTCTACAACGAGGACGACGCGGCGCAGGACACGGTGTCGGCCTACACGGCGAGCGGGACGAAGTACCAAGGGCGGTTCGCGGCGTCGCGGGGGCGGGGCGGGTCGCTGACGGGTCCGTACCGGAACGTGGGGGACGGGGTGACGATCACGGTGCCGGCGGGGATCGCGTCGGTGCGGTGCGACCTGAAGTGGCTGAACCCGGAGAGGGGCGGTCCGGGAACGAACCCGGTCGGGCAGCTGGTGATCCTGACGAGCGGGGGGGAGCGGGCGGGCTGGGCGACGCTGTACGGCAACACGACGACGCAGGCGACGGAGGCGACGATCGCGACGGCGACGTACACGCCGGCCGCGGCGGTGCCGACGGTGGCGTTCGCGGTCTGGCCGTACGACGGGCTGGCGGTCGACCCGGCGTCGTCGGGCGCGGCGGTGGCGAAGGCGAACTGGAACAGCGTGCTGGAACTGAACTTGGCCGCGGGGGTGGTGACGCAGGCGACGGCGCAGGCCGAGACGGCGGTGTACGAGGTCGCGGCGGAGGTGCTGGCGCAGCGGGACGGGCGGGGCGACGGGGTGGTGCGGAACGCGCTGCGGCTGGGGAACCAGCCGAACCTCGCGGGGGCGGGGACGCCGCGGCTGACGCTGGCGCTGAACCAGTGGCTGGTGGTGGACACGCTGCGTCGGGTGCCGGAGGTGTGGGACAGCGGGCGGACGGCGCTGGTCGAGACGCTGTCGCCGGCGGCGGCGTCGGCGGTGGACGGGGTGCTGCGGGGCGGGGCGGTGGTCGAGCAGGCGGCGGGGTGGTGGCTGCCGCTGACGGCGACGGCGAACCCGCTGGCGAACCCGTCGTTCGACGCGGGGGTGTCCGGCTGGTCGCGGGGGACGGTGACGGCGGGGCAGACGGTGGCGGCGCAGGCGCAGGACACGGGGGTGTACGACACGTCGCCGGGGTCGCTGAAGACGACGGTCACGGCCAGCACGGCGGCGAGCGGGGCGGTGGTCGAGGACCGGGCGGACGACCTGCTGCCGGTGGCGGGGCGGGCGCGGGTGTGGGTGGCGGCGGCGGTGCGGAGCAGCGCGGCGAACCTGCAGCCGACGCTGACGGTCTGGTTCTACGACGCGGCGGGGTCGCCGGTGGGGTCGGCGGCGCGGGAGGCGAACTGGACGGTGCCGGCGAACACGTGGGTGCGGCGGGTCTGGTCGGCGGACGTGCCGGCGGGGGCGACGCAGTTCCGGGTCGGGACGACGGCCGTGAGCAAGGCGGCGAACCAGACGGGGAGCGTCTGGGTGGACACGGTGACGGTCTGCGACAACGACCTGACGCTGTCGGAGGTGGCGACGGGGACGGTGACGGTGGCGGTGGAGTGGGCGGCTCGCTATGCCTAGCTGGGCGGGGAGCGACGTGCAGCTGTTCACGCCGCTGAAGTCGCAGGCGTGGCTGCTGCCGGGGGTGTCGGACCTCGTGGTGGGGTGGGAGGCGAACCAGCCGGGGTCGATGACGTTCCGGGTGTCGCAGGCGGCGGTGCAGCAGGTGGGGCCGTCGTCGTCGGGGTGGACGCTGGACCTCGACGTTTTGAGCATGGGGGGGACGAGCAAGGCGAGCAACCCGGTGCCGAGCGACGGGGGGTTCCTGCTGGGGAAGTGGGTGGAGTACACGCACCCGTCGGCGGGGCTGTGGGGCGGGCGGATCACGAGCGTGTCGTACGAGGACGGGCTGGTCAGTGTCGGGGCCGAGGGGTACCTGAGCCTGCTGAAGGCGCAGCGGCCGACCTACGGGGACGGCGAGGTGGCGCTGCAGCAGTTCCTCGACTCGATGCTGTCGCGGGCGATGCTGGGCCGGGGGATGACCTACACGCTGGCGGGGGTGCCGAACGTGCCGGTGCAGGCGGGGTCGTACGACGTGCTGACGGACGTGGTGGCGCAGGCGATCGAGGAGAAGGTCGCGGACGGGTCGCCGGGCTACCTGTCGCTGAACCCGGCGACGCGGGCGCTGAAGATTTTCGACACGAACCCGCAGCCGGGGGGGCAGGTGACGCTGGCGGCGGGGAACAACGTGATCGGGTGGACGGTGGGGCAGGACCTGTGGGCGGGAGCGAACTCGCTGATGGTGCAGCAGCGGTACTTGGAGAAGTCGGGGAAGAAGACGATCAAGAAGACGGCGAAGCTGTGGGTGAGCACGGCGGGGCTGAGCGGGCGGATCCCGTACGACATCGACCGGATCGACCGTGTGGAAGTGGAGTCGGTGCAACTGAGCGGGGTGCGTCCGAGCGCCTCGGCGGCGCAGACGGTGGCGCAGAACCTCGTGCGGGCGCGGTCGCGGGACTTCCTGACGTTCACGTTGCGGCTGGTCGACCTGAACGGGACGTTCGCGGGGCTGGCGAGCGCGAACACGTACGGCTACGTGCCGGTGACGCTGGACCTCGGGCCGATCACGCAGGGGCCGACGAACACGACGCGGCCGGTGGTCAACGTGGTGGCGCGGTCGCTGGACGTGCAGACGGGCGTGATGACGGCGACGGCGGTCTGGGAGTAGGCGGCATGGACCCGACGACGGCGGCGCGGAACTGGCGGCAGCGGGAGCAGGCGCGGCGGAAGGCGCGGGGGGAGCGTCAGGCGGCGGCGCAGATGGCGGCGATGCAGGACATCGACGCGGCGGTGCCGGGCGGGACGGGGGCGCTGACGCCGACGCAGACGCTCTCGACGCTGCCGGTGGTGACGTCGGCGGACATCGGGCGGCTGTTCCTGGTGCGGAACGACGCGGCGGTGGACACGCTGAACGTGGCGATCACGCAGGCGGACGGGACGGTCACGGTCGTGCCGCTGAACCTCGACCTGCCGAGCGACGCGCTGGCGTTCGCGCCGCTGCGGACGCTGGGGTCGTCCGGGACGGGGGCGGGGCAGTTCAGCACTCCGACCGGGGTGGCGGTCGACGCCAGCGGCAACATGTTCGTGGCGGACGCGGGCAACCACCGGGTGCAGAAATACAACGCGGCGACGGCGGCTTGGACGACGCTCGGCGGGCTGACCAGCGGCAGCGGCAACGGGCAGTTCAACGCGCCGCGGGGGGTGGCGGTGGACCCGAGCGGGACGGGGCAAGCGGTGCTCGTCGCGGACTCGGGCAACCACCGGGCGCAGGTGCTGACCAACGCGCTGGCGTACTCGTCGCAGTTCGGGTCGTATGGCAGCGGGAACGGGCAGTTCCGCCAGCCGTCCGGGGTGGCGGTGGACGGGGCTGGCAACCGCTGGGTGGCGGACACCGGCAATGACCGGGTGCAGGTGCTCACCTCGGCGGGGACGTACTCCTCGCAGTTCGGGTCGAGCGGGACGGGGGCGGGGCAGTTCTCGTCACCGTCCGGCGTCGCCGTCGCGCCGGACGGGTCGGTCTGGGTGGCGGACACCGGCAATGACCGGGTGCAGCGGTTCAGTTCGGGCGGCGTCTACCAGTCGCAGTTCGGGTCGTACGGGTCGGGGGTCGGGCAACTCGGCGCGCCGAGCGGGATCGCCTGCGACTCGGCCGGCAACGTCTACGTGGCCGAGACGGGCAACCACCGGGTGCAGGTGTTCGACCCGGCCGGGAACGTGCTGGCGCTGTTCGGCGGCTACGGGACGGGCGTGGGCCAGATGCGCTACCCGTGGGGGGTGGCGGTCGATTTCGCGGGCAACGTCTACGTGGCGGAGTCGTCCAACGACCGGGTCAGCGTCTGGGGGCAGCCGGACCAAGGGACGCTGGCGTCGTACGAGGAGTTCGACGACTTCAACGGGGGGAACACGGCGTCGGGCAGCATCGGCGAACTGGGGTGGGCGACGAGCGGGGCGGGGAGCGTGGCGGTGCAGGCGAGCACGACCTACCACGCCGGGATCGTGCGGATCGTGAGCGGGGGGTCGTCGGGCAACAAGCACCAGTTGACGTACGGGCCGTTCCTGCTCGACCAGATATCGCAGACGCAGCAGTTGGCGTGCCCGGTGGTGGGGACCAGCGTGATCTACCGGATGGGGCTGCTGGACAACCCGGGCAGCCCGAGCAACGGGGTCTACGCGGAGTTCGACACGAACACGGACTCGACGTGGAAGGCGGTCAAGAACTCGGGGGGGACGACGACGCGGACGGACCTCGGGATCGGGCTGGCGGCGGGGTCGTGGTACCGGGCGACGCTGGCGTGGGCGGGACCGGGGTCGATGTCGGTGACGCTGCGGCGGATGGACACCGGGCAGGAGGCGGTGGCGACGCACACGAGCATCCCGGCGGCGACGCAG
>WBZU01003450.1_pt1 | contig 10361 bp, 7 predicted proteins | sample 5204311 | NCBI WGS metagenome assembly WBZU01 (sample SAMN12344359, study PRJNA552823) | activated sludge metagenome | biome: Activated sludge suspended growth; feature: Nitrification reactor; material: Wastewater; isolation source: activated sludge from nitrification reactor of wastewater treatment... | reverse complement strand
TGCCAAGCCATCTCGACCTGCTCGGGTGTTCGATAGCCGAGCGATTGATGAATGCGCCTGCGGTTGTAGAAGACCTCGATGAACTCAAAGATGGCTGAGCGCGCCTCGCCACGGGTCGTGAAGTCGCGATGATGAATCAACTCGTTCTTCAGTGTCGAGAAGAAGCTTTCTGCCACCGCATTGTCCTGCGGCACCTTGCGCCCATTCATGCTCGGCACGATGCCATGCCGATCCATCATCGCGCGGTAGGCCGTCGTGTTGTACTGCGGGCCCCGGTCGGTATGATGGATCAGCCCCTTTGCCGGGCACCGTTGTTGGATCGCCATCGCCAGCGCACCGAGGTGAAGTTGCTGGCCGGGACGATGATCCATTGCCCATCCGACCACCTTGCGCGAGAACAGGTCGAGCAGGATGGCAAGATGCAACCAGCCTTCACGTGTCCGGATGAAGGTCATGTCGCCAGCCCACACCCGGTTGGGCATGGGCGCCGTAAAGCAGCGCTGCAGTCGGTCCGGTGCGGGCGCTGCCATCTTGTGGTGTTCGACCGTCGTGCGCTGGCGCCTGACACGGCGCGCTTCGATGCCTGCCTCGCGCCGAAGACGGGCTACCCGATGTTTGCCGCAGCGGATCTGCCGTTGGCAAAGCGCTTGCCAGGTCTTGACAGCACCATAGGCTTCGCGGTGCTCCACATGCACCCGCCGTATCGCTTGCAGAAGTGTGGCGTTGGCCTTGGCGCGATCACTTGGCGGACGCCTCAGCCAGTCATGGAAGCCGCTGCGCGAGACGTGCAGCGCACGGCACAGCGCCGCGACAGAGAACTGCTGACGGTGTTGCTCGATGAACTCGTACTTCACGGCAGTTCCTTCGCAAAGTACGCGGCGGCCTTTTTTAGAATGTCACGCTCCTCGGTGACCTTCTTCAACTCACGCCGCAGCCGCTCGATCTCCCCGGCTTCGGCCAGCGGCTTGGCGCCCGGGCCCCGGAAGGCGTCTTCCGTGCCCTTCTTGCGCAGTTGGGCTTGCCACTTGTGCAACTGGTTGCGTCGTATCCCCAGTTCCAACGCCAACTGCGTCGCCGGTTTCTGTCCCAGTTCCAGCAGACGAACCGCCTCCAGCTTGAATTCCTTGCTGTGCCGAACCCGCTGGCGTTGCGGATTGACCTTCTCGATCAGCTTTCCCATCAGCCACCTCCACGGACATTGTGCCTACTCTCAAATCTGTCCATGAATTCCGGGATAGCTCACACAGTCCCCTAACCAATCACCTCTTGTCTCGTTTTGAAAGAAGGACGTGATCCCGGAACAATCGAAATGGGCGGACAAGGAAATACAGATGCCGCAACGACCCAGGGAGGGAAACGAGAGAGTAATCGCGAGTATTCGGATGGAATTTTGAAAGAATCTCGGAGGCAATCGGCTGGAGTCGATGACGCCAACGCTCTCGTAGGCAAAATTGAAACCATCGGCGCCCGCGGAACCCCAAGTATCGAAACTCGACGTCGCCAATGATCAATCGTGACCAGACGAACTCAACCAGTCGATCAAATGAATGGCTTCTTTGGCCCCTCATCTCAGGCAAGTTGTCTACAACGCCCAGCATGTCTCGAGCGAGAGCGAGACTCACCGCCAGCATACGCGACACTCCAAGCTCTCTGGCGGTAGAGATCACTCGCTTCCACTGCAACTCTCGTGACGATCGAATCAGTTCCGCAATATCGCAAAGCTTGGACAAACGGACGGCGGTCGGCGACCAGACGTCTTTCATCAGCTGAACGGCAAGGACAACCAGCATGTCCTCGGGACTCATCGTGCGCGCACTGCGCGACAGGATTGGGATGATTTCCGTTCGTGCCCACGCTTCTTGGAACGAGAATCGAACGGGAAAGTTGTCAGGGGAAAGCTCTCGATGAAGGTCGATGGTTACACCTAATTGAGGTGCCTGATATGAGCACTCCCAACCCCAGTCGGCTTCGGAACACCCGAGGTCGCGGAAGACACGACACGCGGCAGAATAGTCGCGTCGATCTACCAGGATATCAACATCGCCGAATTCGCGGAGTGACAAGCTCCCGTAGGCTTGTATAGCGAGGGGAGCCCCCTTGTAGCCTAAGGCCTGAATCCCTTCGTTCTCCAGTAGCACAACCACCTCGCAGGTTCTTACTGCAAGAAGCAGGTTCCTCGCCGCAATCAAACGACATCGGCGTGCGAGCTCATCGCGAACGTCCCGCGGGACATCTGCGTCGGCGAGCCCGGCCAATGCAGCATGGACTAGCGGTGTGACTCCATGGTTTGCGGATGTCGCAAGAAATACGCCCCAATCCACACCGGATGAGAGGAGCCCACGCACTCGATACGATGCGTCAGCACTACGTATGCTTCGCGCACAAAGGAGGAGAAGTTGTAGCTCGGATGACAGCGTCAGCTTCGGAATCATGTGCAGCGCTATACTGGCTTGCTCAAACTGGGCAGACGAGTCGTCAGCAACGGGTTATTCGATTGAAAACGGAATATGCGGATGAAATTCTTAGAATCGGGCAGTGATGGCCCGTGTAGCCAAGTTACCTTCAGCGGAAGGCGCCGTTGCCCGGCATACCGGCAGGAGGCGTAGTCACGTTTGGGTCGAAAGGGTGAAGGTCATTCTGGTAGAGGGCCAATATCCTTTGAACATAGTTGCGAGTTTCAGGGTAAGGCGGAACGCCGCGGTATCGCACCACCGCACCTTCGCCCGCATTGTAGCCTGCGGCGACCAGTGCCACCTTTCCCTGAAAATAGGACAGTAACCAACGCAGATACGCCAACCCACCTCGGATATTCTGTTCTGGATCAAAAGGTTTTCGAACATTAAATCGTTCTGCCGTCTCGGGAATCAATTGCATCAAACCTTGAGCGTTCTTGGGGGAACGCGCATTTGGGTCGAAATTGGACTCACTCTGGATGACAGCCAACGCCAACTTGGGATGCACCATATATTCTGGTGCCAACTTGTGTACCAGTTCTACAATCCGCTTGGGGCCCGCAAACGTACCATTTTCGTCGGCCCGCCACATCCCCGATTCGATCGGCTCTGTAATCTCCACGGCTGGCGGCTTCAGACATTCGGGCAGGTCCGCAATGCCACCACTCGTGGAGAAGTACGGCTGAACCCTGGCCGCATGCTCGTACCCTCCTTCTGCGGCACGAGCAATCAAAATTCCTGCCAGGTTCTCGTCGCGAGGAATACCCCGGCCGTTTGCAATCATCCACCCCAAGCTGAACTGCGCCTCGGGATTGCCGTTTCGAGCGAGTTCGCAGTAAATCTCAAACGCCTTCCGCTCGTCTTTGGCAACCCCCTCACCGTGTTCAAATGCCACGGCTTGTGACAACGGATCTGAAGACCTATCACGGTCAAGAGTGCCCGCAGCAAATACCCTATTCATCCCGGAATGACTAACCGCGAAGGAAACGCTAAAGGCCACTACGCAAAACTTCAATCTGTCCATTCAAACATATCTCTCAACGAGGTCTTAGTCCCTTATAACGTGTCTACAAAGAACAATTTGGAATAGTTCCTATGCCTTGGCCCTTACTTCGCTGACCCGTCGAATTTAACCAGATTGTCCTCATGCTCGGTCAAATCAATACAATTGGGAAGCCGTCAAATGGACTACTCCAACGTTCCGATAGATGCGGAGCCTAGTACAGGAAACCTAGGGTACTTCGTCCGAGCATCCCAGGAATTGGGCTGGAAAATACACGCGCGGCAGGGAGGACTCGAACCCACCGACCCCCGGCTTAGAAGGCCGGTGCTCTATCCGACTGAGCTACTGCCGCAATGAGAAAGGGACAAAACGAATGGTCGGGGTGAGAGGATTCGAACCTCCGACATCTTGCTCCCAAAGCAAGCGCGCTACCGGACTGCGCTACACCCCGAAGAGCGCAAGATGTTACCCGCAGCACCGTGGTTGGTCAAATTGACCTTGCACTTCCTATTGGGCCAGAGTTCAAAAGGAAAAAAGGCGCCTGCCCGGCGCCCTTTTTCATTGATTCGGCGTGAAGCTTTGTCGCGGTAACCGCGCTTCGCCAGAATCCTGCTACTGCTGAGCCTGCTGCGCCGTTTCGTGTGAAACAGCCTTCATTGAAAGTCGGATTCTTCCTTTTTCGTCGGTTTCCAACACCTTAACCTTGACGACCTGCCCCTCCTTCAGATGATCGCCAACCTTCTCGATTCGCTCGTTGGCGATTTGCGAGATGTGGAGGAGACCATCCTTGCCGGGCAATACACTAACGATGGCGCCAAAGTCGAGCAGGCGAAGCACCGTACCCTCGTACACCTTGCCTACCTCAACCTCCGCCGTGATCGCCTCAATCCTCTTTTTGGCCACGTCGGCCATGTCGGCATTTACCGAAGCAATCGTTACGGTGCCATCATCGGTAATATCGATTGTTGTGCCGGTTTCCTCAGTCAGCGCACGAATAACCGCCCCGCCCTTGCCGATCACATCCCGGATCTTCTCCGGATTGATCTTCATCGTCAGCAGACGTGGCGCATAGGTCGACACCTCGCCCCGATGCGTCGAGAGCGACGATTTCATTTGCCCAAGAATATGCATGCGGGCGTCCTTGGCCTGTGCCAGCGCAACCTGCATGATTTCCTTGGTGATTCCCTGGATCTTGATGTCCATCTGGAGCGCGGTAACACCATTGTCCGTACCCGCCACCTTGAAATCCATGTCGCCGAGATGATCTTCATCGCCCAATATATCGGTCAGAACCGCAAACCGATTGCCTTCCTTGATCAACCCCATGGCAATGCCGGCAACATGTGCCTTCAGCGGTACGCCAGCGTCCATCAATGCCAACGAGCCGCCGCAAACGGAAGCCATCGACGAGGATCCGTTCGACTCGGTAATTTCCGAAACCACTCGCATCGAATAGCTGAACTCTTCGGGCGAAGGCAGTACTGCGATCAACGCACGCTTCGCGAGGCGTCCATGACCGATTTCTCGGCGTTTCGGTGCGCCGAAACGGCCGGTTTCGCCTGTCGCGAACGGCGGCATGTTGTAGTGAAGCATGAAACGCTCTTTGTACTCACCGGCGAGCGCATCGATGATCTGTTCATCTCTTCCCGTGCCGAGCGTCGCGATCACCAGCGCCTGAGTCTCGCCGCGCGTAAAGAGCGCCGAACCGTGGGTTCGCGGCATCACGCTGTTGCGGATGGCGATCGGTCTGACGGTGCGTGTGTCCCGTCCATCGATGCGCGGATCGCCATTCAGAATCTGCGAACGAACAATTTTCGCTTCAAGATCAAAAAAGTGATTCTTGATGGTATTAGCGTCCGGAGCAGCCACGCCGTCCGGAAGCCCCGTCGTCAGCTGCGCCATCAGTGAACTGCGGATTTCATTGACCTTGGCCGTGCGCAACTGCTTCTGCGTCAGTCGATACGCATCCCTAAGGGGCGCCTCCACCAGCTCGGCAATCTTGCCGATCAAGGCTTCGTCCTTGGCAGGCGGCTGCCAGTCCCACTCAGGCTTTCCCGCCACCTCGACAAGTTCATTGATTGCATTGATCGCCGACTGCATCTGCTCGTGACCGAAGACTACGGCGCCGAGCATGACATCTTCCGGCAACTCCATCGCCTCGGATTCGACCATCAATACCGCGGCCTGGGTTCCAGCCACCACCAGATTGAGTTGACTCTCCTTCAACTGGCTTTGGGTCGGATTGAGGATGAACTGGCCATTCTGATAGCCGACACGGGCTGCACCAATCGGTCCGTTGAAGGGAATGCCGGAAACCGCCAATGCAGCCGAAGCGCCGATCAATGCCGGAATATCGGCATCCACTTCGGGATTCAAGGACAGCACATGAACGATGACCTGCACTTCGTTGTAGAAGCCGTCTGGAAACAGGGGACGGATCGGTCTGTCGATCAGGCGCGAAGTCAGGGTCTCCTTTTCCGAGGGGCGCCCTTCTCTCTTGAAAAAACCACCCGGGATTCGTCCGGCAGCATAAAACTTCTCGGCATAATCGACAGTCAGCGGAAAGAAATCCTGCCCAGGTTTCGCTTCCTTCTGTGCAACGACCGTCGCGAGAACAACCGTATCATCCATGCTGACGAGGACCGCCCCGGATGACTGCCGTGCGATCTCTCCCGTCTCCATCGTGACGGTGTGCTGCCCGTACGAAAAACTCTTCTTCGCGTGATTAAACAATTTCATATCCTCTCGTTCGGTTTCCGTCGCACATCATCGCGCCAACACCGGACCAAAATGAAAAGCCGGCGAAAGCCCGTTTGGGCCATCGCCGGCATCGAATCTGTTGCCCGCTCCACTGGACTGGGCGCGCAAGCATTGGCGCCTACTTGCGCAGTCCGAGGCGCTCAATCAGCGAGCGATAGCTGTCCACATTCTTCCGCTTGAGATAGTCGAGCATCTTGCGACGCGCGCTAACCATTTTCAGCAAACCGCGTCTCGAATGATGATCCTTCACGTGCGCCTTGAAATGGCCGGTGAGGTCGTTGATCCGCGCAGTAAGCAGTGCCACCTGGACTTCGGGGGAACCGGTATCGCCCTTGGCGCGTTGGAAATCGCCAACGATCTTGGCCTTGTCAGCAGTCTGGATTGCCATGAATCTCTACCTGTTATCTTGTCTCTTGGAAAACATTGGATTATACGTGCAAATTCGCAGTCTACTCAATCCCCTGCCACAGAAATGTGGCTGGAATCAGATTGGGCCGACAACGCCAACCACACGTTTCGGCCGGACGACGTCTCCTTCAACCTCCCCCGTGCCAAGAAACAGGTTGTCGGGACCATAAACTCGGACTTCTTGGCCCGCACTTTGTCGCGGACCAAGCGGCACGGCTTGCCCGTGTCCGAAGGCACGCGCGGCATCATTCATCAACTCGACTTTGGGCCAATTCGCGATCAGATGGTCGGCCCGTTGAAGCCAATCCGACGCACCGGCCAAATCGGACTCGAGTCGCTCCAACTCTACGGCATCGCTGATACTGAATTGCCCGATCCGCGTCCGGCGCAATCCTGCCAAGTGTGCGCCACAGCCGAGCAACGATCCGATATCTTCCGCGAGTACCCGGATATAGGTTCCCTTGCTGCAATCGACGGAAATCCGAGCCCTGTTTCCGGCAAAGGCGAGTACCTCGATTTTTCGAATCCAGACCGTCCTCGGCTTCCGCTCCAGAATCACGCCCGACCGTGCATAGTCATACAAGGGCCGCCCGCCGACCTTCAGCGCCGAATGCATCGGCGGAGTCTGTTCGATCACGCCTACGAATCGGCTGCAAACTGAAACGAACTCGTCGGCAACGCAATTTGCTTCGCGCCTTTCGACGACCAACCCTTCGGCATCGCCTGTATCCGTGCGAACACCGAGGCACAGGTCGGCCTCATAGCTTTTGTCCGCTTCGAGCAAGGACTGAGCAAACTTGGTCGCCTCCCCGAAGCATAGCGGCAACAACCCCGATGCGAGCGGATCGAGCGTGCCCGTATGCCCGGCTTTCGCCGCGTTGAAAATTCGACGCACGCGCTGAAGCGCGGCATTTGAAGACAACCCGGACGGCTTGTCGAGGAGCACCACGCCATCGACTTTCCGGCGCGGTGGACGACGAGGCGCATTCATTCAGTCGTTGTCGCCCGACGTACCGTGGTCGGATTTGACGGCTTCATCGATGAGGCGTGACAAGCGATCGCCTTGTTCGACCGAGCGATCGTAGGCGAAATGGAGTTCGGGCAGTGTGTGTATGCGAATGCGCCGTCCGAGCTCGCGCCGCAGAAAACCGCTTGCGGCACGCAACCCCGCCAGCACTTCACCCACACCGGATTCACCCTTCAACGAAGTGAAGAACACCTTTGCATGGGCATAATCCGGTGAGATCTCGACGTCAGTCAATGTCACCAGCCCGACTCGGGGATCCTTGACCTCAAGCTGGATCAACTCGGCCAGTTCGCGTCGAACCTGCTCGGCCACACGACTGCTGCGCGAAAACTCCTTTGGCATGAGCCGGTCAAGCGGGCACGATCAGAGCGTGCGCGCCACCTCCTCGATCTCGAATACTTCCAACAAGTCGCCATCCTGAATGTCGTTGTAATTCTTGAGGGAAAGGCCACATTCGAAACCGCCCTTGACTTCCTTCACGTCATCCTTAAATCGCTTCAGCGAATCCAGTTCGCCCGTCCAGACGACCACGTTGTCGCGCAGCAATCGGATCTGTGAACCGCGTTTGACCACCCCATCCAAAACCATGCACCCTGCGACCGAGCCGACCTTGGAAATTCTGAAAACCTGCCTGATCTCGACCTGGCCAATAACCTTCTCCCGGCGCTCGGGAGCAAGCATGCCACCGAGCGCGGCCTTGATCTCATCGACCGCGTCGTAAATGATGTTGTAATAGCGGATATCGACGCCGAAACTTTCGGCCGCCTTGCGTGCACTCGCGTCTGCACGGGTGTTGAAACCAATGATGACTGCCTTCGACGCGGATGCCAGATTCACGTCCGATTCGGTAATGCCGCCCACGGCGGCGTGAATGATGTTGACCTTCACCTCATCCGTCGAAAGTTTCGCCAAGGCATGTGTCAAAGCTTCCTGGGAACCCTGCACATCCGCCTTTACGATGAGCGCAAGCGTCTTCGCCTCACCTTCGCCCATCTGTTCAAACATGCTTTCGAGCTTCGCCGCCTGCTGCTTTGCAAGTTTGACGTCACGGAACTTGCCCTGCCGGAACAGTGCGATTTCGCGGGCCTTGCGCTCATCCCCCAGAACCATGGCCTCATCCCCGGCTGACGGTACGTCCTGCAGCCCCTGGATTTCGACCGGAATCGACGGTCCGGCCTCGGCGACGCTCTTGCCAGCCTCATCCAGCATGGCTCGAACGCGACCGAACACGGCGCCTGCCAGGAGGATGTCTCCACGCTTCAGGGTTCCTTGCTGGACCAGAATAGTGGCCACGGGACCCTTGCCTTTGTCGAGGCGTGCCTCGATGATCAACCCCTTTGCCGGCGCGTCGACCGGCGCCTTCAATTCCAGCACCTCTGCCTGCAGCAAGACGTTCTCGAGCAGTGCGTCGATGCCAGCCCCTGTCTTGGCCGATACCGGCACGAAGGGCGAATCCCCACCGTATTCTTCGGGCACGACCCCTTCCGCGACCAGTTCCTGCTTTACCCGCTCCGGATTGGCCTCGGGTTTGTCGATCTTGTTGATCGCAACCACCAGCGGAACGCCCGCTGCCTTGGCATGGTGAATCGCTTCTTTCGTCTGGGGCATCACGCCGTCATCGGCCGCGACAACCAGAATAACGATGTCGGTGGCCTTGGCGCCCCGGGCACGCATTGCGGTAAAGGCTTCGTGACCCGGCGTATCAAGGAAGGTGATCACGCCACGCGGCGTCTCCACATGATAGGCACCAATGTGCTGCGTAATTCCGCCGGCCTCACCCGAGGCAACGCGAGTCTTGCGAATGTGGTCGAGCAGCGAGGTCTTGCCGTGATCGACGTGGCCCATAACCGTAACCACCGGCGCGCGCGGAAGCAGTTCGATGTCCTTGTGCGTTTCGGCGTCTTCGACCAGGAAAGCATCGGGATCATCGAGCTTGGCAGCCTTCGCCACATGTCCCATCTCCTCAACGAGGATCATCGCGGTTTCCTGATCGAGCACCTGATTGATGGTAACCATCGAGCCCATCTTCATAAGGGCTTTGATTACCTCGGCAGCCTTGACCGACATCTTGTGCGCCAGATCCGCGACAGTGATCGTTTCCGGTACCAGTACCTCTCGAACGATCGGTTCAGCGGGCATCTGCGCTGCCTGTGCATCTTCTCCATGGCGATGATGCCGACCGCGCGGACCACCGCGCCAGCCGGTCGACGGACTCGTGTCACCACGCGTCTTGATCCCGCGACGCTTCGCGCTTTCGTCCTTCCAGGTCGAGGCAGGCTTCTTCGCCTCCTTTTTCGCCTCGCCCTCCGCTTTCACGGGTTTGTGAAGGGTCGCAGTTCCCGGCGGCGTAGCCGACTCGGCAGGCATTGCATCCGCAGCTTTTGCCTTCGCCTCCGCTTCAGCCTGCAACTGGGCAAGCCGTTCCTCGGCCCGACGCTTCGCATCGGCCTCACGCTCCTGCTTGGCTTTGAGTTCGGCTGCCTGGATCGAAGCCAGGTCGGCGTGGCGTCGCGCCTCGTTCTTGCGCCGTTCGAGTTCCTCCGGCGACAGGATGGTCTCCACGGAGGACACCACGCGCTTGGTCGCTGGTTTCTCGACCGGAACCGGCACCACCTCGGGTTCGGCAACCGGAACCATTTCCTCGACGACGACCGGTTCCGCCTGCACCGGCGCCGGAACAACCTCCTCGGGTTCCGGAACGGGCGGGGCG
>WBZU01003447.1_pt1 | contig 10365 bp, 8 predicted proteins | sample 5204311 | NCBI WGS metagenome assembly WBZU01 (sample SAMN12344359, study PRJNA552823) | activated sludge metagenome | biome: Activated sludge suspended growth; feature: Nitrification reactor; material: Wastewater; isolation source: activated sludge from nitrification reactor of wastewater treatment... | reverse complement strand
ATTGACTCACCATGCCAGCGCTCGCCATCCCAGACGAGTTCGGAGACGGCGCAGTTGTGCGGGTCCCAGCGGATCCAGTCGCCGCTGCCGCTGCCTAGCCACACGTCGAGCAGGCAACTGATGATGCCGCCGTGCGTGACCAGCACGATGCGCTGGTTCGGATGGGTGTCGGCCAGGGATTGCACGGCCGCGACCGCACGCTGGCCAAAGCTTCTGGGAGACTCGCCGTTGGGTGGCGCAAAGGTGGGGTCCTTGGCCCAGCGTGCCCACAATTGCTCGTTGTCGATGAGATCCTGGTAAGTGCGTCCCTCCCAGTCGCCGATGCTGAACTCGCGCAAGCCTTCATCGACGATGGCCTCCATGTCCAGCGCCGTGGAGATGGCGGCGGCCGTGCTGCGCGCACGCGGCAATGGCGACACATAGAGCGCATCGACCGGTGCAGTTGTTCGCCGTTGGGCAAAACGATCGCCCGTGGCCTGCACCTGGAGCCGTCCCCGTTCGGTCAACGGCGCGTCCATGGCGCCGTACCAACGCTGCTCGTGATTGGCGGTCGTCTCGCCGTGGCGAACGAGGATGACGTGCGTGGTGGTCATTGCTTGCCAGCTCCTCCGCAAAGTGCGGGCGATAGCGGAACGTGAATAAACGAAAAAATTCGGTGTCTGATTGACACCCACTTTCCCTCATGTTACACTGTGCGAACTATGTCACCAAAGCAGCCATTTGTTCGTTGTCCGCGCGCCAGGTTGGAAAGGAAGTCGTCCGGGTGAATCTCATCTGGAACTTTGTGCGCGGAATGAGCGGGTGATCGCTCGGACTGACCAGGCAAAGCTCTCCAGACGGAGAGCTTTTTTATTTGGCTTTCGATGGACTTGGCAGCCACTCAGGCATGACGGTACGGCCTGGCACAACGTGGTGCGGTTTGCCTTCTCCTCCCTGTGTTCTTGATCGCAACAGGAGGGACTATGGTCAAGGCAGGCATTGCCGGCGCAACCGGCTATACGGGCATCGAGTTGGTGCAGTTGATCCACCGCCACCCCGCTGTGGAGATTGGCTGGATCACGAGCGCAAGCAGCGCCGGCAAACGGTTGTCCGATGTCCACGCGGTGCCGTGGGACTACACGCTGATCTCGCTCGACGATGCCTACGCACGCGCCGGCGAGGTGGATGTCGTCTTCCTCTGCCTGCCGCATGGGCACTCGATCGGTGCGGCGCGCGCCTTCGCCGACGCCGGCATCCGCGTCATCGACCTGAGCGCCGATTTCCGCCTTGCCAGCGCTGCGGCCTATCAACGCTGGTACGGGCTGGAGCACACGGCGCCCGATCTGCTGCCCGAATTCGTCTATGGGTTGTGCGAGGTGAACCGCGCCCAACTGCGCGACGCACGCCTGATCGCCGTGCCGGGCTGCTATCCAACGACAGTCAATCTCGGGCTCTTCCCGCTGGCCAAGGCCGGCTGGCTGGGTGACCGCGTCATCGTGGACAGCAAGAGCGGCATCAGCGGCGCCGGGCGCACCGCCAAGCTGCCCTACCACTTTGTCGAGGCCAACGAAAATCTGACGCCCTATAACATCGGCTATCGCCACCGCCACATTGCCGAGATGGAGTTGGTGCTCAACGGCGTCTCGGGCAACGGCCAGTGCCATTTCACCTTCTCGCCGCACCTGTTGCCGGCCAACCGCGGCATCCTCAGCACCATGTACGTGCGCGTGCCCGCGGGCGTCACCGAGGCGCAGATTCGCGACCTCTACGCCGAGACCTATGCCGGCGAGCCGTTCATCCACCTGCTGCCGGCCGGCCAGCAGGCGACGCTGCGTCACACCGTGCACACCAACCGCTGCGCCATCAGCATTACGCCTGACGATCCAGGCGATCCCGCCTGCCGCGACTTCATCATCGTGGCTACCGAGGACAACCTGCTCAAAGGTGCCAGCGGCCAGGCGATGCAGTGCCTCAACCTTGCCTTCGGTCTGGATGAGACCGCGGGCTTGTTGTGATAGGGAGACCATGGATCCGCTAGAAAACACCGAGCAATTTGTCGTTGTCCTGAAGGTTGGCGGCAACGAACTGGACGACCCAGACTTTCTCTTCGGGCTGGTGCAGGCCGTGCAGGCAGTGCGCCACGAAGGCCATCACCCGGTCATCGTGCATGGCGGCGGCAAGGCCGTCACCGACCTGCAGGCGCGGCTGGGTTTGCCCGAGGTGCGTGTCGAGGGTCTGCGCGTGACCGACGACGCCAGCATGGACATCGTTGAGATGGTGCTGAGCGGGCTGATGAACAAGCGCATCGTGCGCGCGCTCGTCAACGCGGGCGTGCGTGCGGCCGGTATCAGCGGTGTCGACGACGGCACGATCTACGTCGAGAAGATGTGGCACCCGCTGGGCGATCTGGGGCGCGTGGGCGACGTACGCGATGTGGACGACCACCTGCTGCGCACGTTGATCGCGGCCGGCATCGTGCCGGTGGTCAGCCCGGTGAGTTTCGGCGCGCTCGACGCGCAGAGCTACAACGTCAACGCCGACCATGCGGCCACGGCCATTGCCGCCAAGCTGGGCGCGATCAAGATGGTCTTCATCAGCAACGTACCGGGCATCCTCGTGGCCGGCCGCGTCGTGCGCGCCGTCACCGCCGACCAGGCTGAGCACTGGATCGACGACGGCATCATCTTTGGGGGCATGATCCCCAAGGTGCGCAGCGCGGTTGAAGCGGTGCGCAACGGCGTAGCGCAGGCGGTGATCACCAATCTGGCCGGAGTGCAGGATGGGACGGGGACGGGCGTGCTTGGGAGCAGATAGAGGAATGGGCAATGGTCAACGGTCAATTGCTAATGACCCTTTGGGTGAGTTGTCCGTCGACGTCTAAATTGACGATTGACCATTAACCGTTGACCGTTGGCCATTGGTTTTCTAGAGGGGGTGACGCGAATGAACGCGCAGGAAGTGATCGATCTCGAACAGAATCATGTGCTCGGTGTCTATGGCCGGGCGCCCTTTGTGCTGGCGCGCGGCGAAGGCAGTACGCTCTACGACACCGAGGGCCGTGCCTATCTCGACTGCGTGGCCGGGATTGCCGTCAACGCGCTGGGGTACAATGATGCCGGCGTGGCGCAGGCCATGGGCGAATCGCTGGCGACCGGGATGCTGCATGTGAGCAATCTCTACCACACGGCGCCGCACGCCCAACTGGCCCAGGCACTGTGCGAAACGAGCTTTGCCGACAAGGTGCACTTCTGCAACAGTGGCGCTGAGGCCAATGAGGGCGCGTTCAAGTTTGCACGCCGCTACGGCCGCGCCCACGGCGGCGATGACAAGGTCGAAATCCTGGCGTTCACCAATGCCTTTCATGGCCGTACCATGGGCGCGCTGGCTGCTACCCCGCGTCCCAAATACCAGGACCCCTTCAAGCCGCTCATGCCCGGCGTGCGTTTTGCCGAGTTCAACGACCTGGCCGGCGCGCGGGCGCAGATGGACGCAACTGTCTGCGCCATCATCGTCGAGCCGATCCAGGGCGAAGGCGGCATCCACGCGGCCACGCCCGAATTTTTGGCCGGCCTGCGCGCCCTGGCCGACGAATACGACGCGCTGCTGATCTACGACGAGGTGCAGTGTGGCGTGGGGCGCACGGGCACGCTGTGGGCGCATCAAGGCTACGGCACCAACGACGGCGGCGCCTACGAGCCGGACATCCTGACCGCGGCCAAGCCGCTGGCCGCCGGCCTGCCCATCGGCGCCATCCTCATGCGCCAGCGCGTCGCCGACACCATCCACAAGGGCGACCACGGCAGCACCTTTGCTGGCGGCCCGATGGTGATGCACGTCGCCCACCACGTCGTCAGCCGCGTTGCCCAGCCCGAGTTCCTGGCCGAGGTTGACGCCAAGGGCAAACTTCTGCGCGACCTGCTGGAAGAGATCAACAGCCCGCACGTGCTGGAGATCCGCGGCAAGGGGCTCATGGTCGGGCTGGAGTTGGACATCGAGGCGGCCGAGGTCGTCACCCGCGGCTACGAGCAGGGGCTGATCCTGGTCAATGCCGGGCCGAACGTGCTGCGCCTGGTGCCGCCGCTGGTCATCACCGAGGACGAGATTCACGAAGTTGCCGCGCGGCTGGCCCGCGTGTTGCACGCGTTATAGTGCCGCATCTGGTGCGTGTGTAGAGGAAAAACGAGGAAATGCCCATCATCATCCAGCCGGCTGACCCGGCGCATGTGCTCCCCATCACCAACCTGGTGAATACCTTCGCCGCTGAGAATGTCATGCTGCCTCGCACCGAGGAAAGCGTGCGCCAGACGCTCGATGACTGGCTGGTGGCCGTCGATCCCGATGGCGGGCCGGACGCGCCGCCGATCCTGGCCTGCGGTGCGCTGGTGCCGCTGACCGACACGCTCATCGAACTGCGCTCGCTGGCCGTGCATGACAGCCAGCAGGGCAAGGGATTGGGTGGGCACATGGTGCTGCATCTGGTCCAGGCGGCGCGCCAGCGCGGCTATCACCAGATCTGCGCGCTGACGCTGCGCGAGAACTTCTTCGTGCGGCTGGGCTTTGAGCTGGTCGACCGCTGGAGCATCAGCCCGAAGGTGTGGCAGGCGTGCATCTACTGCCCCAAGTTTCACCACTGCGACGAGGTGGCGGTGATGATGAACCTGGTGGAAGCTCCGCTCGCTGCCTTGCACCCGCTGGCGCGGCCCGCCGGCTGGAACGCGCTGCTCAAGTGGAGCGAGTGGCAACCGCTGAAATTGGCATACAAGCAGAAACAGGGAACTTAACAATTGGACGCTCTACTTGTCTTGCAGGATGGCACGATCTACGAGGGCGAGGCCTTTGGCGCGGCGACGACCGTTGTCGGCGAGGTCGTCTTCAACACAAGCCTGACCGGCTACCAGGAGGTCATCACCGATCCCTCCTACCGTGGGCAGATGGTGTGCATGACGCTGTCGCACGTGGGCAATACGGGCGTCAACGCCGAGGATGTGGAGAGCGACCGCCCGCAGATTACCGCCTTCATTGTGCGCGAGGTCAGCCCGGTCGTCTCCAACTGGCGCGCCAACGAGACGCTGCCCGACTACCTGGCGCGCCACGGCATCCCCGGCATCAGCGAGGTGGACACGCGCGCGCTGACGCGCCATCTGCGCGACAAAGGCGTGCTTCATGCCGCGCTCTGCACCGACGGCAGCCACACGGCGGACGAATTGTTGGCGCTGGCACGCGCCTGGGAAGGGCTTGACGGCCGCGATCTCGTCCAGGAAGTGACCTGTGCCGAGGCGTACCACTGGGTCGACGGGACGCGTGTCGAGTGGACGCCCGTGCCGGTCGGGCGCAGCAAGGAGAGCACCGCAACGCTCGCCCGGCAGGGTGCAGAGCCGCTGGTCGTTGCTTATGATTTCGGCATCAAGCAGAACATCCTGCGCCGGCTCACCAGCCACGGACTGCGCGTGACCGTCGTGCCCGCCACGACGCCCGCCGCCGATGTCCTGGCCATGCAGCCCGACGGCATCTTCCTGAGCAACGGCCCGGGCGACCCGGCCGGCGTGCCCTACGCGGCGGCCGCCGTGCGCGACTTGCTGGAGGCGGGAATCCCCACCTTTGGCATCTGCCTCGGCCATCAGATCATCGGCCTGGCGCTCGGCGCGCGCACCTACAAACTCAAGTTCGGCCATCACGGCGGCAACCAGCCGGTGGATGACGTCGACGCCACCAACGTGCAGATCACCTCGCAGAATCACAACTACGCGGTCGACGACACCATGCTGCCGGCGAATGCCATCGTCACGCACCGCAACCTCAACGATGGGACGGTAGAGGGATTGCGTCTCACCGATCGCCCCGTCTTCTGCGTCCAATATCACCCAGAGGCCAGCCCCGGCCCGCACGACGCCGACCTGCTCTTTGCGCGCTTCGCCGAGCAGGTCAAGGCGCACGCCGGTGCGAGGTGACGTGATGCGTGACGAGTAATGCGTGAGGAGATCAAACTCCTCGTGACGTTTGACGCATTACGAATTACCTATTACGCATTAGTCTCCCTCACCGCCTCCGCCAACGCCACGCGATGCTCATAGACCTTGCGGATCGCGGCAACGGCCTGGTCGACGCCTTCCTTGCCCGCGCGGAAGACCGCCTCGTCCAGCCAGACCGCCTCGTGCTCGCACGCGCGTTCGGCCGCGGGCAGATCCATTTCGGCAAAGTTGAAGCGCTCGGGATGGGCCATGGGCACGGGCAGGCGCGAAAGCTGCGGCTGGAACAGTTCGTAGTGATTCATCGCCTCGTAGCCGGTCCACGACTCCAGCCCTTCGGCATCTAGCGCCGCGCAGACAGCCCCATGATCCACGCCCCAGACCGCCGGATCGACGGCGAAGATATAGCGGTAGACCGCGCGCCGCGTGATGCGCGGGTCGGGGCGCAGCAGGCGGATGCCCGGCACCTCGCTGAGCGCCTCGTCCATGTACGCCACCATGACCTCGCGCTCGCGCGTTTGCTCCGGCAGCCGCTCTAGCTGCACGCCAGCCAGCGCCGCGTGTAATTCGCTGCTGCGGAAGTTGGCGCCCAGGATCGTGACCGGGCCGTGCTCGCCGGGCGGGCGCCCGCAGTTGGCGACCGCGCTGGCCGCGTCAGCCAGTTCCTGCGTCTTGCAGATGAGTACGCCGCCTTCGCCCGAAGTAAGGATCTTGGACGACTGCAGGCTGAAGGAGCCAAAGTGACCGATCGTACCGGCGCCCTGCCCGTTCCACTGCGCGCCGTGCGCGTGGGCGCAATCCTCGACGACGATCAGGTTGTGGCGTTCCGCGATCGCCATGATGGCATCCATGTCGGCCATGAGCGAGCCAAGATGCACGGGGATGATGGCGCGCGTGCGCGGGGTGATCGCTGCCTCCACCGCCTTTGGGTCGAGACAGTAGTTATCGGGGTCGATGTCGGCGATGACGGGGATGGCACCGGCGACCATGGGCGCGGCAGCCGTTGCCTGGAAAGTGTAGGCTGGCACGATGACTTCGTCGCCCCAGCCGATGCCGGCGGCACGCAGCGCGATCTCCATCGTGACCGTGCCATTGGCGGCCATGATCGCATAGTTGCCGCCTTGGAACTCGAGGAACTTGTCCAGAAACGCCTTGGTGCGCGGGCCGGGGAAGGGATAGCCGCCCCAGTTGCCCGATCGGACGACCTCGGCCACCGCCTCCACCTCGCGCTCGTCGTGGACCGGCCATTGCGGATAGCTGCTTGTAATGGCCTTTTCGCCGCCGAGAATCGCTAGTTTCCCACTCATTGTTGCTTCTCCTCGCTGGTTTGTGAATGACGGTCACGTGGACCGCGGTTATCGCGTCTATGCCAGCAGCGCGGTCAACGCCGCGCTCAGTGCCGGCCCCGCGTCGATGCCGACCGACATGCTCTCTTCGTAGTGCGCGCCGGGCTCGAAGGGGTCGTCCGGGAAAATGAAATCATCGGCGGGGAGGATGTAGCCGAGTTCGTCGTTGGCGAGGCCGACCAGCACTGCATGGCGGATCCCGGCCGAGCGCATCTGCTGCTTGTACGCCAGTCCAAGACGCGGGAGCACCTCTCCTGGCATAAAGAAGATCGCCGCATCGCCGAGACGCAGCAGTCCGGCTTCGGTCGTCAGCGTGTCGCCATCGTTGAGCAGACCCGTCAACAGTCCGGCCTCCAACGCCATTTGAAAGAGTGGGTTGGCGAGCGGCAGGTCATAGACGCGCCGGCGATAGCCAACGTACTCGATAGCGTGAGCGCGCGCGCCGGTCAACGCTGCCAGCGCTGCCTCGCCCAGGATCACGCCCATGCGCTCGGCATCCTCAAACGTATTGCCGGGCATCGCCGGCGTCATCATGCCGCCCAACGCGCCGACCATGCCAATGCAGGGCGCGCCGGTGGTACGTTCCACCACGCGCCGCATGGCATCAAGATAATCCGACGTGATGTGTGGGTTGTCATCCCACAGCACTTCGGGGTGGCACGGGTAGACGAGCAGCGTGGCGAGCGGTTTGTTCTGCCCGGCCGCGACAAATTGCAGGCACGACAACTCTTCATCCGTGATCGCCGGATCGCGGGCGTTGCGCGCAATACCGGTCACCTGGGCCGATGCCGTGCGCAGATCGGCCGGGCGCATGCGATGGAGCGCATCGAGCGCCGTCGCCGCAATCGCCTGCTGAAGATGGGCCAGGTATTCCTCGTCGACGCCGCGCGTCACTTCGTCCGGACCCCACAGCCCCAGCGTGTCGGGACCGTGATGCGTATGCGTCGCCGCAACGACAAGCTGTACGGCCGGCGCGATCTGTCGCACGGCACTCTCGATCTCCTGCACCACATGCCGCGTCAGGCCGATGAGATCGACAGCAGCCAGCACGACGGTGGCGCCTGCGCCATTCAACGCCAGCGCGCGCACGAACAGATCATCATGCACCGACTGCGCTCGCCGGTTGCGCCCAAAGCCGGCCAGGTAGACCGGCCGATCCAGCGCCGGCGTGATGGTTGCCTGCGCGTACCCCACCGTGAGAGTCATGCTTCTATCCTTATCCTGCCAACACCATGTAGATTGTCATTGAGTTGCTCACCCCTTCACGCCGGAGATGACCACGCCCTGGATGAATTGGCGTTGCGCAAAGAAGAAGAGTAGCACCGGCGGGATCACCATGACCACGCTTGCCGCCATGATCAGGTGCGTATTCACCGCATAGAGCGCGTTGAAGGTCTGCAAGCCCACCGCCATCGTCCAGTTGTCGCGGCTGTGCAGGAAGATCAGCGGCTCGTAGAAGTCGTTCCAAGCGTACAGAAAATGGAAGATCGCTACGGTGACGATGACCGGCATGGCCTGTGGCACCAGCACATGCCACAGCGTCTGGATCGGCGACGCACCGTCGATCTTGGCGGCGTCGTCCATCTCCAGCGGGATGGTCATGAAGAACTGGCGCAGCAGAAAGACATCGTAGGCGTTGGCAAAAAAGGCGGGCACGATGAGCGGCAGCAGCGTATCGACCCAGCCCAGCCGCTGGAAGAGCACGTAGACCGGGATCAGCGTCACCTGGCGCGGCAGCATGATCGTGCTGAGCAGCACAATGAAGAGCCAGTTGAGCCACGGCGCCCGGAAGCGCGCAAAGCCGTACGCCACCATGGTGCACGAAATGAGCACGCCGGTCATACCCAGGAAGGTGACGAGCAGCGTGTTGAGCAGATAACGCGGGAAGGGCACGCTGGTCATGGCTTCGACGTAATTTCCCGGGTGGATCTCGATGTGACGGATCGGCGTCTGCTCGGCAATCTTCAGCGTGGCGCTAGCGGAGGGATTGGCCGGGTCGACAAAGACGCCCATGCCGCCGGGCTGATTCTTGACCAGCGCCATCTCCGTCTGCTCGCCATCGACGGTCACGGTGTAGAGTGGCTCCGGCCGGCCGCCGACCTCCACCATGGTCGCTTCCCACGGGATGAGCGGCGGCGGCACTGCACGCAACTGGTTCTTGCTCTTGAGCGACGTGGAAATCATGAAAAGGAACGGGATCAGGATCACCACGGCACCCGCCGCGATCACGACCGTGGCGGCCGTGCGCCCGGGGCAGCCGGCGCAGCACAGCCGGTTACCAGCAGCGCAACGATAAGCAAGCTGCTGACCAATATCATCATCTTCTGCATGTGTGTCCTCCTTTGGAACAGGTAAACGATTCGCAACCGCACCGGAGAGCGGCTTGGTTGTTGACTACATGACAGGAATCCGGGCGGTAAGCGCGACATTTTGTTCGCTGAATCCGCATCCACACGACCCGCGCACGACCAGGTGCGTGGGCAGGACAAGGGCCGTTGCCCCGGTATCCGCGCCACCGCTGTCACGCGCGTGGATTGCGCAGAGGAGCGTTTCTGCCGCCCGGCAACCGGCCTCCTCGATCGGCGCGTGGACGGTCGTGAGCGCCGGCGTCAAGTGGCGTGACAGCAACCCGTCGTCGAAGCCGGCGATCGCCACATCCTCCGGCACGCGCCGGCCGGACGCGCGCAGCGCCGTCATCGCGCCCCATGCCGATTCGTCGTCGGCGGCGAAGATGGCGTCGAAGTCAATCTCCTGCTGCACGAATGCCGCAATCGCCGCCTCGGCCACCGCCTCGTTGAACTCACCGTCGAGTTGCAACTCGTGAGCTACCGGCAGCCCGTGGTCGGCCAAAGCTCGCCGGTAGCCAGCTTCTCGCTGCGCGGCGTCCTCGTTGTCGGCCGGCCCGCGCAACAGGACGATGCGCCGGCACCCATGCGCGACGATCAGGTGCTCGACTGCGGCATAGGCGCCGGGCTCGTTGGCAAAATGGATGTGCGGGATGTCCACCGTTGCCGGTGGCGTGTGATGGAGCAGAACCATGGGGAAGGGGTGCGCATGGAGCCGTTCCATGATGT
>WBZU01003446.1_pt1 | contig 10368 bp, 9 predicted proteins | sample 5204311 | NCBI WGS metagenome assembly WBZU01 (sample SAMN12344359, study PRJNA552823) | activated sludge metagenome | biome: Activated sludge suspended growth; feature: Nitrification reactor; material: Wastewater; isolation source: activated sludge from nitrification reactor of wastewater treatment... | reverse complement strand
CAGCACGTAGCGCCGTCCGGCGGGTACCAGCGGCTCGCGCGACGTGTCGGTGAGCACGCAGGCAGCACGCTGGCCAAGCAGGCCGAGGCCCTGGCACAGCATGTGCGAGAGGGTGGTCTTGCCGGTGCCGCCCTTGTTGCCGATCACGCAGATGATCTCAGCCATGACGCTTCAGTCCTTTGCATGCAGTCCTTGCATGTCGGGGATTATCGACGCCGCACGCAAGCGGGCGAGCGCGGAAAAGCGCCGCTTCGCGGGGCCAATTCAGCCGCTTCGGCGCTCTCCGCGTCAGCCGCTTCGGCGCTCTCCGCGTGCGCCCATGCGATAGAGGAAGAGGCGCGTGCCACGGCGGTCGCCGACGTCGATCACCGCGTCCGGCTCGTGGCCGGGCACCTCGAAGCTGTTGCTGACCAGGGTGCTGTCCGGGGGCATCTCGGCGGACGCCTTGGCCCAGACCGCCGCCATCGGCACCGGCGAGAGGAAGGCGTACACCAGATCGTAGCCGCTCCAGTCGGCGGCGAAGAGGTCGCCGCGCAGCCACTCGATGTTGGCGTGACGGCGCAGCAGCAGGCGTCCGATCGCCCACGTTGCCGGCGCCAGCTCGATGCCGGTGAAGCGGCAGTCGGGACGCGCCTGCGCGAGCGGGCGCAGCAGCGCACCGGTGCCGGCGCCGATGTCGAGCATCCGCGCCGGATGGGCCGGCAGCAGCTTCCCTACCGCCGCTGCCGTGGCCGGGTTGCTGAGGTAGAGCGGGACCTGGGTGCGGAAGCTCGTCCAATACACCAGTACGAGGATGACGAAGGCGGCGAGATACCACCCGGGATGGATGCCCGCGCCGTGCGCGACCACCGCCAGCGGCAAGAAGCCGAGATGGATCGGCAGCCACCAGCGCGCGCTGCGCAAGCCGGCCGCGACCGTCGCCGCGACGAGCGCCTGCACGCTCACCAGCGGCCACAGTCCGACGAGCGCGCCGGTGCGCGCGAGCGCGACCGCGGCGGCCAGACCGGCGAGCTGGGCGAGGAGGGCCTTCAGGGCGGGGGGCATGGCGTGTCTGCCGAAAGGATCCGAACCGGGGGATCATACCGCCCCGGTTCGATGATCCGTCGCCGAGCCGCGTGGGTTGTCGACGCCGGATTCGCGCCAGCCGCGCCAGCCGCGCCTCCGGCGAAGCGCAGGCGGCGCAGCTCGCACATCGAGGCTCGAAAGTTTTTTTCAAAAGGCTTTGACTTCTCCGGGGAAGGCCTCTATAGTGCGGGGCTTCCCGGACGGAGGGATACCCAAGCGGTCAACGGGATCAGACTGTAAATCTGACGGCTCAGCCTTCGAAGGTTCGAATCCTTCTCCCTCCACCAAGTTTCAGTCGTGCCGTGCTCGTCACGGTCGGCGTGGCAAATGCAGTGTATGGCTGCGAGTTGTGATAGGCGCGGAGTTGCGCGCAGGCAAGAGAACACAGTTGCAGGCGTGTGCGGGTGTAGCTCAATGGTAGAGCAGAAGCCTTCCAAGCTTATGACGAGGGTTCGATTCCCTTCACCCGCTCCAGGTTCGCTGCGGTTTGCCCGAGGTTTCGGGGCCCATGTAGCTCAGTGGTAGAGCACTCCCTTGGTAAGGGAGAGGCCACGTGTTCAATCCACGTCATGGGCACCATCCATTTTCTGCCTGGCCTGGGCGGCGGCCAACGAGTGTGGTCGCCGCGCCGGTTTTTATGGTTCTGATTTTAAGGATAGCGATATGGCTAAGGGTAAGTTCGAGCGCACCAAGCCTCACGTCAACGTCGGCACCATCGGCCACGTCGACCATGGCAAGACCACGCTGACCGCTGCGATCACCACCATCCTGTCGAAGAAGTTCGGCGGCGAGGCGAAGGCCTACGACCAGATCGACGCGGCGCCCGAAGAGAAGGCGCGCGGCATCACCATCAACACCGCGCACGTCGAGTACGAGACCGCGAGCCGTCACTACGCGCACGTCGATTGCCCGGGCCACGCCGACTACGTCAAGAACATGATCACCGGTGCCGCGCAGATGGACGGCGCGATCCTGGTGTGCTCGGCCGCCGACGGCCCGATGCCGCAGACGCGCGAGCACATCCTGCTGGCCCGTCAGGTCGGCGTGCCGTACATCATCGTCTTCCTGAACAAGTGCGACATGGTCGACGACGAAGAGCTGCTGGAGCTCGTCGAGATGGAAGTGCGCGAGCTGCTGTCGAAGTACGACTTCCCCGGCGACGACATCCCCATCGTCAAGGGTTCGGCGCTGAAGGCGCTCGAGGGCGACCAGTCGGACATCGGCGAGCCGGCGATCTTCCGCCTGGCTGACGCGCTGGACAGCTACATCCCGACGCCCGAGCGTGCGATCGACAAGCCTTTCCTGCTGCCGATCGAAGACGTGTTCTCGATCTCGGGTCGCGGCACCGTGGTGACCGGTCGTGTCGAGCGCGGCATCGTGAAGGTCGGCGAGGAAATCGAGATCGTCGGCATCAAGCCGACGGTCAAGACCACCTGCACCGGCGTGGAGATGTTCCGCAAGCTGCTCGACCAGGGCCAGGCCGGCGACAACGTCGGCGTGCTGCTGCGCGGCACCAAGCGTGAAGACGTCGAGCGCGGTCAGGTGCTGTGCAAGCCGGGTTCGATCACCCCGCACACCCACTTCACCGGCGAGATCTATGTGCTGTCGAAGGAAGAGGGCGGTCGTCACACCCCGTTCTTCAACAACTACCGTCCGCAGTTCTACTTCCGCACCACCGACGTGACCGGTTCGATCTCGCTGCCCGAAGGCACCGAGATGGTCATGCCGGGCGACAACGTGTCGATCACCGTCAAGCTGATCGCCCCGATCGCCATGGAAGAAGGCCTGCGCTTCGCGATCCGCGAAGGTGGCCGTACCGTCGGCGCCGGCGTCGTCGCCAAGATCATCGAGTAATCGCTCGATTATTGCCAGACAGGCGCACCCGCTCGGGTGCGCCTTGCAGTGTCCGCTGCAGGGGTATAGCTCAACTGGCAGAGCGTCGGTCTCCAAAACCGAAGGTTGGGGGTTCGATTCCCTCTGCCCCTGCCAACATTTTCCGGGTGTTCATCCGCAATGGCCGATAAGTTGAAATTTGCGCTGGCGCTGGCACTGTTGGCAGCCGGCGTAGTCGGCTTCTACGTGCTGTCCGAGCAGCCTCTCGTGCTGCGCGTGCTTTCCGTGCTTGCGGGCCTGGGTGCCGGCATCGCCGTTGCCGCCCTCTCCGAGCCGGGTCGCCGCTTCATCGGTTTCGCCCGCGAATCGATCACCGAAACGAAGAAGGTCGTCTGGCCGAGCCGCAAGGAAACCACGCAGACCACCGGTCTGGTGTTCGCGTTCGCGGTGGTGATGGCGCTCTTCCTGTGGCTGACGGACAAGAGCCTGGAGTGGGTCCTGTACGATCTGGTCCTGGGTTGGAAGTGATATGAGCAAGCGTTGGTATGTGGTTCACGCCTATTCGGGCTTCGAGAAGTCCGTTCAGCGCGCGCTGATCGACCGCGTCAATCGGTCGGGCATGCAGGATAGTTTCGGTCAGATCCTGGTGCCCGTCGAAGAGGTCATCGAGATGCGCGGCGGCCAGAAGACCGTCACCGAGCGCAAGTTCTTCCCCGGCTATGTTCTCGTCGAAATGGAAATGAACGACGAGTCCTGGCACTTGGTGAAGTCGACGCCCAAGGTCACCGGCTTCGTCGGCGGTACGGCGAACAAGCCCGCCCCGATCTCCGAAAAGGAGGTCGAGAAGATCATGCAGCAGATGCAGGAAGGCGTCGACAAGCCGCGTCCCAAGGTGCTGTTCGAGATCGGCGAGGTGGTTCGCGTCAAGGAAGGGCCGTTCACCGACTTCCATGGCAGCGTCGAGGATGCAAACTACGAAAAGAACAAGCTGCGCGTGTCGGTGACCATCTTCGGTCGCGCCACGCCGGTGGAACTCGATTTCGCCCAGGTCGAGAAGACCTGAGCAAGACGGCAGGCCGCGAGGCCTGCCGAAGCCCGTGCACTCGGCCGACGAGCGCGGGCACTGCGAGGAGCGCCGGGTTCTCCGGTGCGCTAGCACTCATCACAGGAGCAAGCCTAGATGGCAAAGAAAATCACTGGCTACATCAAGCTGCAGGTTCCGGCCGGCAAGGCCAACCCCAGCCCCCCGATCGGTCCGGCGCTCGGTCAGCGCGGCCTGAACATCATGGAATTCTGCAAGGCGTTCAACGCCAAGACCCAGGGCATGGAGCCCGGTCTGCCGATTCCGGTGGTGATCACCGCCTTCGCCGACAAGTCCTTCACGTTCATCATGAAGACTCCGCCGGCCACGATCCTGATCAAGAAGGCCGCCGGGATCCAGAAGGGTTCGGCCAAGCCGCACACCGACAAGGTCGGGAAGATCACTCGTGCCCAGGTCGAGGACATCGCCAAGGCCAAGCAGCCGGACCTCACCGCTGCCGACCTCGAAGCCGCCGTGCGCACCATCGCCGGTTCCGCCCGCAGCATGGGCATCACCGTGGAGGGCCTGTAATCATGGCGAAGCTGTCCAAGCGAGTTCAGGCGCTGCGCGCCAAGGTCGACCGTAACCAGGCCTATCCGGTTGCCGACGCCCTGCGTCTGGTCAAGGAGTGCGCCACTGCCAAGTTCGACGAGTCGATCGACATCGCGGTCAACCTTGGTGTCGATGCGCGCAAGTCCGACCAGGTCGTACGCGGTTCGGTCGTGCTGCCCGCGGGTACCGGCAAGTCGGTTCGCGTCGCCGTGTTCGCCCAGGGCGACAAGGCCGAGGCCGCCCGCGCCGCCGGTGCCGAGGTCGTCGGCTTCGACGATCTCGCCGAGCAGGTCAAGGCCGGCAATCTCGATTTCGACGTCTGCATCGCGACCCCTGACGCCATGCGCGTGGTCGGCCAGCTCGGCCAGATTCTCGGTCCGCGCGGCCTCATGCCGAACCCCAAGGTCGGCACCGTGACCATGGACGTCGCCACCGCGGTGAAGAACGCCAAGGCCGGCCAGGTGCAGTACCGCACCGACAAGGCGGGCCTGGTGCACGCCACCATCGGCCGCGCCTCGTTCGAGGTCGATGCGCTGCAGCAGAACTTGACCGCCTTCGTCGATGCCCTCGTCAAGGCCAAGCCGGCCGCGGCGAAGGGGATCTACCTGCGCCGCATCGCCGTCTCCAGCACCATGGGTGCCGGCGTGCGCGTGGAGCCGGGCAGCCTCAACCCTGCCTGATTGCCAGGACGTCCGCCCAGAGGGCGGACGCTCCGCCGAACTTTGAGCCGTAGCCGCCGGTCCGGGGCTGCGGATCGTCAAAGACCGCAGGTGTGGCCCCGGCAAGGTGCCGCTTAAGCATGTGAATGGCCTGCGTAGACGGTGTGCTCAGAACAGGATTTGGCCGGTTCGCCGGCCGCGCTCCTGATCCAGGTCGCCGTAGGTGCGAGCCGCGCGAGCGGTTCGCGTGTTGACTTGAAAGGAGGAAAGACCTGTGGGTCTCAATCTCGATGACAAGAAAGCCGTAGTGGCTGAGGTGTCGGCACAAGTGGCCAATGCCCAGACGATCGCGGTGGCCGAGTATCGCGGCATTGCGGTGGGCGACCTCACCGCGCTGCGTGCCAAGGCCCGCGAGTCTGGCGTGTACCTGCGCGTGCTGAAGAACACCCTGGTCCGTCGTGCGATCGCCGGCACCCCGTTCGAGGGGCTGGCGGGCGATCTGACCGGTCCGCTGATCTATGGCATTTCGGCCGATCCGGTCGCTGCAGCCAAGGTGCTGAACGACTTCGCCAAGGGCAACGACAAGATCGTGCTGCGCGCCGGTTCCTACGCGGGCAAGACGCTCGACAAGGCCGCCGTGCAGGCGCTCGCTTCGATCCCGAGCCGCGAAGAGCTGCTCGCCAAGCTGCTGGGCGTCATGCAGGCGCCGGTGTCCGGTTTTGCCGGTGCGCTCGCCGCCCTCGCCAAGAAGCGCGAGGAAGAAGGCGCTGCCGCCTGACCGCAGCCTTCCGCTACGAAAATTTTCGCAAGATTATCGATTCTGGAGTGATTTGAAATGGCAATCAGCAAAGAAGACATCCTGGAAGCCGTCGCCGGCATGACCGTGATGGAATTGAACGACCTGGTCAAGGCGTTCGAAGAGAAGTTCGGCGTGTCCGCGGCCTCGCTGGCCGTGGCCGCTCCGGGCGCCGGTGCCGCCGCCGCCCCGGTGGAAGAGAAGACCGAATTCGACGTCGTGCTGCTCGAAGCCGGCGCCAAGAAGGTCGAGGTCATCAAGGTCGTCCGTGCCGCCACCGGCCTGGGCCTGAAGGAAGCCAAGGACGTGGTCGACGGCGCGCCGAAGACCGTCAAGGAAGGCGCTCCGAAGGCCGACGCCGAGGCGCTCAAGAAGCAGCTGGAAGAAGCTGGCGCGAAGGTCGAAATCAAGTAATATTCGGCTTCCCAGCGGGGCTGGCACTCTTCGGAGTGCCGGCCCTTTCGTGCTTTGTAATCGAGATTGCGGGTCGAGCCGCACTTCTCGATGGCAGGCCAGAGCGTTTGCCGATCGTCCGGCCGGGCTTGCAGTCAGGCTGCAGGCTGCCGGAGCCGCCCGAACGTTGTGTCCTGTCTTTCCGATGTTAGCCCTCTAGCCGGAGCATCCATGGCGTATTCCTACACCGAAAAGAAACGTATCCGCAAGAGCTTCGCCAAGCGCGCGGCCGTGCTCGATGCGCCTTTCCTGCTCGCCACCCAGATCGAGTCCTTCGCCGAATTCCTGCAGGCCGACACCCCGCCGGACGTCCGGCGCAACCAGGGGCTGCAGGCCGCGTTCACCTCGATCTTCCCGATCTCGAGCCACAGCGGCAACGCGCGGCTCGAGTACGTCCAGTACATGCTGGGCGAGCCCGCCTTCGACGTGAAGGAATGCCAGCAACGCGGCCTGACCTTCGCCTCGCCGCTGCGCGCGCGCGTGCGTCTGGTCATCATGGATCGCGAGGCGCCGAAGGAGACCATCAAGGAGGTCAAGGAGCAGGAGGTCTACATGGGCGAGATCCCGCTCATGACCACCACCGGCTCCTTCGTGATCAACGGCACCGAGCGCGTCATCGTTTCGCAGCTGCACCGTTCGCCGGGCGTGTTCTTCGAGCACGACCGCGGCAAGACCCACTCCTCGGGCAAGCTGCTGTTCTCGGCGCGCATCATTCCCTACCGCGGCTCCTGGCTGGACTTCGAGTTCGATCCCAAGGACTACCTGTATTTCCGCGTCGACCGTCGGCGCAAGATGCCGGTCACCATCCTGCTGCGCGCGATCGGGATGACGCCGGAGGAGATCCTCGCGACCTTCCACGACACCGACACCTTCCACCTGCAGGGCGAGGGTGCGCAGTTCGAGCTCGTTCCCGAGCGCCTGCGCGGCGAAGTCGCGCGCTTCGACATCACCACGCCCGACGGCAAGATCATCGTCGCGCGCGAGAAGCGCATCACCTCCAAGCACATCCGCGAGATCGACCAGGCCGGCGTGAAGACCATGGCGGTGCCGGACGACTTCCTGCTCGGCCGGGTGATCGCGACCAACGTCGTCGATCCGGCCACCGGCGAGCTGCTGGCGCGCGCCAACGACGAGATCACCGAGGACCTGCTCGACAAGCTGCGCCTGGCCGGCGTCACCGGCCTGAGCACGCTGTACATCAACGACCTCGATCGCGGTGGCTACATCTCGCAGACGCTGCGCATCGACGAGACCGCCGACCAGTGGGCGGCCAAGGTTGCGATCTACCGCATGATGCGTCCGGGCGAGCCGCCCACCGAGGATGCCGTAGAGGGGCTTTTCCAGGGGCTGTTCTACGCCGAGGAGCGCTACGACCTGTCCTCGGTCGGCCGCATGAAGTTCAACCGCCGCGCCTACCCCGAGAAGATCGACGACAAGGCGCCGGGCTGGCTCAAGCGCTTCTACCAGCGCGTCGGCGCGCAGGGCGAGGACGGCCCGGGCGTGCTGGTCAATGACGACATCCTCGCGGTGGTGGGCGTGCTGGTCGAGCTGCGCAATGGCCGCGGCGAGATCGACGACATCGACCACCTCGGCAACCGCCGCGTGCGTTCGGTGGGCGAGCTCGCCGAGAACCAGTTCCGTGCGGGCCTGGTGCGCGTCGAGCGCGCGGTCAAGGAGCGCCTGTCGCAGGCCGAGTCCGACAACCTGATGCCGCACGACCTGATCAACGCCAAGCCGATCTCGGCGGCGATCAAGGAGTTCTTCGGCTCCAGCCAGCTCTCGCAGTTCATGGATCAGACCAACCCGCTGTCCGAGATCACGCACAAGCGTCGGGTCTCGGCACTGGGCCCGGGCGGCCTGACGCGTGAGCGCGCCGGCTTCGAGGTGCGCGACGTGCACCCGACGCACTACGGCCGCGTGTGCCCGATCGAGACCCCGGAAGGTCCGAACATCGGCCTGATCAACTCGCTCGCGGTGTATGCGCGCACCAACCGCCACGGCTTCCTCGAGACGCCGTACCGCAAGGTCAATGACGGCAAGGTCACCGACCAGATCGACTTCCTGTCGGCGATCGAGGAGGGGCAGTATGTGATCGCGCAGGCGAACGCCGAGATCGACGAGGCGGGCATGCTCGCCGGCGACCTGGTGTCGTGCCGCCACAAGGGCGAGTTCCTGCTCGCCACCTCGGACATGGTGCAGTACATGGACGTGGCCCCGGGCCAGATCGTGTCGGTCGCGGCTTCGCTGATTCCCTTCCTGGAGCACGACGACGCCAACCGCGCGCTGATGGGCGCCAACATGCAGCGCCAGGCGGTGCCCTGCCTGCGCCCGGAAAAGCCACTGGTCGGCACCGGCATCGAGCGCCGCGTGGCGGTCGACTCGGGCACTGCGGTGCAGGCCACCCGTGGCGGCATCGTGGACTACGTGGATGCGAACCGGGTGGTGATCCGGGTGAACGACGACGAGACCCTGCCGGGTGAAGTCGGCGTCGACATCTACAACATGATCAAGTACACCCGTTCCAACCAGAACACCAACATCAACCAGCGCCCGGTGGTGAAGGTGGGCGACCTGATCGCCCGCGGCGACGTGGTGGCCGACGGCGCTTCCACCGACCTCGGCGAGCTCGCGCTCGGCCAGAACATGCTGGTCGGCTTCATGCCCTGGAACGGCTACAACTTCGAGGACTCGATCCTCATCTCCGAGCGCGTGGTCGCCGACGACCGCTTCACCTCGATCCACATCGAGGAACTCACCGTCGTCGCCCGCGACACCAAGCTCGGACCCGAGGAGATCACCCGCGACATCGCCTCGCTCGGCGAGGCGCAGCTGTCGCGCCTGGACGAGTCGGGCATCGTGTATATCGGTGCCGAGGTCGAGGCTGGCGACGTGCTGGTCGGCAAGGTCACGCCCAAGGGCGAGACCCAGCTCACCCCCGAGGAGAAGCTGCTGCGCGCGATCTTCGGCGAGAAGGCCTCCGACGTGAAGGACACGAGCCTGCGCGTCCCCTCGGGCATGGTCGGCACCGTCATCGACGTGCAGGTGTTCACCCGGGAGGGCATCGAGCGCGACAAGCGCGCGCAGTCGATCATCGACGAGCAGCTGCGCAGCTTCAAGACCGACCTCGCCGACCAGATGCGCATCGTCGAGCGCGACGCCTTCGCGCGTATCCGCCGCATGATCGTGGGCCAGCTTGCCAACGGTGGTCCGAAGAAGCTCGCCAAGGGTGCGGCGCTCACCGATCCCTACCTCGACAGCCTGGAGCACTACCACTGGTTCGACATCCGCCTCGCCGACGAGACCCTCGCGGTGCAGCTCGAGGCCGTGCGTGAAGGTCTGGAGAACACCCGCAAGGACTTCGAGCAGGCCTTCGAGATCAAGAAGAAGAAGCTCACCCAGGGCGACGAGCTCCCCCCGGGCGTGCAGAAGATGGTCAAGGTGTATCTGGCGGTGAAGCGCCGCCTGCAGCCGGGCGACAAGATGGCCGGCCGTCACGGCAACAAGGGCGTGGTCTCCAAGATCGTCCCGGTCGAGGACATGCCGTACATGGAAGACGGCACCCCGCTCGACATCGTGCTCAACCCGCTCGGCGTGCCGTCGCGGATGAACATCGGCCAGATCCTCGAGACCCACCTCGGCTGGGCAGCGAAGGGACTCGGTCAGAAGATCGACAAGATGCTGCAGGCGCAGGCCTCGGCGCTGGAGCTGCGCGGCTTCCTCGAGCAGATCTACAACGGCAGCGGCCACCCCGAGGACATCGCCAACCTCGGCGACTCGGACGTTCGCGAGCTCGCGGGCAACCTCAAGAAGGGCGTGCCCTTCGCGACCCCGGTGTTCGACGGTGCCAAGGAAGAGGAAATCCAGCAGATGCTCGAGCTGGCCGGCCTGCCCACCGGCGGCCAGGTCACCCTCTACGACGGCCGCACCGG
>WBZU01003444.1_pt1 | contig 10369 bp, 6 predicted proteins | sample 5204311 | NCBI WGS metagenome assembly WBZU01 (sample SAMN12344359, study PRJNA552823) | activated sludge metagenome | biome: Activated sludge suspended growth; feature: Nitrification reactor; material: Wastewater; isolation source: activated sludge from nitrification reactor of wastewater treatment... | reverse complement strand
ATGCGCCTGCGCAGGCGCTTCTCCACCCGCGGCAAGGCCAGCGCCGAGCGCAAGGCCATGTAGACGACCCCGCGGCGTAGCATGGCCACGCCACCCGATACGGCAAGCCGCGCCGCCGCGCGGGCCGCCCTCGTGCGGCTGCTGGCGGAGCGGATCGTGCGCGACGCACTGCGCGAACGGAACCAAGAACATGAGCTTGCGAGCAGCGCTGTACGCCCGCTACAGCAGCGACAACCAGAAGGACACCTCGATTGAGGATCAGATGCGCAAGGCGCGCGAGCGCGCCTTGCGGGAGGGCTGGCTCATCGTCGCTGAGCACGGAGACCGAAGCATCAGCGGCAGCGTTCCGGTAGCCCTGCGGCCAGGCGGGAAGGCCATGCTCGCCGATGCGCTCGCCGGCCGCTTCGAAGTGCTGATCGTGGAAGGTCTCGACCGGCTGAGCCGCGAAGTAGGCGAGGCCGAGACGATCACGAAGCGCCTTGAGCACAAGGGCATTCGAATCGTGGGCGTGGCGGACGGCTACGACAGCGAGGCCAAGGGCCGCAAGGTCATGCGCATCGCCCGGGGGCTCATCAACGAGCTGTACCTCGACGACCTGCGCGAGAAGACACATCGCGGCCTCGCGGGCCAGTTCGAGCGCGGGTTCCACGTGGGCGGCGCCTGCTACGGCTATCGCAGCGAGCCGACACCAGACGGCCAGGGCAAGCGCCTGGTGATCGAAGCCAGCCAGGCCGAGACGGTGCGCAGCATCTTCGAGGCCTTCGCGTCGGGCCACAGTGCCAGGTACATCGCGCACCGGCTCAACGCGGCTGGCATCGCGAGCCCGCGCGGCGGCACGTGGGCCGTGAGCGCACTTGTGGGCGACCAGAAGCGAGGCGCCGGGCTGCTCAACAACGAGCTGTACGCCGGCCGCGTTGTGTGGAACCGGCGGCAGTGGTTGAAAGACCCCGAAACCGGCAAACGCAGATACGTTGATCGCCCGCGCGAGGAGTGGCAAACGCGCGAGGTGCCCGAGCTGCGCATCGTGCCGGCAGAGCTGTGGGAGCAGGTACGCAGCCGCGCCAGGCGCGGGCCGAAGAACGGAAGCCGCGACGGTCGCGGCGCGGCCCCTCGCACGCTGTTCAGCGGCGTGCTGCGCTGCGTGCACTGCGGCGGCCCGATGGTCGCCGTCGACCGCTACCGCTACGGGTGCAACATCAACCACGACCGCGGAGCGACGGTGTGCCCGAACCCGCTGCGCGTGCGGCGCGCCGATGTAGAGCGGCGCCTGCTGGCCGAGCTGCGCGCCGATCTGCTCAGCGGCGAGACCATCGCCGCGATGCAAGAGGCCGTGCGGGAAGTGCTCTCAGGGATCAAGGCCGACGCGCAAGCCGCGGCAGGACCGCTTCGCGCTCGCCTCGCCAAGCTAGAGACGGGCATCGCCAATCTCGTGGAGGCCATCGCCGACCACGGCATCAGCGCCGCACTGTCGGCCAAGCTGAGCCAGGCTGAGGCCGAGCGCAACAGCATCGCCGAGCAGGTGCTCCAAGCCGAGGCGCAGGCGGAGCGCGCGGCGCCCCTGATCGACGATGCGCTCGCGCGCTATCGGAAGCTCGTGCTCGACCTGCGCAGCGCGCTCGACGATGAAGAAGATCGGGACAGGGTGCGCGGCATGGTGGCCGAGCTGATCGGCCCCGTGGTCATCAGCGCCGACGACGCGGGCGAAGCCTGGGCCGAAATTGAAGAACCCGCCGGGCGACTTGCGATCGCGGTCGGCGGGTCTATGGGATTGGTTGCGAGGGTGGGTTATGAGTCCAAATGAATCGATGCGTACCTGTAGCGATTTCGAAAGAGCCCGAAAGGGCCGAAGTGGGCTCGCTACGAGGAGAACCGTGCTTTTCAGGGCATCCGATCACGACCCTTTCTGTGACGCTTGATGTCGCGCTTGACCGCTTCAGCACGGCCCATGTCACAGCGGATCTCCAAAAGGCTGAAGAGGTTCTGGGGACCGTTGGTCTCGGAGCCGGATTGTCCGAGCATGAGCAATTGACAGCCGGCCGTGAGCGAGATACCTTGCGGTCCAGCGTCAGCTTCGCTGACGTCGGCACCAGTGCCAAGCGTCGTTCGCGACGCAAACTTGTTCACCTACGCGTGAACCTCTCTACTCGGGGGCACTGTTCTCGCAACAGTGCCTCGATGCTCGGCAAAGCGCCTTGCATCCGATGCTCGAGCGATTGAGCGTCGCGTCCGCGAACCGGGCCGCTGCATTCCTCCCGCGAATGGCAGTCGTCGCCAGGTACTCACCGTCGTGCAGGCGGACGCATCAATTGCGTCGCCTGCAGGAAGGCTGACGCTCGACTGCGCACCGCCGTCGGCGCATTGCGCTTCGCGAACTGTCTCGCCTTCTCGCTCGTCACGGACGTCGCTCGACGACGGGCCACGAGCGTCGAACACATACCGCCTGGCTGACCACCCGCAGCCTGTCGTGAACCTAAGCCGCCATGGCCGCGGCGGGGCATAGCCATGCCCTGAACGGCCGTCCTCATTCGTTCGCGCAGGGTGGTGCGCGGGCGGGAACTCGCCTTCAACCGACTGGAGTTTCCATGCCCGCGCGAGAACCTTTTGTCTGTCCTGTCTTGATCCTCGTCTTGAGGAGGCTGCGCCGTGCGCGCTCGATTTCTGGTCAGCCGTCGGGAAACCAGAGATGAAGCCCCTTGTCAAACCTCGTCTGGCGCTGCCGGTCTACAGCTCTCAGCTTGATGCACTGACCACGCATGGTGATGGCGCCGTTCGGGTCGCCGCCGCCATCTTCACGGGCGGCGGCAAGATTCCAGCCCACGCTACCCGCCTGGCGGAAGCGATCACCAAGGCGCTGAATGGGCACCGGCTGCTCCTGGCCCGCGAGCCAGACGCAACGAGTGTCGTCGAGCACTCGATGCGTGGCCTGAGGCGGCTGGCTGCCGCTCTAGACGAGCTGCAAGTCCGGCCAGCGGATGCCGAGCAGCCGATCGAGAAATGGCAGAAGGAGTACCCGACCTACGCCGCCCTGCTGCTTATTGGCGAGGACGATGAAGACTCGCTCGTCGCCTGGGCCACGGCATACGTGCTGACCCAGTACAGCGGCCGCGCAATCAACACCAACTTCGCAAGGAAGCTCACCAAGGAGAGTCGATCCAGTGCCTTGGCGACCAAGGGCGGCACCGATGTCGATCGCGCATGGACCACTGCGCACCGAGCCGATATCGCGGCACTGCGCCATCTCTGTCAAGGCACGTCAGGTGCCAGTGAAGACTTCCAGCGCGACGCCTGCAGCAGCTTCATCTGGCGATCCAAGCTGCCTGGTCGCAACGACCGCCATGCGCTCGTCCACGATCGCTGCCTGACGCTCAAGGCCTTCGAGGAAGCGGCAGCCTATCTTCATCTGGGATTGATGGACGGCGACGGCGTCGCGACGGCCATCTGCACGGGCTTTCTGTCCGGGCTGTCATGGCCACTCTTCAAGTGCATGCCGTTGGTCCGTCCAAGTGGCGACGATTGGGTGATCTGGCTCGATGTTGACGAAGGATGCCTCTGGGTCAATCTCAATCCGATCGCGCGCAACGCGGCCGTCGCAAAGGGAGACGTCAACTACGTCCCGGCCACGCGAACCTTCCGAAGGTACCTGCCGGCCGAAGTCGTACGCGGATTGCGGCGCCTGCGCATCCTGCGTCCCGAGGCGAGCAACGTCGGAGTGCTCACGGGTACTGTCGACGTGGCCGAAGAGTACGAAATCGGACCCGACACCAGGCACGTGCTGAAGTCCTCGATCGCTCGCTTCTTCAATACGCGTGCCAGCCTCGCCAAACACCTGGAGCTCTCCGGGCCGATGACAGCCCTGGTGCTCGGTGATTTCGGGCGCGTCCCGCACAGCCGTCTCTACTACCACGCCGCAACTCCGCACAGGCTCGATGAAGCGGTCGAGAAACTGAGCCGCATTCTCGGCTGGGGCCGCATCGAGAGCGCGAAGCTTCAGGCGCTGGCCATCGGAGCGGCCGTCGTGCCGAGCTCGGAAGCGGTCGCCCAGACCGCACGCACTCTCGCGTCGCGTGTCCTGGCTGCTCGTCCTCCCAAGAGGTATGGCTGGGACCACGTCCGTCGGTTTCACAATGCTCTGGCGGACTACACGTCCTTCCTGCTCAGCCTTGGGATGATGGGGCGCGCGAGGGCCTCCGTGGTCATCGTGGGCGCTCGCTGGATTGCCGAAACGGGCCTGGCCGGACTCCATGACAAGAAGACTGTGACGAGCGAAGGCGCCACAGCGGTCGCCGCGTGCAGGCAGATGCGTGAGCAACTGTCGAACTGGTTCAAGCACTTGGAGTCCCTGCTCGTCCGCCTGGACAAGCTGGGCCTGGACCAGCGAGCCCTGCGCAACCGCGTCCAGTCGATTCTCGACGCGGAGTCATCGTCGATCGTCTTCAAGATCGACGAGCGAGGCCGTCCCGTCGACACCGGTAGCACGGCCGCGTATGCGGCACTCGACGAAGCCGATCGGGTGAAGGCCGACAGCGCGCGGCACTTCTGGGAGAGCTATTTCGACGAGCACGGCATCGACGATGTCCTGGTGGATGCACAGGCACGTCGCAATGTCCGCTGGTCGCAGTACTGGCACACGACCAGCACGCTCAGCGGCGCCCGTCTGCGCCGGGTGCTTGGAACGATGCAGGAGCGGGTGCTCGACGACCTTGGCATCCGCGCGATCAAGGGGTTCGTCAAATGAAGCTGCGCCCCACTGCCCAAGATGTTCCGGTGGCACGCGTTGGCCGATCGGGGACCGATCGCCGGGTGACGGCTCACACCAACAAACTGGCCTCCAGCTTTCGCCTCTGGCAGAGGTCCTATCTGCGCAACGGCCCGTCGCTGCCCGGCCCCGAGCGATGGGCGGCCGGCCTCTTCCTTACGGGCGCAGTTTGCGAACGGCAGGACCTGGAGGCCATCGGTGCAAGCGCGGAGCTCTACGCCACCCCGGTCGGGCCCACGCTCGAATGGTTGCGAGCAGACAAGCGCCGCGGTGCCCGGGCGCTTTCGACGTTCCTGGCGCTGAGCACCGACCCGCGCGCGGACGTGCGCTGTGGAGGCCGGTTTGTCGAAGTGCTGGTCGCTGGACTGCGCAAGCTCGACACCTGGCTCGCCGGCGCGGAGGACGTGATCGGCATCGCGCTGGCCTGCAGCGCGGCCTGGCACTTCTTGGAGCTGCCGCAGCACCTGTTCTCGCACGTGGCCGGTGACCTCGCGATGACACCACTACCGCGCTCGGCCTGGGCGCGGCTGGAGTCGACGCACGCGCCGGCCGACCACTTCCAGACGGCGTTGTGCGACGAGGACGACACGGCGCGTGCGCTCGAAGGCTACTTCCAGTCCGGTGCGACGAACGAGTCGGCTGCAGTGATACAGGACATCCTCGACAGCATCCGGCTGCGCGATATCGACCACAAGACCGACGCGCAGTTGCTCGAAGACCTGGCGAGCATCTGGCGCGGAAAGATCGACGCCGCGGAGGCGGCCGGTTCATTGACGAGCCTGCAGCTGGCATGCGCGCTGCACCTGGCTGCGTTGGGTGAGCACAAGCCGAACACGATCATCGGCTACGTCAAGGCCGGATTCCCGGTTGTCCACGCAGCGCTCGCCGGCATCGAGCTCGCGCAGGCGTCGACGGAGCAGCTCTCCACCCGACTCGCCGCGGCGCTGGAGACCGCGTCAGGTCAGACACGCGTCAACGCGAAAGCCTACGTGACGCACCTGTGGCGCTATGCACAGCAGTGGATCGACGTGGAACCCCTGTCCCCTTCCCTGCTGCCGGAAGTTGCGGTCTCGACCGTGGACGCCAACACTGTCTGGCAACACGAGAGCGCTCGGATAGACGGATGGCTCGATGGACCCCAGGCAGACCCCGCCCTCGCACGACAGACACGTTTGGTGCGGCGTCTCATGGTGGCACTCAAAGCCCGAGTATCCGAAGTGATGTTCCTGCAGGTCCGCAATGTGCACGTCTACGAGAACACCGACTACGTCGACGTCGAGATCGCCCTCAGAGGACGGCTCCATGGGTTGAAAGCCAAGGACTCCCAAAGGACCGGCCGAGTCCATGGACAGCTCGCCGCTGAGCTCCTGGAGCATGTCAATCGTCGCCTCACCGAGCACAACGCGCTGGGCCGACAACTGCTCTTTGGCACCAAGGCTGAACCCTACCGCGTCTACCGGCTGGCAGCGATGTACGCGTGGCTCAACCGCGCAGTCAAGGCGGCGACCGGAGACCCCAGCAGTTGCTGCCACCACTTCCGACACGCGGCAGTCGATGGTGAGTACGCCGCGATGACGCTCGCTGACATCGAAAACGGCAAGCTGGAGCAGCTTCGCGTGGACGCCGGCCATGCGGATCTGCGATCGACGCAGCGCAGCTATCTGCATCAATTCGCCCGCCTCCTGCGCGATGCCGTGGAGGAGTCGCTGCGCGAATGGCACAAGGTGTCCGATACCGTGGCGGCGGCCTGGTCGGCCATTCCCGCGCACACCTTGCGGCAATCGCTGACCCGCCAACGCGAGCGCGCGAGAAGCGATGGGACGGCCGAGGCGCGCTCGGAGCTGCAAACGACGGCCGACTGGTACTGGTTCACCCTCAGGGAAAGCGCAGTGCAGTGCTCTTGGCCTAGCGCGTCCGAGCCCTTTCTGCTGTGGTGCCCACTGCCGCCCAAAGGCCTGGGAGCGGCGAGACCCTGGACCATTGCGGACGTGATCGCTCTCCTGGGTGATCTGCAACACAGGGATACGCCGAACCAGGCCTGCATGCAGCGGCGACTGCCTCCCATCGTGGGTGCAACAGCCACGACGATATTGCTGGAACTCGGGCAAGAACAACTCGGAACACGCCGAGTCCTGATCGATGAACAGCTGACGTCGCCGGCTGCGGCGATGGCTGCGCTTGGGTTGCGCCCCGTATCGGCCTACCACCCGAAGTACGCCAAACTGCTCGACACGTTCCGGGAGGCACATCCGTCGCCAATGCCGGACGAGGTGTGGGACGCATGGCGTACGTCGAGCAGCGGCGACTACATCAAGCTCAACCCGCGTCATCGACCGGATCGCTGGATCGCCTGCCTCTTCGCCTCAGGGCTTCCAGCGTCGAAGCTTCTGGTGCGTGTCGACACCACGGATGCCCAACGCACGCTTGCCGTTCAACGACTGGTGCGCGCGGCGGCCGTCGCTGCGCGCACCTCGGCCAGCGTCCGTTTCGCGCATTGCCCGTACAACGACCGGCGTGGGCGAGCCTATGTGTTGGTATCCGACGAATCGGAAGAGCTGACTCACTACAGCGGTGCCGCATTCAGTACCGCCGGGCTGCGCGTCATCTTCTTGGCCATGCGCATCGCAAGCTCCGCCATCGGCTCCATGAAGGAAGCGTCAACGTGAAGCTACTCTGCATCCGCATCCCGATCGCGCCGCCCCATGCGGTGATTGAGCCGCAGCATGACCGCAGCCTGATGGACGCAGCCTTCGAGGAGCTATGTACGCTCATCCCGGCCTTGTCCCATCTCCAGAACTCGATGACCCGGCTCGGCATAACGGGTGAAGGCAATCAAGTCTTTCTTTGCGCAACGATGGTGCCGACGCGCCAGCTTGTCCTGAAACTTACTCCCGCCCACCGAGCCGCAGGCCGAGTCATCGAACTCGATCCGTCGCTCCTGGACCAGTCGGCCGTCAGGAAGAGCTTCCAACTGACGCTGGACCTGATCGCCGCAGCCGGTGACGGAGACCCGGACGCCTTGCGGGAGTGGGCGCAGAAGTACGAGCGGGCGAAGAACCTGCGTGATGCCAGCCGACTGCGACGGGCGCTGGGTGAGCGGTACGAGATCACCGTATTCGGCGAGCCGGAAATCGTGTCCCTGCCTGGACTGGAGGCCGCGAGAGTCGAGGATCGAATCCGCCGACTCTCCGTCGTCGTCAAGACGATGAAGGAAAGTCGATCGTTCACGGCTGCCGGCATCTCCGAGATTTCAGACGAAGACGGCGAGGAGTTGACGTTCGAACCACGTCAGCGCTGGGTGTTTGTCAGACGTTCCCGTTCACAAACGCTGGACAGCGGGCGTCGTCTTCACGACGCCATGGCCATGAGGCTGCCGATCGTCGTCAACTGCCGCCTCGTTCGCCAGATCGCGCAGGGGCTGGGCATTGCCTTTGAAGTTGAGAGCCTGGCCGATCCGCTTTGAGGCAGTTCGAGCTTCCGACTTCCCGGCCCATTCGCCATACGCGGCTGTCGCATGACGTTTGCCGGCCTCTACGGCACAGCATCAGCGCGGAGGAGTTCCTGCCATGCCCCGGCTTTGCACTGGATGACTCGAGGCGGAATCCACGGCTGCTCCGGCATCCAACTGATCGAAAGCACCTTGGTCCCGCGGACCGGCCAGACATCGAGCAGCATTGAGAGCGCCGCATCGGCCTCTGCAAGCAAGACGTTCTCGGCGAGGCTGATCCTCCACTGGGATGTTTCGAGCCACCACGTTGCCGGACTTGTTGGCTGTGCTGGACGATAGACGCCCGATGCACGCACGAGACGTGGAAGGTGCCTGATCGCCTCGGCGGCGAGCATCAGTTTGTCGACTTGTGCCATGAACCCGAGCCTTCCTTCGTTGTGGATCCGAGGAGAAGTTAGCTCGTTGATCGCGCCTGCTAAGCTTTGCGCCGCCACACCAACAACTCTTGCATGGCGCTTCCGCGGCCAGATTGCCATGGAGGCGACATAACGCTGGTTGGCACGGTCGAGCCAGCCACGGGCTCGCCGGTGGGAGCAGGATACCCTGTCAAGCGACATCCAGAACTGCCCCTGTGTCAGCTTTCGGTCGCCTTCAACAGTCGTGCAAGAAGAAGGCCATTGTTGCCTCCTGCTCGGTCGGGTCCACGGAGTAGTGAATTCACTCGATGCATCACTCTGCGGATCACCGCATGAGCGGGAGTTCGCACTCGGCTCTCAGGGTGCGCCTGCGATGAGCTCTCCCTTCGCGTCGCCGAAGCCCTTGAGCTGACGCTCGCCCTCGGTCGTGAAGGTCTCGCGCGACACCACGGTGCCGCGCGCACTCCGCCACCGGCCCGTTCCGCCTTCGAAGCGGAAGGTGATGCCATCGAATGCCGTCTCGATCGCCGCGAGCAGGCGATCGCCGCTGCGGTCCTTGAACTCGCAGCGCCCGCTGCCCTTGGTCTTTGTGCTGCCGTCGGTCGACTTCGTGGCCGTCTCCATGCCGACGCAGGTCACGCCGAAGTACTGGGCTTGTGCACCCAGCCCCTGCAGCTTGTAGCTGCCGTCCAGCGTGAACACGACCGTGGATCGATCAGGCGCCTCCATCATCGAGGGCGAAAAGTCTGCCACCCAGCCACCGCTCAGCGTGACCGCCTCGGCATGGGCAGCCGACGCGGCGAGCACGGTTGCGCTCACCGCGAACGCTCGAGCAGCCGAAGCAATAGACGAACACATGATCAATCCTCCTGTCAGACGGTGGGATCGGCCACGGCAGCGCGGCTCGCTCTCGGCGAGATGCGGTGCGCGTCGGCGTAAGGCGCATTGCCGCGGTCGTACGGGCGCGCGAGCTGCATGTAGAGCAGCCCGGCTCCGATCACCACGCCGCTCGTGAGCAGCATCGCGTAGTTGAGGTACCAGGGATCGTCGGGTGACCGCGGCCACATGAGATTGACGATCGCGCTGACGCCGAATGCCAGCGCCGCCGCGTTGACCGGAAATGCCCAGGCGCCCAGGCGGAACTGCCCGCTCGGCGTCCAGCCGCGCATGCGCGCGAACAGGGCACCGAGCACGACCATCTGGAATCCGATGTAGATGCCCACCGAGCCGAAGGTGACGATGGTCTTCAGCGCGTTCTCGAGGAAGTAGCCGCCCACGGCGATCAGCGCCGGGACCAGGCCGCAGACCCAGAGCGCCGCGGTCGGTACGTGATGCCCTTCGGACAGCCTGGACAGCGCCGCACTGCCGACGATCATCTGGTCGCGGGCATAGGCATACAGAAGCCGGCTCGCTGCCGCCTGAAGACTGAGCAGGCAGGAGAAGAACGACACCAACACGACGGCCACCACGGTGCGGAAGCCCGTCTCGCCCATGGCCGTGCGCAAGGCGGTGGACACCGGATCGGCATCCTTGCCTGCGATGGCCGCGCGCATGTCCGGCACTGCCATGATCAGCGCGAGACAGACGAACATCGCCGCGCCGCCGCCGATGTAGATCGTCATCCGCATCGCGCGAGGAATCGCACGGCCGGGGTCCGGCGTTTCCTCGGCAACGTCACCGCAGGCCTCGAAGCCGTAATAGCAGAAGGTCGCTGCCACCGACGCCGCGAGCAGCGCCGGCAGATAGTCG
>WBZU01003441.1_pt1 | contig 10373 bp, 5 predicted proteins | sample 5204311 | NCBI WGS metagenome assembly WBZU01 (sample SAMN12344359, study PRJNA552823) | activated sludge metagenome | biome: Activated sludge suspended growth; feature: Nitrification reactor; material: Wastewater; isolation source: activated sludge from nitrification reactor of wastewater treatment... | reverse complement strand
TGCGCGAACGCCGCAAAATCGGCAAAGGTCATGATGACGACTTTGCCGTCGCGGATATGCAGCAGATTGCCGCCGCGCAGACGGCCACCACCTCGATGCTGACGGTTCTTCTGGGCGCTGTCGCCGGCGTCAGCCTGCTCGTGGGTGGGATCGGCATCATGAACATCATGCTTGTCTCGGTGACGGAGAGAACCCGCGAGATCGGCATCCGTCTGGCGATTGGCGCGGAGGAGGGGCAGGTCTTGTTGCAGTTTCTTGTCGAAGCTGTGGTCTTGTCGTTGATAGGCGGCACCATCGGCGTGCTTGTGGGGCTCGGCTTTGCGGCTGCGGCCTCCGCCGCCATGCAGGTGCCGTTCGCTCCAGATACTCCCATCGTTGTCATCGCATTCGGTTTCTCGGCCCTGGTCGGCGTGCTTTTCGGCTACTTCCCCGCCCGCCGCGCCGCCCATCTCAATCCCATCGACGCGCTGCGCCACGAATAGTTTGCCGCCACGTTGGGCCTGCAGGGAGCGATCCTTTCCGCCCAATGCGCAGCCGATGATGAAACCATCAACACGGACAATCATTGTTGGATCAAAACTGCGAAACGTTTGAGCACGGCTCTTTCATAGCGGCGAGATGGAACGCGCGTGACTGAGGCGCGTTCTGCGCTATACTTTGTTTGCATATCCGACCAAGTGTTTCTCACTGAGACGGGGTGCCAGACGAGATCCATGATTTGACGACTAGGGCGTCCACTGATATATGGTGGAACACTAAGCGTATCATAGGGTTAATAGGCGGCGTTCGTGTATGGTATCGCAAAAGCATCTGCCTATTTTTTCACGATCTGCGCTTGCTTTTGGTCGTGCGTGAGGCTTGCCGACAATCTCGCCATGGTTATTGGGCCTGAGATCGTCGCCAGCATCTCATCCACCGATCGATCGCCTTCACGTGTCGAGCGGCGTCTTCAAAATCTGGCCGAGAATGCCGAGCCGGTGCCGGTGCGTCCCCCCGTACGTGCAATGACTCCTCCCAACCTCTCGGCAGCGCAACTCGCGCGCGCCATGGACCGAACTGAGGCCGCAGCACGGCTCGTTCGCAGCCTTCCCCTGAGCAGTCTTCCCCTCGAGACGGTTCCCGCCATCGCAGTGGCGGCATCAGGACCGAATGAGGAGGTGACAGTCATCACGTTGGAAGCCAAGCCTCGAAAGGCTGTCGGCAAGACTTCCCGCTACTCGAACACTCGTGATTTGATGTTGGAGCGGCCGTCCAAGAGAAAAGTTTCTGCCGGTGCGACTGTTGTTCTGCGAAACACGGATGACTCGCCGCGCGCAAAAAAGCGCGCCCTGGCCGCAGCCATTGCCAGCGAACGGGTTCCAATCGACGAGCTCGCGCCCCAACTTAATGCCACGCCCGGCGCGCTGATGTTTGCCAGTTTCATACGCCGGGAGTCGTGATCGGGATCTTTTGCGGGCCGATTGCGGGAATTTCTGAACGTCAGGGGAAATCAATGCTCAAGCCTACCTCCGGTAATCTCGTGCCTGTCAAGGCAGCCTTAGCTGCACTTGCGGGCATCATGCTTCTCTCAATCGCCGCGACCGCAGGCACGCTAAAAGGGAGCGTGGCGGATGCGTTGCGCGAAGCGATTGACGCAGGAGCTTCATCGGCGCCCTACATGGATGACCAGCTTGCCATCAGGCGCTTCTACGCCAACCGAGACTTTCGACCGTTCTGGTATGATGAGAGCGGTCCGACACCCACGGCGCGCGAACTGATCGCGGAGATGGCCGGCGCTGAAAATTGGGGGTTGCACGCTGCCGATTTCGCGCTCTCGGCGGCCGCGCGCGATGTAAGCGGTGGCCACAAGGCCGCCGCTCAGGCCGCCGCCGTCGAGTATGAACTGATGAGCGCGGTGCTGCGCTATGCGCGTCAGGCAAGCGGCGGGCGCATCACGCAACCGGATCGTGATCTGTCGGACTTCCTCGATCGTAAGCCGGAACTGCCCGATTCCATCGTGGTGATCGACAACGTCACATCCGCGGAGCATCCGGGAGAAGTGCTGCGTTCCTTCCATCCCCAGCATGAACAGTTCCAAAGGCTGCATGCCTTATACGTGAGCACCAAGTCGGAAGCCGCAAGGATCGCGGCGATGCGGATCGCGCCGCGCGGCCGGATGCTGGTGCCCGGTATGCGCGATGAGGAGATCCCCAAGTTGCGCGCGCGTCTTGGTCTTTCAGCTACGGGTGACGAGACGCTTTATGACTCTGATTTGAAGGCTGCGGTAAAGGCGTTCCAGCGATCAAACGGCTTCTCGGTCGACGGTCTGGTCGGCAACACAACGCGGGCGGCGCTGAATAAAGGGGCGGCGTTCAACCTGGACGCCATCGTCGCGAGCATGGAGGAGTGGCGTTGGATGCCGCGCGATCTGGGGGCGAGGCATCTGCTGATCAACATCCCCTCCTACACCGTGCAAGTTGTCGAAGGCGGAAAGGTTACAATGACCGAGAGGGTGATCGTCGGCAAGCCCGGGACACCCACGCCGGTATTTTCCAAACCGATGACGTCCATCGTGCTGCGTCCGTCCTGGTTCCTGCCCGACTCGATCAAGGTGGAGAAACTGCTCAACGCCGCCCGCCGCGGGCGCTCGCTGGAAAGCGAAGGCATTGTGGTGAAGAAGGGCAAGCGGACGGTCAATAGCTGGTCGGTGAACTGGGAGAAGGCCAATCTGGCCGTTTATCAGATCTACCAGCCCTCAGGCGATGGCAATGCGCTGGGAAATGTGAAGTTCCTGTTTCCCAACAAGCATTCGGTCTACCTCCACGACACGCCCAACAAGTCGCTGTTCCAAGCCAATGAACGCCTCTTCAGCCATGGCTGCGTGCGCCTGCGCAATCCTGTGAGCTTTGCTCAGAAGATCCTCGATCTCGACAAGGGTAAGGGGGCCTATGATGCCGACCGCCTGGCGGACCGCGGCCCAGGCAACAATGAGATCACACTCGACAATCCCCTGCCGGTTCATGTGGGATATTTTTCAGTGTGGGTCAGCGACGACGGCAAGGCCGAGTTCCATGGCGATCCCTACGGTCACGACAAGCGCGTGACGCTTGCTCTGGAGGGGCGCTGGGCTGAAATCGACAAAGGGCCGCGTCATCAGACGGTTCCCGATAGCGGGCTTCTGGCGGGTGCACGCCTGCCATCCAAGAGGTCCGTTGCTGTGGTCTCCGGCGCGCCGGACAACGCCGCGATGGCCGGCCGCCCCAAGAAGTTCATTCCGCCCTTCGGCTTGTTCAACGCCCCTGATTACGTAACACCGGCGTCCACGGGGCAACCATCGAATGCTGCGGCAAAGGCTGTTCCGTCCAACCGTCGCACCGTCGGCGACATGATGACCTCGGCTTTCGGACGCTGAGGTGGAAAGCTCTGGCGGGAAATTTCCGTCAGAGCTTTCGTCACCTGGACGTCACTCAAGCCGCCTTCAGGGGAGTGCACGCGCGCAGTGTTGCGAGAACCATGCCGGCAGGGACGGGCTTTGAGAACAGGAAGCCCTGCATTTCCTCGCACCGTGCGGTCTCAACGAGACGCAGTTGTTCCTCTGTTTCGACGCCTTCTGCCACACACGCCATGCCCAACGTGCTGGCCAGGTCGCTGATGGCCTGGACGATGGTGATGCTGTCGGAGTGTTCACCGATATCGCGCACGAAGCTCTTGTCGATCTTGATCTTGTCGAACGGAAAGCGGCGCAGGTAGCTGAGCGACGAATAGCCCGTCCCGAAATCATCGAGCGCAATCGAGATGCCAAGTGCCTTGAGCTTGGCCAATGCGGCCCACGTCTCGGACGTGTCGTGGAGAAGGAGCGTTTCGGTGACCTCGAGCTGCAGCCTTCCGGGCGCGAGGTTCGCACCCGACAGCGCATCCCGCACGATCTGTTCGATGGTGTCATCATTGTCCACGTTGGACGCGCGAAACTGTGCCGCCGAGAGATTGACGGAAACCGCGATCCCTTCTGGCCAGGTTGCCGCCGCGTGGCAGGCGGTTTTGAGAGCCCAGGCGCCCATATCCGAGATCAGTCCCGTTTCTTCGGCAAGGGGAATGAACTCGACCGGGGAGATGTAGCCAAGGTGATGGTGACGCCAGCGCATGAGCGCTTCGAACGACACCACGCGCTTCTCCCGCACCGACAGGATCGGTTGATAATAGAGTTCAAGCCCACCCTCACGCACGGCCTGTTCCAGGTCCGACTGGAGCCGCCGGCGCTTGCTCAGCGCCTCCGCCATGGCGGTGTTGAAGAAGATCGCCTTGCCCCTCCCGTCCGCCTTGGCCCGGTAGAGCGCAATATCGGCGGTCTTCATGATCTCATCGGGCGAACATCCGTCCTGGGGAGCAGTGGAGATGCCGATGCTGGCGCCGACCTTTACCCAGTTTCCCAGGATCAATGCGGGCCGGCTGATGATCGCATTGAGGCGGGCCGCGATGCGCGTCAGAACCTCATGTGAGATGTTGTCACCGCGAACGATGCAGGCAAATTCATCGCCCCCCAGACGCGCCACGAAATCGCTGCGGCGTACCGATGTCTTCAATTTATCGGCGATAGACTTCAGCAATTCATCGCCTGTCGGATGCCCGTAAGTGTCGTTGACCTGCTTGAAGCGATCAAGGTCGATCCAAAGGATTGCGAACGCACCATGTCCATGGGCATAGCAATTTTGCAGCTCTTCCCGAAAGCTGTGGCGGTTGGCGAGACCCGTGAGAGCGTCGGTCTGCGCCAGCTCCGCAATGCGCTCGGCGCTGCGCTGCTTTATGGTGATGTCTTCGTGAACGTCGACCCAGCCGCAGGCAGGAACAGACTTGGTATTGATGGCATAGACGCGGCCGTCCGGCAGACGTTGAACGCCGGTGAACTCTTCGTCCGTGGCAATCCGGGAGGCGTGGCTGGCAAGCCATGCCTCCGTATCACAGGCGCATTGGTCTTCTGGGCAGCCAGCATGGCTCTTAGTCCAGTGGCGGATGATACTTGAGAATGGCGTGCCCGGGAGGATGAGTTCGACCGGAAGATCGTACATGTCGCGGTAGATTGTGTTGCACACGATCAAGCGTCCGCCTTCATCGAACATCGACAGTCCGCGATCCATGTTGTTCAATGCGATATCGATCCGCGCGTTGAGGGCCGCGATCTCTTGATGCTGCTTGCGCAGGGCAATGGCGTTGTCCTTGAACACCGAAAATGCTCGCGCCATGTCGCCGATCTCATCCGTGCTGTCGAGCAGGGGGATGGGCGTGTCGATTTCGTCCTGCGAAAGCGCGCGCATGGCCCCGGTGATGGTGCGCAGCCGCTCGGCGATACGGCGCACCGCGGCTATGGTCAATGGCCCGACGAGGACGGCGGCAAACAGCGAGGCTGCAAGGATCCACTTGACCAGCCTTTGGATCGTCTCGATGAGGTACGTGGTATCTTTGTCGGCGTTGCGCAGATTGATGTGCCGGTAGGTGACGATGCGATCCTGGATTCTCTTGGCGATTTGCGAATAGTCGCGCACGGCCGCCAGGGCTTCATCCTGGGCGAAATTTGCGGCCAGATAGAGAACCCGCCGGCCGAGCTCGAAGAACTGAGGTAGCTGTCTGGCGATCGGGGAGAGAAAACGACTCTGGCGTTGCGCAACGATCTCCTTGATGCGATCGGCTATTGCTTCAGAATCGCGCCGGTCCCGGTCGACGCGCACCTTGTCGAACGTGACGGGTGCGGCCTCGATGATGCGGCGGTGGCGCTCGACGAGGACGCCAAGCTCCGCGGAGTTGACCACGGCGAGGAGAGCCACCGAGCGAACATGGTCCGCGGCGCCGCTGATGGATCGCGCCGAATGCAGCGAGGCGATGCTCAGTCCACACAAGGCCAAGCCCGCGAGAACCGCAACCAGGTTGAGCTTCGTCGCGATTTTCTGCCGGCGCGTGAGGAGGGCGAGCGTCACAGAGGATCTTTCGCGACAATCGCCTGGGTCGCTTCGATGACGGCTTTCACCTTGTCGTTGATGGGCGCTTCGGCCACGAAGGTGAGCGTCTGAACCACCGGCGTTTCAATGGCGACCTCAGGCAGATCGGCGTTTTTGGCAAGGCGGTGCTGAGCGATGCCGATGGCGCCGGGCTCCTGCGCTACGACCTGGACGACATGACGCGCACTTTCCGGTCGAATGGCGAAATTTGCGCGGATAGGGGCGTCGTTGAGCAATTGACTTCTGACGGCAACCACCGTGCCGCCCCCATCCTGGGTTGCCACGACTCGAATGGGAATATCATCACCCCCCACCTCACTCCAACGTGTGATCTCGCCATTGAGGATTTTGCGAAGCTGAACATTCGTGAGCGACCGCACGGGGTTGCTCGGATGGACCGGAAAGCTGATCGGCACTTTGGAAATTTCGAAAGCCCTCAGACGGTCATACGGGAGATCGGGCGCGATCTTGCGCGCAACGTCGATTTCGCCGTCCATAGCAGCCGAAATCATCGCGAGATCGGCGCGTCCCTCCAGCAGCGCGATGACGCCCCAAATGGATTTGTTCGGCACGACTTCGATCCGCGTCTTCGTTAAACGCTCAATTTCCGCCTGCCTGGGCTTGAGGAGATGATTGAAGAACGTTGTCGAACCCTGGATGCGCAACACGTCCTGCGCGCTGCAGCAGGCAACGGAAGCGAACAGCATAAATGCCGCGCCGAGCATCCGGCTCACACGGGGGTAAAGGCAGAAGGGCTGTGCCCGAACCTTGGAGGTCATGGTTGCGAAATGCTCCTCAACATGCAGAAGACGACGATCAACTTCCAAGTGTTATTTGTGCGTCACACAACCTTTACGAGAATAAGGTAACTTTTTGCTTACCAAAAAAAGGGCCTTACCTGCCAAAAGCGCGTCGAGCGGCCACGCTCACACCGGTCGATCGATCGAATTTGAAACGAAATCTAGCGGGGCGTTGAGCGTGATTTTCACGCGCATTCGCTAGCTTGGGGCCGGTGAGCAGAGGAGGAAATGAAATGACTTGGTTGATGATGCGTGCGGGCTGGGCGAACACCGCAACGATCGCAGTGTTCGCCATGTTGCCAGCCGTGGTGGTGGTCTTGCAGGCTCTCCCCGCCTAGAGCCGTTCCGGCTTTGATAGAATCGCGGAACGGCTCTAAGCTTCTGTTTTGTCGTGCTTCTTGCCGGAAAACCGGTTCCCACTTTACCGGAAGCACCCTAGAGCCGTTCCGGTTTGAGGGATTGGCGGCCCGTCTCTAGTTCTTGGTTGTCTCTTACTATTCCGCCGCGCTTGCGTAGGCGATCCCCGCCGGTTCGAGGACCTCGATGCGGCCGTCGGTGCACAGCCGGACGAGGCTGCCAGTCTCGATCATGTCGAGCATGTTTGCACCGACGATCATCGCCTTGCCGTGCTCACGCGCGACGATGGCCATGTGGCTGAGCCATCCACCGATCAAGACGGCAGCACCCGACGCACGCACCAGCTCGGGCAACCACGCCGGATGCAGGAACGGCGCAATGATGATCTCGCCATCGCGCAGGTCCGCAATCGGGCGGCCATCTTCTGCATCTTTCGCCGTCACAACGCGTGCGCGGCCAATGACGTCGCTCACCCCCGACACGCGCTGGCCGTGCAAAGGTTCGCGGGTATCGGCTGCGTTGGCCCGATGCGCGCCTTCCAGGTGAGCGAGCGTGAGTGTGGTTGGCAGCGGCGCGCACGCGGCAAACGCGTGGTGTGCTGCCGCGCGCTCTCGTGCCAGTTCCGACAATCCGGCAGCGCTCGCCGTGTCGAGGCAGGCAATCTCGTCGAGTGCAAGATAGGAAATCCCGCCGTCGAGCGCATATCTCTGATCAAGCGCGACGAGCACGGCGCGCAAAACGGCAAGCTCGCGCAGGCCATGATGTTTGGCATCCTCCTTCAGGGTTTGGAGGGAGATGGCCAGCGCGACCTTCCGCGCGGTGCCAGCAGGCAGTCCCGGCTGGGCCTGGGTCTGCGGACCGGCCGGCTTCTCGGGCCCCGGCAGCATCGCAGAAAGCCGCGCGCCAACCGCGATCAGGTCAGAACCTTCCCCATGACGCGGCTCGGACAATTCGTAATCGAGCGCCGCGCGATGGCCGATAAGGTCCTGCAACGCGGCAGAAGATCCGCTTTTGGCCTCTGCGAGCGCCGCTGACAGTTGATGCTCTACCTCGCTCGCGCCAACCTTCGTCAAATGGACCGCAGGGTCGTATCCACCTGCCAGGAGAGCCTCGCGTGCGCGGTCGATCGCGAACTGAGCGGCGATGTTGACGCGCGAGACCTCCGTGTGAGTCTCCTCGATGAAGCGACGGCGAATTCGCGTGAAAGCCTCATGCAGATCGCGCGTGGCAAGGCGGGTGAAATCGGTTGCATGCAACAGCCGGACGTCACTCAGGTAGGACGGCAGGAAATCATTGCGGAATGCGCTCTCCAGGTCCGGCAGTGCCTTTTCAAGGCGGCGCATGGCGAACTGGGAGATGCGCGGCGTGAGCAGGGTTTGCGCGATGCTGTCGGTATAGAGCCGTCCGAACACGGTGACATGGAGGGGCGGGCCGTCCTCGCTGAAGGCGGCGTCAAACCCGAGGCTGCGAAGAGCGAGATCTACGCTGCCGCCGCTCTGCCACATATCGTTGAGGAGCGACAGGGAGGCTGGCGTTGGCCGCGGCAGGAGTTCAGCTACGTCGCCGCGTTCGAAGACGAGCGTATCCGGGGTTGGCTTTGTGCCATGCCGGGCTGCATGCGCCAGGAGACGGCGCCGCTCATCGCGTTCGGTCGTCTCGTCAAGGGTCGCGGTGATGTCGCGGGCCTGGAGCAGCAGATAACTTTGCCCGTCGAAGGCCCATTCGATGTCTTGCGGACAGCCGTATTGGGCCTCCACACGGCGCGCCAATGCCACCAACGGCGCAAGATCGAGGGGTGGGATCGTGGCAGCGGAAATTGCGCCGCTGACGCGTCCGATGTGGAACCTCTGTGGCGTGGCGCGGCCGGAAACGAGCTTGTCGGCGGTCCCTTCGACAAGCTCAACCAGCATTTGACCCGGTTCCTGCATATCCTCGGTAAAGAGCACACCGGCAAAACGCGCGGCGACCATCGGCTGGATGAGAATGTGTCCCCGCTGGCCGCTGGCGCCAGTCTTGTAGGCGTTGGCGTTGGCGGCCTCGAAGGAAGCAGCGACTTTCAGGATGGCGTCCTCGAGATTGGAGCCGTCACAGTCGAGAACGCTTTCAAACACGCCCGCAAAGCTCATGGCATCACCGTCCTCCAGTGCCCCTGAGCTGCGCACCGCGAGCGGGCGCCGGCCGAAATGGCGCCAGATTGCCGCGATGCACGCGGCTCGCTTACCGTCCAGGTCTGTTTGCAATGCGGACACGAACTCTGGTGTGAGCACCAGGCCGTCAGGCACGGGAAGGCCCAGCGACCTGAGTTGCGCAAGCCGCTTGGCCTTGTTGCCTGCGTTGGCAAGGGCGGGCGCGTTGGTGAGGGAGATGACGCCGGAGCCTGCAAGACGCCACAACGCAATGCGCTCGTGCAGGTGCTGAATGCGCATTTTGAGGGATTGCAAGCCAGGAACACCGCTGACGAGGAAGCGCTGGGCCAGCAGCAGTGCCGCGCTCGCGCTCATGTACAAGCCGGCCGCCGCTGGCAAAATTGCTGCCGTCCCGAACAGCGCCGGGACCGCCAGAAGCCAGACGATCGCGACATGGCGGGGCGCTGTGACGAATGCGATATGAAGGTAAATCCCGATCAGCGCAGCAAACAACGCCGGCAATCCCTGCCAGGGGTCGTAGCCGGCGAGATCAGGCACCCACAGGAAGCCGGACACTTGGGTTTGCGCCACATGAATGGCCGCACCTACGGCGAGCGCAAGAATAGGAAGAAAGAGAAGCGCAACGAGATTTCGTCCTGGCGTCAGTCCCGCGCGCTTATAAAGCGCGCGCAGTGCGCGTGCCAGACGTTGCGGATCGGCGGCCAGTTTCGACTTGAGGTTTGCCACCTCGGCCTTGATGGCGTTGGTGGCGAGTTGATCGCGTTCCGCCTTGAGCGAGAAGGGCATCACGAGCAAGCGCGATAACAGCGCCAGGAGAAGAAGTGCGGCCGGCAGTCCCGTCTTGGCCGCGACGGCGGCCAGCGCTTCGGCGAGAGCGTCGCCGGAACGCATCCACAGCGTCTTGTTCTGTTCGGCAAGCAAGGCTTCCACATGGGGCGGGCGCTTGGAGGGTACGAAGTACTCCCAAGGCACGCTATACCGGCCTCGGAAATCGCGTCCGGCGCGCGACAGTGTGAGGCCGAGAATCTCGCCGAAAAAGCAACTTCGGCGGTCATAGCAGGGGGCAATGACGGGCTTGTCCGGCAAGGTTTCGATGAGCGTCG
>WBZU01003440.1_pt1 | contig 10375 bp, 5 predicted proteins | sample 5204311 | NCBI WGS metagenome assembly WBZU01 (sample SAMN12344359, study PRJNA552823) | activated sludge metagenome | biome: Activated sludge suspended growth; feature: Nitrification reactor; material: Wastewater; isolation source: activated sludge from nitrification reactor of wastewater treatment... | reverse complement strand
GTTGATACCGTTTCCCAGCGTGCCTGAATAGTAAGCGCTGCTGAAAAAGTTTTTCGACAATCAGGCAGGGACAGTGCAAGGAATTTTGCCCTGTTGAATGTCGAAGAACTTATCTCCGGCCGCTTAGTATATTAATGAGCATCCGCGAGCTGCCTCTGTGATACCCGCACCCGACCACGCCCCGTCGTCCCGCCCCGACACGCCGACCCTGGTCCTGCTCGCCAGCCTGTACTGCGCCCAGGGGCTGCCGTCGGGCCTGTTCGCGCATGCACTGCCGGTGCTGCTGCGCCAACACGGTGTCGATCTGGCCGTGATCGGTCTGCTCAAGCTGCTCGCCCTGCCGTGGATGCTCAAGCTGCTGTGGGCGCCGTGGGTCGACCGCATCGCGTCCGCTCGTCTCGGCCACCATCGCGGCTGGATCCTGCCGCTGCAGGCGACGATCATCCTCTGCGTCGTCAGCCTGGCGGCGGCGAGCCCGGCGCTTCTCTTCGGCAACGGGCTGCCGCTGCTGCTCGGCCTGATCCTGGCCATCAACCTTGCCGCCGCGACGCAAGACATCGCCACCGACGGTCTGACCGTCCGCCTGCTGCCCGAGCGCTGGCGCGGGCTCGGCAACAGCCTGCAGGTGGGCGGCTACAAGGTCGGCATGATCGTCAGTGGCAGCGGGCTGCTGCTGGTCATGGATGCGCTCGGCTGGAACGTCGCCCTCGGCGGAATCACGCTGCTGCTCGTCCTGTGCACCCTGCCGGTCTGGCGCTTCGACGAGCGGCGGCGGATTCCGCCTGCGGCCCGTGCCGCCGAGACGGCGCTCGGGCCGCACCTGCTGCTTGCGCACTACCGCGGGCTGCTCGCCCAGCCCGGGATGTTCGCCTGGCTGGCCGTCGTGCTCGGATTCAAGCTCGGCGATGCGCTGGGCTCGCCGATGATCAAGCCGATGCTGGTCGACCAGGGCTGGACCAATGCCATGCTCGGGCAGTTGACGCTGGTCAGCAGCGTCGCCGGCATCGCCGGTGCAGCGCTCGGCGGCGCGCTCTACGCGCGGCTCGGCGCCCACCGCTCGCTCTTTCTGTTCGGCCTGCTGCAGGCGGTCGGCATCGCCGCCATGGCACTCCTGGTCGGCCACGGCGGCAACGCCGGGCTGGTCTATGCGGTGGCGCTCGCCGAGCAGGTCGCTGACGGGATGTCCACTGTCGCGCTGTTCGCCGTGATGATGCGGCGCTGCCGCCCGCAGCACGAGGGCGCCGACTTCACCCTGCAGGCGAGCGCGCAGGTGCTGTTCGCGGGGCTGGTCGGCGCCACCAGCGGCGTGCTCGCCAAAGCCGTCGGCTACGTGCCGCTGTTCCTCATTGCCGGCACGCTCGGACTGGCCGCGCTGGGCCTGCTGCGCGCCGGCATCCCGGCACCGGAAAGCCGGCCGGCCGCCCCCTGAGCAGCACCCCGACGATCGGCATGCCGCCCTCTGCCGACCACTCGACCCCGTGCTGGAGGAACATGAGAGGTATCTGCCTGGCCAGCCCCCCGTTTGCGTTCGCAGCGGTCGGTGAAGCCTGCCGCCAGAAAGCCCGAGGCGGCGGCACGGAAACTGAAAAGGCGACCAGCAGACCGAACTGTCGGGTGTCGATGTCCCGCCCCTGCATCAGGAAGGGGCCGAGCGTCATCATCAGCATGCAATCGACGATGTGGCTCAACGGGTCCGGCCGCCAGTGTGCGCAGGAAGAGCCGCTCGCGCCGGGATGTCGGGGCTGGAAGCGGCGCCTCGTCAGGCGCGCTCACGGAACGCTCCGGGACTCGGACTCGAAGCGGGCGAGCAGACCATCGTAACGCGCCGAGCGCGCGGCGAGCAATCCGCTCGTGCCGTCCAGCACCTCCGCGAAGAAAGCCAGCGTCAGATCGACCGTCGCTGCCTTGACGAGCGGATTCAGGTCGCGCCCGCCGGAACCCAGGCGGTCGGTGAACATGCTGTGCGAGCCGTCGCGAAATACCACGAGCGCCTTGTGCGCACTGCCGGTCGCCGCAAAGACGCGCACCCGGTCCGCGTAGTCGGAGCGATAGCCGGGAATCCGAATTTCGTCGCCCTGCGCCGTAATGTGCAGCGTCGGGATGCCGATCGGCCGCACGACGGCCTCCGGGTCGGGCTCGCCATGGAAGGGCGGCGCACTGATGAGGACGGCGCCGACAATGCGTCTGTCGCGAAAACTCAGCGTCCCTTGCGGGCGCGCGAACACCGCCCCGGCGGCGAGCAAGGCCGTGTTGGCACCATAGGAATGACCGGCAGCGAGAATCCGCGCAGCATCGATCGTGCCGGCAAGCTGCGCGTCGTCGAGCACCTCGTCGAGGGCAAAGCCAAGGTCGAGCACGCGGTTGATTGCCTCGGCCTCGGCCGCCGCCCCCTGCAGTCGGGACACCATGCCGAACGGGTTGCCGCTCCACAAGCGACTGTCGCTGCCGGCGTGCTGCACGTGCAGGCTGGCGTAGCCGTGCGCCGCCCAGTTCGCGCCAAGATAGGAGTAGCCCTCGCGCGAACCGCCCATGCCGTGCGAGAAGACCACCAGCGGCACCGACCCGTGCCGCGCGGTCGCGGCGGGCAGGTAGAGTTTGGCTAGTACCTCGCGCTGCCGGTCGCGGTCGAGCCACTGGAAGCGAAGAATTTCATAAGCGGCCGGCTGTGGCACCAGCCTGGCCTCGATCAGCTCGGCCCGGTTGCGTGCCGACCAAGACTCGACAAGTCCGCCCGCTTGCCCATCCGGCGTCCCGGCGCAGGCAGCGAAGAGGCTTGCGCATACCACCAGCGCCAGCACGGTGGTCGAACGGATTGCTGTCATCGGAGAACGCCGCCCAGGATACCCATCTCTTGTCAATCAGTCTCTGAGCATCCCGTGTCGAGTAAGTTCAGGTGCCGAGCGAAGTCAAGCAAGTCTGTGGCGGCCAGGCCAGGCCGGCCTGCCAGACGGATGCCGGCAGAAGATCTCTAACGGTCATGACTTTTCCAGGCACCCCCGATCATGAAAGTCATGACCGTTGCCCTCTCCCCCGGCCCCTTCCACGGCCCGCGCTGCATCGCGGGCCGGCTGCGGCGGCGCGGAGCAGTGCTCCGCGAAACCCCGCCTTCGCCCCCGCGAGTGGGGAGGGGAGATTCGTGAGTCGCTAACGCGACTTTCACATTAACGAGCAGCGGCGATGCACCTGCCAAGGGAGTTTCCGGCGATCGGCAATGTGCCGCAAGCATGACCGATCAGTGCTGCAGTTGCCCATAGAGCCGGCTGTACAGCCCGTCGCCCTGGATCAGATCATCGTGCTTGCCTTCCTCGATGATCTGGCCACCATCGAATACGTAGGCCCGGTCGGCTTGTTTCACCGCGCTCAGGCGATGGGCGATGATCAGGGTGGTTCGTTTCTTGAGGAAACCGCGCAGCGCCTCATGCAGTCTCGCCTCGGTGTCGGCGTCGAGCGCCGACGTCGCTTCGTCCAGGATGACAACCTGCGGGGCGGAAAGCACCATGCGAGCGATCGCCAGGCGCTGGCGCTGGCCACCTGACAGCCGCACGCCCTGGCGGCCGACGATGGTATCGAGGCCGCTCGGCAACTCGCGCACGGTATCGGCGAGCTGTGCCACTTGCAGGGCCTGCCACAGATCTTCGTCGGTGAGTTCGCGGCCCAGGGTCAGGTTCGTGCGCACCGTGTCGTTGAACAGCGCCGGATGCTGCAGCACCGTGGCAACGTGGCTGCGCACGACCTCCATGCCGATCTCGGTCATCGGCACGCCAGCGAAACTCACCGTGCCGGAGTCAGGCGGATACAGACCGAGCAGTACCTGGACCAGGGTCGACTTACCGCCGCCGGAAGCCCCCACCAGCGCCACTTTTTCTCCCGGCCGGATGCGCAGGCTGACACCGTTCAAAACGGGGGTATCGCCGTAGCTGAAGTGGACGTCCTCCACCTCGACGCCGACCGTATGCTGGCCGGCGAAAGGGTCCTGCCGATGCGGGTAATGCGGCTCATCCTTCAGTTCGAGCAGGCGGTTGATGCGCCCCAAAGCCGCCTTGGCCGCGTAGAAGGCGTACTGGATGCCCAGAATCTCCTGTACCGGACCCATCATGAACCAGAGATAGCCGAATACCGCCATCATCTGGCCGATGCTGAGATCGGAGTACACCACCATCAGCATGCTGATGGCGCGGAATACGTCGAAGCCGAACAGAAACACCACGAAGGACAGCCGCCCGGCCGCATCGCTCTTCCAGGAGAAAGCGGCGGCGTCAGTGCGAATGCCGCGCGCCCGGTCGATCACCAGGGCAATGTAGTGGCGCTCGCGGTTGCTGGCGCGGATCTGCTGGATGGCATCCAGGGTTTCGGTCAGCGCCTGCTGGAACAGCTCGAAAGCGCTGTTTTCGCGCTTCTTCAGATCCTTCACCCGCTTGCCCAGCAGCGTGGTGAAGTAGATGACCGCCGGATTGAGCAACAGGATGAACAGCGCCAACTGCCAGTGCATCCACAGCAGGACGATGGCGGTACCGATGATGGACAGCAGCGCCACCAGGAACTTGGACACGGATGCACCGATGAACGTGTCCATCGCGTCGAGGTCCTTGACGAAATGGGACGCGACGGCGCCGCTGCCAAGGGTTTCGTACTCCGACATGGCGATGCGGCTCAAACGCTGCAGCATCTGCTCGCGCATGCGGAAGACCACGTCCTTGGCGATCAGGGTGAAGCTACGGCCCTGCCATACGCCGAGGATCAGCGCCGTCAGCCGCAGTGCCAGGGTCAGCGCCAGCACCGCGCTGATGTACAGCACCGGCCCCTGCCAGGCGGCGGGGAACTGGCTGTTCAGCCATCCCACCAGGCGACCGGGCTGATGCAGCAGCACTTCGTCCACCAGCAGTGGCATCATGAGGGGAATCGGCACGCTCGCCACCGCCGCCAGGATGGCGACGATGTGCGCGCTGATCAGGTCCGTTCTGTGCTCGCGGACGATACTGAGGACTGACTGCCACGTATATTGCTTGGACATGATGTGTGGGCCGAAAAGGGGCGAGAAGACGAAGATGAAAAACCTGATACTGGCAGTGTATCTGCGCTTTTGTGGTGAATGATATCTGGATTGCTTGCCCATACCCTGTTCGGATCCGATGTGCGCGCAACGCGCCGAGTGGCCAGGGCACAGCAGACCCAGGGGCCGCATGCTGCGTCGCCGAACACGAACTTTGTGGTCCACGTCATGCGTGCGTCTTGCGGCCGACCATCGCAGCACCGTGGCCGCGAAAACGCGCCGCCACCCGTTCTGCCCGTTGCCTGCCGCTCAGCCAGGCCCCTGCGCCCTTGCGGCGATTCAGCCAGTATTTGCCTGCGCCGTGGCGTGGCGGCGGTGAGCCAGACACGGCCTGGCTGAAAACCATCAGATCTGATTGGGCCACTGTCCGCCCCTTTGCCAGACCGACGGCTGGCAAGGTCGGTCAGGTGGCCAAGCCGAAGTGCGCGTCTTCGCACCTTACGCCAGACTAACGGTCATGACTTTTCCAGGCACCCCCGATCATGAAAGCCATGACCGTTTCCCTCTCCCCCGGCCCCTTCCACGGCCCGCGCTGCATCGCGGGCCGGCTGCGGCGGCGCGGAGCAGTGCTCCGCGAAACCCCGCCTTCGCCCCCGCGAGGGGGAGGGGAGATTCGTGAGTCGCTGACGCGACTTTCACAGTAACAGCGGCCCGGACCCTGCCGGGCCGCCGCGCCGCGGGTTCACCGCCCGCAGGGAGCCATCGACTCGGGAGGCCGCGCGGCTTGTTCTGGCGGCCCTTGGCGCCTCATCTCGCCCCGACCTCCCCAACGACCCATCTCGACCCACCTCGACCCCCCTCAGGCACTCCGCTCGAAACACTCCAGCCTGGCCGCCAGCGGCGTGTCGTCGGTGTCGGCGTCGACGACAATGTAGTTCAGTTCGTAGGGGAAACGGGCCTCGTCGCGCAGATTCTCGAGGCTGGGATGCGGGTGTTTTTCGAGGTCGAGGTAGCGTGTCCAGCTCCCCGGATTCAGGTAGCGACCGTTGTCGAAAGGCTGGTCGTCCGGCAGGTGGGTGTGGCCCATGACGACCACCTGCGCCGCGGGACACGCGTCGAATCGTCGCTGCGCAAGATCGCGCAGCGCGTCCCTGCCGAAGTGGCGCGCGCCGATGATCGTGCCCAGCGTCTTCGACCCTCCCGCGGCGAGCACCGGCGCCGGCCGCAGCGCAAACAGCGCCAGCCACTCGTCCGCCGGCAGCACCGCGAACAGTCGCTGCATCAACTCGGCGAGTTGCTCCTCATCGGACACGTCGCGGCGCACGCTTTCGTTGCTCCGCTCTTCGCCCAGGAGTCGATACGCGGCAGCCAGACGCTGCGCGCAAGCGTCGTCGTCCCGCAGACGCGCCAGCAAGCGTGTGCCGACGTTGGCAGTGGCCTGCGTGTCCAGCGTCTTGGCATGCCGGGCGATGAACTTCAACAGCATCCAGCCGGCGCTGGCGAAGCCGCCGGTATCTTCGCGCAGCAAGACCGTCGCCAGGTTCTGCACCGGATGCAGGTTGTCGGCAAACGGGTAGCGCCCTTCCAGACCATTGACGAAGCGGACCATGAACAAGGTGCCGGGGCACATCTCGAGTCGCTCTCCGTCCGGCGCTCGCAGGATCGGCGCCGACCAGTGTTTGAAGCGATTGGCCGGGTCCTCGAGGTGGCCGTGGCCGATGTGCAGCCGGCCGTCGTAGCGCTCGACCCAATCGACGCCGGTTTCGAAACGCAGGCCGGGGCCGATGCGTGCGCGCAGGCGCTTGCGCACAGCCGGCCAGCAGAGGTCGACATCGTGGTTGCCGGCCGCCAGGGTCACCCGGTTACCCGCCGCCTGAAAATCGTGCAGCGCGGCGAAGCTGTTGTCGTGCCCGGCGAGGATGGCCTCGAGTTTCTCCAGCGACTCCGCTTCCGAACACCAGTAGTCGGTCGATGGGCTGCGATAGGCCTCCTGCCGCACCTGCGCGAATTCCAGGAAATCGCCGTTGAAGAAGAGCTCGATCTGCCCCTCCTGGCCAGCCGGCGAAGCCAGACTCTGGCGCACGAAGCGTTCGAGTTGCCGATTCTGGTAAACATGGTCGTCGCCGGGGTCGGCCGCGCCGCCGCCCAGGTGGAGGTCGCTGACGATCAGCGTTTGCCGTCTTTCCGACATGCAAGGGCCCCTTCCCTAGAGATCAAGCTGACACTGCACGGCATAGAGCAGCGGCAGCGGATTGCCGCGCTGCAGGTGCTGCTGGCGAAAACCGAGCAGCAGGCCAGCGAGGCTGCGGCCCGGGCTGTGGAAACAGGCGTCGACGACATCGGCGCCGAAGCGGGCTGCGAAACAGGTCGGCACGGCAAAATTCGGCGCAATCAACCCGAGCGCCTTCTTGCGCCGGAAGGCCTTGAGAAAGCCGGTGAAGGACAAGGGCGAGCAAGCGCCGGCGCTGCAGGCGTTGAGAAAGACGACCGGCGCGTTCGCATAGACACGCTGCTCGTCGATCTGGTCGACCGAGACTGAGCAGTCCCGGTCGAGCTGCAGCGTTTCCGGCTGTGGCGCCGCGGCCGAGGGCGGCGGGCTGCCGTGGCAGAAAACGTAGATCAGCGTCGCGTCGGTGCGCGCGCGAACGATGACCTCGCGCATGCCCTGGCCATCGGCCTTGACTTCGACGCCGGAGCCTTGCGCGCGCAAGCTGGCGGCCAGCCCCTCGTGCGCCTGACGCGCCTGCCCGGCGGGCACGACGATCGTCGGGTTGAGGTTCAGGCTGGCCGCCGCTCTGGCCTGCCGCCGGGACCTGAGCAGCGACGCGTAGTCGCCCTCGCCGAGGAACTGTGTCTCCAGCGCGAAGCGCACGCCCCAGAAACGCTCCGGCTGCAGCGGCCAGTCGTCCGGCGCGTCGGCATCGAAGCGCTGCGGGTAGAGCAGCTCCCAGGGTAGCGACAGCTCGCGGCTGATGATCGTCAGCCGCGTTCCCGCTGCCACTTTCTGTTCGATGTAGTCGAGGATGCGGCGAAACGGGTCGTCCTCGTACAGCGCCCGATAGAGCACGCTGCCGGCCTGCGCGAACTGCCGGCTGATCCGGGTCAGGGCGCGCCGGCAGGCCGGCGTCGTGCTGGCCGAACCGTCGAAGTCGTCCCACACCGGCGACGACTCGTAGAGACCGGCGCCCAGGCTGGCCGTCAATTGCAGGCGCAGCAGGTCGAGCCGGGCGCGGTCCAGGGTCGACGCGAAACCCTCGATCGAGAAACTGATCTCGCCGTCCACGTAGTCGTCGAAGTTCAGATACAGCCGATTGTTTTCGAAGCAGGCTTTCAGCCGCAGGCGGCGCGCCGACGGAGCGATCTCGGCGGCGGCGCGCCATACCCGCTCGCCGTCGAGGTCTATCGTCGTCGGCGCAACGACCGCCGGCAAAGCCTTGCCGGGCGGCAGCACGATGATCGGCAGGCGGAACTCGTAGAGCCGCGCGCCGGCGTGGTGGAACTCGACATGCACGCCGTATTCGCCGACCGATTCCGCCAGCGCCCGCAGGGCGAAGGCCGGCGCCTGCCGCAGTTGGCCGTTCTCGAATTCGGCCTCGCCCGCATGCGGGCCGTCGATCGCCAGCCCGTCCTCGGGCGTCACGCTGATCGCCAGCTTCTGTTCGCCGGTCAGCAGCGGCGCGAGTTTCTCGCCTTCGACCATCGCCCCAACGACGTCGCCCGCCGCGAACTGCTTGAAGACCAGCAAGGCGACTCCTCGGGCGCGTAGCGTCAGGCCCCTGGCCGCCGGACCTTCGAGGACGAAACCCAGCTTGCCGCCCGCCGCCGCGCTCGTCGGCGCTTTCTCCTGCGGCGCCTCGTCGGACGACCCGTCGGCGATGCCCTTGGCGGCCCGCCCGGTGGCGCCGCGCAGTCGAAAGATATCGCGCCCGCTGCCATCGTCGAAGAAAGCGAAACCGCGTTCGGTCGACAGGAATCTCTTGATCGACGACAGCTCGCGCAGCGGGCCGGTGTCGTCCGTCGTGGCCGCCGCTTGGCGCATCGTCCCCGTGTCGCCGCGGCGGTGCGGCTTGCCGCCGATGAAGAGGGCGCCCTTGCCGAGCGCCGTGGCGCCGTCGCCCTGGGCGATGGCGCCGCTGCCGCGCAGTCTGGCGCGATAGGAAGCCGCCGCTGACGCCGGCAGCGCCAGCGGGTCGGGCGGCTGCTGTCCGCTGGCGAGTCCCTTTCCGCCGAGCAGCAGCGCCACCGGAAAGTTGCCGCGCAACTCCGGCCACGGCGTCTGCTCGGCCCCGTGGTCGGCGCGGGCGCTCTCCGGCACGCGGCGCTGGAGGTGACTGATCAGGTCGGAAACCAGCACCTCGGTGGCGCCACCGGCCGGCCGCGCGTGCCCGCTCAGCGCCTCGATCAGGTGATAGGTGAAGACGCTCATGCGGCCGTCGGCGCGCAGATAGGAGAGCTGCCCCGGCCGGCACGAACTGAGCACGGCGCGGCCCTCGCCCTCGGCGAGCGGCGTCGCGAGCGACTTCCCGGCGGGCAGGAAGAGCGTCGGCGGAATCGCCGCGTCGTGCAGCGCCGTGGCGGCCAGCGTGCCCTTGACAGCCATCCCGCCCGCGTGGCAGCAATCGAGCAGCACCAGCAGGCGGCGCGGCGCCAGCTCCGCCACGTCGGCCGCGAAGTCGGCCGCGGCGATCGCACTGCTGCGCTTGCGCCGCCGCTGGAAATCGTAGGGAATCAGGAAATACTCCCCGTCCTGCTCATGGCCGTGGCCGCTGAAATAGACGATCGCCGTCGCGTCGTCGTCGGCGGCCACGCGCTCGGCCAGCCAGTCGAGCCCGCTCAGGATGCCTTGCCGGCTGCTCTTGGCGCCGCTCAGCAGGCAGACCTTGTCGGGCTGGTAGGCGCAGCGCTGCGGGTGCACCAGCACCTCGTGCAGCGCGCGCGCGTCGGTGGCGACGGCGGGCAGCGCCGCCGCGGCTTCCAGGTTTTGGTCGACGGCAATCAGCAGCGCGTAGGCGTTTTCGAAGCGACGGCCCATCTTTTTCCTCCCCGCATCCGGTCGTTCGCCGGCGGGTGCGAATGAAAGTGTTGGTCGAAGTCCTTTGTTCGATGGAGAGGCGTTGACATCGGTGATCGCCCCTCCCCCCTTGTGGGGGAGGGGTTGGGGAGAGGGGGGCCATCTGTTTCACACGAATTCGTTGAATCCTTGCGAAACAGATGGCCAGAACCGTCAGTCTGCTCTGTTGGCCACTGCGAGGGCATGGCCCCCTTGTATGATTCGTTTATGCCTTTTTCATTTGTTCAAGAGAGGATATGAAATGATGGCTGGAAGGGTGTCAATAGGACCGTGGAATAAATGCGAGAGAAGTTTTTTGCTCTCGCGTTTATGCC
>WBZU01003438.1_pt1 | contig 10377 bp, 9 predicted proteins | sample 5204311 | NCBI WGS metagenome assembly WBZU01 (sample SAMN12344359, study PRJNA552823) | activated sludge metagenome | biome: Activated sludge suspended growth; feature: Nitrification reactor; material: Wastewater; isolation source: activated sludge from nitrification reactor of wastewater treatment... | reverse complement strand
CGCGCCGCGATCGGCGAGCGCGTGGACGCCCGCCTCACCTTCGCCCGCGCCTTCAACCGCCTGCCCGACGAGGACCGGCGCTACGAGGTGCATTTGATGCTTGTGGCGGAGTTCATGTAGCGGCCCCGAGCGCAGCGACGGTCGGGCCGTGGCATCATCGGAACTCACGCGCCTGGCCACCCATGCAACTTCACCTGATCCGCCACCCCCGCCCGGCCGTCGAGCCGGGAATCTGCTACGGCCAGACCGACCTCGGCCTGGCCGAATGTCCCGCCACGGTGGCGGACCGCCTGCGCCCGCTGCTGCCAGAATCCTTCACCCTGCACGCCAGCCCGCTCGCGCGCGCACGCCTGCTCGCCGAAAAGCTGGGCACGCCGCGCCTCGACAATCGCCTCAAGGAGATCCACTTCGGCGACTGGGAGGGGCGCAGCTTCGACGACATCGGCAGCGCCATCGACGACTGGGCCGCCGATCCGCTCGGCTTTCGGGCGCCGGGCGGCGAATCGCCGCGCGAGATGGCGGCGCGGGTGCTGGCGTGGCTCGCGGAGCATGGGGTGGCTGCACGGACGCCGGATGCGGGCTCGGAGTCCGTGCTCGCGCCAAAGGCGGAGATCGCGAAAGTCGGGGCCTGCCCCCCATCTCCAGACGAGCCCGCGCACCTCGTCGTCGTCGCCCACGGCGGCCCGCTGCGCGTGCTTGCCGGCCACCTGCTGGGCATGCCACCCGAGCGCTGGATCGGGCTCGACTTCGGCTGCGGGCAGGTGACGCGGATCGATGTGGAAAACTGGGGCACGGTGCTGAAGTGGTTCAATCGCTGAAGCCACACGCGCTGAGGCCCCATCCGCGGTTTACAAATTCGGTATTCGGCATTTGGCTTGCAAGCCGCCGGGGCTGCACGTGAACGCAAGCGTCCATCCCATTCCGTTTCCACACTCGGCTGCGGTCGAGGCCTGCAATTGACCATCGGCATCCGCGCCCACATGACGATCCTCTGGCTCATCACCGACAACAAGCCCGGCCACCGCAGCCAGCTGCAGGGCCTGGCGCAGGCGCTGGCTGCGCGCGCCACGGTCGACACGCACTGGGTCGACGCACCGAGCGGGCGCGGCGCGTGGTGGCAGTGGCTGGCCGGCCGCTTTCCACCCGGCGCCGGACTGCCCGACCCGGATCTGATCCTCGTCGCCGGCCACCGCACCCACCTTGCCGGCCTCGCCGCACGACGCGCGCGTGGCGGCAGGTTGATCGCGCTGATGCGGCCCAGCCTGCCGCTGGGCTGGTTCGACCTGTGCGTGATCCCGCAGCACGACGCCCCGCCCGCCCGCGCGAACGTCATCGCCACCCGCGGCGTGCTCAACACGGCGCGCCCGAGCGCCGAGCGCGCAGCCGAGCGCGGCCTGTTCCTGATCGGCGGGCCGTCGAAGCACCACGGCTGGGACACCGCCGGCCTGCTCGCCCAGCTCGACGCCATCCTCGTGGCCACGCCCGGGATGCGGTGGACGCTCACCACCTCGCGGCGCACGCCTGCCGACACCGAGGCCGCCCTGCTCGCGCTGCGCGCGCGTGGCGTCGACGTGCGCCCGGTGGCCGACACCCCGCCCGGTTGGGCGATGGAGCAGGTCGCGCGCAGCGCACAGGCCTGGGTGACGGAAGACAGCGTGTCGATGGTGTACGAGAGCCTCACCGCCGGCGCCGCCACCGGCCTGCTCGCCGTGCCGCGCCAGGGCGAGACGCGCATCACCGCCGGCGTGGCCGAGCTGCAGCGCGAGGGCTTCGTCACCCCGTTCGCCGATTGGCAGCACAGCGACCGCCTGAGTACGCCCCCCGAGCGCCTGGCCGAAGCCGACCGCGTGGCCGAGGTGGTGCTGGCGCGATTCGGAGCCTGAGCACGACTCCGGGCCCGCTGCCGGCCTACAATGTCGCTATTCCCCGAACCGGATCGGAGCACCGCCATGGGTGTCGCACTGCGCAAGGAACAGCACTACACCTACGCCGACTACCTGCAGTGGCCGGACGATACGCGCTACGAGCTGATCGACGGTGAAGCCTTCCTGATGTCACCGGCGCCGCTGGTCGAGCATCAGGAGGTCGCCGGCGAGTTGTTTCGCCAGCTCGCCAACCAGCTCGACGGCCAGCCCTGCCGCCCCTACATCGCGCCGGTCGACGTTCGCCTGCCGCGCAAGGACGAAGCCGATGCCGCCATCGACACCGTGGTCCAGCCTGATGTCCTCGTGGTGTGCGACCCGCACAAGATCGACCGTCGCGGCGTGCGCGGCGCGCCCGACTGGCTGCTCGAGGTGCTCTCCCCCAGCACCGCCGCCCACGACCAGATCGCCAAGCGCCGCACCTACGAGCGCGCCGGGGTGCGCGAGTACTGGCTGGTGCATCCGGGCGACCGCACGCTGACGGTCTACGTGCTCGAAAACGGCCAGTACGGTCGCCCGGAGATCTACGAGCTGAAGGACGCGACCCCCATCGGCGTGCTGCCGGGCGTGTCGATCGCGTGGGATGCGCTCGTGGCGCGTCTGCCGAAGCCGGAGTACTGAACCGAGCGATGAAACCCCTCAAGGTCCTGCAACTGCTCCCCGCCCTGGACAGCGGCGGCGTCGAGCGCGGCACGCTGGAGATCGCGCGCGCGCTGGTCGCCGCCGGGCATGAATCGGTGGTGCTGTCCAAGGGCGGGCGGCTGGTCGAGCAGTTGCAGCGCGAGGGCTCGCGCCACATCGCGCGCGACCTCGGGCGCAAGTCGCCGGCCACCTTCCTGCACTACCGCGCGCTGCGCAAGCTGTTCGAGGCCGAGCGCTTCGACATCATCCACGCCCGCTCGCGCCTGCCCGCCTGGGTGGCGTGGCTCGCCTGGCGCGGCATGCCGGCCGGCGCCCGGCCGCACTTCGTCACCACGGTGCACGGCATGCACTCGGTGAGCCGCTACAGCGCCATCATGTGCGCCGGCGAGCGCGTGATCGCGGTCAGCGACACGGTGCGCGACTACATCCGCACGCATTACCCGCCCGGGCGCTGGCCGCATCTGGACGACGAGCGCATCACGGTGATCCCGCGCGGCATCGATCCGGCGGAGTTTCCGCGCGGCTACCAGCCGGCGGACGAGTGGCTGGCGCGCTTCCATGCCGAGTTTCCGCAGATCGCCGGGCGCAAGGTACTGACGCTGCCCGGGCGGCTCACAAGGCTGAAGGGGCATCACGACTTCATCACCCTGGTCGGCAAGCTGGTCGCGGACGGGCTGAACGTGGTCGGGCTGATCGTCGGCGGCGAGGACCCCAAGCGGCCCGGCTACGCGAAGGAGATCCGCAAGCGCGTGCAGGCGGAAGGGCTGGGCGAGCGCATCGTGTTCACCGGGCACCGCAGCGACGTGCGCGAGATCTATGCGATCTCGGACTGCGTGCTGAGCCTGTCGAGCACGCCGGAATCGTTCGGGCGCACGGTGCTGGAGCCGCTGGCGATGGGGCGGCCGGTGGTGGGGTATGCGCACGGGGGGGTGGCGGAGATTCTGGGGGAGCTGTTTCCGCATGGGGCGGTGGCGAAGGGGGATGTAATCGCCGCGAGCCAATGCGCACTGGCGACCGTGCGCGGCGAAACGCCAGCGGTATCGCTCAACACGCGCTTTCTGCTCGAGCACATGCAGGCGCACACAATTGAACTCTACCGCGACCTCAATCCAGCCTGAGCGCGTATTAGGCCCGATCGACCCGCAGTGTCCCCAGGATCGCAAATAAATTGAACATCACCATCGTCATGGCCGGGTACGGTGAAGGCGGCCTTGAAAAGCACGTGGTCGAACTGGCAAACGGCCTGATGCGTCACAAGAACGGCATCCAGGTCAGCGTCATCGCGGACCCGATGTACGGCGCGCGTTTCGCACAAGGCGTCACCTTCATGCCTTTTGCATTCTCGAGCAACCGGCGAAACCCGATTGCGCTGTTCCGGCTCTGGCGCACGATAAGACGCACCCGTCCCGACATCGTCCACGCCCATGGCAACAAGGCGGCTAGCATGGTTGGACGCCTGCTTCCCCTGCTCAAGGTCCGCAGCGTGGCGACCTTGCACAGCCGGAAAAAGAACGTCCGCATGTTTCATGCATTCGAACGCGTCATCGCCGTCAGCCAAGTATCCACAGAGAACCTCGCGCATCCGGCGATTCGCATCGTCTATAACGGCATTGCGCCTCCGAACAGCCACGCCACGGCATCGGACGAGGCATGGCATCATGCGACGCACGGCAAACGTGTCATTTCGGTGGGCCGCCTGGTCCCCGTCAAGGGGTTCGACGTGCTGCTCGAGGCGTGGCGCACAATCGACGCATCCCTGCTCATTCTCGGTGAAGGCTTCGAGCGTCCTCGGCTGGAACAACTGATTGTGGACAACGGCTTGAGCGGTCGCGTTCGGCTCGCCGGGCACCAGCGCAACGTGCTGCCATACATGCGCAGTGCCGACCTCATGGTCATCTCATCCCGCTACGAAGGCTGCCCATACGTGCTGATCGAGGCGCTGCAGCATGACCTACCCGTGGTGTCGACCCGTGTCGGTGTCATGCCAGAGCTGCTGCCCGCCCAGGCACTCTGCGATGTGGAGGACCCCGGTTCGCTGGCCGGCACGATCAAGTCGGCACTAAAGGATCCAGGAGCCTTCAGGGCACAGTTCCACGCCGCATTCAGCCACGCACGCACGCATCTGACGCTGGACAGCATGGTCGAGAACACGCTTTCCGTTTATCAAGAACTCATTTGACCCGCTACGCATGCAACGCGAAACAACGATCGTCAAATTCCTCAGCCGCCTCAACCCGGCCGAGTGGCAACGCTATTTCAGCGACGCAAGGATGCGATGGGGCAACTGCCAATTCACCTTCGAACGCGATGCGGACACCTACGATTGGTTCGTCGTCTATGACGATCTGCCGCCGCACGCGGGACAAAACCGCAAGCAGGCGCTCGAACACGTGCGCTGCCATCCGCACAACACCGTGCTGATCACGGCCGAGCCGGAATCCATCAAGACATACGGCAAGGGCTATACGGCCCAGTTCGGCCATGTCCTCACCAGCCAGCCGGCGTGGGCTCTGCCGCACCCCCGCCGCCACTACCAGCACGCAGCCAACCACTGGTTTTACGGCAGCGGACAAAGGCACTGGAAATCCCATGCCGAGATGCTGGCGGGCCCCGCCCTCGCGGACAAAACCCGGGACCTATCCTGCGTATTTTCCCCCAAGCAGCAGACGCATACGCTCCACGCCCAGCGCTTTCATTTCATCCAACGCCTGACCGAGTTGTTGCCCGACATCACCCTTTTCGGGCGTGGCGCGATTCCGATGGACGACAAGGCGGAAGCCCTGGCGCCGTTCCGCTATCACGTCGCGGTCGAAAATCATGTCGCCCCGCATCACATCACCGAAAAACTGACCGACGCCTTTCTGGGGCGCTGCCTCCCTTTTTACGCTGGTGCACCGAACGTCACTGACTACTTCCCGGCCGACAGTTTCATCCCGCTCGACATTCACGACCCCGATGGCGCTGCCCGCGTGATCGCCGACGCCATCCGCAACAAGGAGTGGGAACGACGGCTACCCGCCATCGATGAAGCCCGGCGCCGCGTCCTCGAGCGCGAAAATCTTTTTGCAATCATCGCCCGGATCATCGAGGCGGCAGAAGCCAGCGGGACGCAAGCCACAAGCGGCGAAAATGCGTCCAGCACCGTTTACGGACGGCATGCTTGGCGCAAGCGACACCCGATCGCTGCGGTTGGATTCGTTCTGGAGAAACTCTGCGTGCGCCTGAGATCGCGAAAAAACCTTCGCCAATCCAGGCGGGCATGAGATGGTCGTGACAAGACAAACCCTTTCGGCCAGGCTGGCGGCGCTCCAGTCCGCTTTCTTGAGGCTGGGCTGGCTGGCCCCGGCGTTTTTCCCCGTCGCTAACATCGGCGGCCGCGGGCTCTTCAATACGCTGTTCTTTGGCTACATCTTATGGGCACTGCTCGCCCTGTCGCACCTACGGCGCAAGGACCTGATTGACGGCGGCAAGTGCCTTGCGTTGCTCGGCTGCGCATACGCACCAAGCGTTTTTCTTGCCGAAGATGCGGCGCGTGCGATCAAGATCTGGGCGACGGTCCTGCTCTACATGAGCACGGGCGCTATCACCTATGCCGTCCTGCGAGACGACCCCAGAAGAATCACCCAGCTATTCCGCGCCTTTGCCATCGGCGCGGTCGCTGCGCTCACCGCTTGCTATCTCGATCTTTTCAAGACCGCCTTCACAAGCGACAACTTCGTCCCGCGCCTCCATCTGCGCACCGTGGACCTCGTCATCTTCGCGCCTTTCCTGGTCGGATACAGCGTCAACACGCCACACACCGCGCGCAGCCTGACGAAAGCTTTGGCGGCGTATGCGCTAACGGCCGGCATGGTCATCTTTGCAGACGAACGTACGACCCTGGTCAGCTTTTTTGCCGCGTCCGTCACGCTGTGCCTGCTGGTTACGCGGATTTCCGCCTTGCGGATCCTGGCCTCCGGCCTTGCGCTGCTGGCGCTGGCCCTCGTCCTGAATGGCGATGCCCTGCTACGCGGGCTGGACCTTGGCGGAGACCTCTTCCAGCGACTCGATCAATTCAGTAGCGGGCGTCTGACCTTGTGGCACCAAGCCATCCAGTACCCGCCTGCAAATCCATGGCTCGGCGTCGGCATGGGCAATGCACAGCGCTATCAAGACGTTGTCAGCATCGCCAGCCTCGACGGCCACACTGTCAGACACCTGCACAATCTCTGGCTGGACGCCTGGTATGAAACCGGCTTTGTTGGCGTCAGCACCCTGGCACTCGTGCTGATCATGTCACTGGCACGCCCGATCCGGGCCTGGCGCACACTACCCCAGACACAGCGCCTGCAGGCCGGGCTCTTGTTGTCCGCAACTTGCGCCGTGCTCGTTCAAACACAATTCAGCATTTCCTACGCATCGCGTGAATTCAACATCTATGCAATGCTTTTCTTGGCGGTACTGGCGCATCTCGTGAACACACCCTGCCCTACTCCGGGCGGTGCTCGGGGCGCACGTCACTCCGTCGCCCACCATCAGAAACCCCTCCGCATGATGCTCATGCCGACACACGCTCACAAGCCTTCACCTTCCGCCGAAAAAATCCTCGTCATCCGCCATGGCGCATTTGGCGATATCGTGCAGACGGACGGCGCGTTGCGCGACATCCGCGCCCGGTTCCCGCACGCCGAAATCGTGCTGCTGACGACCGCGCCTTTTCGCAAACTCATGGGGCGCTGTCCGCATATCGACCGCATCCTCATCGACAACCGCGCGCCACTCTGGAAGCTCGGCGCCCTGTGGGCCCTGCGCATGACGTTGAAGAAAGAGGCCTTCGACCGGGTTTTCGATTTGCAGAAAACCGATCGCACCGAGCTCTATCGCAGCCTCTTCCTGAAGAACACGATCTGGAGCGGGCGCGTCGCGGGCCACCGGCCCGCTTCGGCAATCGACGGCTATCTGGCGCAACTGCGGGACGCAGGCGTCGAGCCCGCGGAATGCGCCCGGCCCAACGTGGAATGGATGGCCGATGATGTGCGCACCACGCTCGCCGAAGCAGGCGTGCGCTCACCCTACATCGCCCTCATTCCGGGCTGTGCCGCCCGGCACCCGCACAAACGCTGGCCCTATTACGACCAACTGGCCGCAGCACTCATCGCGCGAGGCTACGACGTCGTCACCGCTCCGGGCCCGGACGAAATCGAACTGTGCAAAAGCATTCCCGGCCACACCCTGCTCGGCCCGAATGGCTTTCTCAACTGGTTCGAACTTGCAGGCGTGCTCAAGGGCGCGTGTTTCGTCGTGGGGAACGACACCGGCCCCAGCCACGTCGCGTCGTGCCTTGGCAAGCCCGGGCTGGCCTTGTTCGGACCACACACCAGCGCCGCACGCACCGGCATCCGTCGCGACGCGTTCGACGCAATCGAGGTGGCCAACCTGACCGACCTCGACGTGCAGACCGTACTCGACGCGGTGCTGAGCAAGCTGCCCGCTCAGGAAAACTCGGTGTAGGACTTTTCTTCGACGATGCTCGAGCCGCAGTGCGCGTTGATCTGCTTCTTGATCGCTGCACGCTTGTCGTTCTGGATATACACCGAGCGCGCCAATTCGATGAATTTCGGCCCGAAGTCGCGCGCTGCCTCACAGGCCCGAATATCGTCCTCGATCACCCACAGCGCCTCGTTCACTGTCTGCAGCTCGGCCTCGAGACGCGCCAGCTCGGGCGTCGCCGCCAGATGCTGGGCACACGCCGCGCTCAACACCGACAGCTCGTGATTCACGTTCTTCAGCTTGGTCGGATCGGTCATCCGCTCGGCCTTGATCTTCAAGATCGTGATCTTGTCGATCAGCTCACCGGCCCCCACCTCGATCAGCAACGAACCCTTAGTCATCGTTTCCTTTCCTGTTCAAGCACATGATGTCGGCGGCCCGCACACGTTTCGCGGCAGGCCGGCTCCCGGAGATGGGATAATCGCGCGGACAACCCAGGCCGTGGATTCTAACGCATGGCCCTCTGCAGCCCGTGCCTCGGAAACACAAAAGCACCCTATGAAGAAAACAGCCCTCATCACCGGCATCACCGGCCAGGACGGCTCCTACCTCGCCGAATTCCTGCTCGCCAAAGGCTACGAAGTCCACGGCATCAAGCGCCGCGCCTCGAGCTTCAACACCCAGCGCATCGACCATATCTACCAGGACCCGCACACCCCTAACCCGCGCATGGTCCTGCACTACGGCGATCTCACCGACTCGTCCAACCTCACCCGCATCCTGCAGCAGGTGCAGCCCGACGAGGTCTATAACCTCGGCGCGCAGTCGCACGTGGCGGTGAGCTTCGAGTCACCCGAATACACCGCCGACGTCGACGCCATGGGCACGCTGCGCCTGCTCGAGGCCATCCGCCTGCTTGGCCTGGACAAGAAGACGCGCTTCTACCAGGCCTCCACTTCCGAGCTCTACGGCCTGGTGCAGGAGATCCCGCAGAAGGAGACGACCCCCTTCTACCCGCGCAGCCCCTACGCGGTGGCCAAGCTGTACGCGTACTGGATCACGGTGAACTATCGCGAGGCATACGGCATGCACGCCTGCAACGGCATCCTCTTCAACCACGAGAGCCCGCGCCGCGGCGAGACCTTCGTCACGCGCAAGATCACGCGCGGACTGGCCAACATCGCCCAGGGGCTGGAAGACTGCCTGTACATGGGCAACATGGACGCTCTGCGCGACTGGGGCCACGCCAAGGACTACGTGCGCATGCAATGGATGATGCTGCAGCAGGCGCAGCCCGAGGATTTCGTGATCGCGACCGGCGTGCAGTATTCAGTGCGCGAGTTCATCCGCTGGTCGGCGGCGGAGCTGGGCATCACGCTGCGCTTCGAGGGCAAGGGCGTGGAGGAGCACGCGGTGGTCGAGCACGTCGAAGGAGACAAGGCCCCTGCGCTGAAAGTGGGCGATGTCATCGTGCGCGTCGATCCGCGCTACTTCCGCCCCGCCGAGGTGGAGACCCTGCTCGGTGACCCGACCAAGGCCAAGGACAAGCTCGGCTGGACGCCGGAGATCACCGTGCAGGAGATGTGCGCCGAGATGGTCGTCGAAGACCTCAAGGTGGCGCAGCGGCATGCGTTCCTGAAGGCGCATGGGCACGATGTGCCCGTGGCTGTTGAAAATTGATCGACTCGAACATCGCGGCTTGCGCCGCTCCTACAGAATGAACCTCACCGACACCATTTTCATCGCCGGCCACCGTGGCATGGTCGGCTCGGCCATCGTGCGCCGGCTGCGGGCGCTGGGCTGCACCAACATCCTCACTGCCGGCCGCGACGCGCTCGACCTCACCGACCAGCACGCGGTCAATGCCTTCTTCGCCGCCCAGCGCATCGACCAGGTCTATCTGGCCGCAGCCAAGGTCGGCGGCATCCACGCCAACAACACCTACCCGGCCGAGTTCATCTACCAGAACCTGATGATCGAGGCCAACCTCATCCACGCCGCCCACACCCACGGCGTGCAGAAGCTGATGTTCCTCGGCTCGTCGTGCATCTACCCCAAGTTTGCCGAGCAGCCGATGAAGGAAGAAGCGCTCCTCACCGGCCTGCTCGAGCCCACCAACGAGCCCTACGCCATCGCCAAGATCGCCGGCATCAAGCTCTGCGAGAGCTACAACCGCCAATACGGCACCGACTACCGCAGCGCCATGCCCACCAACCTCTATGGACCGGGTGACAACTTCCACCCCGAGAACAGCCACGTCATCCCGGCGCTGATGCGGCGCATCCATGAGGCCAAGCTGGCGAGCGCCCCTGAGGTGGTGATCTGGGGCAGTGGAGCGCCGATG
>WBZU01003437.1_pt1 | contig 10378 bp, 9 predicted proteins | sample 5204311 | NCBI WGS metagenome assembly WBZU01 (sample SAMN12344359, study PRJNA552823) | activated sludge metagenome | biome: Activated sludge suspended growth; feature: Nitrification reactor; material: Wastewater; isolation source: activated sludge from nitrification reactor of wastewater treatment... | reverse complement strand
CGTCATGCTCACGCTCCCGCCCTGCGGCGCCTCGCCGATCTCCGGCGCTCGCCAGCGCCGCTTCGTTAGTGTCGGGCGCCGGAGGATCCGTCACGCCCGTCTTCACTCTCCGCCGCGCGCACGAGCGCGCCCCTCACCGGCGGATCCGGATCTTCATCTTCAGCGCGATCGGAGGCAGGTTCCCGAAGTTCCAGCCCCACTCCGCGGTCGAACTCTCGGGCACCGTGAAGGTCAGCACCACGCGGTTCCCGGAGTACGCCTGCCAGATGTACCGGCCATCGTGCGCACCCGGGTCCTGCATCGGCGCGGACTCCGACTCGCCGAGCGGCGGGTTCGACGAGGCCGACGGGTCGATCTGGACGCTCACCGTCGCCGTATCCGCGGTGCACTCGATCAGGTGGATCTCCTGCCCGGAGTACCCTGCCACGTAGGCCCGACCCGTGGGCTTGTACAGCAATTCCAGCGGCGAGCCGGCCGGAGGTTGATTCGCAAGGTTGCCCCCAGTGTCGTCTTTCAGCACCCAAGTCACAGTCGTCATGTCACCTCTCCGATCACGGGCACCGCGTCACCGACACGCAGCACGCCCGCACCCTGCTAGTGATCGTCGGCGCCGCACCCGTCACGGGTGACGGAGAAGCCCGCGAGCGCCACTATCCGAGAGACCCGGAGGCAACGATGAGCGAAACCGTACAAGCCAAACAACTCCTGAGACTGCGCGACGAGCTCGCGCTGAGTCCTTCTCTCCTGAATCCCGACAACACCGCGTTCTACGAACGTCTCGTCCAGCGGTCCGGGTGGGGCTACGTGCTCACCGGGCTCGAGAAGTCCTTCGACCAGCCCTCGTACCCACTCCCCGCCCAACAGCACCCTCTCGTGCTGCCAGAGGACAAGTGGCACGACCAGCTCACCCCCCACCTCCCGTCGCTCACAGCCGCAGCCGCGAGCGTCGGCCGCCTCGATCTCGTCCGCGACGGTGCTTCAAGCTTCTGCGGCACCGGCTGGCTCGTCCGGCCCGACCTCGTCGTCACCAACCGCCACATCGTCGCCGGTCTACGCGACGATCTGGCGCAGGGCCTGATTTCCCTGAAGATCGACTTCTTCGGCGAGCAAGGCAACCCCGCGACCTGCGCGTTCCCGGTCACCGCGGTCGAGTGGTTCGTCCCCCACCACGACGAGCCGAACCTCGACCTCGCCTTCGTCCGAATCGATCGCGCCGCCGGCCCGGCGGTCGACGTCAAACCGCTCGAGCTCGCGCCATCGGACGACCTCGAGGTCGGAGACGCCGTGTGCACGATCGGTTTTCCGGCGATCCCCGGCCAGACTTACGACGCCGACAACTTCCGGCTCGCCTTCGGCGGCGTCTTCGGCGTGAAGCGCCTCTCGCCGGGCCGGGTCTCCGGCATCACCGGTTTCGTCCGCCACAATTGCACCACGTTGGGCGGCAGTTCGGGGTCGCCCATCCTCGACCTCGAGACCGCCCGGGTGGTCGCCTTCAACGTCGGCGAGGACATCGATGCCAACCTCGCCCTGCCGGCCAGGGTCGTGCGGCAACACCTCGCGGCTAACTTCCCCTAGACAGCCCGTCTACCGCCGGATCGTGATCTTCATCTTGAGCGCGATCGGTGGCCGCTCGACCCCGAAGTCCCATGTCCATTCGGTCCCGCTCGCCTCGGGCACGGCGAACGTCAGCACGACACGGTTTTCGGTGTAGCTCTGCCAGATGAAGCGCCCGGAGTGGGTCGGACTCACAGGGGTCGATTCGGTCTCGTCCAACGGGCCGAGTGTCGACGTGTCCGGCGAGATCTCGACGCTGATCGTCAACGCGTCGGTGGCGCACTCGACGACGGCGATTGTCTCACTCGGCTCGGTCCCGGACGGCGGCAGATGGATCCCCCCCGACGCGTCATACTTGACGCCCAGCGGAGAACCAGAAGCAGGTTGGACGGACAACGGCCCGTTCGTGGCGTTGAGCAGCCGCCAATTGATATACGTCATGGTTTCTCTGATCCGGAGTGTCGCACAGCTCGCGTCCCCACGTAACGGGCGTCATCGCGCGAGTCCGGCCCGCAACAACGCGGCCCACCGATCGAGCCCGGCGAGCGTGCTCTCGAGCTCGGACGGACTGCTCGCCAGCAGGGTCATCGCCTCCTCAAGCTGCTTCTTCGCCTTGCGCAGCCGGCTTCGCGCCGTGTCCTCCGGCACCCCGAGGAACAGCCCGAGCTCGGCGCCGGTCATATCCTCCCAGTAATACAGCTCGAGGATCACCTGCCCCGCGACCGGGAGCTGACGCAGCGCGTGAAGCAGTAGTTTCTCCTCTGCCCGCGCCGCCAGCAGCGAGCTCGGGCTGACCCCGAGGTCGATGATCGACAGACGCTCGAGATCGAGCTCGTCCGTCGAGCGCCGGGCCCGACGATAGTGCTCTCGCAGCACGTTGTGCGCGATTGCGAACAAGAACGTCCGGAACGAGGCGTCCTCGCGGAACCGATCCTTCGCCTCGAGGCAGCCCATGAACGTGCGCTGGACCAGATCCTCGACCCCATGCTCGACCTTGTTGCGGAAGAATCGCCGGATACTGTCGAAGTGCCGCTCGAACAGCGCGTTGCCGGACTGACGGTCGCCCGCGCGCCAGGCGCGGACCAGCTCACTATCCGTGTTCACCGAACCAGGGTATCACGATCCGATGGAGGTTGACGGATCGTCGGCCCGACGACACGATCAGGGATCGTCCGAGAGCGGCGTCTCGCCGCGACGACCGGAGGCGGCGCAAGCGATCGCCGCGGAGCCGCGAGATCTCGACGGCGAGGCGATGCGCCGCCGGATCGCCGCGCGGTTGTTCGGTGTCGCGCACCAGGCCCCGCGGATCGGACGATTCCATGTCGTCGAGACCCTCGGCGCCGGGGGCATGGGTGTGGTGTACGCGGTCGAGGACGAGCACCTCGGTCGCCAGGTCGCCCTCAAGCTGATCCGCGACGACGCGTCCCGCGGCGACGCGCGCGAACGCGAGCGCTTGCTGCGAGAGGCCCGGGCCCTCGCGCGGCTCTCGCACCCGAACGTCGTGCAGATCCACGAGGTCGGCGAGCACGAGGGCGACATTTTCATCGTCATGGAGCTCGTCCGGGGCGCGACCCTTCGGCGCTGGCTCGATCTCGAGAAGCGTCCGCTCCCGGATCTGCTCGCCTGCTTCATCGAGGCGGCCCAAGGGCTCGAGGCGGCTCACCGGGTCGGCATCGTCCACCGCGACTTCAAGCCGACGAACGTCCTGGTCGGCCACGACGGGAGGGTCCGGATCGTCGACTTCGGCCTGTCCCGCAGCGACGCGCCCGACCGCGGGCTCGCTCCACTCGACCCGACGACCGCCCCCGGACCGACCGATCACAACGCTGGCACGCCTGCCTACATGTCCCCGGAGCAGTCGATCGGAGCCCCTTGCGACGCCCGTAGCGATCAATTCAGTTTCTGCGTAGCCCTCTTCGAGGCGCTCTACGATCGCCGCCCGTTCACCCCCGACGAACTGACCCGACGTGCGCGCGACTCGAGCACCACGCCCTCACCGGTGCCCGACGGCGGCTCCGTCCCCCGATGGTTGCGCAAGCTGCTCGCGCGCGGCCTCGCCATTCAGCCCGCTCACCGATTCGCGTCGATGAGCGCGCTCCTCGACGTCCTGCGACACTCCACGCGTGCGAACCAGCGGCGGCTCACGGCCGCGGCCGCCGCGATCCTGGTCGCCGCCACGGCGACCCTCTCGACGCTCCGCGGGCAGCCCCAATTTTGCCCCGACCCACGCGGGGAGCTCGCAGACGTCTGGGGAGCCCCTCAGCACGCCGCGCTCGCTCTGGCCTTCGCCGGGACATCGCTCGGCCAGGCCGGCGCGCTCGCCGAGCGCACCGAGCTCGCCGTCGACGCCTATGTCGATCGCTGGCTCGCCGTCCGTCACGAGACCTGCGAGGACACCTGGGTCCGCCACGAGGCCTCCGCGCTCGCCCTCGATCAAAGAACCCGCTGCCTCGACGACGGCCGTCGCGCACTTGCCCACCTCATCACCGCCCTCTCCGCGAGCGACCCTGTCCTGCTCGCCGAGGCCGAGGCCCTGGTCGCCGACCTGCCTGACCCTGCGCGTTGCCAACAGCCGCCCGCCAGCGCGACCCAATCGCCGCCACGCGACGCCCACCTCGCTGCGCTGCTCGACCGCGCCGGCATCCTCGAGATGTCGCAGCAAGGTCGTGAGGCCGAGGTCGCCCTGCGTCTGGCGCTCGCGCGGGCCGAGGCCGTCACCGACCGCGAGGCCGAGGCCGAGGCCCGGGTGCGGCTCGGACGCACCCAGGCGCGGCTACTGCGACGACCCCAAGCGGCGATCGACACCCTCCACCACGCGATCACCCTCGCCTCTCGGTTCGCCCGGCCGGATCTCGAGTCGGCCGGCTGGCGCGAGCTGGCGTGGGTCACCGCCCACGCGCTCGAAGACGCGGCCAACAGCCGACGCTGGCTCGCGCACGCTCGCGGGGCCGCGCCCGACCCCGCTGCTCCCGCCGTGGAGGCCGATCTCCTGGCGATCGAGGCGCAGATCCTCGACATCGAGAATCGCGCGAACGAGGCGGTCGAGAGGCGCCAGCAGGCGCTCGCACGGCTGGCCGAGCTGCATCCGCCCGATCACCCGCAGGTGCTCCGCGCCCGCCAAGCCCTGGCGAACAGTCACGCCCGCGCCGGTAACCCCCGCGAAGCGCTCGCACTCAATGAGGCCCTTTGGGGTGAACTCGCAGCTCGACTCGGCCGCGACCACCCGTGGACCGCCGACGTCGAACTCGACCTCGGCCTCGACGCGCTCGCGCTCGCGCGCACGGATGAGGCCCGCGAGCGGTTCGAGCACGCCCATCGCAACCTCGCTGCGACTTTCGGCGTGAATCACCCGAGGGTCGCCGGCTCCGAGCTGATGCTCGCCGAACTGGACCTCCACGACGGTCGACTCGACCGCGGCCTCGACCGCGGCCGCCGGGCGCTTGCCGTCTTCACCGAGAACTTCCCGCGTGGCCACCTCGATCGTGTATCGGCGCTCGCGCTCCTATCCGGGGTCTATCAGCAAACCCACGCCTGCGTGCCGCTGATCGCGGTCAGTCGCGAATTGCTGGCGATCCACGACGAATCGACCACGATCTCCGAGGTCGACCTCCCCGGAGTAGTGACCAACCTCGGCGAGTGCCTCTGCGAGCTCGGCCGCCACGCCGAGGCGCTCCCGTTCTTCGGCCGGCTGCTGGCGATGTACGAGCAATCGCCGCCGGACGAACCGGCGCTGCGGGCGTTTCCGCTGCATGGGATCGGCCGGGTGCACCTCGCCCGCGGCGAGGCGGCCCTCGCCGTACCGTTCCTCGAGGCCGCGGTCGACATCTTCGAGCACAACCCACGCGAGCGCGACGGCATGGACATCGCCTATGGCGACGCCCTGCGCCGCCTCGCGGACGCCCTGCAGGCGCTCGGACGTCCCCCCGCGCAGCTCCGGGCGCTCCGGCGCCGCGCCGACTCCCTCCCACGAGCGCCGGCCGGACCCTGAGACCGCCACAAAATCGCGTCGCTCGAGGTCCCCGCGCACACCGGACCCGGCCGCTCCCGCCGCGGCCCCCGGGCGCGTGCAGGAATTGCGCTTCGCCAGCGCCGCGGTCCTGACCTATCGATCATCGGGTGAGCGACCCTCGCCCCTTCGTATTCGGCCTCGACCTCTCGTACCGGAGCCGCGGCGCGCTGGTCTTCGCCGCGTGGTTGCGCGCGCGGCTCGGCCCCGACGACGTCGAGGCGATCCACATGATCCCGGCGCGCGACGAGCCGGCGGCCGACCGCGAGGTCCGGCACCGCCGCGCGCTGGAGGCCCTGCAGACGCAGCTCGGCGAGCAGGCGCAGGCGTTCGCGCGGATGCAGGTCCGCGAGGCGCCCGGCATCGTGCACGGCGTCGTCGAGGGGCTCTCGCACGTCGCCACGTTCGCGCGCGGGCTGGTCCTCGGCCGCCGCGCCCGCACCGGCGAGCGGGCGCTCGTCCACCTCGGGCCGGTCGCGCGCCGGCTGCTGCAGGTGCTGCCGCTGCCGACGATCGTCGTGCCGCCGGACATCGAGCCGGCGGCGCTCGCGGGCCCGGTCGTGCTCGCCACGGACCTCGAGCCGCACAGCGAGAGCGCGGCCCGCTTCGCCGCCGAGTTCGCCCGCGAGTGCGGCTGCCCGCTGGTCGTCGTCCACATCGCCGAGGTCCACTTCAACGAGTTCGTCGACGAGTCGGACCCCGACTGGCAGGCCCGCCGCGAGGCGTTCCGCCGCGAGGCCGCGGCGCGGCTCGATCGCTGGGTCGACGCGCACGGCCTCGACGCGCGCCGCGTCGCGCTGTGCGGCTCGACGATCGAGCGGCTGCTCGAGCTGCTCGAGCGCGATCCGGCCGCGCTGCTCGTGCTCGGTTCGCGGCGCCTGACCACGACCGAGCGGATGTTCACGACCAGCAACGCGAGCACGATGGCGGCCTACGCCCCGTGCCCGGTCGCGGTCGTGCCGCCGCCGCGCTGAGACGCCGAGACAAGGAGCGCGGCCGACGCGCGCGAGCGCTCCCCGCCGGCCGGCGGAGCGTGACGCCGTGGCGCGTCCGGTCCAACGGTTGTCCGTCCGCGGTCGAGCCGTGACGCGACCGGGCCCCTACCCTGCCCTCATGTCTCGTCCTTCACGAACGCCCTGGTTGCTGCTCGGACTCGTCGCCACCGCGCTCGGTCCTATGCGCTGGGGCGTCGACCTGCTGGCATTCCTCGCCCCGATGTTCTGGCTGCGCCACCTGCGGAGCACGGCCACCCGCGCCGACCCGCGGGCCCGCAGGCGCGGCCTCCTCGCGTTCCTCGCGGCGTGGTCGGCAGCGTGGATCCTCGCCACCGTCAAGCTCGTCACCGCGCCGCTCCCCGTCGCGTTCGGGCTGCTGTTCGCGCTGCCGATCCTCATCGTCCACGTCTGGCCGTATCTCCTGTGGTACGCGCTGACCCGCCGCGGCGCGGCCGGCTCGCGCGCCGGCGTGGCCTTCGCCGCCGCCGCCGCCGTCGCCGAATGGTCGATGTACACCCTGACCCCATTCGGCACGTGGGGCATGCACGCCAACGCCGCGCTCGGCGACCTCCCCTTGTTGCAGCTCGCGGCGCTGACCGGCCCCACCGGCGTCGGCTTCGTGCTCCGGGCCGCCGCCGCCGCGCTCGAGCAATTCCTCGCCGGGGGCGCCCGCCGCCCGGTCGCCTGGGCCGGCGCCCTCTTCGTGCTGGCGCACGCGTGGGGCAGCGCCCGCCTGGCCCGCATCGACGAGGAGGCCGCGCCGGTCGAGGTCGTGGCGGCGGTCGGCACCGACGCCGACATCTCCGGCCTCCCGCTGCCCTCCCCGGAGCGGACCGCCGCCTGGGACGCCGCGCTGTTCGAGCGCACCCGCGTCGCCGCGCGGGCCGGCGCGCGCCTGGTGGTATGGACCGAGGCCGCGACGCTGGTGCGGCCGGAGGACGAGGCCGCGTGGATCGAGCGGGTCGGCGAGCTCGCGCGCGCCGAGAAGGTCGCGATCGTCGCCGGCTACATCCTCCCGCGCAGCACCGAGCCGCTCCTCTACGACAACGCCTACGTGCTGCTCCGCCCCGACGGCGGCCTCGATCACCGCTACCTCAAGCGCCACCCGGTCCCCGGCGAGCCCGCGACTCCGGGCACCGAGGGCGCCCCGGTGTGGATCGACGAGGCGCTCGGCCGGGTCTCGGGCGCGATCTGCTACGATTACGACTTCCCGGCCCTCGCCCGCGCGCGCGCCCGTGAGGACATCGACCTCGTCGCGCTGCCGTCCTCCGATTGGCGGGGCATCGACCCGATCCACACCGAGATGGCCCGCCTGCGCGCGATCGAGGGCGGCCACTCGATCCTCCGCTCGACGCGGTTCGGCCTGGCCGCCGGGATCGACCCCGCCGGGCGGATCCGCGGCCGCCTGAGCGCCTTCGACGGCCCGCGCCGGATCCTCCTGGTCTCACTCCCGGCGCGCGGCCGCTGGACCCTCTACGGCCACCTCGGCGAGTGGTTCGTCGCCCTCTGCGCCGCGCTGTGCGTGACGACGGTCGCTGGTACCCTGCGCGGGTGCAAGTCCTCGCCGTCGCCAGCCGCGCCCTGATCGCCGCCTGCGAGGCGCTCGGCCTCGACGGCGACGCCCTGCTCGCCGAGATCGGCCTCGATCGCGCGCGGCTCGCCGACCCCGAGCTGCGGATCCCCGCGGTCCAGGCCGACGCCCTGTGGCGGGCGATCGCCGCCCGCTGCGACGACCCCGACCTCGCGCTGCACGCCGCCGAGCGGCTGCCCTTCGGCGCCTACCGCGTCCTCGACTACCTCGCCGCCCACGCCCCGACGCTGGGCGCCGCCTTCGAGCGAGTCGCCGCCTACTTCCCGCTGATCGACACGCGCGGGCGCCTCGAGATCTCGCGCCGCGACGACGACCACGAGATCGCCATGCTGCCCGCCCGCCCTGGCCCGGCGCTCCGCCGCGAGGCCGCCGAGTACACCTTCACCGCGCTCTACCTGCGCACGCGAGCCGGCACGGGCCTCGCGTTCACGCCCTCGCGGCTGTGCTTCCCCGCGCCGGCCCCGGCCTCGACCCGCGAGCTCGCGCGGATCTTCGGCGGCTGCGCGCTCGAGTTCGACGCCGAGCGACACGCCCTGCGGCTCCGCGGCGAAGACTGGTCGCGCGCGAGCCAGCGCGCCGACCCGACCCTGTTCGCCGTGCTCGACCGCCACGCCGGCATGCTCCTCGCCGCGCTGCCGCCGGCCTCGCCGCTGGTGGGCGCGCTGCGCGAGGCCATCGCCGTCGAGCTGCGGGCCGGCGAGCCGACGCTCGCCAACATCGGCAAGCGCCTCGGACTGAGCGGCCGGACCCTCCAGCGCCGCCTCGACGACGAACAGCTCCGCTTCGGCGCCGTGGTCGACGAGGTCAAGACCGAGGTGGCGAAGGCCCGCCTCGCCGACCCGGCGCTCGCGCTGTGCGAGGTCGCCTTCATGCTGGGCTTCGCCGATCAGAGCGCCTTCACCCGCGCCTTCAAGCGCTGGACCGGCGTGACCCCCGGGCAGTGGCGCCAGCGCCCGCGCGGCTGACCGCCGCGCCCCGCGGCCGCTCGAGGTATCCTCCCTCATGCGCTCGCCTCTGTCGGCCCTCCTCCTCCTCATGCTCCTCGGGGCATGTCCTCCAGGCCAGCCGTCCGAGACCGCGACGGACGCCACCACCGCGGGCACGACGGCGGCGACCTCGGGCCCGACTTCGGGCCAGACCTCGAGCCAGACGGGCGACATGTCCTCCGGGACAGCCACGACCACGACCACCGGCGACGCGACGTCCGGCCCCGCGACCGCGACGACCACGGCCGACCCCGGCACCACCGGCTCCACCGGCTCCACCACCGGCTCGACCGGCACCACCACCACCACCACCACCACCAGCGGCACCACCGGAGGCACCACCGGCGGCGCCAGCACCTTCCTCTGCGACGGCTGCCTGTGCGACGCCGACACCACCTATTGCCGCAAGGTCCTCGCCGGCCTGACGGACTTCCAGGGCGACCCGCCGATGTGCCCGGTCGTCCCCGACGACCCGCTCGTCAGCGGCTGCGTCGCCTACCCCGCGGCCTGCGGCGACGCCCCGACCTGCGACTGCATCCCGAACCTCAACAACAACTGCTTCTGCGAGGAGTCGATGGGCACCTTCACGCTGACGTGCCCGCTGCCCTGACCGCCCGGGCCGCGAGCCGCCCGTGACGCCGCGTCGCCGCGCGAAGCCGCCCGCGCGCCCGGCCGGCTTGCGCCCTGTCTCGGATGTGATAGATAGTTCTATCTCTCGCATCCGAGACAGGTCGACCCGATGCCCGTCCGCCCCGATCCCGCGCTCACCGCCCGCGTCCTCGACGCCGCTCGCTCGCTCACCGCCCGCGGCGGCGGGTGGAGCATGGCGGAGCTGGCCCGCGAGGCCGGCGTCGCCCGGGCCACGCTCCTCCGCCGGTTCGCGCGCCGCGAGGACGTGCTGGCCGCGCTCGCCCACGCGAGCGACCCGCGGCCGACGATCCGCGACCGCGCCCTCGACGCGTTCCTCTCGGTGGCCAGGCGCAAGGGCCTCGCGTCCGCCACTCTCGAGGATGTCGCCGCCGAGGCCGGGCTCGGCGTCGCCACCATCTATCGCCACTTCGGCGGGCGCGAGGGCCTGCTCGACGCCTACGCCAATGAACGGACCCCGCGCTCCCGGCTCTCGCTCCTCGACCCCGCCGCCCGCCAGCCGCCGGCGGACGTCCTCCGCGCCGTCGCGCAGGCGACGCTCGAGCACCTCGTCGCCGAGGGGCCGCTGCTGCTGCTCGGGCTCTCGCCCGATCCGGAG
>WBZU01003435.1_pt1 | contig 10381 bp, 8 predicted proteins | sample 5204311 | NCBI WGS metagenome assembly WBZU01 (sample SAMN12344359, study PRJNA552823) | activated sludge metagenome | biome: Activated sludge suspended growth; feature: Nitrification reactor; material: Wastewater; isolation source: activated sludge from nitrification reactor of wastewater treatment... | reverse complement strand
GCCGGACGGATGACGTCCTCGGCGAAGTCGTGCACCCACTTCTGGAGTTGGAGTTGGTCCTCATTGAGCCCGAAATCGGCCATGTTCATCTCACCTCGAACGACGGGCGTACCAGCCAGGTCGGTGGGTACGCGAAGTTACCTCTCGGTAACTCTACTCGTGGGTAACAGCGTTCGCAAGAGCGACTCCGCCTACCGTCGGACGCCGCGATCTGGGACAATGTCGACCGTCCCACACCCACAAGGAGTCCCCCATGCGCCGTTTCACCGTGACCGTCCTGGCAGCGACCGCCGGATTCGTCGGCCTAGCCGCCGTGGCCGCGGTGGGCCAAGCCAGCGCCACCACACCGCCCGCGACCCCCACGGCGACGGTGCCAGCGGCGGACACCGTGGCAGGTGCGATGCTGCGTCCAGTGCTGAGCTGCGTGGAAGTGACCGCTGACGGCACCGAGGTCACGCTGCCCGACCTGACCAGCATCACGCTGCCCGACCTGTCCAGCATCACGCTGCCCGACCTCACCAACTTCACGTTGCCGGATTTCTCCAAGCTGACGCTGCCAGACTTTTCCAAGCTGACGATCCCGGGTCTCACCGACCTGACGCTGCCCGACTTCAGCGGCATCTCGCTGCCCGACCTGTCGCAGTTCACGATCCCCGACCTCTCCGGAATCACCCTGCCGGACCTGTCGAGCATCTCCCTGCCCGATCTGAACGACGCCGATCCCGCCGATCCCACGGTCACCCAGAGCCAGCCGGTGATGCCGCGCAACGGCATTTCCGGCTCGTGCCAGGTCGGCCCCACCACCGCGGTGGATCCCTTCGAAGCCGACGCCAAGCCGGTGCGAGGGCCTGCCGGCGACTGGGCGATCACGGTCACCATCAACCCAGCCTCGCTCGACGCGGTCAATCGGCTCGCAGCCGCCTGCTTCGCCGGCGACGCGACCTGCCCAACCAAGCAGTTGGCGATCGAGGTGGGCGGGATGATCGTCGCCCACCCGACGGTCCAGGCACCCGCTCTCGACGGTGAGCTACAGATCTCCGGCGCCTTCACCGAGGCCGAGGCCACGCTGCTGGCGGCGCAGATCAACGGCTGAGGCCGCTCGCTCACGCCACCGGCTACGACAGCGGGACTGCCAGCAGCGGCTTGGCGATGGTCTGGATCAGCAACTTGGCGCCCGGCTTGTACAGGTGCACACCGTCCCACCGGTAGCCCACGCTCTTGCTGATCGCCGGATTGGCGCACCATTCCTTGGGGCCGGGCATGAACGTGACGTGCTCGGGATCGCTCTCGGCGACGTCACGCATCAGCCGGTTCAACCGGGCGACACGCTCGTCGTCGCCGCGCTCGGGAATCAGCGGGACACCCTTGGCCTCGACCGGGCGCATACAAGCGATCTCCAACAGCACCACCTTGGCGCCGGCGCCGGTGAGGGCGGACACACCCTGGCGGAGCCCGTCGACGAACCGGCTGTCGAACTGCTTGGTGCCGAAACGAATGACGCCGTCGGGCGTCCTGACATCCATCACATCCCAGGCGCCGATCATCACCACGGCGAGTTGCGCCCGGTTCTTGCGGGCCGCCGCCGCCCAGGCTTTGTCCCATCCCTTGCACGTGACGAACCGCCGCGTCGAACCGTTGCTGCTGACACCGACCCCGGAGTCATAGACGCTGCAACCCGACTGGGCGCCGTGGCTGAACTTGAACTTCGAGCCGAGCCCTTTGGGCAAGTTGACAAAGAAGCTGTGGGCCTGCGAGTCGCCGACGATGACGACACGCCGAGCCTTGCGGCTCACCGGCGCGGTGGTCGTGGTCGTCGTGTCGACAAAGTCCGCGGCGCGTTGGCCCGCCACCGAGCCGTTCGGCGGATCGGCGCCGCCCGCTGCCGCACCCGGGTCGGCGCCGTCGGGACCGAGGATGGCGTCGAGGTCCACCGAGAGATCGTTGGTCTCGTCCACGGCGAGATCGAAGGTGGCTGCGCGGGTCCGATAGAACTGGCCGAGCGGCAGCAGGACCACCGCGGCCACCACTGACGAGGCCAGCACGGTGCGTGAACGCTGCGGTGCGGCCGTGGTGGCCCACCACTGGCCCAGCGCCCCACGGCGAACCGGTACCTCCACGACGCGGTAACTCAGTTCGTTGACCGGAATCGTGACGATCATCGCCAGCACGAAGCGCCATCCCGACCCGCCATCGGCGCCGCAGATCCGTGAGATCGGCCAGCTCCACAGGTACAGCCCATACGAGCGCTTGCCGACCTCGACCAACGGCCGCCACGACAACGCCTGGCGCCACACCGCGGATCGTGGGTGCACGGCAACGAGGACGACGACCAGAGAGGCCACGGACACGGCCGGCAGCGTGAGCACGTAGGTGGTCCGATCGGTGACCCGACCGAGGACGAACGAGGCGCCCACCACCCCAATGGCCACCGATCCGACCAGGTCGAGGCGCGGCAACGGGTCCCCGGTGACACCGTGCGAGCGCCGCCACGGCCGCCACACGAAGGCCGCGGCAGCACCGAGGAGCAGCCCGGAGCAGCGGGTCAGGGTGGACAGGTACAAGAAGTTGACCTTGCTGTCGAACTCGCCCACCACCGCCGCCACAGCGGTGCCGACCATCACCACACCCGCAGCCGTCACCAGCAGGGGCGCCGGTGACGAGCGTCGCCGGGCGAAGACGGTCGCCAGGCCGACGAACACGAGCGGCCAGATCACGTACCACTGCTCCTCGACAGCGAGGCTCCACAGGTGGCGCAGCAGCGGCGCCGACGAGGCGAAGTACGGGACGTCTCCGGAGATCTGACCCCAGTTCGCGAGGTAGAAGATCGACCACGGCAGGTCGCGGCGCATCTGCGAGTGCTGCTCGGTGGACCCCCACAGGGCGGCCCACAGACTCACGGCCACCAACATGGTGAACAGCGCGGGAAGCAGGCGACGCCAACGACGCATCCAGAAGTTGCCGAGGTGTACCCGCCCGCCGCGCTCGCGCTCCTCGATCAGCAGCGTGGTGATGAGGAACCCGGAGACGACGAAGAACACCTCGACACCGAGGAACCCGCCGTGCATCCAGCCGAACCCGGCGTGGTAGAGGATGACCCCGATCACGGCGACGGCGCGCAGCCCGTCGAGCGAGGGCTGGTAGCCCATCGAGGCTCTGACCCGATCGGTCATGACGGTGCGGGTACCGCGTGTGGATCGACGGAGTCGACTGCGCCGGCGGGGATCAGCATCGCCGCACACAGTACGGCAGCGACGAGGAACGGCGCCCACGTTGCAGCATGGTCGAACAGCCAACCGGCGCCCGGCGGACCGAGGATCCGGCCAACGGCGGCCGCGGACTGCTGGTACCCCATGGCCTGGCCGCGCTGGCGCATCGGCGAATGGTCGGTGACCAGCGAGGTGAGCGATGGCGAGGCCATCCCCTGGCCCACCGTGAGCAGCAGCAGGGCGACCACGAGGACCACCCACCGTGTCGAACCGGCGGTCACGGCCAGGCCGGCGGCCAGCAGGACGAGCCCGGTGAGGTACGTGCGCCTGGTGCCGAAGCGCTCGACGAGGCGCCCGTACAACCCGCCCTGCACCACCACCAGGACCAGCCCGATGCACAAGAAGACGACCGCCGCGCCGCTTTGGGTCAGGCCGAAGCGGCGCTCACCGAGCAGCGAGAACGTCGCCTCGAACGCGGTGAACGCCACCGTGGTGACGAATCCGACGAGGGCCAGGCGGCCCAACGTCGGGTTGAGCGCCCGGCGGGCGGAACCGCCGGGGTGCTCGGCGCCGGTGGCGTGGGTCTTCGCCGTCTCCGGAACCCGGATCCAGGCGGCGACGGCGTTCGCCGCAGCGAGCGCACCGGCGACGTAGAACGGCACGTGCGCGCCGCCGAGCGACGCCAGCCCGCCGATGGCCGGGCCGACGACGAACCCGACCCCGAACGCCGCGCCGAGGAGACCCATCAGGCGCGGTCGGTCAGACGGCTCGGCCAGATCGGCCACCGCCGCCTGGGCGACCGCCAGGCTGCCACCCGACCCACCGTCGATGATCCGCCCGGCGAACAGCAGCCACAGGCCGTTGGCCGCGCCGGTGAGCACGCTGCCCACAGCGGTGCCGAGCAGCGAGATGACGATGACCGGTTTGCGCCCGATGCGGTCGCTGAGCCGGCCCAGCAGTGGTGCGGCCAGGAACTGGGCCAGCGAGAACGCGGTGAAGAGCATCCCGACCGTCAACCCGCTGGCGCCGAACCGCTTGGCGTACAGCGCCAGGATCGGCACGACGATGCCGAAGCCGATCAGGTCGAGCGCGACGGTCGTCCAGATCGGCCAGAACCCCTTGGGCAGCGGGCGGCGAGCGGGTCTCCCGCGGGATGCGTCGGTGGGCTGCACAACCCTCCGTTCTACCGGCCGTTGGCGCCGGGCGGGCGGATCAGCGCCGAAGCGTGGTGCCGGTCCTGGTGGTCTCGACGGTCCACCCGTCGGCCTGCAACTCGCCACGCAGCCGGTCAGCGGTGGCGAAGTCCTTGGCGGCGCGGGCCTGGTCCAGTGCCTGGGCCGTGGCCTGGGCGTGGGCGGGGACGGCGGACTCCCCGTGCAGCTCGAGCCCGACGGCCCTGGCGATCTCGCGCACCGCCGCGGCCAGCGCCTCGGCGGCCGCCTGGTCACCGGCGTCGGCGGCGGCGTTGGCCCGGGTCACGGCGTCGAACATCAGGCCCATGGCCCCGGTGGTGTTCAGATCGTCGTCCATCAGCCGGCGGAACTCGTCGAGCACCGATTCGTCAGCGGCCGCGGTGCCATGGGGGAACCGGCGGGCGATGCCGTCCACCCGGGCGACGGCCTTGGCCGACGCGTCGAGGTTGTCACGGCTGACGGTGACGGGCCCGCGGTAGTGAGCCTGCAGCAGCAGCATCCGGTAGGCCCGCGGGTCGTACTGCTGGGCCAGCTCCACCAGGCTGTCGACGTTGCCGAGGCTCTTGGACATCTTCTCGCCCTCACCATCGACGATGAACCCGTGATGCATCCAGTGCCCGGCGAACCGCTTGCCGAGGGCCACGGCCTGGGCCCGCTCGTTCTCGTGGTGCGGGAAGCGCAGATCCTGGCCGCCGCAGTGCAGGTCGAAACCCTCACCCAGCAGGTCGAGGCTCATGACGACGCACTCGCTGTGCCAGCCCGGGCGGCCATCGCCGAACGAGGCCGGCCACGCCGGTTCGCCGGGCTTGGACAACTTCCACAACGCGAAGTCGGCCGGGTGGCGCTTGTTGCCGGCGCCGAACACCTCGCGCTCACCACCTCCGGCCAGCATCTCGTCCAGACTCTGGCCGGCGAGCAACCCGTAGCCGTCCACCGTCTCGACGGCCAGGTACACCCCGTCGGCGGTGACGTAGGCGTGGTCGCCGGCGATCAGTTCCTCGATCATCGCCACCATCTGGTCCACGTAGTCGGTGGCGTGGGGCACGTCGGTGGGACGCTCGACACCGATCGAACCCATCGCCTCGAACCACAGGGCTTCGTAGGTACTGGTGATCTCCTGCCACGGCACCCCATCACGCGCCGCTCGCTCGATGATCTTGTCGTCGATGTCGGTGACGTTGCTGACCAGGCGCACCGTCAGACCGCTCCAGGTGAGGTAGCGGCGGAGGATGTCGTAGACGAGCGTGGCCCGCCCGTGGCCGATATGCGGGGGTCCGTAGACCGTGGGCCCGCACAGGTAGATGCTCACCTGACCGGGTTGGCGGAGCGCCAAGGGGCGGACCTGGCGGGAGGCGGTGTCGTACAGGCGCAGCATCGGCGACCAGCCTAGGAGTGGCCGCCGCTGCCGACGTGGTGCGTTTCCGGGGGACGCGCCAGACTGGTCCGGATGATTCGCAAGCCCCAGCTCACCTCCACCTGGGCGAGAGCCGTCGTGCCCGTGGCGGCAGGGATCGGGTTCTTCGTCCTGCTCGGCCTGGCGCTGTGGGCGGTGGCGGCGCTGACGTCGCGCAACCCGAACGAGACCAGCGATCTGCTGGCGAACCGCACGTTTCGCCGGGCCCACGTGAGCACCTACTCGGCGATCATCGCCAACGACGGGCCGGTGCTGTTCCCCGACCTGATCGGCACCGACGGCGACCTGTCCGTGGTGCTCGACCACACCGGCGCCGACGAGAAGCGCGGCTGGCAGCTGTACATGGCCTATCCGGCAGACCGCCCGATCTCGTGCAAGGTGGAGCAGGTCCGCGGCACCCGCACGTTCCGTGACTGCGACGGGCGGACGATCCCGGTCGAGCAACTGCACCTGCCACCCCGTGGGATCCATCCGACGGTGTTCGACAACGGGATGATCGAGCTCGACCTCACGGCTGATCCGCAGCCGTCCGTTCCAGCCTCCACGTCGCCATGACTCCGGAACCTTCCTCCGGTGGTGATCGTCTCAACGACATGGAACGTCGCGCCTTTCTCGCCCTGCTCGCCTCACCGGCTGTCGCCGCGCTGCTGGACGCCGTTCCGGCCGGCGCCGCCGGGATCCGGCCCGGCGCCGTTCCCCAGCCATCGAACCCGGGCGCCACGCCACCAGCGGCCACCGACCCGCTCGCCGCGGCGTCGGCCATCGGCCACCTCGCCGACTCGCTGTACGCCGCGTTGGTGGCCGCCGACCCCACCGCCAACATCATCATCTCCCCCACCAGCATCGCCGTGGCGCTGCTGATGGCGCTGGCCGGCGCCCGCACGCAGACCGCCGACGAGCTGGCCACGGTGCTGGGTGTCGCCGATCAACGCGCCATCCCCGAGTCGTACCGCGCCCTGGCCGCATCGCTGGCGGCTGCCGATGCCGACGGCGTCACCTTCGACATGGCCAACTCGATGTGGACCCAGGAGGGGTACCGGCTGCTCGACGGCTACACGTCCACGCTGGCGACGAGCTATGGCGTCGAAGCCCGCCAGGTCGACTTCGTCGGTGACGCCGGCGGCGCACGCATGAAGATCAACGAGTGGGTCGACACCGAGACCTCGCACCGCATCCCGGAGCTGATCGGCGAGGGGGTCCTCAACGACATCACCCGGCTGGTGCTGGTGAACGCCATGTACCTGAAGGCCGCGTGGTCCCATGAGTTCAATCCGGAGCTGACCAGGAATGCGCCGTTCACCACCGGCGCGGGCACAACCGTCGACGCGCCCACGATGGCGATGACCGAGGACATCGACTACGCCGAGTCCGGCTCGTGGCGGGCGGTGCGGCTCCCCTACGTGGGCGGGCGGTTCGGGCTCGTCGTCGCCCTGCCCGGGCCCGGCGAGGTGACCGCCCCACCGGCGGCGCTGTTCGACGGGTTCTCCCAGCGGTTGGTCCGTCTCGCCCTACCGACCTTCGACGTGGAACTGGCCACCGACCTGGCCACCCAGGTCGCCGCCCTCGGAGCGCCCACCGCCTTCGACGAGGACAACGCCGACTTCAGCGGGATCACCACCGAGGAACCGCTGTTCATCGGCGCCGTCATCCACCAGGCGAACATCTCGGTGAACGAAAAGGGCACCGAGGCGGGGGCGGCCACCGCAGTGGCGATGATGGCAGGGGCAGCGCCGGGCCCGGCGCCCGAGCCCGTCTCCTTCGTCGTCGACCGCCCGTTCTCCATCGCCGTGCACGACTCGGTGACCGGCACGGTGCTGTTCGTCGGTCGGATCGCCGACCCGACGAAGCGGCGGCGCTGACTACACCCGGACGGCGGCGTTGTCGAGGATGCGCCCGACGAACTCCTCGCAGTGCTGTTCAAGCTTGGCCCGGTGCAAGGCCACGCCACCCAGCGAGTCGGCGCCGAGGCGCAAGACGGTGTCGTTGAGCTTGTTCACGCTCTTGCCCGGATTCAGAGCGTAGGTGCAGAACACGGCGGCCTGCTTGCCGCGCATCACCGGCAGGTGGGCGATGGCGCCAAGACCCCACGGCGCCTGACCGACCACGAACAGGCCGTGCACCCAGGTGCCGACGACGACGAAGTCAGCCCGCTGCACGGCGGAGTAGTCCGGCTCGCCGACCCGGTTCAGACCGGTGATCGTCCAGCCTTCGTCGGCAAGCAACCCGGCGATCCGTTCGCCCGCCTTCCACGTGTTGCCCGTCATGCTCTGGATCAGCAGCGCTGCCTTCATGGCACGATTCAATCACCTTCCGGCGGGGTGGTTCACGTCCGTCTGGAGCCGTGACTCCACGAGGGCCGCCAGGCGCTCGGCCCGAGCCTTGCGCACCTTGTGCAGCACGCTGATCACCGCGACCGTGAAGGTCGCGGCGATGATGATCGCCATCACCACGATGATCTTCTTGGGCAGGTGACCCGTTCCCAGGAACAGGTACAGGTCGGGGATGATGAACGCCACCAGCGAGCACAGCGCCCACAGCAGGGCGCGCTTGTACTGGCGGTCGACGAAGCTGATCACCATGCGCGGCGTGGTGATGGCGTCAACAGTGGCCGAGGCGACGTCGATGGCCAGATACACCCACGGGTTCAGGCCGTAATCCCCCAGCACCGCCCAGGCGATGATGGCCCGGACCAGCGACCAGCCGATCGCCAGACCAGCCCAGGTCAGGCTGAGCATCCGCCGCCGGCGCAGCGTGGCTGCGCTGTGCTGCGGCCGCGACGTCACGGCGTCATTCAAGCAGGCCCGAACGACCCAGGTCGGGTGCTACAGCTTCTTCAGCGGCGCCCAGGCCAGCGCCAGGTGTTTGGTGCCCACGCCGCGGAAGCGGATCGTCGCCTCTGCCGTGTCACCCGTGCCGCGGATCTCGATGATGACACCCTCGCCGAAGGCCGGATGCTCGACGTCGTCGCCCACGCGCAGGCCGAGTTCCTGGGAGTTCGCCGGCCGGGGCGCGGCGGCCTTGCGCCCGGCGGAGATGGCCGCGTCGACGATCCGTTCGCGGTGCGCCTCGGTCCGGTCGGTGTCCCGCTGGCGGCGGGCGGACCAGTCATCGTCGCGGTCGCCGCGCCGGTAGCTGGGCACACCGCCGTAGCGGCGGCCGGCGGAACCCGGATCGCTGCCCCACCGGTCTCGATCTCGATAGCTCTGCCGGCCCGAGGCCGTGCGACCCGACGTGGCGCCGGCGTTGGCCACCAGATCCTCGGGGATCTCGTCGAGGAAGCGCGACGGCGGGTTGTAACTCGTGGTCCCGAACAGCTGGCGGCTCCAGGCGTGGCTGAGATGCAGGCGTTGCTGGGCGCGGGTGATCCCCACGTAGGCCAGGCGGCGTTCCTCCTCCAGTTCGGCCGGTTCGGTGAGGGCACGGCTGTGCGGGAACACGCCCTCCTCCATGCCGAGCAGGAACACCACCGGGAACTCCAGACCCTTGGCGCTGTGCAAAGTCATCAGCACCACCTTGTTGTCGTCGTCGAGCTCGTCGGTGTCGGCGACGAGGGCGACCTGCTCGAGGAACTCGTCGACCCGGGTGAACTCACGGGCGTTGCCCACCAGTTCGGCCAGGTTCTCCAGGCGTCCGGCGGCTTCGACGGACTCGGCGGCCTCCAGCTCGGCGAGGTAGCCGCTGTCGTCGAGCACCGCCTGCAACAGGTCCCCCGGCCCGTCACCGCCGTCGACCCTGGCCGCCAGATCGTCGAGCAGGCCGACGAACGAGGTGATGCCGCGCCCGGCCGGACCGCCGACACCGGCCTCGTCGGCCCGGCGCATCGCCTCGACGAAGGAGATCCCCAGTTCGCGGGCCAAGGCGTCGAGCTTGTCGATGCTGGCATCGCCGACGCCGCGCTTGGGGACGTTGAGGATGCGCTTGACGCTGACCTCGTCCACCGGGTTGACGACTGCCTTCAGATAGGCCATGGCGTCCTTGATCTCCCGGCGGTCGTAGAACCGGGTCCCACCGACCACCTTGTACGGCACCCCGAAGCGCATCAGCGCGTCCTCGATGATCCGTGACTGGGCGTTGGTGCGGTAGAAGACGGCGATGTCACGCCAGCCGAGGTGCTCATCGTCGTGCACCTGCTGCATGGAGCGCACCACCCAGGTGGCCTCGTCGCCCTCGTCCTCGGCGTGGTAACGGACGATCTTGTCGCCGCTGCCCTTTTCGCTCCACAGCTGCTTGTCCTTGCGGCCAGGGTTGTTGGCGATGACCGAGTTCGCCGCGTCGAGGATGGTCTGGGTGCTGCGGTAGTTCTGGTCGAGCACGATCGTGGTGACTGCGTCGAAGCTGTCCTCGAACTGGGTGATGTTGCGCAGGTCGGCGCCGCGGAACTTGTAGACGCTGTTGTGGACCACCATCCCGCCGGCGATGTAGTGGTGGGTGGGATCCACCTGCAGGTCGTAGACCGGGCCGCCGTATGGCTCCACCGTGACGGCGTGGATCGGCTCGGCGCACAGCTCGTCGCCGCGGCGGACCAGCACGGTCATCCCCGGCTGCAGGTCTGCCAGCGCGGTTGTCTC
>WBZU01001907.1_pt2 | contig 10387 bp, 8 predicted proteins | sample 5204311 | NCBI WGS metagenome assembly WBZU01 (sample SAMN12344359, study PRJNA552823) | activated sludge metagenome | biome: Activated sludge suspended growth; feature: Nitrification reactor; material: Wastewater; isolation source: activated sludge from nitrification reactor of wastewater treatment... | reverse complement strand
ATTTCGCCTCCAACGATTATCTTGGCCTTGCCACCTCGCACGCCTTGCGAGAAGCGGTGGCGGGCGCTCTGGAGCGCGGCGTCGCCGTCGGAGCGGGCGGCTCGCGCTTGTTGCGCGGCAACGACGCCGAGCACGAAGCCTTGGAGGCGGAAGCCGCACAGTTCTTTCGCGCCGAGCGTGCACTTTTCTTCGGCGGCGGTTTTCTGGCCAACACTGCGCTTTATTCAACACTGCCCGCGCGCGGCGACCTCGTGGTGTACGACGAGCTTATTCACGCCAGCGTGCATGAGGGGCTTCGCCTGTCAAAGGCCGAAGGCAAGCCGTTCGCGCACAATGACGCTGAGGCATGCGAAACCATCATCCAGGCTTGGCGCGCCGCCGGCGGATCGGGCCGCGTCTGGATCGGCGTCGAAACGCTCTACAGCATGGATGGCGACCGGGCGCCACTCGATGAGCTTTCGGGTCTGGCTGATCGCCATGACGCGATGCTGCTCCTCGATGAGGCGCATGCGACCGGCGTATATGGCGAAGACGGACGCGGGCTGGCGGCCCACTTGGAGGGGCGCGAGAACGTCATTTCGCTGCATACCTGCGGCAAGGCGCTCGGTGCGTCGGGCGCGCTTGTGCTCTGCTCGGAGACCTTGTGCGAATTTCTTGTCAACCGCGCCCGCGCCTTCATCTACGCTACCGCGCCTTCGCCGCTGACCGCGGCGGCCGTGCGCGCCGCGCTGCGGATCAGCGCCTCGGAGCCGCAGCGACGGCAGGCCTTGCACGCGCGGATCAGCCTGGCCAATGATCTGCTGCGTGCAAAGCTCGGCCTTGAGCCGTCCGGATCGCAGATCCAGCCCATTATCGTGCGAAGTGACACACGGGCCGTCGAACTGGCTCAAGCCATGAAAGCGCTTGGCTATGACATACGCGCCATTCGGCCCCCGACCGTACCTGAGGGGACGGCGCGCCTGCGCCTATCCCTCACGCTCAATGCCAGCATGGAGGATATTGCAGACCTCATCGAGGGCTTGGCGCAAGCGCAGGCCCTGATTCCGGCAGACACAGGGGCTAGCCCATGAGCCAGGCCATCGTCATTGCAGGGACGGACACCGATGTGGGAAAAACCGTGTTCGCCGCCGCGCTCACCGCCGCCATGGGCGCCTGTTACTGGAAGCCGGTTCAGGCGGGTCTTGCCGGCGAGACCGACAGCGAGATCGTGCGCCGCCTCGGCGGGCTTGCGCCCGATCGGGTGTTGCCGGAAGCCTACCGGCTGAACACGGCTGCCTCACCGCATTACGCGGCTGCGCGGGACGGCATCGAGATCGACGCTGCGGCGCTCAACCCTCCGCGCACGTCCACGCCTCTTGTTATCGAGTGTGCCGGCGGACTTGCCGTACCGCTCACCCGGAAAGTGCTTCAGATCGATGTGCTGGCGCGTTGGCGGCTTCCCGTCGTGCTCGTCGCCTCCACGCGCATCGGCACCATCAACCACTCGCTCCTGTCCCTCGAAGCCTTGAGGCGGCGCGCGATCCCCATTCTCGGACTCGCCTTCGCAGGCGACGAAGCACCTGAATCAGCGCGCATCATCGGGGAACTGGGCTTCGTCAAAATTCTGGGCAGCCTTCCCTATCTCGATCCGCTCAATGCCGTAACGTTGCGCGCGGCCTTTGCCGAGAATTTCAACGTTGCCGAAATCCTGGGTCTCGGCACGGGTGGGCCATGACGCAACCCTCCCCGCATTCGCCTGTCTGGCATCCCTTCACGCAACACGCGCTGGAACACGAGACACCGCGCATCGCGCAGGCCCAAGGGGCGTGGCTCACGACCGGCGACGGGCGGCGGATTTTCGATGGCATTTCGTCCTGGTGGGTCATTACCCACGGGCACTGCCATCCTGACATCGTTGCCGCGATCCAGAAACAGGCCGCGACGCTCGATCAGGTGATCTTCGCCGGCTTCACGCATGAACCTGCCGAGCAGGTCGCACGCGATCTTTTGACCTTCACGCCTGGCAACCTTGCGCACGTCTTCTTTTCCGACAGCGGGTCTACCGCGGTCGAAGTCGCACTGAAGATGGCGCTCGGCCATTGGCGCAACCTTGGCGAAGCCAAGCGCACGCGCATCCTCGCGCTGGAGCACGCCTACCATGGTGATACCGTCGGCACGATGTCGGCCGGCGCACGGGGCGTCTTCAATGCCGCCTACGAACCTTTGCTGTTCGACGTCGGGCGCATTCCCTTTCCTCATCCTGGCGCTGAGCAGGCGACCCTCGAAGCGCTCGACGCCCAATGCAGAACGGGTACCGTTGCCGCGTTCATCGTCGAGCCCCTGATCTGCGGCGCGGGCGGAATGCTGATCTACAGCGAAGCCACGCTTGCGGCGATGGCACAGACCTGTGCGAAGCATGATGTTTTGCTCATCGCCGATGAAGTCATGACCGGCTTCGGGCGTACCGGGGCGATGTTCGCGTGTGAACGCTCAGGCGCAACGCCCGATATCCTCTGCGTCGCGAAAGGTCTCACGGGCGGCAGTATTCCGCTGGCCGCTACACTCTGCACGCGTGCCATTTACCGATCTCACTATTCTCTGGATCGCACGAAGACGTTTTTCCACTCCAGCTCATACACCGCCAATCCGATTGCGTGCGCCGCAGCCGCCGCCAACTTGAAAATCTGGCGAGATGGACGGGTGAAAGAGCGCATCGACGTGCTCAGTGGAGCCCATAGTGCCTTGTTGGAAGGGCTGAGAGAGGAAGAGCGCCTCGTCAACGCGCGCCAGATTGGAACCATTGCAGCCGCCGATCTTGCGGTACCCGATACGGGCTACCTTGCCAACGCTGGCCCGACAATGCGAAAGGCTTTCCTGGATCGCGGCGTGCTCCTGCGCCCGCTTGGAAGCACGATCTACATCATGCCACCCTACTGCACCACGCCAGCCGAGCTGACCGATGTCTATGCAGCGATCGTCTCAGTCGCGCGCGAGGTGATGCCATGAGTGGCGTCGAGATCCTGGGGTTAGGCCATTATGCGCCCGCGCGCCGTGTGCCCAATTGCGAGATCGAACAGCAGCTCGGGCTCGAGCCCGGATGGATCGAGCGGCGTACCGGCATCAAGGCGCGCCGCTACGTCGCTGACGGGGAGGCCCTGTCTGATATGGCGGTTGCCGCAGGCAACCTCGCATTAACGAACGCAGGTCTTGCACGCGGCGATGTGGGTCTGCTCTTGCTCGCGACCTCGACGCCCGATCACCTGCTACCGCCATCCGCGCCGCTCGTTGCCGACCGGCTCGGGCTAACCGGAGCAGGCGGCATCGATATGGCGGGCGCGTGTGGGGGATTTGTTTACGCCCTCACCCTGGCTGATGGCTTTGTGCGCACACATCAGCTTCCTGTGCTGGTGATCGCCGCCAACGTGCTTTCGCGGCGCATCAACGTCAAAGACCGCGCGAGCAGCGTCCTGTTCGCCGATGCTGCCGGCGCGGCGCTCCTGGCACCGTCCCAGCGCAGCGGAACAGGCATGATCGGTGCGCATCTGGCGAGCAAGGGCCGTGGCTACGGGCTCATTCAGATTCCCGGCGGCGGCAGCCGCAGGCCGTTCTCGTCACTCACAAGCGTGGAGGAGACGCTCATGGTGATCAGCGATGGCCAAGCGGTCTTTACTGAAGCCATCGAAATGATGACGTCTTGTGCGCGTCAGGCCTTAACCAAGGCCCATGTCAATCTGGAACAGATCACCCGCTTCATCCCGCATCAGGCCAACCAGCGGATGATGGACAAGGTTTGCAAGCGTCTCGGATTGGATCGGGGCATTCTTGCCTCGACGATCAGCGAGCATGCCAACAGCTCCGCCGCGACAATACCTTTTACGTTGTCATCCAGCGCCGCCGAAAGGCCGCTGACGCCCGGCGAAACGCTGCTGATGACGGCGGCCGGCGCCGGATTGACAGGCGGCGCGGTCGTCTGGCGCTGCTAGAAGTGTACGGCCGCCCTTCGTCTCTCTCTTGACAATCCCGGGGCAACACGCGCGTTTACGCGTCATAAACCACGTCCCTGCGTACGTCTCGCACCCGTCTACACCTGCCGCTTCGGCGGCACCCGGGTTGCATCACTCCCCGCGACAACAGTCCAGTGTTTCGCGGTGGGACAAATGCTCAAGATCAAGCCTCTCAATGTTAAGACCTTCGCCTCGGACGAGCGTGGCGCGGTTGCGATGCTCTTCAGCTTGATGATGACGGCGATGTTCTTCTTCGCCGGTATGGCCATTGATTACAATCGCGCCATGAATGTGCGTTCGCGCATTTCAGACGCCGCCGACGCCGCCGCCCTGGCAGCAGGCCGAGCGTTGATCGAGGGCAAGATGACGAGCAGCGAAATCGAAGCCCTGGCGCTGCGTTACTTCCAACAGAATGTCAAAAGCATGGAAGGACAGGCCAAGATCGAACCGCCGGTGATCGTGGTCGATCCCCAGACCGGCGGCGTCAGCATCGACGTCAACGGCCATGTAAACATGACGCTCGCACGCTTGGGCGGTTTCGACAGCCTCGACATTCCGGTCTCCACATCCGTCAACTTCCAGGAGAAGGAAATCGAGGTCGGCATGGCCCTCGACATCACCGGATCGATGACTGAGAAGGACTCCAACGGCCAGCGTAAGATCGACGGCCTCAAGGCGGCCTTCGAGAAATTCGCTGATAAGCTCCTGCCCGACACCAGCAACGAGCTGCGCAAGGTTCGCATCGGCGTTGCACCCTACTCCTACAGCGTCAACCTTGGCGACTACGCCGTGGGCGTCTCCGACAGCGCGTCCTCTACCTGCGTCGTCGAACGCAAGGGCGGCCAGTACTCGGACAACACCGGCCTCTTCTTCGGCGCCAACAAGAACACGTGCCCCAGCGCCAAGCTCATGCCGCTCAGCTCCGATCACGACGCCCTCGTCTCGGCTGTGGACGCCTTCAATGCCAACGGCAGCACCGCCGGTCACCTCGGCGTGCAGTGGGCCTGGAACATCATCTCGCCGAACTGGGCCGGCACGTGGGGCAGCGACAGTGCGCCGGTGGGATACGACATGGTCCAGTCCCACAAGGTTCTTAAAGCCGTGGTTCTCATGACGGACGGCGAGTTCAACACCCAGTATCACGGTCCCCAGTCTGCCGCGCAGGCCAAGCAACTATGCAGCGCGATGAAGGACGAAGGCGTGGTTATCTTCTCGGTCGGCTTCGGCATCGGCGGCAATGCTCAGGCGCTCGACACCCTCAAGACGTGCGCCTCCGAAGGCAGCGAGTACTTCGCCAACGCCGCCAATGCCGAGGAACTGGATGCAGCGTTCGCCCGCTTTGCCGACAAGCTGACGGCGCTGCGCGTATCCAAGTAACCCACTCCCTCACGACGTCTCCTCCCGGCCTCGCGGGCGCACCACCGGTGCGCCCGCATTTTTGCGTATAGCCGCCCCATTTTTCGCATCGTCATGCCGTAGCGGTTCAGCGACTGGCGACTTGAGAAACGGCCGGAGGACCTCATGGCACGACGCCGGCATCTGGCGCCCGTCCTTCTGGCCTGCATCCTTGCAGTGGCGGCGGCAGCAGCCTTCTGGCTGGGACTGGTTCCACAGCGCTTCAGTCCGCTGGCGCCCCTCGATCTGGCGCATAAGGACGCCTGGTTTCTCGACCTTCGCCTGGCTGCCCTGAGGGCAGACGGCGCTCTGTGCCAGAGCGTGCTCAAAGAACCCTTCATCGCGGCGTCGGCTGTTTCCGACCAAGCCTACAAAAACGGATGCGGGTGGCACAATGCGGTGCGGGTCACCGCAGCAGGTGGCGCGCGCCTATCGGCCAGCCAGATCTCCTGCCCCATGGCCGCGGCCTTGGCAATGTGGATCGCCCACGACGTACAGCCTGAAGCCGAGCGGCTATTAGGATCCAAGGTCGTTGCAATCCGCCACATGGGGACCTACGCCTGCCGTAACATCGTGGGCTCGCACGTGATGAAGCCCTTTCGCAGCCAGCACGCGACGGCCAACGCCATCGACATCGCCGGATTTGCCCTGGCCAACGGATCAACCGTCACGGTTCTGAACGGCTGGACGAGTGACGATGCGAAAGGCCGCTTCCTCAAGTCCGTAAAAAAGGCATCTTGCCGCTATTTTCGCGTCTCCATCGGACCTGATTTCAACGCGGCTCACGCCAACCACTTTCATTTCGATCGTGGCGCCTTCAAGAGCTGCCGTTAACGGTTGGACAACCTTAAAAGAGACCCGCCGGCCACAAGCAAGGCGCCTGAAGAAACGCTTTCTTCACCGAGATTATCGCAAAGCGGTTCCGGGTCATGGGTTCGACCAGCGTTTTATCGGCTTTTTCATTAAAAGATGCGAACCACTACGAGGCAGATCCCGCAACTGGGAAAACGGAAATGTCTCGAGTCCTTGCCATGAAGGCGGCGCGCGATGAGCGCGGTACGGTCGCAATAATCTTCGCGTTGAGCTGCGTCGTGCTGCTGGTCGTGATCGGCATCGCCGTCGATGTCGCGCGCTACTATAATGTTTCAACACGCATGCAGGCCGCACTTGACGGCGCGTCTCTCGCGGCGGCGAAGCTTTTGCCCGACCGGGACATGACTGACGCGGATGTCAAATCGCGTGCGCTTTCGTATTTCTCGGCGGCAACAGCGACATTCGGCGTGAAGCCGGCCTCGATCGTCGCGCCGACGGTCATCATCGACCGCACGGCTCCATCCGTAGAGGTTCAAGGAAGTTTGGAGATTCCGACGTTGTTCGGCCGCTTTGCGGGCCAAGCGTCGCTGACGACAATCAGTCAGAAAGCGAAGGTCGTGTACGACATCACGACGGTCGAACTGTCCATGGTTCTCGATATCACCGGCTCCATGGGAACGAACGGAAAACTTGCCGATTTGAAGTTCGCGGCAAGCGACGTCATCGACACCCTTTTCGATGGCGCTTTGACCGACACCAACGTCAAGATCGCGCTCGCACCCTACTCTGCCTCCGTGAATGCAGGCGAGTTTGCGAACGACGTGACGACGCTTCCCAAGGCAACGAGCTGCTACAAGCCTTGCTGGTCTTGCACGCGTGTCTGCACCGATACCACCGGCAGCCTCACAGACACCTGCGTTTTGGAGCGCCAGGGCGGGGAAGCCTTTACCGATGCCGCCCCCTCCGGCTCAGCCCGTCTTCCGAACGTGACGGGCTTGCCTTATGTCCCTGCGCGCTACACATGCCCGGCGTCGAGCGTCTTTCCACTATCGGACCGCACCCATCGCGATGACTTGAAGGCCGCCATCCAGGACTACAGCGCGGGCGGAACCACCGCAGGTCAGATCGGCACCGCTTGGGGCTGGTATCTTCTGTCACCGAACTGGGCAAGCGTCTTTCCAGCAGAAAGTGCACCCCAACCGTATGGCAAGAAAAACGTTCACAAGGCAATGATCGTGATGACGGACGGTGAATTCAACGCGTCCTACACGGGTGGCGGTGACGAGACCGCGCAGGCCTACACCTATTTCGACAACTTGTGCGCCGCAGCCAAGGCCAGCGGCATTGCAATCTATACGGTCGGTTTCGACCTCAACGTGCCGGAAGCCCTCGCACATCTTGAGTCGTGCGCATCCTCACCGACCCATTTCTACGATGCGAAAACCGGCGCGCAGCTAAAGAACGCTTTCAAGGACATCGCCAACAAGCTCGGCAATCTTCGCGTCGCCAGCTGAGCGGTTCAAAAAGAACGGCGCGGAATCTTATGAACCCGCGCCGTTGTGTTTCCTTGTTCAGCTCACACGGCTTACTTGCGGTTCTGCCGGTTGCCGATCAGATCGTCGACGACCATCGGGTCTGCGAGTGTCGAAGTATCGCCCAGGTTTGAGAAATCATCCTCGGCGATCTTGCGCAGGATGCGGCGCATGATCTTGCCTGAGCGGGTTTTCGGAAGCCCCGGCGAGAACTGGATCAGATCGGGTGATGCGATCGGTCCGATCTCCTTCCTCACATGCGCGACGAGTTCCTTGCGCAGCGCATCGTCTCCTGCCTCGCCGGCGTTGAGCGTGACGTAGCAATAGATGCCCTGGCCTTTGAGATCGTGCGGATAGCCGACGACGGCGGCCTCGGCCACCTTGGGATGGGAAACCAGCGCGCTTTCCACTTCTGCTGTTCCCATGCGGTGGCCGGACACGTTGATCACGTCATCGACGCGGCCTGTGATCCAATAGTAGCCATCTGCGTCGCGGCGGCAGCCATCGCCGGTGAAGTACATGTTCTTGTAGGCCGAGAAGTAGGTTTGCTCGAAGCGCTCATGATCCCCGTAGATCGTGCGCGCCTGGCCGGGCCAACTATCAAGAATGACGAGGTTGCCTTGCGCCGCACCTTCAAGGAAGGCACCTTTGTCATCGACCAGGGCAGGCCGCACCCCAAAGAAGGGCCGCGTGGCTGAACCCGGCTTCAACGGCGTTGCGCCCGGCAGCGGCGTGATGAGGATGCCGCCGGTTTCCGTTTGCCACCATGTGTCGACGATGGGGCAGCGGTCGTCACCGACGACATGGTAGTACCACTCCCAAGCTTCCGGATTGATGGGCTCGCCCACCGATCCCAGGATGCGCAGCGACGCACGGCTCGAATTTTTGACCAGATGATTGCCCGCGCCCATCAGCGAGCGGATGGCGGTGGGTGCGGTATAGAAGATATTGACCTTCCACTTGTCGATGACCTGCCAGAAGCGCGAAGCGTCCGGATAGGTCGGCACGCCCTCGAACATCAGCGTGGTAGCGCCGTTGGCGAGCGGCCCGTAGACGATGTAGCTGTGGCCCGTTACCCAGCCAACGTCGGCCGTACACCAGTAGATTTCACCCTCGTGATAATCGAAGACGTACTTGTGCGTGATCGCTGAAAAAAGCAGATAGCCTGCGGTCGTGTGCACCACGCCCTTCGGCTTTCCGGTCGAGCCCGAAGTATAGAGAACGAACAGCGGGTCTTCCGCACTCATGGGCTCGGGCGGGCAATCCGCAGAAACCGTCTCAAGCTCTTCATGCAGCCAGAAATCGCGGCCCGGTGTCCAGGGCACAGGATTGCCCGTGCGGCGAACCACGATCATCTTGTGACCGTCCTTGGCGTGGGCCAGCGCGGTATCCGCATTCTTCTTCAAGGCCACCGGCTTGCCCCCGCGCAAGCCCTCGTCCGCGGTGATGATGACGGTGGACTTGGCGTCCTCGACGCGATTCTGCAAGCTGTCGGGAGAGAAGCCTCCGAACACGATCGAGTGGATGGCGCCGATACGGGCGCAGGCCAGCATTGCATAGGCCGCTTCGGGAATCATGGGCAGATAGATGGTGACCCGGTCACCCTTCTTGACGCCGTGCTTCTTCAGCACGTTGGCAAACTTCTGCACGCGCTCATGCAGTTGGCGGTAGGTGATCTTCTCGGACGCGTTGGGGTCGTCGCCTTCCCAAATGATGGCGACCTGATCGCCGCGTGTGGCGAGATGGCGGTCGATGCAATTGGCGGAGACGTTGAGTTTGCCGTCCTCGAACCATTTGATGGCGACATTACCGGGAGCAAAGGAGGTGTTCTTGGCACGCGTGAATGGCTTGGACCAGTCGAGGGATTGGGCGGCCTCGGCCCAGAACTTCTCAGGATCCTTTACCGACGCATCGTACATGGCCTTGTACTTGGTTTCATCGATCCAAGCCTTGGCCGCGATCGCGGCGGGGACGGGATAGACTTTCTCAGACATTCTCTTAGATCCTCCCAACACGCCGTCTTAAGCGACGGCAGTCTTTCTTTTTACCTGGAGCCGTTCCGCCATTTATGGAATCGGGGAACGGCTCTAGGCTTTTGTTTTGCCGTGCTTCCTGCCGGAAAACCGGTTTCCACTTTTCCGCAAAGCACTCTAGCGGTGACTATGCGCCCTCGGCACTGCAATGACAAATTACTCCAAAGTAGGACCGTTACAATTGCCGCACAGGCGTTTGACGGCGGTGAGATGGTAAACCTTGTGACCATGACAGGGGTCAGAGGCTCCAGACCGCTGTCCGCTTGATCTCCTGGTCCTCCAGGTCGCGCGTCACGGGCACGCGGTACTCGGCCAGCGCCGTAAGCCGGCCATGGGGAAAATAGCTGCGTTGGGGATCGCCGATCAGCACGCGTGCACCCATGGCCTTGGCGGCATCCATAAACGTCACGACCCGGCCTGCCAGAGCGCGCTCATAGAAGAGGTCGCCGACGAGCAGAACATCGGCAGGCGGGGGCGGATGATCAAGAATATCGCTAGGGACCGGTTCCACCACAGCTCCATTGGCGGCCGTGTTGAGCGCCAGCGAGCATAATGCGAGCTTGTCGATCTCGGCCGCCATGACGGTGCGCGCGCCGCACATAAAGGCCGCGATCGCCGTCAGGCCTGAGCC
>WBZU01003432.1_pt1 | contig 10388 bp, 10 predicted proteins | sample 5204311 | NCBI WGS metagenome assembly WBZU01 (sample SAMN12344359, study PRJNA552823) | activated sludge metagenome | biome: Activated sludge suspended growth; feature: Nitrification reactor; material: Wastewater; isolation source: activated sludge from nitrification reactor of wastewater... | reverse complement strand
CACGCTCACCGCGAAAATGATGGAGTGGAAGAAAACGTCGACGAAGGCAGCCTAAGTCACACCGGCCCCCGGACTCTGGAGAAATTCCTCAAGCACTGGGGAATTTTTCCAGAACGTTCGTGCCGTAACGACGGGACGTTCTCCCACACCCACCTGGCTGTGGCGCGCCGAACTGATTGGCGTAACTGGCGTTTGTGATGTTCACCCCGGTTGTCGCGCTACCTGGAATGACCTCTGCAATGCCATGAACCCAATTGTTGGGCAAGGATGCCATGGCCGCCTCTATTCTTCTCATCGACGACAGCCCCGGCGAATGTGAACTGCTTCGCCAGGCGCTCACCCAAGCGGGCTTCACCGGGCGGCTGGAGATCAGGGAGAGCGGCCAATCCGCTCTGGCCTATCTACGGGATCATGCGGCCGGCGAGGAGTTGGGACTGATCCTTCTCGACCTGAAACTCCGCGGCGAACGCGGCGTGGATGTCCTCAAACAGCTCAAGCAAGACCACCGGTTCGCCCACATTCCTGTGGTAATCCTCACCAGTTCGGATGATGCCGTTGATATCAGCGCCTGCTACCAGGCTGGAGCCAACGGCTACGTCGTGAAGCCGGGGGAGTTTAACGACTTGGTCATCTTGGCCCTCCATCTGTGGAAATTCTGGCTGATCCATAATTGCACGAGACGGATGGCTGCATGCTGACCCGCGCCGCGCTCAAGAATCCCTATGCCGTCTTCGCGCTCTGCATGATCGCGTTGATTCTGGGAGGCGTGTCTTATCAGAAGATGCGCGTGGACATCTTTCCTGAGATCAAGCTGCCCTCAATCCTCGTCACGACGTTTTACCGTGGCCTGAGCCCCAGCGAAATGGAAGGCGCCATCAGCTTCCGCCTCGAGCAGCGATTCGTTGAGGCCAGCTACGTCGAGCACATCGAATCCCAATCGCTCGCCGGCATGAGCTACATCAAGGTCTTTTTTCAACCGGATTACAGCATCGACGCCGCACAATCGGAACTGACGAGCCTGGCCTATAGCGTCATCCGCACGCTTCCTCCCGGCGTGTACCCGCCGTCTGTCTTTAAATTCGGCGTATCCAGTTTGCCGATCGGCTATCTTGCCATTAACAGCGACTCGCTCGGCGCGAAGGAAATCCGCGACCTGGCCTATTTCACCGTGCGAGGACAAATTGCCTCCGTCCCCGGTGTGTCGTTCGGTCCTCCGTTAGGCGGCAAGGTCCGTCAGGTCACCATCTTCCTTGATCAACAACGGTTACTCGCCCGCGGTATCTCCCCATCAGAAGTCGTCAAGGCGCTCAATGCGCAAAGCGCGATCATTCCGGCCGGCGACATCAAACTTGGAGACCTCGACTACTACGTCTACTCCAACAGCCTCATCGACGTGGTCGAGAAGATCAATGACATTCCCATCAAGGTGGTGAACGGCACTCCGGTGCTCGTCCGCGATATCGGCACGGCGGCGGATAGCGCAGCCATCCAGACCTCGATCGTGCGGGTGAACGGGCGCGAAGCGACCTACATTCCTATCACCAGGCAGGAGGGGGCCAACACACTGGAAGTCACCGACGGTATCCGTGCGAAACTGCCGAAACTCACGGAGATCCCATCCGGCACAGCCGTGAAATTCCTCTACGACCAGTCGCTCTACATTCGTCAGTCCATTGCCAATCTGCAGAAGGAAGGGTTGTTGGGTGCCGGGCTGGCCGGATTGATGATTTTCATCTTTCTCGCCAGTGTGAAGGCGGCGCTCGTGGTCGGCCTGGCCATTCCCCTGTCTCTGACGGCGGCGTTGGTCGCGCTGTACCTTACGGGCCAGAGCGTCAACATCATGACGCTGGGGGGCTTGGCGCTGGTGATCGGCACCCTGCTCGACAACAACATCGTCGTGCAGGAAAACCTGCATCGGCACCTGGAAATGGGGAAGGATGGGCGCTCGGCGGCGGAAGACAGCGCCATGGAACTCACGCTGCCGATTCTCGTCGCCACGATCTGCATCCTGATCGTCTACCTCCCGATCATGTTTTTTACCGGCATCATCAAGTATCTGTTCGTCCCGTTGGCCATGACCGTGGCGTTTGCCATGCTCGCCGACTATGTCGTCTCCATGTCGGTCACACCGGTGGTGCTGGCCTGGCTGTACCAGGCCGGTCACGACAAAAAGACGGAACATGACGCATCGGCAGACGAGGGATGGTTCCGGTATGTGCTCGCGATCTACGAACCCTTGCTGCGAGGGGGACTGCGCGCCAAACCGGTCGTGATTGGTTTGGCCGCCCTCGCATTAGTTGGGACCGGCGCCTTCCTGCTGCCCCGCCTCCACACGGAGTTTTTCCCGAAGGTCGATGCAGGCAATTTCACGATGCTGGTCACCGCCCCGGAAGGCTCGCGGATCGAGAAGACCGCTGCCATCGTCGGACAGATCGAACAATTGGTCCATGACACCATCCCGAAGGCCGATTTGGAGGAAGTGATTTCCAATACCGGTCTCTATTTCGGCGATGCGGCGCGGTTCGCCCCCAACACCGGCAACCACACCGCCTTCGTGCTGGTCAATCTGGTCAGCGAACATAGCGGCAAGACCGATGACTACATTGCCCAACTACGCACCAGCCTCCGCGCTTCGCTGCCCGGGGTCGAAATCGCGTTCCAGACAGGCGGGATCATCAACGACGTGTTGAATTTCGGGCTGAAGGCACCGATCGACATTCAGGTGAAGGGCCCGAGCCTCGACGTCATTCGTCCCGTAGCCGAACGTATTCAACAACAGATTGCCCAGGTTCCGAACACGGTCGACGTCCGCATCAAGCAGGGGAAAAGTTATCCTGAATTGCACATCGATGTAGATCGCACCAAAGCCGCCTACTACGGCATTACGCAGGAGAAGGTAATCGTCGATGTCATCACGGGCATTAGCTCCAACATCGCGCTTTCGCCCAACTATTGGCTTGATCCCAAAACGGCGAATGGCTACTTCTTGCTCGCGCAATACCCGGAACAATCGCTCACCACGACGGAAGACCTCTTGAATATTCCCGTTATCGGCGCCCGCACACCGCTGCTGCCGACGGCCAGCCTGACGGGAGGCGGCATGCAGGGTTCGACGTTGGCGCTGCAGAACACGCCCTTCGCCGGACGGCAGATGGAACTCACCAGCGGCTATTATGCGTCCGGCGACGACCGCCGCGGCCCCCCCGTGATGCTGCGCGATGTGGCGACGCTCAAATTCAAGACCGGTCCCGATTCGGTGGACCACTACGACCTCTCGCGGTTGATCAACGTGCTGGTGACGCCGGTCGGCAACGACCTCGGTCGTGTCGCCAAAGACATCGAGAAGGTATTGGCCGGGATCGTCCTGCCGAAAGATGTGACCGTGCAGTTGCGCGGCGAAGTGGCCAACATGCGCAGCGCGATCCAGAACTTCGCCTTGGCGCTTCCCCTCGCGGTGGTCCTCATCTATCTGGTGATGGTCGCGCTGTTTCGCTCCTTCATCGATCCGCTCATCATTCTCGTGGCCGTGCCTCTGGGCTGGATCGGAACGGTCTTGACCCTGCACCTGACCAACACGTCGGTCAACGTCGAGTCGATGATCGGCACGCTGATGATGATGGGGATCGTGGTGTCAAACAGTATCCTCCTCGTCGATTTCGCCAACCGCATGGTCCGCAACGGAGCCACCGCCGCGCATGCCGTGCTGGAGGCCGGACGCCGCCGCATCCGCCCGATTCTCATGACCGCGCTCGCGACGATCCTCGGCTTGCTACCACTGGCGCTGGGGTTCGGCGAGGGCAACGAAACCATGGTGCCGTTGGCTCGCGCGGTGGTGGGCGGGCTGGCCGTCAGTACGATCATGACGCTGTTGGTCGTCCCCGTCATGCACAGCCTGGTGCTCGCTCGACGCGAGCGGGCGCCGATCTCCACGACCGCAGCCGCCACGCCGGAGGACATTTAATGGAAGGACAGGACGTGCTGCCACAGGTGAACAAACCAGCCGGCCGAAAGGGGCGCTGGTGGATCGCGGCAGTCCTGCTGCTCCTGCTCGCGTTGGGCTACTGGTACGGGCAAGATGGAACGGCGCCGGTACAACCAACGCCGTCCGCCACACCGCAGGCCGAACAGGCTTCCGGCCCCGTGCATGCGGAGGCGGATGCCGCGCCGGTCGATGTGCAGGTGCTCAAACCCCTGCGCCGCGACCTGACCTACAGGATCAAGCTGCCAGCGAACGTGTCACCGCTCTACCAGACCACGCTGTATGCGAAGGTCTCGGGCTATCTCAAATGGATCGGCCCCGATAAAGGCGACGCCGTGAAGAAGAATGAAGTCGTCGCCGTCATCGATGCCCCCGAGGTGGAAGAGCAGTATCAGCAAGCGGTGTCGGACTACAAAATCAGGAAGTTGACCTACGAGCGGCTCGCCAAGGTCTGGAAAGAATCCCCGGACGTGATCGCCAAGCAGGATGTCGATGTGGCCGAGGCGGCGTACCAGGGCGCCAAACATCTCATGGAGCAACGGGTCGTCATGCGCGACTACACGAAAGTGCGCGCGCCCTATGACGGCATTGTCACCGCGCGGTTTGCCGACCCCGGCGCGCTCATCCAGATCGCCACGTCGTCCGCGACCAGCGCCATTCCGTTGTTTACGATCATGGACCTCAACACGGTGCGCATCTATGCCAATGTGCCGCAGGACGATAGTCCTTGGGTTGTGCCCGGGAAAACGGCGGCCACGGTGAAGGTCACGGAGCTCCCCACCCGCTCCTTCGCGGGTACCGTCACGCGCTCCACGTTGGCACTTGATCCGGCAACCCGCAGCTTGCTGGTGGAAGTTGATCTGCCGAACCCCGATCACGCGCTTCGCCCCGGCACCTTCGCCGAAGTCTCATTGGCGCTGCGGGAGATTCCTGAAGCCCTGGTGGTTCCGCCGCAGGCCGTGATCAGCACGCCGAAAGGCAAATCCCTGTTCATCGTCGAAGAAGGCAAGGCCAAATCGGTCGCCGTCCAGACAGGCATCAGCGACGGCCAGTGGATGGAAATCACGTCCGGGTTGCAGGGGAACGAAGACGTCGTGGCGGTCGGCAAACGGCGGCTGCTCGATGGCTCGCCGGTGCAGCCGTCCCCCTTCAATCTTCCGGAAGCCAAGCCCTCTCAACAAAAGTTTGAACGGCGCGCCCCCGGCGGCATGCCGCCCCCGCCGGAGCGTCCCCCAAACGGGGGCACAGCGAAACAAGGAGATCGCCCATGAGACAGGTATCGCCCTTTGCCGCGTTGATCATGCCGGCGCTCATGTCGTTCACGGCGGCTTTGGCTCCTGCAGTCTTGGCCGCGGAGGCCGAGCCATCAGTGACCTTGTCACGCGGAAGCTTTCTCGGTGTGCAACAGGCCGTGGAGATCGCCGTCAAGAACCATCCGATGCTGATCGAGGGAACCGCCAATCTCAAAGCCTCCGAAGCGCGCACTGAGCAGGCCCGTTCCCTGTATTATCCGCAGGTGTACGCCAACGCCAACACGGTCGCCGGAGCCGGCGTCTCCAACCCCCGGTTCCTGATCGGCGGCGGTCTGCTCCGAGAGAACCAGAGCACCTTTACCGGCGGCGTCATCGCCAATCAACGAATCTATGACTTCGGCTATACGAGCAACCTGGTCGAATCGAGCAAGCTCGCCGAACGCGCCCAAGGACAGGACGTCAACGCCCGGCGCGCGCTGGTGTTGCTCTACGTACAACGAGCTTACCTGAACAGCCTGAAACGGCATCGCCTCGTTCAGATAGCGGAAGAAACGGTACGGGAGCGCGGCATCATCGCAGGGCAGATCGAAACGCTCTATCGCCAGCAGCTCAAATCCAAGCTCGACTTCGACCTCGCGCGCGTGGAACTGGTGAATGCTCAGTCGCTTCTGGTGCGTAGCCGGAACGACCTGAGAGCGAGCTTTGCGGATTTGAACCGGACGATGGGCATCGCGGGCGCGGACGACTATGTGCTCGAAGAGATTTCGGTCGAGGTGCGTCCACAAAAAACGCTGGAGACCCTCATCACGGAAAGTCTGTCGCATCCGGAAGTCAAACGCGCGAAGGAACAGACCGCCTCGGCCGACGCCAGGCTCACCGCGACGAAACGCCAGTATCTACCGACCGTGTCGGCGATCGCCAGCGGAGGCACCTTCGATCCCTTCGATCCACGCCAGAACCAGCAGACCGGCGGCTGGTGGATGGCGGGCGCGATGGTGTCCATGCCGCTCTTCACCGGATTCCTGATCGAGAACCAGGTGGTCGAAGCCAGCGCCAACCGCCAGGCTGCATCGGCGGCCACCACGAACGTCGAGCAGGCCTTGACGCAGCAGGTCACCAACGCCTACCTCGATACGCTCACGTTTGCGCAGCAGATCACGCTGGCGGAGGAACAGGTCAAGACCGCGCAGGAAGCGTTGCAGCTCTCAAAACAGCGCTACAAGCTTGGCTTGGGAACGGTGGTGGAGGTCACGCAGTCGGAAGTGGCAGTCACCGCGGCGCAAACGAGGCTCGCCGACACGCAATATGATTACAAAATCGCGGAAGTGACCCTCGCGTACACGTCGCAAGGGGATGATACAGGCAGGATTCTGCTGATGAGCCGCGCTGTCAATGGCCCTCGCGTGACTGAGGGACAGACCCGCGTGGAAGGGCCGCCTGCGGCCGCGAATTGATCGACGAGGCCGCTCCTCGGCGGGTGTGCCCCCTCACACCTTGTCGATGGACGAGAGGCGCGTCTAGAGAGTTGTCCCTCGCGACCAACCCCGTCTTCATCCGCACACGAGGCCTCTCACGAGCGGGATGCGGGGTCAAACCGGTTGGCCGGGAAACACCACCGCCAGATCGATCACCAGTTCGTCTTTGGAGTTGGCGAGGAGCCAGTCCCAGAGACTCGTGGTTTGCTGCACCCTGGCTTGATCCAGGTCGAAAAAGAGATCGAAGCCTTTGGAGATGATCGGGTTCATGGGATACCGCCGATCATAGATCATGCCGTAGGCCGGAATGCCGTAGAGGGTCTGCCAATTCCCCAAGATGAAATGCAGTTCGGTCCCCCGCACGTAAAGCCCGCCTGAGGTAATGACGCGCTTCACCGAGGTCTGCGGCTGGCTCAGATAATACGTGACCCGCTCGTTTTCTCGCGCCAGGCGGAGAGCTTCGACCAGTTGGGGCACCAGGATCGTAATCTCTCCATCACGAAACATGGGCAGCCGCCGGGATTCTCCCCCGAGCCAGCGCTGCACCGCCGTCCGGTGCTCTTGCACGGTGAGGCCCATCAACAGGCGGCGGACCTGCTCATGGGAAAATTGCGCCGGATGCGTAAAGTGCCCCGGCGGCCATTCGGGTAGCACATTCGCATCCAACTCCAGCCTGACGAAATTGACGGGGTCTTCGTAGACTGTTCGCGAGGGCACCTGAGGAATGGCGCAGCCGGCCGCGGCAAACAGCGCTGCGGCCAGCGTCGTGATGCGTGACACGTGAAACGCGAAACGCGGGCGGAGTCGCCCTTGTTTTTCTGAGTCTCGCCTCTTCACGTTTTCCGTTTTACGAATTCCGTTTTCCGTTTCACGCCTGACGATTCACGTCCTCATTCCGAGATCGTCACCGTCATTTCGACACGTTCCAACGGGTTGTCGCGCCCGTCACGTTTCGCGGCCACCACCTTGTCGACCACCTCGAGTCCGCTCTGCACCTCGCCGAACACCGTGTATTGCCAATCGAGGAAGTTGGCGTCGTTGACGCAGATAAAAAATTGCGACCCCGCGCTGTTCGGATCATTGGCGCGCGCCATGGAGAGGGTGCCTCGCTTATGCGGCTTGCTGTTGAACTCCGCATTCACATTGTGACCGGGGCCACCCATGCCGTGGCTCGCACGATCCGGGTTCTTGCTGTTGGGATCGCCGCCCTGAATCATGAACCCGGGAATGACCCGATGGAAGGTGGTGCCGTTGTAAAACCCCTTCTTCGCCAGATCGACAAAATTTTTCACGTGATTCGGCGCCACGTCCGGGAAAAAGCGCAGGACAATCTCTCCCCAAGGTTCGTTTTTCGACGTCACGGTAATGGTCGCAACTGCTGAATTCGTTTGTGCCGACATCTCGTATCCTTTCCTTCCTCAGTTAAACTTGAAGGGTGCGATGGTCTCACCTTCCAACCCCTGGCTCACAGCCGTCCAGGTGAGGCCGTCATCATCGCTGCGATAGACCCCGGAACTGGTTCCGGCGTAGAAACCGCCTTTGTCACCCTCGATCAAGACCTGCACCGACAGATTGCTGAGCCCTTTATTCAGCGGCACCCATTACCGCCCCTTATCGACAGTCTTGAATATGCCGCGGCCCGTGGCGACATACACGCCGCGCTCATTGCTGATCAGCCCTCGAATTGAATCGTTCGGCAAGGCCCGGCTGATCGGCAGCCAGGTTTTTCCGCCGTCACCGCTGCGGAACACCCCGCCGTCGAACGTCCCCGCATACACGCCTTGCTCTTTGTCGACGGCCAACACGCGGATAAAATTCTCCACAAGGCCTTCATGGTCCTTCAACCCCTGACGGAGACGAATCCATCCGGGACTGCGCTCTTTGTAACTATGAATGCCCTTGCCGGACGTGCCGGCATAGAGCGTTCCGTCGTTGGTCCGCGCCAGGGCATGCACGAGAATTTCATCTAAGCCGGTACTCACCGTCTTCCATTGATCCTGCGCGGGGTTCAACAGGTACACCCCGTCCCCGGTGCCGGCATACAGTCCCTTGGCATCCATCATCAGCGCCTTGATTTCCAGCCGCTTCAACCCTTTGTTGATCGCCTGCCAGGTTTTACCCCCGTCGCGGGAGCGGAATACGCCGCCGCGAAAAGTGCCCGCATAGATGGCCCCGTCTTTTGCCGTGGTGAGACAGAGGATGAACGGATCCGTGAGGCCGTCGTTGGCGGAGGACCAGGAGGCGCCGCGGTCGCTGCTGCGGAAAATACCCATCCCGAATGAGCCGGCATAGATCACGCCGCCCCCGGCAGCCAAGGCTTGGATGCTCGTATTGCCGATATCAGCTGGCCCGCCAGGCTCCTGCCCCGGATGCCCCTGCTCCAACTTCAACGATCCGCCGCTCTCGGTGCCGCCAGAAAAGGACACAGCCTGCGCAACTCCCTGCAGACTGCCGACAGAAAGTGCCGTCAACACGATGATGTGACGCAGCATGGTAAGCCCACCCTTTTCAAATTGTGAACGCCGGATCAGCGGACGCGATGGCCGGCGGTGCCCATGGGTATATCGGGGTCGAGCGGCAGATTCATGTCGGGCGCCGGTCCTGACGAGCGCCCGAAGATCTTCGCGCCGATGATCCCGATCTCATACAGTACCATGAGCGGGACCGCCATCAACAACATCGTGAACAGGGTGGCATCCGGAGTGACGATCGCAGAAATGATCAGGGCCGCCATGATGGCATGTTTGCGGTAGTGCGCCAGCGTTGCGGCCGACACGACCCCGACCCGAGACAGCAGCGTCAACACCAGCGGCAATTCGAAAGCGCAGCCGAAGATCAGCAGAAACTTCACGTTGAAGTCGATATAGGTTCCCACGCCCAATGCGGGGGTAATGTCGCGATCCATACCGAAGCTCACGAAGAAATCGATGACAAGCGGCAGGATGACGAGATTACAAAACACCAGGCCGAGCCCAAACAGCAAGGCCGCCAGAAGAAACAGCGGTATCGCCCAGCGTTGCTCTTTGGGGAGCAACGCCGGTTCGATGAACTTCCAACACTGGTAGAAGACGATCGGCAGGCTGAGGATAATGCCCGCCAGAAACGAGACCTTGATGGAGGCGAACAGCGCCTCCGTCGGTCCGTAGAACACCAACTGGTTGGGAAACGGCCGGTTGAGCCAGGCGACCATGTCCGAGGAGTAGGCAAACGCCGTCGCAAACGCGACACCCAAGGTCACCGCGATGATCAGCAGCCGCTTTTTCAGCGACTGAATATGGGCGGCCAGTGGTGCGAGCATTGCCTGTGTGAACGAACGCCCCGTCGCTCCGACTCGTCGCTTCCGGCACCGCCCGCGAGCAATCACAGGGCTGCTCCGGCGCGGCGCCTCCCGCCCGCGCTAACGCGAAGCCCGAATGAGTTCGGCGATCTTGTCCTTGGTGGCCAACTTCTCTTTTTGCAGCTGTTTTTTCAGTACTTCTTCCGCCGGCGTGAGCACGTGCCGCCGCTGGAGATCGGCCAGCTCCGCATCAAGGCGATGGTGTGACTCTTCAAGCGCCCGAAACTCTGTGTTGGACCGCCGTAACCGCTCAGTGATCGCCGTCTCCGTCTGCATGTCGCACCTCCTGGTTGACTACATACGTTCGTGGATGACCGTCGAGTTACCCGCCGCCCCGAGAAAAA
>WBZU01002741.1_pt1 | contig 10388 bp, 9 predicted proteins | sample 5204311 | NCBI WGS metagenome assembly WBZU01 (sample SAMN12344359, study PRJNA552823) | activated sludge metagenome | biome: Activated sludge suspended growth; feature: Nitrification reactor; material: Wastewater; isolation source: activated sludge from nitrification reactor of wastewater treatment... | reverse complement strand
CGTTCGGCATGGCAGATGCGTCAAGCGCTCGTTCGCCATGGCTCACATCCATTCGGGAATACGGACGACTCAATTTCTACACGAGTTGCACGACCAGCCATCGGCTGCGTCCATCGCGTGCTGGAAGCCCGTCAACTCACTTCCAGCATAGCAAGATCGACGCCGCGACACCCTGTCAAGTGTTTATCAAAGCATCGATAATAGTGCATATTTCTTGTTGCCTCGCTTCCTTGGGCCTGGCAAGCGTTGCCCACGCCATGCGTCCTCGCGCGCCGCAACGCATGCCCACCGGTCGAGCTGCCTGCCCCGCCGGCGAAGCCGCCACCTGCCATCACCCGGACATTGACGCAGGCCCCCGCTGATGGTTCAATTAGCCGCGTCGGTCGTGCAGCGCTTGCGTTTCAAGCTCGCGCGCGAGGCAATCGCCCCGCAAGGCAAACCAATCCACGCCCGACGCCGATTATTGCCATGGCTGACTCGCCACCGAGAAAGGATCTGTGCATGGGCAGCGAGCATACGGATACCGCAAACTCTGTCGACCGGACGGCCATCGTGAGCCTGCGCCCCGTCACCGGCGACAACCTGAGCGACGTGATGCGCCTCAAAGTTGCGCCCGACCAGGAGCAATTCGTGGCGCCCAATCCGGTTTCCATCGCGCAGGCAGCGTTCGAGCCGCTGGCCTGGCCGCGGGCGATCTACGCCGGCGACACGGCGGTCGGCTTCTTGATGCTCTACGACGATCCCTACAAGCCCGAATATTATCTGTGGCGGCTGATGATGGATGCGCGCTACCAGGGCATGGGCTTTGCCAGGCAGGCCATGGAACAGGTCATCGACTATGTGCTGGGCCGGCCCAACGCCAGCGAGCTGCGCCTGAGCTACGTGCCGGCCGAGGGCGGCCCGCAGCCCTTTTATGCCGGCCTGGGCTTTGTCGACACCGGCGAGGTGCACGAAGGCGAGAATGTCATGCGGCTGGACTTGAGCGGGCGACCGCGTCCGGCGCTGCCCCAGCCGCGCCCGTTGACCCACATCGTGCTCATGCAGTTTCAGGAGCCGGCACCGGAGATTCTCGCCAAGGCTTCGGCAATGCTGCGCGATCTGAAGGGCAAAATCCCCGAACTACGCAGCATCGAAGTCGGCCTGGATATGCTGCACTCCGGCCGCTCCTATGACCTGGCGCTGACCACACGCTTCGACAGCATGGCCGACATGCAGCGCTACCAGGATCACCCGGAACACGTCGCCGTGCTACAATACCTGCGCAGCGTGTTGGCGGCATCCGTGGCCGTCGACTACGAACAGCCGTAAACCTTGTTGTCCACCATTCGGTAGTGGTGTGCTTGCTTGGGTCGACCTTTCATCTGGGAGTTCGGTCCGGCGAAGCCATGATTTCGATCAGAAAGGTACGATAGTAAAAATGCAGGCTTGGATTCGGAACGTTTGGATTGCGTCGATGGCGGCGCTGCTGGCACTGGCGATTTTGGCCGTCCCGGCGCTGGCCCAGGATGGCGGCACGATTTCCTTCCCCACCGCCAATGCGACTGTAACGGGTACGGTGACGGTGAACGGTTCGGCAACTCACCCGACCTTTCGCAAGTGGCAGGCCGACCTGATGCTCGACGGCGACCCCAGCCGGGCAACCTTCCTGGCGCTGGGCGAGACGCCCATTGCCGCGGGCGGCGAACTCTTTACGTGGGACACGACCCGCTATCCCAACGGGGACCATATCCTGCGCCTGCGCGTGGTGCACAGCAATCTGAACTATGACGAGACCTTTGTGCCGGTGACGATCGCCAACGCCGGCGCGCCGGCCCCAGACGAAAAACCAGCGCCTACGGACGACGAAGCCAAGCCGGACCCGGCGGCCGAGGAAAAGCCCGCCGCTGAGCCGACGCCGGTCGTCTTCCGCACCGACGCGCCCGCCGACGGCAAACGCTGGATCGCCATCGACATTTCCGACCAGTCGCTGACGGCGTGGCAGGGTGATGTCCCGATCTTTCAGACGACGGTGAGCACCGGCAAACCCGGCTACCGCACGCTGCCCGGTACCTTTGCCGTCTATCGCAAGTACGAAGAGACGCGCATGCGCGGCGCCGACTACGACACGCCCGACGTGCCGTGGACCATGTATTACGACGGCGGTTTTGCCATCCATGGCGCCTACTGGCACAACAACTTCGGTACGCCGGTCAGCCACGGCTGCGTCAACCTGCGCGTGCCCGAGGCCAAGGCGCTCTTTGCATGGGCCGACGTCGGCACCGAGGTCGTCGTCACGCAGTAGTCACCGCAATCAGGGTCTGCGCCGCAATCTCCAATCTCTTCTCCGGTTCGTGCTCTTGCTGAGACGGGGGATCAGAGATTGGAGATTGTTTTTGGCAGACAAAAGAGCGCAGACATAAGAGCTTTGTCAAGATGTCCGGCATCGTCCATCTGAACGTGCATTCATGGTATACCTTGCTCGGCGCCACGCCATCGGTGGATGCGTTGGCCGCGCGCGCGGCGCAGGACGGGCTAAGCCACCTCGCGCTGACCGACACCAACGTGCTCTACGGGGCGGTTGCGTTTCACCGCGCGTGCATCGAAGCCGGCGTGCAGCCGATCATCGGCATGACGGCGCTGGTGGAGGCGCCGGCCGGCATGGCCGTGGGCGGCGCGCCCGGCGAACTGACGCTGCTCGCAACCGGCCCTGCCGGCTATCAGTCGCTCTGCCGCCTCTCGTCGGCGGTGCAGGCGTCACCCGAACGCAGCAGCGGCGCCGGCGGCTGGCTGACGTGGGACGAGATCAAGCAGCAGCAGGATGGGCTCATCTGTCTCTCCGGCGGGCGGCGCGGCTGGATCGACCGGCTGCTGCGCCGCGGCGAGCGCAGCGCGGCCGGGCGCTTTGTCAGCCAGATGGCCGGCGTCTTTGGCGAGCGCGCCTGGCTGGCGCTGGAGCTACACGCCCCGGCAGATCGTCCCATTGCCAACGAGGTGAGCGCACTGGCTGCCCGCTTCGGGTTGGGCACAGCCGCCGTGCAGCCTGTTTTCTGCCTGGAGCCGGGCGACCGCCACCGGCTGCGCCTGCTCGCCGCCATCGCGCGCAACAAGCGGCTGGACGACCTCACGCCCGACGACCTGCCCGATAGCGGCGATCCGGCCATCGACCTGCACTGGCTGGCGCCGGACGACCTCCGCGCGCGCTTTGCCGCCTTCCCCAGCGCGCTGGATGCTACGCGGCAGATCGCCGCGGCCTGCCGGCCTGCCCTGCCCGATGGCCGCCCCATCTGGCCGGTGCTCGACCTGCCCGGCGCGGCCACGCCCGACGAAGCCCTGGCCGATCAGGCACGCGCCGGGCTTGCTGTGCGCTACGGCGCCGCGGCCGCGGCAGAGGACGGCGCGCTGGCGCAGCGGCTCGACCGCGAACTGGCGGCCATTGCCGCCCACGGTTTCTCGCCCCTTTTCTTGCTTGTCGCCGACGTCGTGCGCTTTGCGCGCAGCCGCGACATTCCGGTCTCGACGCGCGGCAGCGTCGCCAACTCGCTGGTCGCCTACACCGCCGGCATCACCACCGTCGACCCCATCGAGCACGACTTACTCTTCGAGCGCTTTCTCAACCCGGCGCGCAGCAGCCTGCCCGACATCGACCTCGACTTTTGCAGCATCCGCCGCGACGAGGTGCTGGCGTACATCCGCCACACGTACGGCGAAGCGCGCGTGGCGCTGGTCGCGACGATCAGCACGCTGCGCCTGCGCTCGGCCCTGCGCGAGACGGCCAAGGCGTACGGCCTCGACGACGCCACCACCGAGCGCCTGGTGCGCCGCCTGCCCGAGGACTGGCACCCGGACCCGCGCCGCCGCACGCGCCAGACATTGGAGAGCGCACTGGAAAAGGTCGAAGATCGCGCGCTGCATCCGGTCGTGCGCGATGCGTTCAGCCTGCTGCGCCAGCCCGACCACCTGAGCGTCCATCCTGGCGGCGTCGTCATCACGCCCGGTCCGCTGACGGATTATGTGCCGGTGCAGTGGGCGCCCAAGGGCTTTCTCATCACCCAGTTCGACCATGGCGACGTCGAGGCCATCGGCCTGCCCAAGATGGACATCCTCGGCATCCGCGCGCTGACGGTGCTGGCCGATGCCGCCGAGATGGTGCGCGCCCACTATGACCCAACCTTGCGCGTTGAGGAGATCCCGCTCGACGACCCGACGACCCGCGCGATGCTGGAGACCGGCGACACGATCGGCGTCTTCCAGTGCGAGTCGAGCGGCGCGCAGCGTACCCTGCGCCAGTTGAAGGCGCGGTCGGTGCAGGACCTGGCCGTCGCCAACGCCTTTTTCAAGCCGGGACCGGCGCTGGGCGGCATGGCGCAGCACTTCATCCGCCGCTATCGGGGCGAGGAGCCGGTGACCTACCAGCACCCGGCGCTGGAGCCAATCCTGCGCCGCACCAAGGGCGTGCTCATCTTCCAGGAGCAGATTCTGCGCATCGCGCGCGAGATTGCCGGACTTTCGTGGGAGGAAGCCGACCATCTGCGCAAGGGCATGAGCAAATTCCAGGGCGCCGAGATGGACGCCATGCGCGAGCGCTTCGTGCAGGGCTGCCAGCGTCCGGCGCCCGGCGGCCCGGCCATGACCGAGAGCCAGGCGCGCACACTCTGGGAGCAGGTGGAGCCCTTTGCCGGCTATGGCTTCAACCAGGGGCACGCCACCGCCTACGCCGATGTGAGCTTCCGTTCGGCCTATGTGCGGGCGCACTGGCCGGCCGCATTTCTTTGCGCGCGGCTGGCGAACTGGGGCGGCTATCACTACGCCTCGACCTACATTGCCGAGGCGCGCCGGTTAGGCATCATCGTGCGCCCGCCGCACATCAACCACAGCCGGCACGAGTTCACGCTGGTGCAGGAGGTCGATCCGGCCGGCGAGGAGATACACCCCGTGCTGTACATGGGGCTGGGCCAGGTACGCGATCTGCGCCAGGCGGCGATCCAGGCGATCTGCGCCGAGCGCGAGTCCGGCGCGTTCCGTTCGCTGGCCGACCTGGTGCAGCGCGTACCGTTACAAGCCAAGGAACTGGTCCATCTCATCCAGTGCGGGGCGCTCGACGGGCTGGCCGCCAGCCGTGCCGCGCTGCTCGACGACGCGACGCACGCCTCGCCCAGCGGCATGCAGCAGATGACCTTTGCTTTTGTCGCCCAGCAGGTTGCGGCGGAGACGGCCGCGCAGCGGCTGGCCTGGGAACAGCACATCCTGGGGCAGCCAGTCAGCGTGCATCCGCTCGACCTCGTGCCATCGCGCGATGATAGCGTGCCGCTGCATGACATCGCCGGGCGGCCGCGCCAGGCCGTGCAGGTGCTGGGCGTACGGCTGCCGAGCTGGACGGGCGGCAAGGGTTTCTTCCTGGCCGACCGTCGCGACTACGTAATTGCCATTCCGCCGAAGTCCATCGGCAATCCGGCGCCGTGGGAGGCCGTGCACATCTGGGGCCGCTGGCTGCAAGACGAGTGGGGCAGCGGCTGGCTGCAAATTGAACGCCTGGAAAAAGCAAAATAGAGGAGCAGACTATGCCGGTCAATCTTCACCCGCGCCATGTCAAGATCGTGGGCGTGCCCATGGACCTGGGCCAGCAGCGCCGCGGCGTCGACATGGGGCCGAGCGCGGTGCGCTATGCCGGGCTCTTCGATCGCCTGGTGCGCCTGGGCCACGATGTACACGACGCCGGCAACATCCCCGTCCCCGAGCGCGACGAGGACATCGTGCGCGCCGAACGCTGGATCGAGGCCGGCGGCGGCGGGCTGCGCCATCTCAGCGCGGTCACCGCGGCCTGCCAGGCCATCTATGACGTTGCCCAGCAGTGCGGCGCAGAGGATTTTCCCATCTTCCTCGGCGGCGACCACGCCATGGCCATCGGCACGATCAGCGGCATGGCCGCGCAAGGGCCGCTCGGCGTGATCTGGGTCGACGCGCACGGCGACTTCAACACGCCCGACACCACGCCGTCCGGCAACATTCACGGCATGCCCATGGCCGTGCTGACCGGCCAGGGCCATCCGAACCTGGTCAATCTCGGCCACGCGGGCGCCAAACTGCGGCCGCAGGAGATCGTCATGATCGCCATCCGCGACCTGGACGGCCAGGAACGCATCGCGCTGGCGCACAGCGGCATCATCGTCTACACGATGCGCGACATCGACGAACTGGGCATGGCGACCGTGGCGCGTCGCGCGCTGGCGCGGCTCAACCGGCTGGAGCGCATCCACGTCAGCTTCGATATGGACGCGCTCGAACCGTCGGTGGCGGCGGGCGTCGGCACGCCGGTGGCCGGTGGCCTCACCTTCCGCGAGGCACACCTGCTCATGGAGATCCTGGCCGAGTCGAACAAGGTCTGCTCGCTGGATATCGTGGAGGTCAACCCGATTCTGGACGCCGGCAACCGCACCGCGGAGGTTGCTGTGGAGTTGACGGCATCGTTGCTCGGGCAGCAGATTCTGTAATATGCTGAAGAATGGCTCGCGGATGCTGCGGATTGGGCGGATGTTCGCCGATCTGATTTGTGCTTGACAGACAAGGCAGTTGGCGTCACAATCAGATAAGTTCTCCCTGCAAACCCAATAAGGAGTTCCCCATGCTCGACACCGTCGATCTCACGCAGGCGCTGAAGAAAAACGCCTACAAGCCTGTGCGCAAGGCTCAGCTTGCCCGCATCATTGAGCTGTCCGAGTTGATCTACGAACAGAAACGGCCGGTGATCATCGTCTTCGAGGGCTGGGACGCCTCGGGCAAAGGCACGACCATCCGCCAACTCACCCAGCGGCTCGACGCGCGCGGCTTCAAGGTGCTGGCCACGCAGGCGCCGCGCACGCACGAGCTGCGCAAACCCTGGCTCTGGCGCTTCTGGATGAACATCCCGCGCCACGGGCAGATCGCCATCTTCGACCGCAGTTGGTACGGCCGCGTGCTGGTCGAGCGGGTGAACGGCCTGACACCCATGGCGCAGTGGATCGCCGCGTACGAGGAGATCAACGGCTTCGAGCGCACGCTGGCCGACGACGGCACCATTTTCCTCAAATTCTGGCTGCATATCAGCAAGGACGAGCAACTGCGCCGCTTCATGCAACTGGCGTCGGAGCCGGAAAATGCCTGGCGCGTCACCGCCGAGGATTGGGAGAACCATCGCCGCTACGGGGAATACCTGGCGGCCGTACGCGACATGCTGGACAAGACGAGCACAGCCATCGCACCGTGGACGGTCGTCCCGGCCACCGATGGCGACGTGCGGCTCTACACCGTCTGCGACGCCATCATCACGCGGCTGGAGGATGCCCTGGGCCTGGAGGCGTCGAGCTTGCCGTCGATCGACGCGTTGGTGGCCGGCAAGGTCAAGCCGGCCAAGGCGAAGAAAGAGAAGGCGAAAGAGAAGAAGAAAAAGAAGAAACCCGCCGGCAACGATGCGGGTGCAGAGGAACCGATCACGATCATCGTCGAGGAGGACGCGCCGGCTGTCAAGAAATCCAAGGCAGGCAAAAAGGCCAAGAAGGCGGAGAGCGAAAGCGCGGCTGCCGACCCTGGCGAAAGTCCGGTGGCGGTGGTGGAGGAGTTGCCTTCGCCCGAACCGATCGCCGTCGATGGCGCGGCACCGCCGCCGGCCAGACGCCGCAAAAAGACGGCTGCTCTTCCAGCGGTGAATGCGGACACGGAGGTGGACCATGCTTGAGATCATCGACCTCACCCAGACGCTGGATAAGGACGAGTACGCCCGCCTGTTGGATAAGTACCAGACGCAGATCCGCCTGCTGGGCTACCATCTCTATCACCAGCAGCGGCCCTGCGTCATCGTCTTCGAAGGGTGGGACGCGGCCGGCAAGGGCGGCGCCATCAACCGCCTGACCGAGCGGCTGGACCCGCGCGGCTTTGTCGTCCACCCCATCGCTGCCCCGCGCGGCGACGACGCCGACAAGCACTATCTGTGGCGTTTCTGGCGGCGCCTGCCCGATCGCGGCAACATCGCCATCTTCGACCGCAGTTGGTACGGCCGCGTCATGGTCGAGCGCGTGGAGGGCTTTGCCCGCGCCGAGGAGTGGCAGCGCGCCTACCAGGAGATCAAGGATTTCGAGACGCAACTGGTCGATTATGGCACGATCCTCATCAAGTTCTGGATCCACATCGGCAAGGACGAGCAACTGCGCCGCTTTGAGGATCGCCAGAGCCGGCCCAACAAGGCGTGGAAACTCACCGACGAAGACTGGCGCAACCGCGACAAGTGGCCGGTCTATGAGCAGGCAGTCGAGGATATGCTCATCAAGACGACCACTGCCCACACACCGTGGACGGTGATTGCGGGCAACGACAAGAATTTTGCACGCGTCCAGGTACTCAAGACCGTCGTCGACGCGCTGAGCAGCGAGATGCATGTGGACATGACCTCGGAGGCGGCATTGCGCCTGCCGTCGCAGGCAGCGCCGGCGCCCGTCCCGGATTGGGCCCTGACCGAAGCGAAGCGACTCGGCATTCCCGTGCCGAAGTAGCGCAACCCGGCCCACCCAACGTAGCATGGAAATGGCAGAGCGGCAGGATGATCCTGCCGCTCTGCCATTCTCCTTTTCACCTCCGGACGAGCCGACAACGGGGAGCGTTGCCCTGGGAAAGACCCGCGGGAAGGGGTGTAATGCTTTGGTTATTTGATGGCGCCCGCCGTGATGCCGCGAATCAACTGCCGCGAGAAAAAGATATAGAGCAGCAGGATCGGCAGCATGGCCAGCGTCAGCGAGGAGAGCACCGCGTTCCAGTCGCTCACGAACTGGCCGAGAAATTGCTGGGCGCCCAGGGTCACCGTCTTCGTCCGCTCGCCGGGCGCCAGGATGAGCGGGAACCACAGATCGTTCCACACCGGGATCATCGTGAAGACGGCTACGGTGGCGACGGCCGGGCGCACCAGCGGCAGCACCATGCCAAAGATGCGATATTCATTGGCACCGTCGATGCGCGCGGCGTCGGTCAGGTCGATCGGCACCTGGCGCATGAACTGCTGCAAGACAAAGATCGTCAGCGGCAGCCCCATGGCCGTATAGACGAGGATAAGGGCGGTCAGCGTGTTGATCAAGCCGAGCCCAACCACGAGCCGCAGGATGCTCACCGTGCCCAGGCGAATCGGAATCATAATGCCGAGCGCCAGGTAGAGACCGAGCACCGTGTTGCCGCGGAACGAGTACCCGGAGAGTGCCCACGCAGCCATTGCGCCGATGATCAGGATCAAGACCATGGAGACCACGGTAACGACGATGCTGTTGACAAAATACCAGCCAAAATTGGAGCGGCTTGCCACCGTCGCGTAGCCGACCAGGCTGAAGGTCTCCGGCGTGGGCGGCAGCAGCGGCGATGTAAAGATCGCGCGCCGCGACTTGAACGAATTCATGATCGTCAGCACGACGGGGAAGAGCGCCAGCAACGAATAGCCGATCAGGATCGCGTAGGGAATGATGGTGCCAACCCAGCCGGGCAGCCCGGACGATCGCTTCATAGCAGCCTACAGTTCATAGGTCGTCACCCGGCGCTGCCAGAAGAAGAGGTAAATGAGGACGCCGGTCAGAATGATCAAGAACATCATCGTGGCAATCGTGGCGCCCATCGTCGGATTCCCCAATTGTAACTGGAAGCCAAAGAAGGTGCGATAGAAGAACGTGCCGAAAATGTCCGTCGCAAAATTGGGACCGGCCAACGCGCCCTGCGTCGTGTAGATCAGGTCGAACGCGTTGAAATTGCCCACGAAGGTCAGGATGGTGACGATGCCCACGGTGGGCAGGATGAGCGGGAACTTGATGCGCCAGAAGACGGTCCAGTGCGAGGCGCCGTCGACGCGCGCCGCCTCGATGAGCGCGTCGGGGATGCCGATCAGCGCGGCATAAAAGAGCAGCATGGGAATGCCCACAAACTGCCAGACCGAAATCAACCCGAGTGCGGTCAACGCAGTCTACGGCTTGCCCAGCCAGGGCTGGAATAGAAAGCCCAGCCCCACGAAATCCAGGAAGCCGCGGCTGATGCCCCAGATCGGGCTGAGAATCAGTTGCCAGATGAAGCCGACGATCACGAACGAAAGCAGCGTCGGCAGGAAATAGATGGTGCGGAAGGTGCCGCGGAAGCGCAGCGTTCCCTGTGTGAGCAGTGCGGCCAGCAGCAGGCCGATGGGATTCTGCACGAGGAAATGAATCAGGAAAAAATAGATATTGTGCGCAAACGCGTCCCAGAAACGCGGCGCCCACAGGTCATTGGTCAGCAGCGTGACGTAATTCTGCACGCCGACAAAGCTCTCCACCCCGGTGCCTGACTGCGTATAGAAGCTCAGGCGCACCGAGTCGAAGAGCGGATAGATCATGAAGACCGTGTACACCAGCATGGCTGGTGCCAAGAAGACGACGATG
>WBZU01001205.1_pt1 | contig 10389 bp, 8 predicted proteins | sample 5204311 | NCBI WGS metagenome assembly WBZU01 (sample SAMN12344359, study PRJNA552823) | activated sludge metagenome | biome: Activated sludge suspended growth; feature: Nitrification reactor; material: Wastewater; isolation source: activated sludge from nitrification reactor of wastewater treatment... | reverse complement strand
CGGTGAGCCTTTCGTAACCCACCATGGACTTATATTGCTCAGAGTTCGTGCTCGGGGGACCGTGCTGAAATCGATCCTTGAACGGCCGGAGGTCGCTCTGGTCGACCTACCGCCACTTCCCGATCTGGGTGAGCGTGACCCGCCGGCCCTTACGGTCACCGATCTCCCGCGCCGTCGACCGCCACCCGATAATGCGCCGATTATCGGCATCATAGATTCTGGGGTCAACGCTCACCCGCTCTTGGATAATGTCGTTATCGAGAGTTTTGGGGTGCCAGCCGAGCTCGGGGAGGCCGATGAATGGGGACACGGTACGAAAGTTTCTGGGATCGCCGCTTATGGTGATCTCCGAGAGCGCATCGAGCAAAACTCGTTTGATGCCCCAGTCCGGATCATCAGCGCTAGAGTCGTGAATGCACAGGGTTGCTTCGACGAGACGCAGAAGCTTCCCGAGCAGATGCGCAATGCGATCACTGCGCTCGCCGACAAAGGCTGCCGTGTGATCAACATGTCGCTCGGCGACAAGGAGCTAATCCCGTATGCCGATGGCAGAGCGTCAAGCTGGGCGAGCGAATTGGATACTCTTGCTCGCGAGAGGGATCTTGTCATTGTCGTTTCAGCCGGAAACGCGGCGTCCGGTACGCGCGCCCCATGGGGCAATACTCACGACGCCATACTGACCACCTTTCCCGACTATCTCACTACTGCTGATAATCGCTTGATCGATCCGGCCATCGCCGCAAATGTGATCACCGTGGGTGCACTCGCACATGCCAACGGCTTGCGCGACGATCCGGATGACGGCGTGCAAGTGCAGTCGATCGCATCCATGAACGAACCAAGTCCTGTCACCCGAACAGGCCCCGGAATTGGCAAAGCGATCAAGCCCGAGTTCTGTGACTATGGCGGGACGCTCGTCTTCAACGGGCATTCCAACCGGATTGTGAAGGGCGACAACTGGGCTAGCGCTGGCATGCTCACGCTGGAACCGGACTACCGCCGCTCTCTTTTTACCGCTGTGACCGGAACGTCATATGCTGCTCCTCGCGTGGCGTACAAGGCGGCATTGCTAGCGAACCGCTATCCGGACGCATCCGCAAATCTGATCCGCGCCCTTCTCGGTTTATCTGCAGAGGTGCCGACCGAGACACTTCAGCGCCTCCAGCCGACCACACCAAAGGCTCCACCAAGCGCTATCGTCCGCCAGTGTATTGGCTACGGCGTTCCAGATCTTACGAAAGCCCTGGCGTCGGATGACCATCGAGTTGTGCTGCTGGCGGATCGGCAGGAACTAAATCTCGATCAGGTAGCTCTCTACGCCATCCCTCTTCCGCATGACTTTAGGGCCACAAAAGGACCACGCCATATTCGCGTGTCGTTAGCGTTTGATCCACCTGTACGGCACACGCGTCTCGAATACCTTGGAGCCCGTATGAGCTTCCATCTTGTCCGAGGACTGACGCCAGAACAGATACTTGATTTCTTCCAACGCCGCGAAGATGGCTCGGACATTCCCGAGATACCGAGCACCGCAAAATGCAGCATGGAGCCGGGATCGAAGGTGCGCGAAACGAGTACTCTTCAGTGCGCGACCTTCACGCAGTCTAAGAACAACGATAACTACGGAGACGCCTTCTACCTCGCTGTGTTCACACACCGCCGGTGGGCGGGAGATGATATCGTGCGCCAACGTTTCTCCGTTGCCGTTGAACTCCGCCACGACGGCTGCCAGGAGCTGTATCAGCGATGCTCGGAATTGAACATCGAGCTACGGCAGCGGTTGATCCAACGCGCCTGAGCAAGGCTGTATTTCACATAAGATACATTATCACACCGATGATACGGAAAACGGAGGCGTGGTCAAAAGCCCTGCAGCACGAAGTCGATCGCATCGACGATCACATCCCGTTGCTGCTCCAGGCTACCGACGTGCCTTCCAAGGCTTTGACAAGCAATTGCCGCCATCTCCGGCGTGTTCAGCACGTATTCGACGCCGTCCAGAACTAGCCGTGGCCTCAACCGCGGAACTTCTTCACGAACAGCTTTGGCCGCCGGGACAAGCGGAACGACCAAGCGCGTAGCCAGAACGTCGAGAAGATCAGCTTGGACATCTACGACTAGCAGCGGCGCACCCGCAATTTCCCAAACGTCAAAGCGCGCCATCTGTCTTGAGCCACACCGGCTTGATCAGTGTACCTTCTCGCGTGACCCGCTCGTTATAGGCATCAACACCGGCTTTCGATGCCTTTCGCCATGCCTCTTCCTTGGCTTGTCGAACAGCAAGGGCGATACCGCTTTCCGCCGCCTGAGACGCATTGAGTGAGAGAGCCCTGGCTTCCTCCAGAAGATCGGCACGGACGGAAAGGGTCACCGGACGCTTACGTGTATGCTGGCCAGAATTTGCTTCGAACATACGTACAGCCTATCAGTATTCAGTGTGCGTGTCAATATTAACAAGCCAGGTTTTGACCAAAACGGCCGCGGCGCCCCTAATCGAGCAACACACGAAGTCTCGGCAGGTTCTGAGCCGGAGACTGCAGTGCCTCTTGGAATGCTGTCCATTCCGGCGCTGATACCTTAATCCGTGATCGATCGGGCAGCGTCATTGGCTCGCAGAATACCGCTTTCGAGCACAAACCCGGCAACCGTTTGCCGTCTCGCAAACGCGGCAAGTCGCAACAGCTGCATCTGCTCAGCAGTCAGCTGCAATTGCACGCATTCTGTTGGATACTTCCGCCTTCCGAAACTCATCCTTTAGCGCATCATAACAGTCCCGTCGTACGAGGTCACGTTCATCGCGCGACGGCGGAGTGCGCCCCGTGCCGCTCTCGTCTTCGTGAGCAATGGCCGGTTCCCCTTGCGCAACCCCTGCCCCATGAGCGGTTTTTCAGGATGCCGGAGCCTGCGCCGGCGCGGGGCTGCTGCAATGGCAAGCCATCGGACTCTGCTGACGCAGGCCGCCTCGCGCGCTTTTGAGCGCGCTTCGGTTCCGCATCCCCTTATCCGCCGTCGCCTTCGCCCGGCATCGAAACCGCCATCGGGGCGGGTTCACAGCGAAAGGCGAACTACCATGACTGCTTCTGCTCACAAACCCCGGCGCGATCTCCATGCCGAGATCACCAACCGCATCGTCGCTGCCATCGAGCGCGATCCCGGCAAGCCCCAGATGCCCTGGCGCCGCAATTCCACACCTCTGTGGTTGCCGGAGAACGCGCTGAGCAAGAACCGCTACAACGGCATCAACGTCGTCAACCTGTGGGTCGCTGCCGAATGCCGGGGCTTCACGTCCCCAGTCTGGGCCACCTACAAGCAATGGACCGAGCTTGGCGCTCAGGTGCGCAAAGGCGCCAAAAGCGAACTCGTCATCTTCTATAAGGAATTCGACGTCGAGCCTTCGAGCGACGATAGCGACGACGATGGCAAGCGCCGCGTCGCCCGCGCCTCTCATGTCTTCAACGCAGCTGACGTCGATGGCTTTGCGCTCCCCGATGCCGCCGAGCCGCTCGGTCCGGTTCAGCGCCTCGAAGCGGCCGACCGCTTCATCACCGCCACGCAGGCCCAGATCGCCCATGGCGGTGATCGCGCCTACTATCGCCCGTCAACCGACACCATTCAGATGCCGGACGAGCATCGCTTTACCGGGACCGATACCATGGACCGCGATGAGAGCTATTACGCCGTCCTGCTTCATGAACTGACCCATTGGACGGCACACGATACACGCTGCAAGCGCGATCTCGAAGCCCGCTTCAAGAAGCAGGCCTATGCCGCCGAAGAGCTTGTCGCCGAAATCGGTTCGGCCATGCTGTGTGCCGAGATCGGCGTGACGCAGGATACGCGCATCGATCACGCGCAGTACGTCTTCAACTGGCTCCAGCTCCTGAAGGACGATCCCAAGGCGATCTTCTCCGCCGCCGCCAAGGCGTCGGAAGCCGTGGCCTTTCTCAAGCGCCTCCAACCGCCCGCATGAAACAGCTTGTAATCGGGCTCGTCATCAGTATACGTTATAAAAAAAATCCATGACCCCGCAGTGCCCTGCGCCCCCGTTGGGCACTGCATAGAGTTATCGATGACCGACGAGCGCGACCAACATCTTATCTACATGAAGATCGAGCAACTTCTGTTTGATCTTGAGCACCACGACCAGAGCGTCGTTGCCGAGCTTCTTCTGCTCGCGGCGATCCGTGTCGCCTGGTATGCAAACCCCGAAATACCGCTGACGCTCATCGCCAACCGCGCGATCTCGCGTCTCAGTCAGGAACATCTGCTCTGAACTCACCAAAACCATGGTTTGCCATGGCTATACGCCGCCGTCTCATTCAGGGCTAGCCGACCGCTGCGGCGCGGCGCAAGGCAACCCCTCACGGGGCGCGCAGGCGCGGCCATTGCGCCGCATCCTCGGGATCGTCTTCAGGCGCCCTGCGACGGACGGCTCCGAAACCATGGCATGGTGCTGTGTCGACCCAAACCGATACGGTAGTGATACCCCCAGAAGCCGCCAAAAGGGGATTGTCGGCCCTGGGCCTATACCGACCAATGCGTTGCACGATGATCAGTCGCGTTTGCTTTGCGGTCTACCAGGAGCAGTGCGGTCCCGACCCCTCGCGACCTGGCTGCCAGTAAAATCTTTCCAAATCTTAAGGCTAGATTAGAGACGGCCTGCTGTAATGTTGCGGCCATTACCAAATCGGTAGATACTCGTCTTGTGATCAGATCCATCAACCACCGCTGCTTTATCGTGCTCAGCATGCTGGCCGTGCTTGGTATGGTTGCGGTCGTCCCGCTCGGCAGTACGCTCGCGGGCGAAAAGGTGGGCGTGGTCACGAGCGATCATTCATCGGGCGACACGCCCTGCCACAAGCCGGTTAAATCCGAGCGGCCGTGTCCGGACTGCCCACAAAAGTCTTGTCCCGATGGCGCGGCCTGCATGGTCAAATGCTTCCAGCAGTTATCCGCTGTCCTCCCGAAGGCCCTGGTTTTCAAAATTCCGGCATCCAAGACCGGAGTGCTCGCGGCTCGATTTGCTCCGCCATTGCGTTCACTTTCGCCACCACTCCGACCTCCGATTGTTTGAAGCGCCACATCTTGGTGCCATCTAACCGCAGCACGCGCTTCGGTTGACTGCGTCTGCTCATCGCGGGCTGACGCCAATCGCAAACATTCGGAGATTGATTCATGACACGCGCATTCTTGCGTGCGGCAGCCTTTGGCACCACGCTCCTGACGGCTGCCGCCACACCGGTCCAGGCCGACAGCAAAGACTATGAGTTTCAACTCGTCGACAAGGACGTCAAGCAAGGCGACACCACCGTCGCCGTGAAGCTCGTTCATAAGTCCTCAGGCAAACCCGTTCCTGATGCCGTCATCTTTGCCAAGCGTATCGATATGGGTCCCGATCAGATGGAGGGCATGACCGCAACGCTCGAACCGCTGCCATCGGCGGAGACTGGCCACTACCGCTTCAAAACGAACCTCTCCATGGCGGGACGATGGGCGCTGTATCTCGGCGCCAAAGTGCAGGGCGAAACCGGGACGGTCGAAGGCAAACTGATCGTCACGGCGGCGCCATGACACGCGGACACTGGGCCTTGGTTTCCGTCGCAGCGATTGCCGCTGCGGCGGGAGCCGGAATATTCGCCGGTCAGCGCGGACTGGTGACGTTTCCAATCGGTCAAAAACACGCTGGAGACGCCGCACAAACACCCCCTTCGGGTCCGGTCATCTATTACCGCGATCCCGACGGAAAACCTTCATATTCGCTTGCGCCAAAATCGACTTCTAATGGGCGTGCCTATCGGGCCGTGCTCGCGAGTGAGGATGTTAGCTTCGACCCGTCCACATCGAGCTCCGCGGACATCGCTGCGATGAGCGGTGAGCGCAAAATCAAGTTCTACCGCAATCCGATGGGCCTGCCCGACACGTCTCCCGTGCCGAAGAAGGATTCCATGGGAATGGACTATATCGCCGTCTACGAAGGCGAGGACACGGACGACGGATCAGTCAAGGTTTCGGCAGGCAAACTGCAGCGGACCGGCGTCGAGACGACGGTCGCCGGTAGGCTGCCGATCATGCGAACCCTCAAAGCTCCCGGCGTCGTGGCGCTCGATGAGCGCCGGATTTCCGTCATCGCACCTCGCTTCGACGGATACGTTTTGACAACCGGAACAGCGACCAGTGGTGCTCACATCAAAAAAGGTGAGATACTGGCCAGCGTTTTCGGGCAAGAAGTACTCGATCAAGCGGCCCGACTATTAATCGAGCAACTTCAAGGCGGCCGCAACGACGATGATGGGCCCGGATTGACAGGCAACCGCGTAGCACCGGGCGGCGTCGTCGGCGCAACACGTAGGCTTCGCAACCTTGGAATTCCAGACGATTTTATCAACAAGGTCAAGCGCGACCGCCGCGTACCTGACACGCTCTCGATGATTGCGCCTTTCGACGGCATCGTGCTCGAACGCATGGTCGTCGACGGTCAAGCGTTCAAACCCGGCGATGTTCTCTTCCGCGTGGCAGATCATTCGGTGATCTGGGTTCTCGCCGATGTTCCGGAAGGCGACGTCGGGAGCGTTCAACCCGGTCAGCCGGTGACTGTCCGTACGCGCGCGTATCCGGGACGCGACTTCAAGGGCAAGGTGGCCCTCGTTTACCCGCATCTTATGAAGGAAACCCGCACCGGTCGCGTCCGCATCGAGCTTGAAAACCCCGATCTTGCTCTGCTCCCAGATATGTATGCCGACGTCGACATCGAAACCGGCTCAAGCGATCCAGTTGTGGTCGTGCCGAATTCGGCTGTCATCGACAGCGGTGAGCGCAAGGTTGTCATCGTTGCTGAAGGCGAAGGCCGCTATCTGCCGCGCAATGTGAAAACGGGTAAATCCGGCGACGGTCTTGTCGAGATCGTCGAAGGCATCGCGGACGGCGACCGTGTCGTCGTCAACGGAAACTTCCTGATCGATGCTGAAAGCAACCTGCAGGCGGCGCTCAAAGCGCTGACCGCACCAGCCGATAGCGGGGCGCAGCCATGATCGCCCGTCTTATCGCTTGGTCGGCCCGAAACCTGACCCTTGTCTTCATCGCGACGGCGTTTGCGGTCTTCGCGGGCATTTGGGCGGTTCGCACTCTGCCTCTCGACGCCATCCCGGACCTCTCGGACACCCAAGTCATCGTCTACACCGAGTTTCCCGGACAGGCGCCGCAGGTTGTCGAAGATCAGGTCACCTATCCGCTGACGACATCAATGCTGACGGTGCCGCGCTCGAAAGTCGTGCGCGGTTTTTCGTTCTTTGGGGTGTCGTTCGTCTACGTCATCTTCGAGGATGGCACCGATATCTACTGGGCACGCTCGCGCGTTCTTGAATTTCTGAATGCGGCTACCAAGCGATTGCCCGTTGGGGTTGCGCCGACCCTTGGCCCGGACGCCACCGGCGTTGGCTGGGTGTACCAGTATGCAATCGTCGGCCAAGACAAATCGCTCGCCGCGTTGAGATCACTTCAGGACTGGGAAATCCGGTTTGGCCTATCCAAGGCCGAAGGCGTGGCCGAAGTTGCAAGTGTGGGCGGGTTCGTCAAGCAATACAGCGTCGTTGTCGATCCGGGCCGCCTGCGCACTCTGGGCATCCCGCTTTCGAAAATTCGCGACGTGATCCGCGGTAACAACATCGACGTCGGAGGCCGCACGGTTGAACTCTCCGAGCATGAATTCATGGTGCGCGGGCGCGGGTATCTCAAAGGTATTCCCGACATTGAGAACATCGTTGTCAAAGCCGACGCCGGGACGCCGGTGCTGTTGAAAGATGTCGCCCGCGTCGAACTCACGGGCGACGAGCGGCGTGGCATCACCGAATTGAACGGAGACGGGGAAGTCGCCAGCGGCATCGCGCTTCAACGGTCTGGCGCCAATGCGCTCACAGTGATTGACAATGTTAAAGCGCGCATCGATGAGCTTCATCCGTCGTTGCCCGAAGGCACTGAGATCGTACCGGTCTACGATCGATCCGAGCTGATCCACCGCGCGATTGCGACGCTCAAGATGACGTTGATCGAGGAGAGCGTCGTCGTTGCGCTCGTCTGCATCGTCTTCCTGCTCCACGTTCGCAGCGCGCTCGTTGCGATCTTGATGCTTCCCGTCGGCGTCCTCATGGCCTTCTTGGCCATGAAGCTTCTTGGACTTGGCTCCAACATCATGAGCCTCGGCGGCATCGCCATTGCCATCGGCGCCATGATCGATGCGGCTATTGTGATGATCGAAAACGCCCACAAGCACCTGGAGCGCGCGCCGCCAGAGAAGCCGCGCAGCGAGATCCTGATTGAAGCGGCCTCCGAAGTCGGCCCCGCGTTGTTCTTCTCGCTTCTGATCATCACAGTCTCGTTCCTGCCGATCTTTACGCTCGAAGCCCAGGAAGGCCGCCTGTTCGGTCCGCTTGCCTTCACCAAGACCTTCGCGATGGCGGCAGCGGCCTTATTGTCCGTCACGCTCGTCCCGGCTCTCATGATGGTGTTCGTGCGAGGCCGTATCATTCCGGAAGCCAAGAACCCGCTGAACCGCGGTCTGATCGCGGTGTATCGCCCAGTGATCCGCGGTGTGCTGCAAGCCAAGACACTGACCATCCTTCTGGCACTCGTCATGCTCGGAGGATCGATCTGGCCAGCGACCAAACTCGGCACAGAGTTCATGCCCAACCTCGACGAAGGCACGTTACTCTACATGCCGACGACGTTACCCGGATTGTCTGTCACGAAATCTGCCGAGCTTCTGCAAACCCAGGACCGCATTCTCAAATCGTTTCCTGAGGTTGCCTCCGTATATGGCAAGGCCGGACGCGCCCAGACGGCAACTGATCCGGCGCCGATCGAAATGTTCGAGACGGTCGTCAACCTGAAGCCACGGGAGCAATGGCGGCCGGGCGTCACAACCGACAGCCTGATCCAGGAAATGGATAAGGCACTGCAATTCCCCGGCGTGTCGAACGCCTGGACCATGCCGATAAAAGCCCGTATCGATATGCTCTCGACCGGCATTCGCACGCCTGTTGGCGTCAAGGTCATCGGCAAAGACCTAGCCGAACTGGAGGCGACGGCGCGAGAAGTCGAGAAGGCATTAAAAGGCGTTCCTGGCACGGCGAGCGCCTACGCTGAGCGTGTCGTTGGCGGATATTACCTGGAGATCATCCCCAACCGCGAGCGGCTCGCGCGCTACGGGCTGATGGTGTCCGATGTGCAGGACGTCATCTCGATGGCGCTCGGCGCCGAGCCCGTCACGACGACTGTCGAAGGACGTGAGCGCTACACGGTTTCCATTCGCTATCCGCGCGATCTGCGCTCCGATCCTCAGGCTATCGCCAAGGATGTTCTCGTCTCGCTGCCGAATGGTGCCACGGTGCCGCTCGGAGAGGTCGCCGACATCCACCGCACGCAGGGAGCCACCAGCATCCGCACCGAGAACGCGAAGCTCGCGACATACGTCTTTGTCGATATCCGCGACCGCGATCTCGGCGGCTACATCGCCGACGCCAAGAAGGCAGTGTCTGAAGCCGTTGAGCTCCCGCGCGGAACGTACCTGGTCTGGAGCGGTCAGTTCGAATATCTCGAACGCGCGGAAGCGCGCCTCAAGCTCGTGGTGCCGCTGACCTTGATGATCATATTCCTGTTGCTCTACATGAACTTCGGACGTCTCACAGAAACGCTTATTGTGATGCTCTCATTGCCGTTTGCGCTCGTCGGCGGCGTATGGCTGTTGTGGTGGTTCGGCTTCAATCTTTCGGTTGCCGTGGTTGTCGGGTTCATCGCCCTAGCAGGCGTCGCAGCTGAAACCGGCGTCATCATGCTGATTTATCTCGACCACTCGGTCGAGGAGATCAAAGCCAAATGTACGCGTGAGGGACGGCCGTTTGGCAGGCCGGACCTCTACGACGCCATTATGATCGGTGCCGTCGAGCGCGTGCGGCCGAAGATGATGACCGTTGTCGCTATCATGGCCGGGCTCTTGCCTATTATGTGGAGCACCGGCACCGGGTCGGAGGTCATGCAGCGCATCGCCGTGCCGATGATCGGCGGCATGGTGTCGTCGACGTTGCTGACCCTGATCGTCATCCCCGCGATCTACGCGGCAATCAAAGGCACAGGATTGCCGCGTCCGATTGGGTCAGAGCCCGAAACACTTCTTGCCCGAGGCCAAAGCGATCTGCTCAAACCGTTCAAAGCGAAGAGCCATCAGGGAGATACCGCCTGAAACTGAGTCGAGGGTCGCGTTCGGCCGCCGCACGTCACCTCACAACCACTCTCCCTACCATGCCGACCTCGCGATGGCCTGGGATGAGGCAGGCGAATTCGAACGCACCGGCCGACGTGAACTTCCAAAGAATATCACTGGTGGCTTTTGGCTGAAGG
>WBZU01003430.1_pt1 | contig 10390 bp, 16 predicted proteins | sample 5204311 | NCBI WGS metagenome assembly WBZU01 (sample SAMN12344359, study PRJNA552823) | activated sludge metagenome | biome: Activated sludge suspended growth; feature: Nitrification reactor; material: Wastewater; isolation source: activated sludge from nitrification reactor of wastewater... | reverse complement strand
GACCTCCTCAGGTTCGAGCCCGAGCAGCCGATCACCGAGAAGGGCCTGCGCCTCAACGTCAACGTCGCGATCCAGTACATCGGCGCGTGGCTCGCGGGGCAGGGCGCGGTGCCGATCTTCAACCTGATGGAGGACGCGGCCACCGCCGAGATCTCGCGCTCGCAGGTCTGGCAGTGGATCCGTTCGCCGAAGGGAAAGCTCGACGACGGGCGCAAGGTGACGAAGGAGATGGTCGCCGCGATGATTCCCGAGGAGATGGCGAAGATCCGCGAACACCTGGGCGCCGCCTTCTCGCAGGGCAAGTACGACGACGCGGCGAAGATCTTCGCCGACCTCGTCAACAACGACACGTTCGTCGAGTTCCTGACGCTGCCGGCGTACGAGCGGATCGACTGACCTTGCGCGCGCGGCCCGCGCGGGGCCTCACTTCGAGGCCGCGGTCCCGCCGCTCGTGTACCACGCGACCAGCGCCGAGAGCTCGAGGTCGCTGAACGGATTGCGGTAGGCGGTGCTGCGGTCGCCGCGCACGCCGACGAGCAGGCGCGCCGCGAACTCCTCGCGCGGCATCGCCCTCGCCATCGCGCGCAGTTCCAGCGCCGGCAGCTTCGCGTCGCCGGGGGGCGCGTCATGGCAGCCCGCGCACGTCTGGCGATGGATCGCGGCGCCGGCGCGCAGGCGCTCGGGCGTGGGCGCGGCGAACGCCCACGGCGTCGCGTCGAACGGGTGCCTCGCGCGCAGTTCCTCGAGGCGGGCGCGCAAGGCGCGCCAGTCCTGCCGCGCGAGCGCGGTGCGCAACGCGGGTACCGGGGCCGGGTCGGCTCCCGCCTGCCGCAGCAGCAGCGGGAGCGACGAGAGCGCTCCCGCGATCCGGGCACGCAGGCCTTCGATCCGCGGCGGCGATTCACCCGCGGCTTCGAGCCGGCGCACGTCTCCGGCCACGATCGTCAATTCGGCGGCGAGCCGCCGCTCGTGCTCGCCTTGCGCGAAGGCCGGGGCGGCGCAGGCCGCCCCGGCCACCAGCGCGAGGACGAGTCGCGACCGCACCGGCTAGTTCAGCTTCACCTTCTGCTCGACCGGGCCGCCCTTCAGCATCGTCCACTCGGTCATCGAGCCGTCGTAGAGCTTCGCCTTCTTGTTGCCGAGGAGCTCGCTCGACACGAACCAGCCGACCGACGCCCAGTGGCCGGTGTTGCAGAAGTTGATCTGGTCGCCGCTCGTGGGCACGCTCGCCACCTTGTAGAGCTGATCGAGTTGCGACCGGTCGCGGAACTCGCCCATCCCGTTGACGGTGAGCCAGCCGTTGGGCAGGTTCTTCGCGCCCTCGATCGTGCCGCTCTGCGTCGCCTTCGGATGGCGGTTGATGCCGACGTACTGGTCCTCGGGCCGGTTGTCGACGAGCAGCACGCCCGCGGCCTTCGCCTTCTTCACGTCGTCCATCGTGACGATCATGTCCTTGCGGACGGCGATCTTGAAGGTCTTCGGCTCGATCCTGGGCGCGCCCGTCTGCAGCGGGTTCTTCTTGTCCTTCGTCCACGCGGCCATGCCGCCGTCGAGCAGCGACACGTTGTCGTGGCCCAGCACCTTGAACGTCCAGTAGACGCGCGTGCCGACGCCCATGTCGGTCGACGACATGCCCGCCGGCACCAGCACGACGTGCGTGCCGTTGTCGATCCCGAGCTTGCCGATCATCTCGCCCAGCCCGTCGAGCTTCACGGGCAGCATGTCGGGCACCTTGTCGCTCGCGCGCTCCTCGCGCCATCCGTCCTTCGCGTAGTTGCTGTTGACGGCGCCGGGAATGTGACCGCGGAGGTAGTCCGCCGGCGGCGCGAAGTCGATGTAGACGATGCCCGGCTTCTCCAGGTTCGCCTTCACCCAGTCCACGCTCACCAGCGGGTCCGCCGCTCCGGCCGGGCGGGCGACCGCCAGCAGCGCGACGAAGAGCCAGGCCGCCCATGAAATCCATCCTGTCGCCAACCGTGTCCTCATCGCTCCACTCCTCGTGTCATAGGGTGATCGTCAGGTCCGAGTCCAGGATCGCCGCGACGACGCGGTCCCAGTCCCGGTCCTGCATGTCCCGGCGCCTCACGTCGATCGAGTCCACGCGGTGCGCGGGCTCGAGTTGCCGCAGGGCGGCAGCCACGGTCTGGGCGTCGGGAAACAGACCGGTGTTCAGTTCGAGGATCTTCACAGGCTCAGCACCGCGTCGGCGCCCGCGAGCACGCGGGCGAGCCCGTCGGCATCGAGGAGCGGCAGGTCGTCCGCCATCGCCGCGACCGTGGTCGCGGGCTCGATGCCGGTGAGCTCGAGGAGCTCGGCGTTGGCTTCGGTCTCGGGATTCTGCTCGACCGGCCGGTCCATGAACACGAGGCCGACGGCGTGGCCGAGGATGGTCAGCCCGGCGGCGACGCGCATCGCTTCCGCGTGGTCGCGGCGCGCGAGGACCACCAGGTTCTTCGCACTCACAGGCTCACCACGCGCCGGGCCGCGCCCGCGAGCGAACTGTTGGCCGTCTGGCTGCCGAGCTCGACGGGGCAGGGCGCGTCGCCCCGGAAGTGGTGCCAGGATTCCTGGCAGACGACGGCGCGGGCGTCGCCGAGGGCGGCCTCGAGGTCGGGATCCGCGAGGCCCAGCACGCCTTCGTAGGTGAAGAACGCCGCGAACGCGTGTCCGGCCCTGCGGCAGGCGCGCGCGAGCGGCAGGAGCAGGCGGGCGCCGCCTTCGGTCGACACATGGAACAGGATCTCGATCACGCGCGCCTCCGCCGGGCCGACCAGCGACCGAACGCGAACGCCGCGAGGACGAGCGCCAGCGCCGCGACGAGCGTCGCGTCCACGCGGAGCGCGTTGGCCGTCCGGGGCGCAGTTTCGTGTTCGATCGGGGCCGCCGCAACGTCGCGGAAGCCGAGCGCGTCGGCGGGCAGCGCGCCGTCGGCCGCCCATTCGGACCAGCCCTCGGCATAGAGTCGCGCGCGCACGCCGTGCCCCGCCGCGAGCAGCGTCAGATAGGCGAGGCCTTCGTACGCATCGTGCGCGTACGCCACCGGAGGCTCCGCCGCGGGATCGGGCAGCACCGGGCGCGCGGCCGTGGGGTCGAGCGCCGACCGCAGCTCCTGCGCCGGCAGGCTGATCGCGCCGGGCAGGTGGCCGGTGCGCGCCGCGCGAACGGCCTCGCCCCAGTATTCGCGGTCGGTGCGGCCGTCGAGCAGCATGGGCCACGGGCGCATCGCCACGAGCTCGGTCCGGAGCACCAGCAGATCGTCGCGCATCGGCGCCTCGAACACCGCCTCGCGGATCGTCGCCCGCTCGCGTCCGGGGCCGGACGCTGCCCCGGAGGCCAGCAGGCGCGCGACGGGATCGGTGAGGACGAGCACGCTGCGCTGGCCCGCGAGGTGGAGGAGTCCGGCGACGAAGTCCCGCGCCGCGACGTCCTGTCCGACGACCAGCACGCGCTCGTCGCCCGCGAGCCCCGCGGTCCCGAGCAGCCAGAGCAGGTTTCGCGCGTCGGGGAGGCGGCGCTGCGGGCCGAGGAAGTCGGCGGACGGCAGGCAGCGCGCCCCGGCGAGGCTCTTCGCCTTGCAATCGTCCAGCGCGCGCGCGTCGACGATCACGACGCTCGCGCCGGCGGGGATCTCGCGCACGTAGGCGAAATCGTCGCTCGCCGCGGCGGCGCCGGTGGCGGCGAGCAATACGGCCAGGGCTGCGGCGCGGCGCACGGTCAGCAGCCGCCGAAGCGTCGTGCGGCCGGAGCGGCCGCGCCGCCCGGGGCGTTCGCCGGCGCGGGCGGGTTCTCGAGGTAGTACCCGACGAGCTCGATGACCGACACCTTGCCGAAGCCGCCGCCGAGCTCGACGTCCGGCAGCGTCTCCGCGGGCGCCGGGCGCTTCGTCGCGTCGATCGCGGCCTGCGGGAGCGCAGCCCACCGGAATCCGAGCGCGCAGACGGCCAGCGCGACGGCGAGCGCCGCGGTGCAGAAGATCAGACTCTCGCGGTTCATCGTCTAGAGCGAATCGCTGAAGAAGGCGAGCGCCATCGCGCCGAACGCGACGCAGAACAGCGCGAGGTAGGCGATCGTCTGCAGGTCGAGGCTCATCGGCCGCCTCCCTTGAAATGCTGCACCAGGCGCTCGAGCGGGATCGCCTCGCCGGTCGCCGGATTCGCCACCGGCGGCGACAGGAGCGGGACCCCCTCGCGCGTCGCGTGCATGCCTTCCGGCGGCTTCACGTAGACGAACGCGAGGCCGCCGACGACGGCGATCGCCGACGCGGCCACGAACAGCCGCATGAGCAGGCGGGCGAGCATCGTCCGTCCTCCCGGGTCAGTCCTTCTGGATGTAGACCCGCCAGCAGGCGGGATCCTTGATCGTCTCGAGGTGCGTGGCGTTGAGTTCGTTGCACATCGGCGGCAGCGCCTCCACCGACGACGGGTTGTCGACGAGCACCTCGACGACGCCGCCCGGGGCGACCTCGCCGACCGCCTTCTTGGTCATCAGCTGCGGGCGCGGGCACGAGTCGCCGCGGCAGTCCACGCGGCGCGCCACCTGCACCTTGCGGCCGCCGCCCAGCACGGCCTCGCCGCCGGCCGCCGCCTCGTCGAGCTTCTTCTTCGATCCGAAGAGTCCCATCTCCCGTCTCCTTGCCGGCGTCGTCAGGCGTCCTGCGCGGCGGCTTCTCTCTGATGCTGCTCGTGCTTCTCCTGCTGCGCCCGCTCGCGGCGCAGGATCGTCCGGTAGATCGCGAGCAGCACGGCGAACTGGACCAGGCCGAAGACCACGGCGGGCACGCCCAGCTTGTCCTGCAGCGTGCGCGCGTTGGCGAACCCGAGTTGCAGCGCCGGCAGGTTCGGCTGGCCGGTCATCGCCTGCGGCGCCGGCGGCCACCAGTTCCACGACCAGGCGAGCGAGAACAGGAACATCCCGACGAACGTGAACACGAGCGCCCAGAGCGCCCCGACGTTGCCCTCGCCGGTCTTGACCCAGGTCGACACCGTGCAGGCGCCGGCGAGCACCATGCCGATCCCGAACAGGAACAGCCCGGCGAACGTGTTGAGCCCGACGTCGAACTCCATCGGATGGCCGGCGCCCAGGCTCATGAAGCCGGTGAAGGCGACGGTCAGGATCATCATCGCCATCAGCATCGCCTTGGTGTTGCGGTAGGTCTTGAACATGATGGCGTCGCGCAGCGCCGCCGTGTTGCAGAAGCGCGAGCGCTGCATCAGGAGCCCCACGACCGAGCCGAACAGGAACGCGACCAGGCATTCGACGACGGGCGTCACGGGCGTCAACCCTCCAGGAGCTTCTTGTAGACGAGCGAGCCGACCCAGGCGCCGGCGAGGATGCCCGAGATCGCGAGGTAGCCGCCCATGTTCATCTCCGGCAGGAGGCCGAAGAACGTCGACACGTTGCAGATGTACGCCATCCGGATGCCGATCCCCATCAGGAGGCCCCCGACGGTGATCATCAGCCACTCGGAGGGGCGGCGCGGCATGCGCAGGTAGAACTCCTTCGACAGGACCGCGCCGACGAACGCGCCGAACAGCATCCCGAGGCTGATGTAGATCTTCCAGTAGTCGGCGTGCGGCGGGAAGACGACGTTCCAGAACGGGACGCGCTTCAGGTCGTCGCCCAGAACCGCCTGCGCGAGGAGGCCGGTCATCATCGTCTCGCCGCCGCCCACGGTCCAGGCGCCCAGCAGCAGGAACAGGAAGATGTCGAGGACGGCGATCGCGGCCAGCGCGAACACCGGATCCAGCGTCTTGCGGAAGAACTCCATCGGCGCCCCTTCGCCCCCGGCGGCCGGGACCGGCCGCGTCTTTGCTAGTATGGAGGCGATTCTAGGGCTGCCACCGGGGCGGGTGGTGGTATCTATTGCCAACGGACGCGGGCCGGGGGAGCGAGTGAAGATCTACACCGAGATCAACGACGTGCTGGACCACATGTTCAACGCCTGCACGACGTCGCAGATCAGCGAGTTCATCCCCGAGAAGCGGGGGTTCCGGATCCACGGCCACAGCACGACGATCTGCCTCGAGCGGGCGTTCTGGAACGTGCTGGACGACATGGCGAAGGAGTCGAAGCTCCCGCTGCCGCGGCTCGTCGAGCGCGTCCACGACGGCTGCCTGGTCGCGAACGACAAGAACATCGCCTCGTGCCTGCGCGTGATCTGCCTCAAGTACCTGAACGTCTACAGCAGCGGCGCCCCGGCCGCGCGTCCGGAGCTGTCGCGGGTGGCGTAGGCGCCGCGCGCCGGCGGGGCGACTGCGGCCGCAGACCCGCCTGGCGGTGCCGAGCCCGCGGGCGCCCGAGCCGGCGCGCCGTGTTTGCGTCCCGGCTTGCGTCGATCGCCTTGCGCGCTCCGCGTGCCGTACCCGGCGCCCCGCCAGGGCCTGTTGGCGCTGCCGGCGCGAGCGTCCCGGTAGCGCCGGCAGGCTCTACTTCGCGGCCGGCGCCGCCACGTCGAGCAGGTGGTAGGGCAGGTTGAGGTACGGGTGCGGCGCGAACCCGAGCACGCCGGGCGCGAGCAGGTAGATGTCGTCGGCGAGCGGCAGCACGCGCGCCGGCGCGTGCGCGTCGAGGAGCTCGGTCAGGTGGCGGAACAGCGGCGCGCGCGCCGGTCCCGCGGGCATCGGGCGGAGCTTCTCGTAGGTGGCGTCGTAGTCCGGCGACGCGTAGCACGAGAGGTTCACCGTCCCGATGTGCTTGCTGTAGAAGTTCTCCATCGCCGAGACGCCGTCGGGCGCGCCGCCGCCGAAGTCCATCGTCGTGAGCTGGTGCCTGCAGGTGCTCATCCGCTTCAGCCGGTCGCCGGGCGGCATCGTGTCGAACTCGACGCGCACGCCGATGCGGTCGAAGCTCTTCTTCATGAACTCGGCGACGCGGCGGCCGGTCGAGGACGTGCCGACGATCATGCGCACCGCGAGCGGCGTCCCGTCCGGGTTCGCGCGCATGCCGTCGGCGCCGCGCCGGTAGCCGAAGCGGTCGAGGAGCGCGTTCGCGGTCGCCGGGTCGAACGCGTTGGGATTGCGGTAGGCCGGGTCGTAGCCGACGACGTCGGGGCCGATCAGGTGCTGCTGCGCGTAGCCCAGCCCCTGGTCGAACGTGCGCATCCACTCGCCGTCGTCGAACGACATCGCGATCGCCCGGCGCAGAGCGATCTTCGCGGGCGCGAACCCACCGACTTCCGGGTCGCGCATGTTGAACATCAGCAGGAAGAAGCCCTGCGCGCGGGCGCGCGCGGCCCGGATGCCGGCCGCCTCGAGCTCGGGCTTGAGCCCGGCGCCGTCGAAGGCGACGGGCGGCTCGGCGAACGCGATGAAGTCGATCTCGCGCTGCTTCAGCGCGAGGACCGCGGTCGACGCCTCGGGAATGCGCGTCATCTCGATGCGGTCGACCGCGGGCACCATGACGTCGCGCATCGCCTTGACGAGCGGATCGTCCGGCTTCGCACCGGGAGCGAACGCGGTCCACGGAACCCGCTTGAACGAGGGATTGCGCACGAGCGTGAGCCGGGTGCCCGGCTGGAAGCGCTCGGCGAGGTAGGGGCCGCTGCCGATCGGCCGGCGCGCGAACTCGGCGCCCTCGGCCTCGACGACCTCGCGGGGCACCGCGCTCCAGCCCGCGTAGGCCAGCGCGTAGATGAACGTCGGGTCGGGGCGCGTGAGCCGGATCTGCAGCGTGCGCGCGTCGAGCGCCTTCAGCCCGGGGATCGGCGCGCCGTAGTCGAGCCCGCGCTTCTCGCGGCGCGCGGCGGCGACCAGGTCGTCGAGACCCTCGATCAGCCCCTCGAAGTTCGCCCAGCTCATCGAGATCGACGCCGGGTCCGCGATCCGCTGCACGCTGTAGACGAAGTCCTGCGCGACCAGCTCGCGCGGCTTGCCGCCGAATGCCGGATGCGGCGCGAACAGGAGACCGGGGCGGATGCGGAGCGTGTACGTGCGCCCGTCGGCGGAAACCTGCGGCAGCGACTCGGCCGCGTGGGGAATCATGCGGACCGGCCGCGCGAGGTAGTCGTAGGTGAGGAGCTGGTGGTAGAGCGGCGCCATCGCGTTGAGCGCCGACAGGCTGCCCGCGCGCGCCGGATCGAGCACCTCGACGTCGACGAGCATCTGCAGGCGCAGCGTCTTCCCGGCGACGGGCGCGCCGAACGACGCGAGCAGCGCCCCCGCGCACGCCGCGAGGAGCACGAACGCGCGCGCCGCGCGGTCCGGGCGCCCGCGGGCAGCGGTCACTTGACGAGGCCCAGCAGCTTCGCCGAACTCATGTAACCGGCCGTGCGCTCCTTCATGAACGCCGGCACCTGGTCGTAGCCGACGTCGATCACCTCGAAGCCGCCGTCGGCCATCTTGCGGCGCAGCTCCGGGTCCTTGTTGATCGCGTCCATCATGTCGGACACCTGCCGGCGCACCGCCTCGGGCGTCGACTTCGGTACCGCGACGCCGCGGTAGGCGCCGTCGACCCAGTCGACGCCGAGCTCGCGGAACGTCGGCACGTCCGGGAACTGCGGGATGCGCTGCGGGGTCGCGACCGCGAGCATCCGCATCTTGCCCTTCTGCTGGATCGCGAGCGTCGTGTACGACATCGTGCCGGCGACGTGGCCGCCGAGCACCGACGAGACGAGGTCGCCGGTGCCCTTGAACGGCACGTACTCGGTCGCGATGCCGAAGTCGCGGTTGAGCCGCGCGTGCGCCACGTGGTTCGCCGAGTAGAGCGCCGACCCGGCGATCGACAGCTTGCCGGGGTCGGCCTTCGCCGCCTTCACGAAGTCCTGGAACGTCCTGAACGGGCTGTCGGCCGGGACGATCAGCGCGTCGGGCGTGTAGTGGAACCAGTAGACCGACGTCAGCTCGTCGGTCTTGTAGGCGACCGAGCCCTCGAGCGGTTGCAGCACGACGTGAGGGAGGTTGATCCCTGCGATCGTGTAACCGTCGCCGGGCAGCGAATTGAGCTGCTGCCAGACGAGCGCGCCGCCGCCGCCCGCGCGGTTGACGACGACCATCTCCTGCCTGAACTTCTGCGCGAACACCTGCTGCTGCAGTCGCGCCGCGATGTCGGATTCGCCGCCGGCGGGGAACGGGATCAGGTACTGGACGGGCTTCTCGGGATAGCCGGCCGCCAGCGCCAGCGTCGAGACGGCCGCGACGAGCGCGGCGAGCACCGGCGCGAGCCGGGCATGGCGGGACGACCTCATGGTTTCACCTCCTCGGATAGGGTCCCTCGACGGGACGGGGATGGTCGGCGGCGAGGCCGCGCGCGCCGGAGCGGAAGGGCGCCGTCACGCGGGCCTCGACAGCAGGTTCACGTAGTCGTGGGCGGTCGTCACGATCGTGCTCACCCGGTACTCGACCGGCCGGCCGCCCAGCGCGATCGCGGTGCGCCGCACCTGGAGCACCGGCATGCCGGGCGTCACGCCGAGCGCGCGGGCGCTCGCGCGGTCGGCCCCCACCGCGCGGAGCCGCTCGCGGGCGCGCACGACGGTGACGCCGAACTCGCTCTGGTAGAGATGGTAGATCGTGCTGGGCCGCTCGCGCAGGCGCTTCTCGGTGAGGCCGCGGAACAGCGCGGCCGGAATCACGATCCGGTCGTGGACGACCGCCGTGCCCTGGAGCTTCAGCCGGTTCTCGAACTGGAGCGCCGGCGTCCCGGCGCGGGTCGACAGCGCGGCGGCGGTCTCCTCGTCCATCCGGACGCGCTCGAACGACAGCAGCTCGACGGCGGGCGCCTCGCGCAGCCCGTCGCAGCGCTCGACGTGGAAGAACTGGAACAGGAACCGGTCGCGCGTGTGCGTCGCGACGAAAGTGCCGCGTCCCTGGCGGCGCACCAGGACGTGCTCGGCGACCAGGTCGTCCACCGCGCGCCGCAGCGTGCCGACCGCGACGTCGAACGACGCGGCGAGCTCGGTCTCGTTCGGCAGCGCGGCGCCGGGCGGAAGCTTCCCGTCCTCGATCGAGCGCAGGATCGCGCGCCGGACCGCGCGGTAGAGCGGCATGCCCGCGGCGTCCGGCGCGATCGGCGCGAAGCCGGGAGCGGGATCGGGGGCCCTGACGATCGACATGCGGCGATGGTGGACCGGTTCGTTCGATTCGTCCATGTCATCTATATGACTTGGTTGACGACCCGAACGGGCCGCCGCGATACTCGCCCCGAACGACCCCGGGCCGCCGCGGCGCGGGGCGCGACAGGAGCGAGCGATGATTCATTTCGTGCTGCACGACGCGAACGACAGCGTGGCGGTCGTCGTCGTCGAGGGCGTCAGGGCGGGGATGGACCTCTCCGGCTGGATCATGGACGAGGACCGGATGACCCGCGTCACGGCGAAGCAGGACATCCCGATCGGCCACAAGGTCGCGCTGCGCGACATGGCGGCCGGCGACACGGTGATCAAGTACGGCATCGACAT
>WBZU01003426.1_pt1 | contig 10395 bp, 8 predicted proteins | sample 5204311 | NCBI WGS metagenome assembly WBZU01 (sample SAMN12344359, study PRJNA552823) | activated sludge metagenome | biome: Activated sludge suspended growth; feature: Nitrification reactor; material: Wastewater; isolation source: activated sludge from nitrification reactor of wastewater treatment... | reverse complement strand
CGCCGTCGCCGCGCGACGCTTCTTCGACGCCCGCCACCTGCTCATGGCCTTCCAGACGAGCGGCCCCGACACCCCCGACGCCGAGCACGTCGGCGACCTGGCGCGCGGCGCCGGCGCCGCGATCGAGCCGGTGGGGGTCCTGTCCCACAGTTCCTACGTGCTGCGCTGAGCAGGTACGTTCACCGCCGTGGCATCCCGTTCCTCCAGGCCGCTTGCGGAGCGGCTCCCGGCCCCGGTCCGCGCCGCGCTGGCGAACGCGGTGTGGGTGCTCGTCTGGGGCCGCAGCTCCCGCGCCCGGCGGCTGGTGTCCCTGCGGGAGTACCTGCGGCTGCGCGGCGTGGCGCGGGCGCCGGCCGGCGGGCCGCCCGTCGAGGTCCGGGTGGCGCCGATCCCGGCCGTGCCCGTGCGGCTGCGCCCCGGCACCTCCGACGTGCAGGTCCTGTTCGACACGTTCGTGGGGATGGACCACCTTCCGCCGTCGGGGCCCGCGCCGGCCGTCGTCTGGGACCTCGGCGCCAACCTCGGTCTGACGATGGCCGACTTCGCGCAACGGTGGCCCGCCGCGCGCATCACCGGCCTGGAGCCCCAGCCCGCACTGGCCGACGAGGCCCGGCGCCTGGTGGCGGGCTTCGGCCCGCGATGCCGCGTCGAGCAGGCCGCCGTGTGGACCACGGACGGGACCGTCTCGTTCACGGTCCACACGGGCGACGAGTTCGGCGGGCACGTCACCGCGGCCCCCGGTGAGGGCTACGACGTGCCGGCCCTGAGCCTCGACACCCTGCTGGCCCGGACGGGGCCCGTCGACTACGTGAAGATGGACATCGAGGGCGCGGAGGCGACGGTGCTGCGCGAGCACACCGGGTGGGCCCGCGACGTGGCGATGATCAAGGTCGAGTGCCACGGGGACTACGACGCGCAGGCATGCGCCCGCGACCTGCAGGCGCTCGGCTTCACCACGCACGTCGACACGCATCACTGGTCCTGCGTCCTGGGCCGACGTGTCTGAGCCGCGCGGCGAGGAGGAGGTCGAGCTCCCCTCCGACGCCCCCGTCGGCGGCGTCCTCAGCTTCGAGAACCCGCAGGTCGGCGCCCGCGGCCTGCTGCGCTCGGGCGCGATGGTGTCCGCCGTGGCGCTGCTGGCCAACGGCTTCAACGTCATCTTCCACTTCGCCACCGCCCGGCTCATGGGTCCCGGCGAGTACTCGCTGCTGACCACGATGTTCGCCGTGTTCCTCATCGCCACGGTGCCACTGCTGGCGGTGCAGGCGACCATCACGCGGGAGATGGCCTCGCTCATCAGCCGGGGCGACGAGCACGGCGCCGGCCTGGTGCTGCGCTCGGCGATGCGGGCGATGGTCCGGGGCGGCCTGATCCTCGTCGTCGTCGCCGGCATCCTCTTCCTGCCGCTGATGTCGATCCTCAACGTCGACCGGCCGCTGCCGATCCTGGCGGTGGCGGTGGCCTTCCTCGTGCAGATCCCCGGCCCGATCGCCTCCGGCGCGCTTCAGGCCTCCGAGCGGTTCTGGGCGCTGAGCTGGACGTCGGCGCTGCAGTCGACGCTCAAGCTCGCCGCGGGCGTCGGGCTGGCCGCCCTGGGCTTCGGCGCCTCCGCCGTCACGTTCGGATTCGCGGCCGCCACCGTCGTCACCTTCGCGGCGATGGTGTGGGTGCTGCGGCCGTACTTCGCCCGCACGCGCGGGCACGAGCTGCCGGCGCGGCGCATCATCGGCCGCTACGCGCTCGGCGCGGCGATCGCCCTGGGCTTCAACACCGCGCTGCTCAACACCGACCTGGTGTGGGCCCGCGGCTCCCTGTCACCCGACGGCGCCGGCCTGTACGCGGCGGCGTCGGTGGCCACGAGCATGCTGCTGCTCATCCCCATCGGGCTCAACACGGTGCTGTTCGCGCGGGTGGCGCGGCTGCGCGGCAGCGACGGCGAGCGCCCCCACCTCAACCTGGGGCTGCTCACGGTCGTCCTGCTGAGCGTGCCGTGCGTGGCCATCTACTTCGCCTTCCCGACCACGCTGCTGCACCTGGGCTTCGGCACCCAGTACGACGACGCCGCCCCGCTGCTGGGGCCGCTCGCGCTGGCCATGGCCTTCTACGCGCTGACGCTGGTGTACCTCAACCACCTGCTCGCGCTCGGCCGCGACAACGTGGCGATCGTCATGGCCGTCGTCCTGGTGGTGCAGCAGCTCGCCTTCCTCCTGCACCACGGCTCGTCGACGGCGATCGTCGACGTGCAGATCGTCTGCTCCATCCTGTCCGTGCTGGGGTGCGAGCTGTTCCTGCGCCTCTCCAACCGCGACGGCCCGCCGGCCGAGGCCGACCATCCCCCCGCGGAGGCGACGCCATGAGCTCACCCCTGCGTGTCCTGGACCGCCTGCAGGGCACCCGCGCCGCCCGCTGGCTGTCCGCGCTCCCCGCCACCCAGCGGGTGTACCGCGCCTCCCGCGCCGTGCTCGTGCGCGAGCGCGTGCGCTTCGCGCTGTCGGAGCTGGCCGGGCGCCGCGGCACGTACCGGTACACGCTGTCCCAGGGCGGCCAGTCCGTGGTGATGCGCCACGACTACCCGGACGTCACGGTGCTGGACGAGCTGTTCTGGTGGGGCTTCTACGACGTGCCCCCGGAGCTGCGGGCCGGACTGGCGGCCACCGCCGCGCGGCGCCCTCTGCGCGTCGTGGACCTCGGGGCCAACATCGGGCTGTACGGCGTGTGGTGCCGGCGGGAGTGGCCCGGCTGCACGATCACCGCCTACGAGCCCGACGAGGACAACGGGGACATCTGCGCCCGGGCGATCGCCGCCAACGGCGGGCGGGACTGGGCCCTCGTTCGGGCCTGCGCGGGCCCCGCGGACGGTGTCGTCTCGTTCGCCGGCGGCCAGGGCGCGCAGAGCCACGTGACGGACGAGGGCGCCGGGCGCGCCGTCCCGATCCGCGACGCGTTCGGCGACCTCCTGGAGGCCGACGTGGTGAAGATCGACATCGAGGGCTCGGAGTGGCCGATCCTCGCCGACCCCCGCATGCGCGACCTCGCCGCCCCCGCCGTGCTCCTGGAGTACCACCGGATGGGTTCTCCCACCGGTGCCCCGCGGGCCGACGCCGAGCGGTTGCTGGCCCAGGCCGGCTACACCGCGTTCGCCGTGCGGGAGATGCCGCAGGAGTGCGGGATCCTGTGGGCCTGGCGCCCCGGCGCCGCGGAAGGGGCGGCGCGGTGAGCACCCCCGCGCGGCGCCCCCGAATGCGGCTGGGCGTCAACGGGGCCTTCCTGACCACCGGCCGCGGCGGCATGGGCACCTTCGCGCGCTCGCTGCTGCGCGGGCTCCTCACCGCCGCCCCCGAGATCGAGATCGTCCTCTACTGCCCCCGCGAGGCACGCACGGTGCTCCTGCGGGAGGACCCGTGGACGCAGGGCATCCACTTCGTCGACACCCCCACCGTGGACCACGCCGTCGGCCAGCGCGTGCTGCGCATGGGCACGGAGCTGGCGTGGCTGCCGGGGCGCGCACGACGCGACGGGATCGACGTGCTGCACCACGCGGCCAACATCGGCCCGCCCTTCGGCTCCGTCCCGTCGGTGCTCACCGTGCACGACCTCATGTGGCGCCACTACCCCAGCACCCACCCGGCATCCTCGCGAGCGATGCTGTCGCTCGTCACCCCCGCCGCGCTGCGGGCCGCCGACCGCGTCACGACCGTCTCGCGGTTCAGCGCCCGGGACATCGAGCAGGCCTTCCGGCTGGCGCCGGGGACCGTCACGGTGATCCCGCTGGGCCCCGGCAAGGAGCGCACGCCCGGCGACGCGCAGGCGGCCCGCGCCCGGCACCGCCTCGGCGACCGCACCGTGGTGCTGAGCATGGGCGTGGGCTTCGAGAACAAGAACGTCGCCCGGCTGCTGGAGGCCTTCGCCCGGGTGGGGCCGGCGCGCGACCTGATGCTCGTCCACACCGGCGGCCCGGCGGTCGAGGGGGCGCGGTGGCAGGCGCTGGCCAGCACGCTGGGGATCTCCGACCGCGTGCGCTTCCCCGGCTACGAGAGCGACACCACCGACCAGGAGGTGGAGGACCTCTTCGCCGCCGCCACCGCGTTGGTGCACCCGAGCCTGTTCGAGGGCTTCGGCCTGCCGCTGGTGGAGGCGATGCGGCGCGGCGTGCCGGTGGCCGCCTCCGACCGCACCGCGCTGCCCGAGGTCGGGGGCGACGCGGTCCTGTGGTTCGACCCGACCGACGTCGGGGCGATCGCCGACGCCATCGCCCGGCTGGCCGACGAGCCCGCCCTGCGCGACGTGCTGATCGCCAACGGCCTGCGACAGGCCGCCACCTTCTCCTGGGAGCACACCGCCGCGCGCTACGCGAGCATCTACCACGAGCTGGCCGGGCACCCGGCCGCGGCTCCGACGCCATGACCTCCTCCTCCGCCGCCGTCCCGGACCTCTCGGTCGTCATCTCCACGCGCAACCGCCGCGACCAGCTGCTGACCGCGCTGGCCTCCGTGTGGATGCAGACGGCGCGCATCGAGGTCCTCGTCTACGACGACGGCTCCGAGGACGACACCGCCGAGGCGGTCCGCGCGGCCTTCCCGCAGACGCGGGTGTTCCGCTCACCGGAGCGACTCGGCATGATCGTCCAGCGCAACCGCGGCGCCCGCGACGCCCGCGCTGCGCACTTCGCGATCTTCGACGACGACGCCGAGTTCCTCTCGCCGGACACCCTCCAGCACGCGCTCGACGACTTCGACCACGAGCGGATCGGCGCGGTCGCGCTGCCGATGATCGACCTGGGCAAGGAGCTCGTCCTGCGCAATCGCGCCCCGGACGACGCGGGCCGGTACGTCACCGACACGTTCCCCGGCGGCGCGTCGCTGCTGGCCCGCGAGCCGTTCCTGGCCCTCGGCGGCTACCGCGAGCAGCTCTTCAACCGCGGCGAGGACTCCGAGTACGCGCGGCGGATGCTCAAGCACGGGCACGTGGTGCGGATCGGCACGGCGCCCGAGGTCCACCACCACGGGTCCGCCTCCCGGCAGCTCGACGAGGACGTCTACGTGCAGGCCCGCGCCCAGGTGCTGCAGACGGCCTGGACGCTGCCGTGGCGCACCGCGCCGCGGCGCCTGGCGCTCAGCGTCGGCCACGGCGCCCGCCACGGCCACCCGGTGGCGGCGGTGCGGGGCCTGGCGGCCGGCACGGCGGCGGCGGCGCGGACGCGGAGCATGCGCGACCCGCTGCCCGCGCCCTTGGCCGCGCTGCTGCGCCAGATGGAGTCCGAGCGGCTGCGGCTGCGCTACCGCATGCGCCTCGAGGACCTCGAGCCGTACCTGCCGTAGGCGGTCAGTACAGCCGGACCTTGGCGCTGTGGACCCTGCCGACGTTGCCGTTGACGTCGGTCGCCCGGGCCGCGATGCGGTAGGTGCCCGAGGCCAGGGTGCGCTTGAGCTTGTACTTCCAGGAGGTGGTGCCGCTGGCCTTGAGCCAGTTCGGCGGGCACGTCTTGCGCAGGCTGGCCTTGATCTTCACCAGCCGCCCGCTGGTGGAGAGACGCTCGCACCTGGCGATCCGGGTGACGGCCACCTCGACGCGCCGCACCTTGGCCGTCTTGGTGGTGGTGCTGCGGCCGGTGATCGTCTTGAGCCTGTGACGCCGGGCGGTGCGGTGGGGGGAGACGATCGACACCTTGGCGGGGCTGACCACGACGACGGGCGGGGCCGGCGTGTCGTCCACCACGGTGACGGTCGCGTGCGAGCGCGCGCCCTGCACGGCGGCGTTGGGCTGCGACAGGTCGACGGAGAAGATCCGGTCGCCGGCCCGCAGGCCGTCGTCCTTGACCGGGATGTCCACCACGGTCTGCGTCTGGTCGGCGTTGACGGTGGCGTAGAAGTCCACGGCCGTGTAGTCGGTCCCGGCGCGGGCGGTGCCGTCGTGGGTGCGCACGCGGATGCCCGCCGAGCCCGGGCCGCCGCCCGTGCGGGTCACCGTCAGGTGCACGACGCGCGCGCTCTCCTTCGCGCTGTAGTCGGCGGCCGACAGCTCCAGGGTGGGCGCCGGCTCCGGCGCCTGCGCGCAGGTGCCGAGCTCGCTGGTGGAGCCGAGCGGGTCGGTGACGGTGGCGAGCAGGCGCGTGGTCCCGTCCGGGGCGACGGCGGCGACCGGGACGGAGATGACCCCCTGGCCGGTCCCGTCGGTGCTGACCGTCCCGCTGCCGAAGTACCCGTCGACACCGCGGTGCAGGGTGCTGTCGCAGGCCGCGTCGGTGTAGAGGTCCAGCCCGTAGGTGGTGTTGGGCAGCCCGGCCAGGGTGCCGAGCACCTGGGATCTCGTGCCGGAGGTGTAGACCGCGGTGAGCTGCGGCGTCCCGGCGGCGGTGATGCCGGGGGCGCCGCGGTCGATGGCGGTGCGGAAGGTGGGGCCGCTGAGCTGGACGAGGTTGCCGCGCACGGTGTTGCCCGTCCCGACGCCGTCGAGCACGATCGGCCCGGCGCCCGACACGTCCAGGACGGTGTTCCCGCCCCCCGGAGCGAGGCTGCCGATCTGGTTGCCGGAGGCGGACCCGGTCACCCGGATCTGGGCGGCCGCGTTGTGGGCCGAGGCCCCGCCGCTGACGTCGCCGCCGACCCGGTTGCCCAGGACGGTCGTCCCGATGGACCCCGAGCCGAGGGTGATGCCGGTCGCCTCGTTGCCGGTGATGAGGTTGCCGGCGCCCGCGCCGGTGCCGCCGACCACCGCGATGCCGCCGGTGACGACGACGCCGTCGTTGTTGCTGCGCGGCGTGAGCCCGTCGGCGCCCACCCCGATGTAGTTGCCCTGCACCGTGACCTCGCCGCCCGTGACGCGCACGCCGGCGCCGTCGAAGTTGCCCGACAGCAGGTTGCGCGCCGCCACGGAGGTGCCGCCGATGACGGTGCGGTCACCGCCGGCGACCAGGACGCCGGAGCCGGCGTTGGCCAGGACGTCCCCATTGGCCTTCAGGCCGATGCTGTTGCCCTGCACGACGGTGTCGGTGCCGGCGAGGATCTCGATGCCGTTGACGTTGTTGCCGGAGATCACGTTGCGCGCGCCGCCGGCCCCCCCGATCACGGTCTGGGCCGCGGCGCCCTCCACGCGCACCCCGCAGGACGGCGTCTCCCCGAGGGCGGGCGGCGGCCCGTTCCCCAGCCCGAGGTTGCCGCTGGCCTCCGTCCCGATGTAGTTGCCGCGCACCTGGCTGGCCGTGCCGCTCTGCACGTCCACCCCGCACAGCTCGTGGTTGTCGCCGATCACGTTGCGCTCGGCCGCGATCGTCCCGCCGACGGTGACGGCCGAGGCCTTGACCACCACCCCGCCCTTGCTGTTGCCGACGCCGGGCCCGACGCCGTCGAGGTCCACGCCGACGTAGTTGGCCGAGATCGTGGAGCCCCCCGCCTCGACGACGATGCCGCCCTGGTTGAAGCGCACGATGGAGAGGCCGCTGACCCGCGAGCCGGCGGCGCCGGGCTTCAGCGTGAGCCCCGCCACGTTCGCCCCGGCGGAGGCGTCCGGCAGGCACGGGCTGGACAGCGGCGGGCACCCGACGAGCTGCACGAGCGGCACGCCGACGTAGCCCGGCTGCGTGGTGGCGTCGAGGACGACCGGGGCGGTGACCGCGGGGAGCCCGGGCGTGACGACGGACAGCACGCGCTGGCCGCCCGGGAGGTTGAAGGCGATCGTGTCGGTGTCCGGCGCCCCGTTGGCGGCGGTGATCGCGGCGGCGAGCGAGCCCGCGCCGGCGGCGGCGTTGGTCGTCACCGTGAAGGTGCCGGCCTGCGCCGCGGCCGGCCCCACGGCGAGGCCGAGCAGGCAGCCGACGAGGGCTCCCCCGCGGAGCGTTCGGGCCTTCATACCGATGACAGTAGCGCGCGCTGGCGCGCCAGGAGTCGGTCGGCGCCTACCCCCGCAGCTCGACCTGCGGGTTCTGGGGGTCGTGCTCGACCTGGCCGTGCGGGGAGCCGTAGGCGGCCAGCAGGTCCAGGAAGGGCACGGCGTCGAACGCCTCGGGGCCGAGCACGCCGGCGCCCGACCACTGGCCGGTGGCCAGCAGCTCCATCGCGATGACCGGGTTGATGGCGGTCTGCCAGACGACGGCCTGGGAATTGTCCAGCGCCATCGTGTCGGCGTTGTCGACCACGTGGTAGAGGTAGGTCGCGCGCGGCTGGCCGTCCTTGCCCAGGCCGGTGACGAGCGTGCCGGCGCAGGTGCGCCCGCGCATCTTGTCGCCCAGCGTGGCGGGGTCGGGAAGCACCGCGGCGACGACGTCGCGCGGGGAGACGGCGTTGCCGCGCACCGTGACCGGGTCGACGGAGTCGAGGCCGAGCTTGTGCAGCGTCTCCAGCACGCCGATGAACTCGTCGCCGAGCCCGTACTTGAACGTTGCCCGCCTGCAGTCGACCCAGCGCGGGATGAGGACGACCTCCTCGTGCTCGACGTTGACGCACTCGATCGGGCCGATCCCCTCGGGGAACTCGAACGTCTCCTTGCCCGAGAACGGCTCGGTGGTGAAGAAGCCGCGGTCCTTCTCCCAGATCAGCGGCGGGTTCAGGCACTCCTCGATCGTCGTCCAGATCGAGAACGTCGGCGCGAAGTCGTAGCCGTCCACCACCAGGTCGGCGCCGTCGCGCACCCCGACCTCGTCGATCTCGCTGAACAGGTGGTCGGCGGCGTACCGCGCGAACACGTCGGAGGCGCCCGGCTCGATGCCGATGCCGACCAGCGCCAGGCGCCCGGCCTCCTCCCAGCGCTCGGCCTCGGCGAACTGCGCGTCGCCGAGCATCACGCCCGTCTTGCTGAAGGGCTCCTCGGGGTGGCGCTCCGACAGCGTCATCGCCATGTCCAGGTAGGTGGCCCCGGCCCGGAAGGCGCCCTCGAAGATCTGCGGGTTGAACCGCGGGTCGCAGGCGTTGAGGATCACGTCGATCTGGCGCTCCTGCGCCAGCGCGGCGATCGCCGCGGGATCGGAGGCGTCCAGCGCGGCGGCCGCGTAGCGCGGGTCCCCGGCATGCTCGACGGCGCGCTGGGCGCGGGCCTCGTCGAGGTCGGCGATGACGAGCAGCTCGAAGAAGTCACGGCGGCGGGCGATGGCGGCGGCCGCGGCTCCGACGCCGCCCGCCCCGACGATGAGAATGCGCATGGGCGTGACGCTATCGAAACCCTGGCGCACCGCCGCAGATCGCGTGCGCGGGCCGGTGCTGCGCCGGTAGTGTCCGTCCATGGACTACGAAGCGATCCGGGGCGGGCTCGAGCTGGCGATCCCGTACAACAGACACGTGGGGCTGCAGATCACGGAGGTCCGCCCGGGCCGCGCGGTGGTGCGGCTGCCCGACGAGGCGCGGCTGCGCAACCACGTCGGCTCGCAGCACAACAGCGCCCTCTTCTCCGCCGGCGAGCTGGCGTCCGCGGGCGCGTTCGCCGGGGCGTTCGTGGACATCATCACCGAGCTGCGCCCGCTGGCGATCAGCGCGGCGATCCGCTACCACGAGATCGCGCTCGGGCCGATCGAGGCCACCGGCGAGATCCCCGGCGATGTCGGCATGCTGCGTGCGCAGCTCGACGCCGACGGGCAGGTGCAGTTCCCGGTGGAGGTCGCCCTGGTCAACGGCGCCGGGACGACGGTGGCCGCGATGGACGTCACCTGGGACGTGCGCCGCGAGGCCGCGGCCTAGTCAGACGTCGACGTCCGCGCCGCGCTCGTACGGGCGCTCGGACTCCAGGTAGGCCAGGTGCGGCGCCAGCCAGCGGGAGGCGATCTTGCTGGGCGGCCACCACAGCGCCTCACGGGAGAAGGCCGACGTCCCCTCGACGTCGTGCAGCTCGGCGCGCAGGAAGCACGGCCCGTCGCGGGCCACGAGCAGGCCGCGCAGCACCGGCTCGAGCGGGTGGGGCTGCACCTCCGCCCCCGCGCGCACGGCAATGTGGGTGGCGGCGACGTCGGCCTGCTGGGCGGCCAGGCCGCCCTGCTTGACCGCGATGTTCGTCCCGTCGCCCGCCGCGTAGACGTCATCCACGCCCGCGACGCGGCCGAACGCGTCGACCTCCAGGAAGCCGTGGGTGTCGCACGGCAGGCCCGGGATCCGCGGGCCGGTGACCCGCGGCAGGCTGACGATGCGCTCGGCGTCCATCCAGGTGCCGTCGACGCGCAGCGCCGTGGAGGAGACGACGTCGGCCACCGCGTTGCAGCGGACCTCGACGCCCTCCTCGCGCAGCAGCTCGCGGACCGCGTCGCTGGCCGGGGGGCCGAACAGCGACAGCGGCGCGGGCTCCGGGGTGACGAGGGTGACGCGCACGCGCCCGCCGAGGTGCTGCTCGGCCCAGGAGACGGTGAGCATCGCCAGCTCGTAAGCGGGCAGCGGCCAGGAGATGCCGTCGGGGACGACAATCGCCACGGTGGGGACGAAG
>WBZU01003425.1_pt1 | contig 10395 bp, 15 predicted proteins | sample 5204311 | NCBI WGS metagenome assembly WBZU01 (sample SAMN12344359, study PRJNA552823) | activated sludge metagenome | biome: Activated sludge suspended growth; feature: Nitrification reactor; material: Wastewater; isolation source: activated sludge from nitrification reactor of wastewater... | reverse complement strand
AACTTCAAAAATTTGGTCCTGTATAGGTCTATTCGGAGTCAGGTTAACCGAAGAATTTTGTCCAGAGTTTAATTTCTTAGAATACCTATTGGAATCTTCTAAAAATGATACTCAGGGACAAGCAGAAGATGATATGGTAATCCAGTTTTGGGAAGTTATTGAGGGTATGCAATCTGGAGAACATGCAAAAATAACAGGAGACCATTTAAGAAGGGAAGGTAGTACTTTATATGTTTGGTTCGCGGAAATATTCAGAGTATTTGAAAGGGAAACCGTATCAGTAAATAGAAACAGATTTTCTAAAAGGGCGGTGTTGGAGGCTATGAGAGAAGAGCCTTACTTTATAAAAGAGGATAGGATTAAATTAGGGATGGTTGATAATGTTAGAAGAGTTATTGCCTTGGACCTCTCTAAATCTCCAGAAGTGATCAATAGAATAGCTAATTGTTTGGGTTGACATGTGCTATTAATTTATAATAAAATATACCCTTATTTAAACCTAATAGGATACTTTAGTGTTTAAATATATTAACAATAATTAATGTATCCAACGGAGATAGCATGATAACTAAATCGGTAAATTCCAATAAGTCTGGTATAAGCAGGGTAGTAGATCCTACTAACAACAAAGGTAGGGGATACAAGTATTTATGGGAAGTATATCCTGATAACGGATGGAATAGTAAGTGGGGTCCTAAACCTTTATTGGGTACTGTTAGGGCAGACTCAGAATTTGATGCAAAGTATGCAGCATATGATAAGGGACTACTACCTTATAATTTTACCTTTGGACCGGAAGTTAAACGTTTAACTAAATCTAGAGATCAAAAATGATAGTAATTTTTAAGCTTGGAACCCTATTAGGCGAAGTGACTAAATTAGTTGGAATAGTTGATAGTCATGATGAATCTGAAGCAGTTAGATTAATGGCAGAAGATTGCGAATTAGATTCTTCAATAGAATTCTTATATAAAAGTGACGATTCTGATTATTATGTATTAGCTAGCGAAGCATATTTACCGATAACTCCAGATGATAATAAACATCATTATGATGACGATGATGATATTGAAGAAGAATTTAGGGAGGGAAGCTTGGAATTCGATTTGGATCATGTATACGCTACTGTTGAGATTGGGGTAGGCAAGTTGGAATCCATATCTCTCGAACAGTTTAATGCCGATGAAGATACTTTCCTGGATAAAAGTAGACAAGTTTGGCCTGAAATAGGAACTTAATAGTGTCAAACTATCCTCTTCCAAAAACTTTATTAGAAGAACTTAGACTTATGGAGTTAGAGTTTAAAAAAATGGAAACTCAACTGCATGATCTTCGTATTATTTTAAGTAATACAGATGAGGCTAAAACAAGTGAGGATAAAGTAAATGAGATAAGGAATGTATCGTATTCAACCTACTATAGAGCACTGGATGATTTTAGTGTTAAATACGCCTCCTTTGTAATAATTAAAGCAAAGTGCGGGGTTATAGGTAATAATTGGGGTAATTTAGATCCACCTAAACTTACTTCTAAATAAAGTAGTGCTATTTGGTAAAAGCCTGTTAGTAGTAGCAGGCTTTTCTTTTTCTTTTTTTAATAAAGGGAAAATATAATGTCAAAGCTAATTAACCTTAGCCTAGATGAACTTTATGCCCGTAAAGTCACTAGTACAACTGAGAAAGTAATAATGGGCAAAGAGGATTTTTCAAAACAAGCACCTAATTGGTGTAGTAAGGTATGCAAGTTAAAATGTAAAAATCCTCCATCTAACAATCAAATTTGTCCGACAGATAATGTTGATGTATTAATAATCCAGGATTATAAATCTCTTGATGATTTTAAATTTGGAAAATCAGGCGATAAAATTGAAAGTAAAATCCAGGGAATAATACAATTCATAGTTAGTAGTTCCCTTGATAAAAATATGACTTTTGCAGTAACTAATTTATTAAAGTGTAAGGTTACTAAAGATGACATAAAAAAGGGTAAAGGACCTTCTGATTTAATAATAGCTAAATGTAAGCCATATTTGTTCGAGGAAATACGGCGTAGAAAACCAAAAGTAATTATTAGTTTAAATACGTCTGTAACCAAGGCATTAGGCTTAAAGAAAAGTAATTATACGAATTGTGGGGAGATAGTAGCTTTACCAGAGGATATAGGCGCCGGGGAAATACCTGTAGTTATAACCCTACATCCTAGAATCCTAACTATGTTACGCCAAAATTCATCTGGTGTTTATTGGGGTCCAGACTTTCTTCCAGTTATTATCCAAGATTTTGTAAAAGTAAAAAAGCTTATAACTAAGGAATTGCGTATACCTAATTTAAAAGCTGCTTTGGAGAAAGCCAAGCTTCAGATAATTGTTCCGGCTAATGATCAGGAAGTGGAGGAATTAGCAAATTTAGTTCTTGAAATGGGGGTTAAACATGAGCGAGTGCTATCTTTTGATACCGAAACAACAACTCTCGACCCGTATGATAAAAAAGCAAAAATCCTCCTTGCCCAGTTCGGGTATAGAAAACCAGATACCGGCCTTATTGAAGTCGTGGTCTTCCCACTATGGCATAGAGAAAATAAAACCACCAACCCAGATAAAACTTGGGAAAAATTAATACCTATATTAACTAACCCAGATGTTCAGAAGGTTTCTCAAAATGGCAAATTTGATATTAAATACGTATATGTAACAAAAGGTATCAGAGTAGCCGGAATGGTGTTCGATACTCAGTTACTTCTTCATTGTTTAAATTCTGGAATACAAGGAATGTATGGCTTAAAAAGAGCCTGCACTAACTGGCTACCAGAATTAGAATTATCAGGGTATGAAGATAGTTTACCTGCTCTTTCTAAACCAAAGAAAAAACCAGAAGAAATGGACGAGGAAACGGAAGTGGAAGAAGAATGAAAGTATATGAAACATATGAAGATTTTGATTATAATGATCTACTTTTATATGCGGGAATTGATTGTATAGTAACTTCAGAACTTTTGAGTAAATTATTCGATATTTTAGTAGAAGAACCTTTATATATAGAGGTTTTAAACGAGAGGAAAACTAAGAAAAAAGTTAAAAAGAGAATCCCTTCCATATTAGAATCATATTTAGAATTTACCAAAGAGGCCCATGAGTTCATCATAGATATGGAACTCAATGGTATTAAATATGATGTAGATTTAAACAGAAAAATAAAAGAACAAATGGAAACAGAGATAGCGGGGTTAGAGGCAGCTATCTTCCAAAGTCTAGGTAAAAAAATAGATTTAAACTCAGGCCCAACAATATCGGAGTTAATTTATGAAGAATACAAGATCGAGGCTAAGTCATTCACGAAAACGGGAGAGCCTTCTACGGATGGCGACTCCCTTAAAGCTTTATCCGAGGAGAGACCTGACCTACCCTGGCTCGGACTTATTGCAAAACGGAACGACATTGCTTCACTATACAGAACGTTCATCGCTACTTACGTAGAGGATTTTGTAAAATCAGATGGTAGAATTCATCCATTATATAACTTAACAGGGACAGGTAGTTTTCGTATAACTGGTGAAGATCCTAATCTTACTCAACTACCCAGGCCCAAGCATGGGTATAACATAAGAGATTGTTTTATTGTTGAAGAGGGAAATTGTTTTATTACAGCTGACTTCTCTTCTGCTGAAGTCAAAATCCTCGGAGCATTATGCAAGGATCCAGCATTATTGAAAGCCATAGAAGAGGGTAAAGACTTTCACTCTTTCTCAGCGTCTAGGATGTTAGGTATAGAGTACGAAGATTTTGTTGAAGGTATAGAGAACAAAACTCACTCTAAACATAAATATTTTAAAGAACAGAGACAGTTTGCAAAAGCATTAACCTTCGGCATATTATATGGCTCATCTTCTGCAGGTATAGCTTTTAACATAGGTATTAGTAAGGAGAAAGCTGAGGAATTAATCCGATTATACTTTAATACTTTTCCAGGTATCAAAACCTATGTAGAAAATACCCATGAGATGGCTTTATTGAATCAATATGTATTTGGGCCATTTTATCAAAGAAAACATACCTTTGGCACCCTTCCCGTATTTAAGGGTACCGCAGTATACAATGGGGCTTTGCGCCTAGCTCAAAATGTTCGAGTACAAAACACCGCTAGTAGTTTTGGTTTATTCTGTTTTACTAAATTAAATCAAGCAATCAAAAGAATAGGCGGTAAATGTTTATGCACCGTATATGATTCCATTGAATTGGAAGTACCTATTGATAGAGCGGCTGAAGCAGTTGAATTAATTTATTATTATTTAAACGAATATCCTGTAGAATATTTTACCTGGTTAGATCTACCAGTGGGTATTGAAGTAGAAATTGGCAAGTCTTGGGGTAGTGCAGAAGTAGTTCATAAGGGTGTAACTCAGGAAGAAATACTAAAGATTTTATCTAAACAATAAATGTAAATTAGATTTTTTCTTCCTTATTGGTATAAGGTTTCTGGATAAAGTAAATATCCCTATTAATGTTAAAGATATTAACTCCTTTTTAATGAGATTATTATTTAATTGAAGTAGGCGGATAAAGAATTTGTTTAAATAGTGTAGGCTGTTATAAATAAATTGGGCAAAAAGCTACTTTTTGTCACTTTTCGTAACAAGTGTTACCAATAGTACATTTTCGAAGAGACCCTTAAGAGCTCACCCAGCTGAGACCTCTAAGGATCCCTTCTCAAATTTAGTTTATCCAAAGTACCATCCATAGTATCAGGTTATTTAGTATTTCACTTATTAGTGAAGTGTATAGAGCAACGTCTATATGAATTATCTACGACTATTTCACCTAGCAAATTAAATTTGCTAGAAGTCGTACCAAAAGCGGTTCGTGTAGATAACCTGATATTGTTTTTTATATCAAAGTCGAAAAGGATACATATGAAGCTCTCTGGAGGGAAATGGGTTAAAACCCGCAGATGCGGTTGTGGTCAATGTTATCTATCTCAAGATAGTTCCCCTTGTCCTTTTGAAAATGCAGCTAATGCAAAATGGTTGTGGGCTAGTGATTTTTCAGGAGGGGAACCTGGGGTTTATGATGACCTGGAATCAGATACTTTAAAAACTCCAACTACTGAAACAGAAGAGGTTGAATGAAATCATGTATAGGTATTGATCCTGGCTGGGCTTCTTTTGCTATAACAGTGAGGGCTATGGATGAGGACCCCTTAGCAAAAGTTAAGGAATCTTCCCTTTTTTTGTGTCCTAAAGATTTACCAAGTATCAAAGATTTATTTTATCAAATAGAACGTGGATTACCACCATATTTCAAAATTGCTGAAGATGTATATATAGAAAGATTCGCAGCTTATGAAGATGTCCATTCACCAGTAAGTGAACAGGTGAACAGGATAATAGGGGCTTTAGAGTTTTACTTCAGTTATATTTATCAAGCCAATGTACATTTAGTAAGGGCAATAGAGTGGAAACCCGCTTTATGTAAATATTTGGTAAGAACTAAATCGTTTACAAATCCAAGTACTAAATTTGATAAGAAATTCTCCATGGCTGCAGCTAAAAGTGTATCTCTATCCAAACAACCCATACTAAATGATCATATAGCTGATTCAATATGTTTAAGCTCAATGAAACTAGTAGATATATATAATGAAGAACTTAATTCAAGAAGAACAGGAACCAGATCCCCATGATTTAGTGGTGATCCCTGAAGGGGATGAATTAAAAGGATCCATTCCCTGTAATGTGTATAAGATGAAATTTTTATCATCACCATCTGTGATTAAATCTAGAGGAAATATCATGATTGAACCATTAGGCTTAAAAAATATCGTTAATTGGGTTAAAAACAGACTTCAAGAAAAACCTGAAGATATGTTGATTACTTTAGGGTCTGACCTTCAAAAAGAATCTAACCAAGAACAAATACTTCGTTTCTACCGACACATAAGAGTATGGTCCCCTGGATATTCCAGATATGAGCCTTGGACTATAGAGGCAAAAGGCGGATTAACTTTTGGTATAGATTTTATACCTGGTAGTAATAAATTCTATTTTAGTTATGCTATATGTAGAAACGATGAACTTTTCAACAAGAAAGCAGCCAAAAGCGTATGTAAGTCAAGACTTGAAAGTATGGATACATATATTGTCCATAATTATAATCCTGCCTATTCTTTAGTAGAAAATATTCATGCTGCCATTAAATCATACTTGACAACTGGATTTAATAGTAGTAATATGGAAGGTATTAAGCTAGAACCTTCATCTAGATATAGTGATTCTAAGAGTGTTCTTAGAACAGTTCTTAAAGAAATAGAGAAATTAATAGAGAGAAATTATTGTCTCATCTATGTTAGTGATGATGAATCTGGTATAAATGGAGCAGAATGGCACAAAAAATGGAGTGAAAAAACGGGAGAAATTTCCAGTAGAATAGACACCGAATTAGGTGAATGGTTAAGAAGTGAAGGATTAACTCCCCCTACATCTGAGGCACAAAAACCAATAGAAGTAGACTTAGGAAAGCAACATAAAGATCAAGGTTCCTGTAATTCATGTTCTAGTGCTAATGGAACCCAGTGCTAATATTTAAAGAATTTATCCAGGATACTGTTTAGGTATCCTGGTAAATAATAACCATATAAAGGAAAAAAGTAATGAGTATTACAGTTAAAGAATTAGTTGAAGATGTGGTAAAAGTAACAGGGTCTACAAAAACTCAAGCTGAGCAAGTAATTTCAGCGGTTTTTGACCGTGTATCTTCTGAGCTGAAGTCTGGCAATGAAGTTACTATTAAGAATTTTGGGAGATTTTTCACAAAACAAAAACCAGCTCGGAATGCTCGTAATCCGAAAACTGGGGAGACTGTTCAAGTTCCCGAGAAAACGGTTATCAAGTTCGCACCCCGTGGTGAATTAAAGACTTAATAAACAATTATTTAGTCAAAAAAAAGCCGGGGTAAATCTCCGGCTTTTTTATTATGTTTTACGTTCCTGTGGTCTACGATTGGTTAGGACATCACCCTTTCAAGGTGATAGACCGGGTTCGACTCCCGGTGGGAACGCCAACAATATTCTTTTATGTAAATGTAAGGATATGACGAAAGAAAAACTCCTACCTTGCCCCTTTTGTGGTAAAGAAATGGACGTGGAAGACTGCGATACTCTCTACCCCAATGGTATTGGATGGATGTTAAGGGAAAGGCATAATAAAGAGCCTTTACTCACTTATTGCCCTTCTAATAAAGCTCCTAAGGAGCAATGGTGTTGGAGTGTTCATTGTCAATTTCACTCAGGAGGTTGTGGGGCAGAAATATCTGGTGACAGCAAAAAAGAAGCTATTGCTGCATGGAATAAAAGGAAATTAAATGACTAAGACTGTTAGGATAGAAAATGCTGATACCTCTGATTACACGGTAGTAGTGGAAGTTTGGGACAAAGGGTATCCATCTGGATCACCAGATGTGTTAGTAAAGACTATTGAATTAAGTTACCCCACTGCCATGACAGATAGCAGCATATACATCACTAGTACGAGATACCTAATAATTAGGGAAAAAGAAGCAGTTAGATCTAACTATGTTAATATGCTACTAAAAGGAGTTACCACCAGTGTTAACCGTATTTGAAATCGCAAAAGTTGCTCATGAAATAAATCGTTCGTATTGTCAAGCATTAGGGGATACAAGCCAACCATCATGGGAGGATGCCCCAGATTGGCAAAGAACTAGCGCTATAAATGGAGTAAAATTTCATTTAGCAAACCCTGGTGCTAGCCCAAGCCATTCTCATGATGAATGGTTAAAGGAAAAAATAGATACCGGCTGGAAATATGGTAGAGTTAAAAATCCGGAATTAAAGGAACATCCTTGTATAGTACCTTACGAACAGCTACCTTTGGAACAAAAGGCTAAAGATTATTTATTCAGAGGAACTGTACACGCTTTAAGTAGTTTTATCTAAATATAATTATGTCATCGGAAACTAAATACTGCCCATATTGCAATTGGGAGTTAATAAACAATATATGTCCTCAAACCTATGTCTGTGGGTATAAAGGTCCTGGACTCTCTAAAAAGGAGAGAGCAGACTCTTGTAGGGGGTATGAGTTAGGTGATACCACTGGCGACCGAAATAATGGGTCCGGACATATACGAGATTATGAGGATGATTAGCTATAGTATATAGCACTAGATATAAGGGACAGTAGCTCAGCCGGTAGAGCAGCGGACTTTTAATCCGTTGGTCGTGAGTTCGATCCTCGCCTGTCCTACCAAATATATATTATTAATTTGTTGTTATTAGAAAGGAATTTATCATGCGTTGAGTACTTTAACGGAGATAAATATGTCAAGAACATTTAGAAGAAAGAAATCCCCTATGCCTAAATGGGTTACACATGATGATATATACTTCGAACCAATAGAGGAATATAGAAATGTGACACATATTATGTATGATCAGAAAACTGATACGATAATAGAATATGTGGAGAAGAAACCCATATGGGTCAGACCGGCTATACAACGTAGAGAACTCAAGTCTAAAAAGGAGTTAGAAAAGAGTATAGCTAAATATCACGGGGATTATGGCTATGGTGCCTTGGATAAAACACCTACCTGGTTTAAAAAGTTAACCTATAAAGGTGAAAGAGCCATGATTAAAATTCAGACCCATAATTATATTATGGGGAAGAAAGATGAAATTCATGTAGGCCCTATTAAATACGTACTCAATTGGTGGTGGTATTCGTAACGTTTTAAACCCCTATAGAATCGATTTTTAAGTTAAGTAATAGGGTGATAGCCAGGTAGCTAAAAAAAGTCAGCCAAGGGGCTATAATTAAGTTTAATAGCTTCTTTAAGAACTGAGGTAGGGGGGCAAATATCAAAGTTCATATATCAATCTTGCCCAAAGGAAAAATACAATGTCTCATATTCCACAAGTAGAAAGCGTTGCAAAAAAGGTTAGAAAACTTCGTAGATTTCAAGCTCTGTCAGTAAAGCAATTAGCTTTACAAAGCGATCTTAGTGTTAGGACCATTCAGAGAATTGAAAATGGAGATACTGTCTCCTATAACACCAAACTCAATACCTTGGAACAACTTTCCAAAGGTCTTGGGGTAAGAGTGGGTTTACTTTTAGATGTGCCGGTTAAGCATATAAATAAAATTACCCATATCAAATAATTAGATATTTTTGAAATCTTTGGTATAAGCAGTTTGTAGTAAAGTATTACTATCAAGTTAATTTATTTATAGATTACATTAACTAATGTATAAGGTAACCTTATACTTTATATTTGGTCAACTTTACGCTATGGACTACATACACTCTTCTTTATAGCTGAAGCTATTACGAAGAGGGTATTCCGTCCTTAGCTCCAAGGCAACCAGGCATGCAAACAGCTCTAAGAGAGCTGTCGTTTAGTTTACTACAATGAACTCAAGAATTACATCTTTGTAATGTATGAAGTATTTGATTGAAAAGTCAACAGGAATAGGTTACCTATTCTGGCATGCTTCCCGCTTAAAAGGCGGGATATGACATATGATTTATAATTTTATATATTATATAACTTTTATTAATTATAAAAGGGCCCCCTTTTGAGGTGGAAATCATATTGAGATTACAAAGATTTAAGATTTATTTTTCAAGCTTTAGTATAATCTAAAAAGATTAACACAGAGAAACTCTGTGAGTTTCAAATCTTACATGCTGTAAGAAATCCCCAGTGGGGAGTGCAACAGCCAGCTGCAGACTCATCCATCAGTCCACCGGTTCACCCAGGTTGTCTTCTGAAGTAGATCTCTAAATTATGACATTAAGATATTTAATTAAGTTTTTAATAGGCCTAATTAAGTACTGAACTTAAGAAGAAATGGTAGATTACGATCCAACATCTTAAGAAGTCTAAAGGAGATTCCGATTAAGAAAAAAAACGAACTTCGAATTTTTTCTAAGTACTTATTTAAACCACGGGCCGGATCTGTACAACTGGTATTAATTTGAGTTTCAAACGGCTGTTTAGTAAAGCTTAAATAGAACATATTTGGTTATGTTCAAGAGAACCCTCTTCCCTAATTGCCAGTAGAGGCAACATTTGGTACTCCTTTCTTACCTACATAGAGGGTTCTCTTGAGCAGAATCATCCACACTTTATCCGGGGAATGCTCAATCCCGGATTTTTTTTAGCTAATACAACTTCTGACAAAATCGAAAGAGGCACCTGTCCTATTTTGTCAAGCTCTGACAAAATGGAGAAATGGAGGGTGTCTACTGAAATCCTTATAATTAAGGAAAAGAATTAAATCGGCACAAAATTTTGTCAAAGTGTCAATGGTTATGTCAGCCTCTTTTTTTATATAAATCAAAAGCTTACAGATTTTTTTGACAAAATGACATAATTTCTG
>WBZU01003424.1_pt1 | contig 10396 bp, 10 predicted proteins | sample 5204311 | NCBI WGS metagenome assembly WBZU01 (sample SAMN12344359, study PRJNA552823) | activated sludge metagenome | biome: Activated sludge suspended growth; feature: Nitrification reactor; material: Wastewater; isolation source: activated sludge from nitrification reactor of wastewater... | reverse complement strand
TGGGATCAGTACACGAGCATCGAGCGCAGAGCGTTGCCCATCTCGTCGGCGACGGACTCGATGTTCTCGCCATGAACGACTTGAACGAGCAGCAAACGATGATCGCTGCGCACGAGTATTTCATGTGCGTACGAATGGAACGCGGGTTTGGCCGGGACCTTCGTCTTCACGATGTACGTGCGGCCTTGCGCGTTCGAAGTCGCGACGGGCATGCGTCGAGCGAGGATTTCCGCGCCTTGTTTTTCGCAGTCTTCCTCGTAACGCTTCTCGACATCCGGCCAGCTGTCTTCGGGATGATCGACACGTTCGTAGATCGAGAAGAGGAACTGGCGAGGTGACTGGTACGAAATGAAGCGTGAGCCGAGGGTGTTGTCGGCGTCGCGCACGTACCAATCGATTGGCCGGGAAAAACGCACGTCACCTTCGAGAACCCCGACACCGACACGTCGTGGGAGACGTTCGGTTTCGTCGGCATTGAGCTTCGGGAAATAGGCCTCGAAGCTCTGGTTCTTGTCGATGACGCCGCTTCCATGCAGGTAAAACACGTCGTCGCGTTGGGGTGCCGTGGGCGAGCCGCCACACCCAAAAAGGACGAGCGAAACAGCGCCTAGGAGCAGAGATTTGGGAAAGAGCATGGCAGTACGAAACGGAGCGAGGTCGACGGCCCTCATCGGAGATAACTTAGGATAGCCTTGGGCCGGGGCCAAATGTTCATCCGTGAGTTTGCCCCATGTCGAACGTTCGTTGGATAGTCACAAAGCTCGTGGCTCGTTCATGTTCTGCCAACGCTGCCCCTTCGAGGAGTGCACCGTGACGCTTCTTGCAGTCGAAAACACCGGTTCGAATCGTCCCGCGGCGAAGCTTGCTTCCAGCTCGCGTTTTCTCATTGCTCTTGCGCTGGCCACGCCATCGCTCGCGTGTGTCGGCATCGACGCCGGTATTGATTATCCGAGTGATGTTCCCTCACCCGGCGAATCCGTCGCCTCGCCCGATCAAGACGGCGAAGCTTCGATTCGTCTCAACGGCTTCGTGATCAAAGACGACGTCTGCAAAGACATCGACACGCACCCGATCACGCAGAAGCTCTCGCCCGAAGATTTCGCGCGATACCTCGAAGAACGAGGCATCAAGATCGAACCGCGCAAAGCGCGCGACAACCTGTACTGGTTCGATTTTCCAACGGGCGAAAACAAAGAAGGCGAAGAGAAGAAGTTCGTTCGTCTGCGTCTCGCCGTGCTGCGCGATCAATTCGCAGCCTCGCGTGATCTGCACGAATCACTTCTCGATCACGGTCCCGGATGGTGGGGCTTGCGGCGATCGAATCTCGCGATCCTCGCTCCCAAAACGGAACTGTCCACAGCGCTCGGGTTTGCCCTCAAGCACAAGCTCGTGTGTTGGGGAATGTTCGCGTACTCGGGCACCGAAGACGTGTACGTCGTTCCCGGTCCCTACACGCAGCTCTGATCCCTCCGCAGTCGTATGGTCCCGTCACGCACGCTTCGCGTAGACTCGGCGCATGCGACTCCGCCATTTTCTGCTCCTCCCGCCCCTTGCCTTGGTTCTCGTCCCCGTCGTTTTCGGCGGATGTAACAAGGAAGAAGAACTCGACAACTTGTGCTTGTTTCTGAAGGACGAAGATAGTTGCTACAGAAACTTTCTCGCCGACGCGATGCCATCGGCAACCCCACGCTGCGCGATGGACACGTTGGTCGGCACGTTCGATCTGCCGAACGTCCTCGAACGTTGCACCGTCACAGGTGCGAGCGTGCCGGCCGACGCAGTAACCCAAGTGCAATTCGATCCGCCGATCGAGATGAACAAACTTCCGTACACGGGCGGCAACGTCAAACTGCTCATCAACGGAACTCAGTGCGGAACGATCGACTTCGGTCCGAACGAAAAAGTCGCCGTCGCCCTCGATGTTTACCCACAACTCACGGATCCCGAAGCTCCGTGCGCGACATCCGATACGCAATTCTGTGGTTCGTCCTTCTCGAACACGCCGATCGTCCCTGAATCAGCGAGTGAATCGAGCACCGTGATGACGACGAAGTGCGGCGATGGATCCACGTTCACGTTCGATCGTTTCCAAGTCGAACAACAGTGTGCGGATCAAGCGCTGTTTGTCCCGAACGCCAAGCTGCTCCTCATGCCCAACGGCGTCGACAAGAAAGGTCTGCTCCAACTGTCGATCCAGTACTCGCCGACGCAGACCGCGATGTACGTGAATTGCGAGATCCCCGGGCAGCTTGCGCCGTGTGCGAACGGCGTGAAAGATGGCGTCGAGACGGACGTCGATTGCGGAGGATCTGTGTGCACCGGCCGATGCGCCGCCGATCAAGGCTGCATCAGCGACAGCGATTGCGGCCCGATGCTCGTCTGCAAGGTCGTCGCCGGATTGAAGAAGTGCGGCTGACCGTGTCGTTGTTCACGACACGAGTAGTTTGACCACAAACGTTGTGCTGCCGAGACGAAGGCGATCGTTGTCGCGAAGTTGACGACGATCGCCCGGAGCCAACTTCTGCTCGTTCAAGAACGTTCCATTTCGCGAGTTATCGTCCTCGACAAACGCTTGTCCCGTCGATGGATCAGCGTGCACGGTCGCGTGACGTGACGACGTGCTTCCATCCGGGATCGCGATGTCGACCCCGTCGCTCCCGCTTCGACCAAGCTGCGTGCGCCCGCTGTGCACAGGCCAGAAGCTGCCGCCCGGATCGTTCTGGAACGTCACCAAGAAACCGACGAGAACCTTCGGCCCCGAAGTATTGAGCATCGGCGGCGGAGGCGTGACCTGACCGGCAATTCCACTCGGTGAAACCATCGGCGGAGGCGCAACCAGGCCCGGAGGAGACACCATCGGCGGAGCCTGCATACCTCCACCAAGTGCGCCCGGAGAAACCATCGGCGGTGGCCCGGCCAAACCACCTCCCGGCATCACCATCGGCGGAGCACCAAGACCACCACCCAATGCACCGGGAGAAACCATCGGCGGCGGACCACCGGGCGTCACCATCGGCGGCGCACCAAGTCCACCACCCAATTGACCCGGCCCCGTAAGACGCGGCGGAGGTCCACCCATCGTTTGAGGTGCAACCATCGGCGGAGCGCCCATCGGCGGAGCGCCCATCGGCGGAGCGCCCATCGGCGGTGCACCCATCGGCGGCGCGCCCATCGGCGGCGCGCCAAACGTCGGCGCTGCTCCCATCGGCGGCGCTCCCATCGGCGGCGCTCCCATCGGAGGCGCACCAAACGTCGGTGCTGCGCCCATCGGTGGCGCACCCATTGGCGACGCGCCAAACGCCGGCGCGGCCTGAGGAACTCCCATCTGCGGCGCGCCAAACGCGGGTGCAGCCTGAGGCACGCCCATCGGAGGAGCGCCGAACGCGGGTGGTGCACCCATCGTTGGAGCTCCAAATGTTGGAGCAGCAGCGGCTTGCGGTGCGGGCTTCGGCGCTTCGCGTGCCCATGGCGATTTCATGGGACTGTCGTCCGGTGCACCCGCGGAAAAACCCCCGCCTCCTCCACCCGCCATCGGTGGTGGTGGAGCACCGTATCCGCCGGGATTCACGGGAGGAGGTGGCGCGATACCACCGGGACTCATCTTCGGCGGAGGCGGATATCCCGCGTTCATCGCGGGAGGTCCCGGAGGCGCATAAGCACCGGATCCTCCACCCACCATCGGCGGCGGCGCTCCCCCTCCACCGCCTACGGACGCACCGCACATGTTGCAGAGCGTGTCCGTGTCTTTGAGCATCCACTGACAGCTGGGACAGGGCTTCATCCGTTGAGCACGTTATCACTTTTCGGGGTGAAAAATCGCGCGCGATCCCCACGCAAGCACGCAGGATCGAATCGACAAAACGAAGGGCCGGACGCTGATGCATCCGGCCCTGTCGTTCAACTTCGAAACAATTTGATCAGTTGCTTTGAAGTTGCGCCTTGTCGGCGTCTTTCTTCTCGCCGTCGGCTTTCTTCTCCGGCTCTTCCGTCGTCTCCGGCAAGGGCACCGGCATGGATTCCAGCGCCGCTTCGAGCACCTGATCCATGCGCGACACGAAGAAGAATTGGAGTTCGTCCGTGACCTCTTTCGGCACCTCTTCGAGGTCCGCACGATTGCGCTCCGGTACGAGGATGCGCTTGATGCCCGCGCGATGCGCCGCAAGGACTTTCTCCTTGAGCCCACCGATCGGAAGCACGCGTCCACGCAACGTGATCTCACCCGTCATCGCGACATCGTGACGAACTTTGATGCCCGTCAACAACGACACGAGCGCGGTGAACATCGTGATGCCGGCGCTCGGACCGTCCTTCGGCATCGCGCCCGCCGGGATGTGAATGTGCAGATCGCTCTTCTCGAGGAAGTCCTTCGGCACACCGTACTTGAGCGCGTTTGAGCGGACAAACGACAGCGCCGCCTGCGCACTCTCCTTCATCACATCACCGAGCTGACCCGTGAGCTGAAGCTTGCCGGCTCCGAACATGCGCGTCGCTTCGATGAAGAGGATCTCTCCACCGACGCTCGTCCATGCCAAACCCGTCGCCACGCCCGTGTCCGCCGTACGTTCCGCGACTTCGCTCGTGAACTTCGCCGCTCCGAGGAACTCGTGCAAGTCGTCCTCGTTGTCGACACGACGCTTGGCCGTATCACCTTCGGCAACCTTCACCGCAACACCGCGAATGACGCTCGCGATCTGTCGTTCCAAAGAACGAACACCGGCTTCGCGCGTGTAGCGATCGATGATCTCTTCGAGCGCGCGATCGGTGATCTCGAGCTGCTCCGGCGTCAGACCGTGATCCGACAATTGTTTGGGCAGCAAGTGTTGTCGCGCGATGGCGAGTTTTTCCCGGCGCGTGTATCCGGGGATCTCGAGGATCTCCATACGATCACGAAGCGGAGGAGGAATCGGATCCGCCGTGTTTGCCGTCGCGACGAACATCACGTGCGACAAGTCGTACGGGATCTCCAAGTAGTGATCGGCGAACGTGTTGTTCTGCTCCGGATCGAGAACCTCGAGCAACGCGGCCGATGGATCGCCGCGGAAGTCGTGTCCGATCTTGTCGACCTCGTCCATCATGAAGACGGGGTTGATCATCCCGGACTTCTTCATGCCCTGAATGATTTGTCCGGGCAGAGCACCGACGTAGGTGCGGCGGTGTCCGCGGATCGCCGCTTCATCGTGCACACCACCGAGCGACACACGATGGAACTTGCGTCCCAACGCTCGCGCGATGCTGCGCCCGAGCGACGTCTTACCAACGCCGGGAGGTCCGAGCAGACACAAGATCGGTCCCTTCTTGTCCTGCTTCAGCTTGCGCACCGCGAGGTACTCGAGGATGCGCTTCTTCACCTTCTCGAGACCGTAGTGATCTTCGTCGAGGACTTTGCGCACGCTGGCGATGTCGAGGTTGTCCTGCGTCGACTGCGTCCACGGAACATCCAAGATCCAATCGAGGTACGTCCGGACAACCGTGTACTCGGCCGAGCCGACTTGCATCGTACGCAGACGCTTGAGTTGTTTCTTGGCAACCGTCTCGGCTTCGTTGGGAAGGTTTGCCTTGGCGATACGATCCTCGAGCCCGTCGAGATCACCTTGATCGCCATCGTCTTCACCGAGCTCTTCTTTGATCGCTTTGAGCTGCTGACGAAGGACGTACTCGCGTTGGTTCTTCCCCATCTCCTCTTTGATCTGCACGTTGATGCGTTCGCGCATCTTGAGGATCTCGAGTTGACGCGTGAGCAAGCGGAGAACTTTGCGAATGCGATCTTTGACGTCGATCGTCTCGATGAGCTGCGCCTTCTCTTCGACGGGCGCATCGAGGTTTGCGGCGACGAGATCCGCGAGAGCCCCGGGAGCTTGAATCGAATCGATGAGCGATCCGGCTTCACGGGGAAGTTCCGGCATGAGCTGAATGACTTGCTTGGCGATGTCGCGAAGGCTCATCGCGAGCGCTTCGGCTTCGACATCTTCCGACGTCGGTTCTTCGATGCGGCGAATCTTCGCGCGCATGTACGGCGACATCGTGAGCACTCCTTCGAGGCGAATGCGCGTGATGCCTTGAAGAATGAGCGAGTAGTTTCCGGAGCTGTGCTTGAGCGCTTTCAACACGCGCGCGGCACAACCGACGGGATACAAATCCTCCGCAGCGGGATCGTCGGTGGACGGATCACGTTGCGCGAAGATCGCGATGATCGGACCGGACAAGTTGTCGACGTCTTCAACGAGCGCGACGGACTTCTCACGACCGACATCGAACGGGGCGACAGCCCCCGGAAACAACACGGCATTGCGGATGGGAAGAACCGGCAGTTCGTCGCCAAACACCACCTCCTCCTCGGAGCGCGGCGGAATCGGCGGGTTTTTCTTTTCCGACATGAGACGATCTCCTCTGCGGAGCACCTGGGACGAAAGGGCCCCGCCGACCTCGGCGGCACCTACTGCATCTCGAACCATCTTCGAGAGCAGCGATCGAACAGCATCCAATGGATGTGCCCTGGACCTTTCAACATGAGGCACGCGGAAGGGACCCCAGAGCAGCGGTCAACGTAGACACGACGCACGCTCCGTGCCAGACCCCTCACGAGATTTCCTGCACGACGTCGATCCGAGACGCCAAGCTCCCAGCCCCGACGCCGTCTTTTCGGCGTTATTGTCGACCTTCGACGGCTGGGTAAGGTAATGACCGAGGCTCCATTTTGCCCTCGGTGCGCAGCCCCTTCCGTCGCCGCTGCGTGGAGGATGCGTGCTCGATCCCGTCGTCACGACTCTCGCTCTCGCCCTGAGCATGTTGCATGTCCCGCTTGCGCCCTCGCTCGATCCGGGACCGCGCAACGATTGCCCATCCGACATGCGCCTCGTCATCGGTACGCATCACGACGACGTTCAGCACTTGTGCGTCGACGCCCGGAAAGACAGCAAAGACACGCATTGCTTCGCGTACGCGGAAGGTTTGACCGCGGAAGAAGGAACAAAGACCGAGATCCGCGTGTGCATGGATCAGTTCGAAGCGCCGAATCAAAAAGGCAAACGACCGCTCGTGATGCACTCGTTCCGTTCCGCACAACGTTGGTGCGCCGATCGAAAAAAACGTTTGTGCACGGAACAAGAGTGGGAGCTTGGATGCGAAGGTTTGGAACGACGACCTCTCGCGTACGGATGGGCCGTCGACAAGACCGCTTGCAACAGTGACAAAGGATGGCGCCCGTTCGATGTCACCGCGCTGCGCGCAGGTGGTGAAGATGCACAACGCGAGATCGAGAAGCTCTGGCAAGGAAGCCTGAGCGGCAAGTACCTCACGTGCGTCTCGACCTACGGCATCTACGACATGATGGGCAACGTCGAAGAGTGGGTCGTGTCGCGATCGAGTCGCAAGTTCCCCGGAGCGTTGATGGGTGGCTTCTGGGCCAAACCTTGGACGGGTTGCAGAGGGACAAACGACGCCCACGAACCCTCGTTCGAATTCTACGAGACCGGTTTCCGGTGCTGCGCCGACCCCGGAACGATCACCGACACCAACGTCTCGAGCGACGTCGGCGTGACCAAACCCAAAAAGAAAAAGAAGAAGCGTTAGACGTTTGTCTCGAGGCTACCCGCCCAAGACAAACCCCTTGGCGATCACGCGACCCATCACGAGGTCGAATGCGTTCGCCGGCTTCTTGCCCTCCATCTGCGCCCTCAAGATCGAAACGCTCCCGCTCGCACACGCAACGCGCACTCCATTTCGATCCGCCTCGATCACTTCTCCCGCAGCACCCACGACGCCATCGTTGGTGTTCAAACGAGACGACAAAATCTTCAGCGTCTTGCCCGACAGCTTGGTGAACGCACCGGGCCACGACGTCATGCCGCGAATGTGATCGTGCACCAGCTGCGCCGGCTTGTTCCAATCGATGCGCCCGTTCTCTTTGTCCAAGATCGGCGCCATCGTCGCCTGCGCGTGATCCTGCGGCGTCGCTTCGAGTTCCCCACGTACCGCTCGTTCGAGATCGTAACGAACGACAAGCGCCGCAAGAGCTCCCAGCTCCGACGCGAGCTCATCCGAGGTTGCATCAGGACGAACCTTGATCACGTGCTTCGTAAACACCGGTCCCGTGTCCATGCCTTCGTCCATTTGCATGAGCGAGATCCCCGTCTCCGTTTCTCCGTTGACGATCGACCACGTGATCGGAGCCGCGCCGCGATACTTCGGAAGCAGCGACGCGTGCAGGTTCATGCATCCTCGTCGTGGAGCATCGAGCACAGCCTTCGTGAGAATGCGTCCGTACGCGATCACGAGCGCGACGTCGGCATTCACAGACGCGATGAGATTTGCGAACTCCGGTGTGCGCACTTTCGTCGGTTGTTCGACACGCAAACCAAGCGCCAGCGCCTTCTCTTTGACCGGTGGAGCTCGCAGTTCGAGACCTCGACCCGCAGGTCGATCCGGCTGACAAACGACCAGTGGAACTTCCGCGATCGAAACGAGCGCTTCGAGCGACGGAACGGCAATAGCGGGAGTACCGAAGAAGATGGCGCGCACGAACTGACGATGTAGCAGGTTGAGCCACCGGGACGAACCGTCAGATGCATCGCCTGACAATCACGACGTTCGCCAACGACATGACAGCTGCGGAGCATCAAACAGACGTAGCGGCATCTGCTAAGCTCGCCCGCAGGAGAACTCATGTCGCTGTTCGGTTATGGCAAACGCAACCCAGCCTCGATTCCGCAAGCTGGAAACTGCCCGAACATGAACAAGTGCGCCTTGTTTCCGCGGTTCAGTGTCGAGGCGGCGCTGAAGATTTGGCAGAGCTACTACTGCAACCGAAACTTCTCGACGTGTGAACGTTACAAAAAACTTACGGCAGGACAAACCGTCCCCGACAATCTGCTGCCGGATGGTCGAACGATGAACGGCTGACCTCGGAGGAGGAAGCTCGATGGACACGAAGTCGATATTCGTAGAGACGTGGCCGGGTTGGGCAGGCGGTGCGCTGATCAGCGTCGCTGTCGTCGGGCTGTTGCTCACGCGAAACCGGCAGCTCGGCGTTTCGTTCTGTTACGCGTTTGCGATCGATCGGCTGACCGACTGGTTCGAAGCTCGAAACAAGAAGAACGCTCCATCGAGTCCCGCCGCGACATTTCCCATGCCTGGTTCAGAACCGAACGCAGCATCGGAAAACCCGGCCGACTTTCCGATGCCGAATGCATTTCCAATGCCCTCGTCCTCTTCGGCGCTGCCCGACGAGTCGTCATGGCCGATCGTTTTTCTGATTGGAATCTTCTTGGGAGGCATCGCCTCCGGCATTTTGACTCGAGCGTTTTCCGGTTCGCCCTTCGAGTTGAACTTGGATTACGCCGGGTTTGACGCGTTGTGGAAAGTCGGTCCGTTCGCGAAGGCCGCGATCCTTTTCGGCGGCGGCATTCTCGTCGGATTTGGGACACGCATGGGCGGCGGATGCACGAGCGGTCACGCGATCATGGGAGCTCCGGGCCTGCAAAAAGCAAGCATCGTGGCGATGTGCGTCTTCATGGGCATGGGTATCGCCACCACGTTTCTTCTGAAAGCGCTGCTCTGAGGATCAACATGAAGCAATACGGCCCCTACCTGATCTTCGGCGCTCTTTTTGGTCTTGGCCTGAGCCGAGCAGGCGTGACGCATTTCGAGAACATCACGGGGATGTTCCAGCTCGACAATCCGCAGCTTTATTTCGTCATCGGAACGGCGTTTGTCCTGAACTTGATCGCCTTTCAAGTCATGCGACGTATCGGCGTCTCCGGTCGCAACGGGATGCCGCTCAACCTGCCCGATCGAACGTTTCACCCGGGCATTCTCCCCGGCGCGATGATTTTCGGCATTGGTTGGGCCATCACGGGGGTTTGTCCCAGCACGGCGATGATTCAGCTGGGCGAAGGACACGCCGCGGCGCTGATCACCGTCGCGGGGATATTTGTCGGGTCGTGGATCTATCCGCGCGTACATGCGCGATTTTTTGGTTGGCAGGCTTCACGTTGCGGGGAGTGAAATCGCCCGGTCGAGCTTGTCGCCGGACATGTTTGGCACGACTCCGCCGAGCCTCGGCGGAGTCGATTTGGAACGAGCCGGCCACTTGTGAAGACATTGCCCGAGCCACGTGTCTTCCTTTGCGACCTCCGCGCAGAGCGCTGAAACGCACCTACATCAGGGCACATCAATGCACACGATGCGTGCATTCGTATTCGACGGCCAATTCGGTCCATCGTCTTGCACCGCGTACATCACGTCGTACGAGCCCGAAACGACCTGCAGCATCTTCGGATACGTCGGCATGTCCGTCGTGTCGTTCCACGTATCACCCAAATTGAACGTCTCGCCCGTCGTCGTGCTCCGCAAACTCACGGTTCCTTCGTCCAAATCGCCCGAATTGGCAGCGCTCAGC
>WBZU01003421.1_pt1 | contig 10401 bp, 6 predicted proteins | sample 5204311 | NCBI WGS metagenome assembly WBZU01 (sample SAMN12344359, study PRJNA552823) | activated sludge metagenome | biome: Activated sludge suspended growth; feature: Nitrification reactor; material: Wastewater; isolation source: activated sludge from nitrification reactor of wastewater treatment... | reverse complement strand
TCCAACGTCATGCGCGGCCCGGTCGCGTTCGACTGAAACGCGCCGATCGACAAAGGCGCTCCTACGGACTTGGGCGGTGCGGCAAACCCGGGCGAAGACGAGCTCATCGGGGCTCCGCCGGCGGCGACCTGCGCGGCGAGAGTGACCATGGATGGATACGCGCCATAGGTTGGTCCCGGCGAACCTTGCGGCGGACTCTGCTGAAAATGCTGAGGTTGCGCGGGAGCAGCTTGGGGCGGAGGCGGAGGTTGCGGCGGCGGCAACTGCTGATACGGCGTCGGCTGCGGTGCCGGTTGAGGCGCTTGTTGAGGCGGAGGAACAGCGGGATATCCGGCGGTCGGCGATCGAAACGGCGCGGACGCCGAGGGCGCGGGAGTCGACATCGGACCGTTGCCCGCACCTTGCATCACACCTTGCATCTGCGGAGGAAACGGCAGCGCGGGGCGTGACGGAACGGGTTGCGGCGGATCGGTTTTTCTCTCGACGATGAGGTCATCGGTGGCCGAGCGTGCCAGATCATCCGAAACGACTTCCGAACGCGGGCGCATGGGCGGCGTTGGTTCGGGCACACGTCGGCGGGATGCAGGCACCGCATCGGCAAGGTTTGGCGCGGCAACCCCCATCGGCGGCGTTACTTCCGGCGCTCGTCGGCGCGACGGCGGCGCGGCATCGGCGAGGTTTGGCGCGGCAACCCCCATCGGCGGCGTCACTTCGGGCTTCGGCGGAGGTTTCGGCGGGGGAATGTCCGCAAGGTTTGGCGCGGCAACCCCCATCGGCGGCGTCACTTCCGGCTTCGGCAGAGGTTTCGGCGGGGGAATGTCCGCAAGGTTTGGCGCGGCGACCCCCATCGGCGGCGTGTGTTCGGGATTCGGCTTCGTCTTCGACCAGGGGACATCGACCGCGTTCGGCAAGCGCACGCCCATCGGTGGCGTCACTTCCGGCGTCGCCTCTTTCGCGACCGCACGCGATTCAGCCGACCTCGGCGCCGTAACCCCCATCGGCGGCGTCACGGACACGGGTCCCCATGGCAAATCGTTTGTGTTCGTATCTTTCGTTGGAGCTTCCGGCGCGGCGGCGACCGGTGCCGGTGCCGGCATGATCACGGTGCCCATGGGCGCGCGGTTTGTCGGCGGCTCGTCGCCGTCGTCATCGTCCATGTCGATCGGTCGAGCAGCCTGCGTGTAACCGATGCGTTTGCGCGCGTTGAACGCGACGAGGTACCGTTCCTCGAGCGTCTTGCGTTCGCCTTCGGGACCGTTCGACATACGATCCATCCACGCGTCGCGGCTCCGAGCCCAGGTACCTTCAGTCAAACCTTCGGCGCGGAGCACATCGGCGAGTGGCCTTCCTGCCTCTACGTCCGCGCAGAGAGCAGCGAACAGCTCAAGCTCGATTTCCGGTTCCATCCGCATTCAGGCCGCCGCGTGGCGACGGGTCGACCATACGCCGCCTCAGAACGCCGGTCGAGACCACGAAGCAGTTTTTCGCCAAGATGTTTCGACTAGGTCTTGCCCTTCCCCCGTCAAAGCGTGGTACTAACCGAGGAACAAAGATGAACTCGAGCCTCCGCACCTTTATCGGTCTTGCCGTTCTCGCCACGCCACTTGCAACCGGATGCGCCCGCACGGCGCCGTTTGATCAAATGGATCAAGCGCAAATCACGGTCATGCGTTTGACGAATCCTCCTCCGCCCGTTCAACCCACGCCGGTGATGGGACAACCCGGCTTCGCCGGCCTTCCCCTTCCTCCTGAACTTCAAGCGGGAGCGACGGCTGTTCTTCAAGGCGCTCAAGCAGCCGGCCTTCCGATTCCGCCGGGCTTGATTCCGGGACAAACCCAGCCCACCCAACCGCAACCCGCCCCGCAGACTCCATTGTGGAACGGGCTCGCGATCGGCGCGCAAATGCCCGTCTCGAATGAAGACATGAAGAACGATCTTCTCGATGTCTTCGGCAAAGAAGGCAGCTTCCAAGACGGCGCACCGGTGCAATGCCCCACGACGCCGGGCATGGGCATCTCGATGGTTCGTCCGGGCCAACCGAATGTCGACCTGCTCGTTTCCTTCAGCTGCAACAAGGCCTACGGCGTGGGTTTTGCCTGGCCGTACAAGAAGGACACGCTCACCTCGGAATCGTCGCAGAAGCTGAGCCAGATCTATCAGGCCCTCTTCGGCGTCGCCGTTCCCCCCGGCTCCTGATTTCTCAACCCGCCACGCTCGCCGTTTCTCTCGCATTTCGCGCGGGATAAAGCTCCACCCAACATCGCTGCCCGCGTGATTCATGCATGCGGAATCTTCTTGCCTTGTCGCAAGGAATTCGTTGCGGCCTCACCGTTGGTGATAAGCTCGGCGTACCGAGTTTCCGCCCCACGCGAGAAGTTCGGCCGCCTCCATGACCCAACCCGACAAGCTCTCGCCCGGAATGGTGCTCGGTCGTTACGAGTTGCTCTTGCCGATCGCGCAAGGCGGCATGGCGACCGTTTGGGCCGCGCGGCAAAAAGGCTCGCGCGGTTTTCAAAAAACAGTCGCGATCAAGACCATGCTTCCGGCGCTCTCGGACGATCCGCAGTTCGAGCAGATGTTCCTCGACGAAGCGGCCCTTGCATCACGGATCCACCATCCAAACGTCGCTGAAATCCTCGACGTCGGAGAACAAGACGAAGTCATCTACATCGTCATGGAATGGGTCGACGGCGAAGCGCTCAGCGTGCTGACGAAGACGTCCAAGAAAAACAACATCCCCTTTCCGCAACGCATCGCCTTGCGCATCGTGCGCCAAGCTTGCGGCGGCTTGCATGCCGCACACGAACTCCGCGACGAAAGCGATCAATTGCTCGATCTCGTTCATCGAGATGTTTCACCTCAAAACATTCTCGTTTCGTACGACGGCATCGTGAAGATGGTCGACTTCGGCGTCGCCAAAGCGCTCGGTCGAGCCGGCGGTGAAACGACGGCCGGGCAATTGAAGGGCAAAGTCCCGTACATGTCGCCCGAGCAAGCGCTCGGAAAAAAGATCGATCGCCGCACCGACGTGTTCGCCATGGGCATCGTGCTTTATCGACTCACGACGGGTCTGCATCCGTTCCTTGGTGAAACCGACATCGTGACGATGAAGAACATCATCTCGCGTCCCGTGCTCCCGCCGCGCATGAAAAACCCGAGTTTTCCCGCGGAGCTCGAACGCGTGCTGCTCACGTGTTTGAAGAAAGACGCCAACGAACGTTATCAAACGATGCTCGAGCTCGACGCCGCCATCGAACGCGTCTTGGCGCTCGCGGGTGCATCCGTCGTCGATGACGACATCGGAGCGTTTGTCCGGTCCGTGATGGGAGATCGCGGGCAAAAGCGTCGTGGTGCCTTGCGCGATGCCGTGCGCGCCGCTGATGAACGAGCCGCAGGCATCGCCGCAGCTCCGGGCGCGGGCACACCGCTCATGCACGAGGGCGTCACGGACATCGCGCTCACGCGCATGAACACCGCGCTCACGTCTGTTCCGACAAACATTGGTTCGTCGACGCAATCCATGATCCCGCCCGAGGGAGAAGGAACGGGCGTCGCCATTTCCCGAGGCACATCGGGCACGCTCGTCCCGGGCGATCCTTATGCCCCGAAACGCGATGGCGGACGAACCGGCGTGCTCTTGGCGCTTGGTGCCGTCGGAGCACTTGCTCTTGGTGGAACGGTCCTCGCGCTGCGTAACTCGAACACGCCGCCACCGCCTGCTCCCGCGCCGGCAGCAACACAGCAAACGACGACAGCCACGGCAACGCAGACTCAGGCCACGCCGCAACCAACGCCGACGGAGACCGCATCCGCTGCTCCGGTTGCCGATCAAGCCGCGTCGACGGGAGCGATCAACGTCAATGATCTTCCAACGACGGACACGAAGCCCGAGACGAAAACCGACTCCAAGCAAACGGCGAGCACAACGAAAACGACGAGTGGTGGCACGGGCAAGACGACCGGAACAGCGACGGCAACGACGACGTCGACGACAAAGAAGCCTTGGGTACCGTCGGTGACTGAGCCAGGCTTCTGACTTGCGACGCATGACCAAATCGTTCGGCGACCTCGGCATCGTTTTTCTGAGCGCACTGTTTGTCTTGGCCGCTGCCGCACGCAGCTCCGGCGCAGGACCGTCAACGCAGCCGGCGCCGGCAACGTCGGCGCAAGCCATGACGCCGCTTCCCGCAGGCGCCACGCCAAAAGCCTTCGTCACCGAATCGATTCCCACCGGCGGCTGCAATTTCCCCGAACCCGGCTCGACCAACTACCGCGACGCCCACGCCGTGCCGCTCGGCAAAGTGTTCATCCCGACAAACATCGAGCTTCCACCCGACGGGGGCTACGATTTGCTCGTTCACTTCCACGGCGCCGAGCCCGTCCGTAAGCTCCTCACGCCGCTCGATCTGGGCCTCGTCATCGGCACGGTCGACATTGGAACTTTGTCCGGCGGATACGATCGAGCGTTCGCCGCCCCGGGAACGTTCGACGCGCTCGTTTCGTCCATCAGTCAGGAAGTGTCTGTCGTGACGAACCACCCTGCGGCCCGGCCGAGGAGCATCATTCTCTCGTCGTGGAGCGCCGGGTACGGAGCGATTCGGCGGATCATCGCGCCCGGTCGTGACGACGTCGATGCGATCGTGCTCATCGATTCGCTCTATTCCGGATTCGCTCCGGGAACGGAGACGCCGGATCCCGCCGAGCTGGCCTCGTTTGCCGCGCTGGCTCGTTCCGCGGCGCGCGGGGGCCCCGTGTTTGTCGTAACGCACTCGTCTGTCCCGACGTACGGTTATTCCTCGACGGTGGACACGGCGACGTATCTGCTGCGCGACGTGGGGCTCGACGATGCGTTGACGGCTCCGCCCGATTCGGACCCGTTCGGCTTGATTCGCGCTCGCGATCGGAATCATTTTTTCGTGCGCGGGTACGCAGGTGGCGATGCCGCCGCCCATTGTGCTCAGTTGCGGCTCTTGCCGGATATTCTGCGCCGCCAAGTCCTCCCTACCCTCACGCCTTAGGAACAGCCCGTGGCTACGCCTCGCTCGATCGAGCTTTATCACGACGATTCATGGCTCTTCGCGTTTCAAGCTCGCGTCGTCGAACACGCGACGATCGCCGACAAACCCAGCGTGATCTTGGATCGCACCGCGTTTTATCCCGAGTCCGGCGGACAGATGGCCGATCGCGGAAAGCTTGGTGCTGCAACGGTCGTCGACGTCGTCCTCGATGAAGCGGGGCGCATTCACCACGTGCTCGAAGGTGCCTTGCCCCCGATCGGGGATCAGGTTGCCGGCGAAATCGACAAGGTACGGCGACGAATTCATGCAGCCCAACACACCGGGCAACATCTGCTCTCGCGGGCGTTCGTCGATGTCGCGGGTGCGGAGACGGTGTCGTCTCGTCTTGGTGAAAGCGCGTGCACGATCGATTTCGACGTCGCGACGCTCGATGAACGAGCTGCGGCTCGTGCCGAGGATCTGGTCAATTCGCTGATTGATGACGACGTCCCGGTGCGCGCATTTTTCCCGGCACCGGAAGAACTTCGAGCCCTGCCGCTGCGCCGACAACCCAAGGTCACGGACAACGTGCGCGTCGTGGCGATTGGCGACTTCGATGTGTCGCCTTGCGGCGGAACGCATTGCACGCATGCATCACAGGTCGGGTTTGTCCGAATCGAAGCGGTGGAACGGTACAAAGGTTCAGCGCGGGTGATCTTCTCCGCCGGTCCTCGAGCGCGACGGAACGTTACGCGGGAAGCGGCCATCACGCGAGCGCTCGCGCGGGAGTTCACGTGCGGTACGGACGACGTGCCGTTAGGTCTGGACAAACTTCGTCGCGAGCTCACGGACACGCGCGAAACGCTCGGACGAGTGCGTATACGCGTCGCGTCGGCGCTCGCGGACGACTTCGTTCGAGCAGCAACGAATTCGGTCGTCGTCGGCTTTGTCGAAGACGCGTCGCTCGATCTCGTTCGGGCCGTTGCCGCGCGGATCACGGCGCAAGGTGATCGCGTCGCGATGGTGGCCGGAGCAGCCGATGGCGGAACGATCGTGCTCGTTGCGCGAGGGCCTGAGAGCAAGTTCGATTGCGGAGCATTTCTCAAGCGCTTGGCGTCATCCGCGGGTGGTCGAGGAGGCGGACGTCCCGAGCGTGCCGAAGGTCGCTTGCCTTTGGGTGTCGACTGGACCGCGATCGTTGCTGGAACATTGGCGCAAATGTCCGCTTGATTGTGCGTGGCGGGCTTCCGTCCGCATGCTTTCGCCTGGCAACTTCCTTCAGCATCAGCTACGCCCGGCGAATGCGTCGCCTCGAACGAATCGGTCCCGCGCTGGTGTTTGTCCTGACCACGATGGGTTGCGAAACATCGGCTGATACATCGGCCCTTCCAACGACCACCGCGACCACGAGCATCTTCCTCGATCCCGCATTCTTCATGGGGGACATGAAATGCGCCCCCACCGAAGGTTCGATGCGCAGCTACGTCGCGAGCATCTACGACGTCACGGTGGATCAGCTGGTGACCTTGCCTTCGACACCTCCGACATCGTGCGCGGCGGGCGTCACGTTTTTTCAAATCGCGGTGGGGCACAAGTACCGCATCAAGATCGACGGATACGATCTCGCTCCCGACATGCTCGTGGCAGTGGGAGGAGCGGCGTCGGGAAGCCGCACGATGACGTTGAAAGTGGCCGATGGTGTCGGACCGATCGTGACGCCGAAGTGGTCGACGTATTGCGACGACGTCATCGCGGAAAAGGACACGCAACTCAACATCACGTCATGCGCTGCATTTCCCAAAACACCTTCGCCGACGGGGATTCGAGTCGATCCACGCGTCGGCATGAAGGCCGCCAACCCGGCGCTCGCGTGCAAAAAGACGGTGATTGATCCGATGGGCATCCCCAGCGTAGTGGGTGATGTCTTCGCGCTGAACGTTCGTCCAGACAACCCCGGCCTCCCTGCACTCTTGGACCTGCCGTGCACCGAGGATGGTCCGGCACCGCCGGCGTACACGCAAGGGATTACGGTTGGACAAACCTACGCCTTTCGAATCGAAGCGACGGCGGAGGACAAGGGGCCTGTGATTTGGGCGGCGTCGTGTTTTGCCAATCCGGTGGACGAGCTCATCGTGGAAGCGAAGTGTGATCCGCTGGTGGCGAGCGGAGCGATGGACGTCGTGATTGACGGGGCGAAATGCGCGGAAACGAAGACAGCGAACCTGGATCTGAATTACGCGGGACCGCCGAAAGAATCGCTCACGGGAGTTTCTTGTGGAAAAACCGTACGTTTTTCCGCGCTTTTGCCGGGAATGCAAGCGGTGACGGTGGTTGGTCACGATGAAAGCAACAACGTCACGCTCGAAGCGACGTGTTCGGGCACGGTGGAGCTTGGTTCTGTGACCGGCGCTACATGCGTATACTTCTAAAAACGTTGTCGAAAGTACCGAATGTTGGAAGGCTGGACAATCTTGTCCGGCCGTGACGTGCGGGCTGAACATTTGGCATTTTTGCCGTTCAAACCCTTTGCAGAATGGCTGTTGCTGGACTACCTGAGAGCGTCCTACAGGCGGCGCGGATGGAAGTCTCTTTCCTGGTTTCTCCGGCGCCGAATTTGGTTTGAAGAGCGGTATGGAAGACGTTTCGACGGTCCAGCAAAAAGTTCCCGTCAGCATTCAGGACGAACTGCGCAATAGCTATCTGGATTACGCGATGAGCGTAATCATCGGCCGCGCGATTCCGGATGTTCGTGACGGCCTCAAACCCGTGCATCGCCGCATCCTTTTCTCGATGCACGAGCAGAAGATCGGCCCTGGTGGAGCGCACAAGAAGTGCGCGCGCGTCGTCGGCGACGTGCTTGGTAAGTACCACCCGCACGGCGATCTTGCGGTGTACGACGCGCTGGTGCGCATGGCGCAATCGTTCAGTTTGCGTAATCCGCTGATCGACGGCCAAGGCAACTACGGTTCGGTCGACGGCGATTCACCGGCGGCGATGCGTTACACCGAAGCGCGGCTTTCGCGCATTGCGACGGAACTGCTGAGCGACATCGAAAAGGACACGGTCGACTTCACGCCGAACTACGACGATTCGGAAAAAGAACCCACCGTCCTGCCCGCTCGATTTCCGCAGCTTTTGGTTAATGGATCCGGCGGTATTGCCGTGGGCATGGCGACGAACATTCCGCCTCACAATTTGCGCGAAGTCATCGAAGCGACCATCTATTTGATTCGCAATCCCGAGGCGACGCTCGAAGAGTTGATGGTTCACGTCAAAGGCCCGGATTTTCCCACGGGCGGCGTGATTTACGGAAAAAGCGGCATCGAGCAAGCGTATCGCACCGGGCGCGGGCAAATCGTCATGCGCGGTCGATGCGTCGTCGAAAAGACGCTCAAAGGCGACCGCGAGCAAATCATCGTCACGGAAATCCCTTATCAGGTCAACAAGGCCAAACTCGTCGCGAAAATCGCCGAATGCATCAAGGACAAGCGCATCGAAGGCATTTCCGAAGTGCGGGACGAAAGCGATCGCGAGGGTATGCGGATCGTCGTCGAGCTGAAGAAGGACGTATTTCCGCAAGTCGTCCAAAATCAGCTTTATCGTTTGACCGACCTGCAATCGACGTTCGGCGTCATCAATTTGTCGATCGCCAATGGTCGCCCGGCTGTCTTGTCACTGAAAGATACGCTGGCGCATTTCGTCGAACATCGGCGCGAAGTTGTAACTCGTCGCACGCGATATGAATTGAATCAAGCGGAAGCGCAACGCGAGCTCGTCGAAGGTCTGGGCATGGCCACGACGGACATCGATATCATCGTGTCGACGATTCGGACGTCGCGTGACAGCGATGAAGCTCGAGCGCGCCTCGAAAAATTGCCCTTGCGTGGACTCGGTGATTTCTTGCGTCGCGCGGGTCGTCCCGAAAATGAATGCGTCGATGCGGACGCGCGTGGCGATTATTTCCTCTCCGAGCGGCAATCGAAGGCGATTCTGGAAATGCGTTTGTCGCGCTTGACCGGCCTCGAACGGGAAAAGCTGGCGCGCGAATATGGGACGCTCTCGGAAGAAATCGCGCGGCTCGCGGGCATTTTGGCCGATGAAGGCAAATTGCTCGACGTCATCGTCGGCGAGCTCGAGGACATCAAGACGCGATTCGGTGACGAGCGGCGCACGGAGATCGTGCCGACCGAGGCTGAAATTCAGGTCGAAGACTTGATCCAAGAAGAGGACATGGTCGTCACCATCAGCCATCTGGGGTATTTGAAGCGAACGCCGGTCACGACGTATCGCGCGCAAAAACGCGGTGGCAAAGGCATGGTGGGCATGGAAGCTCGCGACGAAGATTGGGTGAACCAATTGTTTGTCGCGTCCACCCATAGCTACGTGTTTTTCTTCAGCGAAAAGGGCAAGGTTTACGTCAAGAAGGTGTACGAAATTCCGCTCGCCGCGCGAAATGCCAAAGGCCGCGCGATCGTGAATTTCGTCGGCATGGAGCCGGGTGAAAAAGTCGCGGCGATTTGCCCCGTGACGAAAATCGAAGCCGGCTCGTTCGTTGTGACGTTGACTCGCCGCGGACAAATCAAAAAGACCGCCCTCGACGAATACGAAAACTTCCGTGACAAAGGCATCATCGGCGTCCGGATCGAAGAGGACGATCAATTGCTCTCGGCCGCGATCACCGATGGAAAAGCGGAATTCCTCATTGCTACGCAAAAAGGCATGTCGATTCGCTTCTCGGAAGACGAAGTTCGTCCGACCGGACGCGCCACGATGGGCGTCAAAGGCATCGAGCTCAACGAAGGCGACGTCGTCATCGGCTTGTGCGTCGCAGGAACCGGCCGAGATCGCGTGCTCGCGGTTTGCGAACGAGGGTATGGCAAGCAAACGGCGCTCGAAGAATTCCGTCTGCAAAGCCGTGGTGGCAAAGGCGTCATTCTCATCGATGCGAGCGAGCGAAATGGGCCGGTCGTCGGCGTCGCCATGGTCGGGCCGGCCGATCAAATCATGCTCGTGACCGATCGGGGCCAAATGCTCCGCACCCGCGCTTCGGAAATTCGCGAAACGGGTCGTAATGCCCAAGGCGTGCGCCTCATGAACGTGGACGATGGCGAACGCGTCGTCGCCATTGAAGCGTTCGCGGAAGCCGAAGATACCAGCAGCTCCACGGTTCCCCCGCCCCTCGATCCGAACGGCGCGGTCATTACGTTGCCCGATCCGTCCGACACGAACGGCACGAGCCACAATGACAGTGGTTCCGACCTGCCAAACTAATTCCCGCCCCGAACGAATTCCGCCCCCATAAGGTCTGGAATCAATCGGACCTCACCACTGGCGAATTCCCCTCGCCCGGCATAATGTAATCCAGAGCATATCGCATCCGAACTCGGCCGTGTTGCTTCGAGC
>WBZU01003418.1_pt1 | contig 10405 bp, 8 predicted proteins | sample 5204311 | NCBI WGS metagenome assembly WBZU01 (sample SAMN12344359, study PRJNA552823) | activated sludge metagenome | biome: Activated sludge suspended growth; feature: Nitrification reactor; material: Wastewater; isolation source: activated sludge from nitrification reactor of wastewater treatment... | reverse complement strand
CCCTGGAGGTTGACGCGTGGGTCAACCAATGCTGACTGATGCGCTATCGACCGAAAACCAACTGTCTCGTTGAGCCAGGAAGAAGAGGCCGAGCTGAGGCTCGGCGATCCAAACTCAGTCCTGGCTAAAGTCCCTCCGCCAGCAGCGCCTGGATCACCGCCTCCGTCTGCTCGTACTGCCCTTCCCCGATCTTGAGGTAACGCAGATTGCCCGCCTTATCGATCAAATACATGGCCGGCCAGAAGCGGTTGGCATAGGCGCGCCAGGTCGCCTTGTCGTTGTCGAGGGCCACGGGCCACGTCACGCCGTATTGCGCCAGCGCCGCCTCCACGTTGGCCGGCTTCGCCTCGTAGCGAAACTCCGGCGTGTGGATGCCGAGGATGACCAGCCCGTCGCCCGCATAGGCGGCGTGCCGGACTTGCTGTGATCAGGTGTGGATCGGTGGTAATGGAAATCGGTGTCTTTTCAATCTTGAGGTGGATGCCAGCCAACTTCTGCCCAAAGCCGCCGGGTGGCGACTGCATCCGTATGATTCATCTTCAATGCAGCTATAGTTGCTCGTCCGACCGGCGTCTTACCACGGATGACAGCGCCGCCGTCCACCCACTCGAAGTGCTCTTCCCACTTTTGCAGGCGGGGGTGAAACAGCGCTGTTGGCTGGTTGCTCTCAGGGTCGATTGCCGTTGTCTGGCTTGCCTTATGGCTGTTGCAAAGCGGACAAGCCAGCGCCAGGTTCGTCTCCGCCGCGTCTCCGCCCTGTGATTCCGGCACGATGTGATCGATCTCCAACACCGGCCCGACGATCCGTTCGGCGGTTTGACAGTAGGCGCACCGCCATCGAAACACCGCAGCGACGCGTTTTCGTTTCGCCTTTGAAATAAACTGGCGGCTCACGCGTCGACTCCGTCAATCCAATGGCAGGAACTGCGTCGGGTCGATCACATCATAGTTGCGCTGCTTGAGGAGGACAATCGCCTGGGCACGCAGCAATTGTGTTTCGCGGTACACGGCAACCAGAGCCTGTTCTTCCGCCGCTTCTTCGGCGTCAAGACCATCGCGCTGCTGTTTGTCGTGCAACCACTGCAGCCGCGTTCGCTGCTCAGCATTGAGCGTTGTTCGCGCAATCCGCCATAAGGCAGCATCGTTCAAGTTGTTCAGCTCGGCTCCGGTCATGCGCGCAGGGTTGGCTGGCTGATCCAGCACAGGTGTGATAGCGACCACCGTCTCGGCAAGCATCTGCTCGATTGGGCGCCGCGCATGTTTGGCCGCCCGCTGCAATCGCCGATAGACATGTTCAGGAATATCGATCGTCACCGGATGAATCGCCATGCGTCACTTTCCTTGCCACATCAATCACCGTGCGCCACTCTACGGTCATCCATTATATCTGATTTCGGCTTTACCGACAGAACATATGGAGCGCGCGGCGTCGGTCACCTCGGCCATCGATCCGCCTTTGCGCGTGCAACGATGCTCTCTTGTGCTCGATTGGCCCGCTGAAACGCGCTGAAACCCACCGTTGAGCGCACTATTAAAGTCCCTCCGCTAGCAGCGCCTGGATCACCGCCTCCGTTTGCTCGTACTGCCCCTCCCCAATCTTGAGATAGCGCAGATTCCCCGCCTTGTCGATGAGATACATGGCCGGCCAGTAACGGTTGGCGTAGGCGCGCCAGGTGGCCTTGTCGTTATCCAGGGCCACGGGCCACGTCACCCCGTATTGCGCCAGCGCCGCCTCCACGTTGGCCGGCTCCGCCTCGTAGCGAAACTCTGGCGTGTGGATGCCGAGGATGACCAGCCCGTCGTCGGCGTAGGTGGCGTGCCAGCCTTGCAGCGCCGGGATGACGTGCTGGCAGTTGATGCAGCCGTAGGTCCAGAACTCCACCAGCACCACCTTGCCGCGCAGATCGGCCAGGCGCAGCGGCGCGCTGTTGAACCAGGTGTCGTTGCTCAACTCCGGCGCCGGGCCGCGGGAGGGCAATTGCGCCAGGATCGCCTGCTGTGCGGCGGTGGGGACGGTAGCCGCGACGGCGTCCGGCGTCGGCGTGGGCAGCACGCCGGCCAGGCTGAGCGGTTCGGCGGCGGCGGGCGTGGCGCTGGGCAGGGCAATGGCCGGCGGCTCCAAAAGCAGCGGGGTCGAGCAGGCGGCCATACTCATCAAAGCGACCGCCGGCACGACCCCGGTAATGATTTTCCACATGGTTGACTCCTCTCACGTTACGGCCGGATGCTGGCTGCGATCCTAGCACGGCCGCGCCGGCGGAGTCATTACAGAAGCGTTACACGCCCATGAACGCTACTTCTGCTTGGGCAGCTTCTCCAGCGGCTGCGGGCGCTGGCCAAAGGTCGAGTAGGGCCGCTCCACCGGCCGCGCCCAGCGCACGGCATTGCTGATAACGCGCAACACTTCCGGCTGGTGATAGGTCGGGTAGGTCTCGTGGCCGGGGCGGAAGTAGAAGATGCGCCCGTGGCCGCGGCGATAACAGCAGCCGCTGCGGAAGACTTCGCCGCCCTGGAACCAACTGACGAAGACGACCGTCTCCGGCTCGGGGATGTCGAAGTATTCGCCATACATCTCTTCGTGCGGAATCTCGAAGTACTCGCCGATGCCGTCGGCGATGGGATGGCCCGGCGCCACGACCCAGACGCGCTCCTTTTCGCCCGCCTCGCGCCATTTCAGGTCGCACGTCGTGCCCATCAGCCGCTTGAAGATCTTGGAGAAGTGGCCGGAATGGAGCACGATCAGCCCCATCCCCTTGAGCACGTGCGCGTGCACCTGCTCGACGATCTCGTCGCTCACCTCGCCGTGCGCCATGTGCCCCCACCACACCAGCACGTCGGTATTGTCCAGCACGTGCTCGGTCAGGCCGTGGCTCGGCTCGTCCAGCGTGGCGGTGTTGACGATGCAGCCGTGGCCGCGCAGGTAGCCGGCAATCGCACCGTGGATGCCCTGCGGGTAGATTGCGGCAATCTCCGGGTTCGCTCTCTCGTGACGATACTCATTCCAGATCGTCACACGCGTTGATTGTGCCATTGTAATACGCTCCCTATTGTTTGAAACTCGAAACGAAATGATTTGTGATTGATGTGATTGATTCGTATGGACGCGCTGTTTAGCGGCTGTTTGACCAGGGAAAATTGCGCCGCAGAGTCACGGACCGGCAGAGGAACAGCTTCTCGTGCTTGCCTGTCTTCTCTGCCCATCCTCTGCATCTTTGCGCTTCTCTGCATCTCTGCGCCTCCGCGTCAAACTGGACCTTTCAGACCGCCCTTAAGCCACGCGCTGCACTAGGCCGGCAATGTCGCCGCCCACGTCGGCCAACGTCACTGGGTGACCGCCGCGCGCCGCCGATGCCTGGATCATATCCCAGAAGATCGCCATGCGCAGGCCCACCTCGGGCGGGCTGGGGTTGGCGATTTCGCCGCTGCGTACATGCATGAACTGTTCCCACGCCCCGTGCGATGGCGGCACCTCCACCGGCGACAGGTCGGCGTCGCCCTGGCGCTGCACTTCCAGCCGCTCGCCCCACACCCCCGTGCGCAGAATGCCCTGCGTGCAAAAGACGCGCACATCCGACGCGCACGACTCGATGGTATCGCCGCAGCCGCTCAGCGTGATGAGCGTGCCGGATGCCAGCCGTGCCATCACCGCGCCGAGGATGTCGACCGCCGCGCCGCGGTTGTCCAGCCACGCCGCGACCTCCACCACGGGCTCGCCCGCCAGGTCGGAGACGGTATTGAGCAGGTGCGCGCCCGTGTCGAAGAGAAAACCGCCGCCGGAGATGGCCGGCTGCTGGCGCCACGTATTGCGCGTGTGGAAGTTCCAGCTCTGCCACGCCACGCCATGAATGTTGAGGATCTCGCCGAGTTCGCCCGAGCGCAACATCGTGACGGCCTGGCGAATCTGCGGCGACAGGCTGCCGTTGAAGGCCACGACCAGCAGCCGCCCCGTGCGGTCGCGCGTCGCGATGAGGCTGCGCGCCTCGCGCGCATTCATCACCATGGGCTTTTCCAGCAGCACGTCGAGCCCGGCCTCCATGGCCTGCTGCGCCTGGGCGTGGTGCATGGCGTGGGGCGTGATGATAAAGACGGCGTCGAGCGCCCCGGTGTAGTCGCGCAACAGCGCCGCCAGGTCGGGCTCGTTTGGCGGCGCCTCCAGGCCGACATCGCGAAATAGGTCGCCAAAGCGGCGATAGGTCTCCGCCGACGGTTCGCAGACGACAGGGATCTGCACGACATCCTGGTGGCGCAACATGGTGGCCGCATGATGGCGTGCCATCCCGCCGCACCCAATGATGGCGACGCGAAGCTGGGGCGCCGGCGCGGCGCTGGTAGCTGGCGACATAACGTGATCTCCTCGAAAAAGTAGCAGGCGACGGTGGCCCTACAGGACGTCCCCGGCACGCCGCACAGTCGTTCTGCGCTCTGCACACTGGCTGCGGCGTGTCCGGGGACGTTGACAACGGCGACACTGGATTATGGGAATAGTGCCACAGAGGGCGCGTCTCTGTCCAGACGCCGCGGCAGGTGGGACGTGCCGGCGCCCATGCTCCTCTGCCGCCCAGGTCAAACTGTATGATTCATTATTCCGGTTCCGATCCGTTCGGTGCTATAATCCGCATAGCGCGCCAGTGTAGCGATTGGCGCTGCCCGTCGTGGCTGCTTGCGGCGTGGTTCAACGCCTGGGACTATGGGCGAGCCATGTCACTGCGGCGGAGTGAACGTTGACCGAATGCTGGCCGGGCGTGGCGCCATTGAGTTGTGCCGCCGGGCCGGCGTTCTGACATGAAATCATTATGGGGCGGCGTAGTTCGCTCCATTTGAGATAGTTCGACGAATCAGAAGAAGGTATGGAACGGTAACCGCGCGTCCGGGCGAGTGATGACGGCGACCGTTCCGGCAAATAGTCAGAAGGGGACGAGGATGCGGGCGGTGCTGCCGCCAGACGCCAGCGCGGCCGATGCCGGGCGGCTCCAAGCGATGCAGGAGATCGAGGCGGCCGTACTGGCCTGCCAGCGCTGTCCGCTTGCCGAGGGCCGCACGCACGCCGTGCCCGGTGAAGGGAATTTGAACGCGGTCGTGATGTTTGTGGGTGAGGGCCCGGGCTTCGACGAGGATCGGCTGGGCCGGCCCTTTGTCGGGCGCAGCGGGCAGTATCTCACCGAGACGCTGGAGCGCCTGGGGATTGCGCGCAGCGACGTCTACATCACGAACGTGGTCAAGTGCCGGCCGCCCAAGAATCGCGACCCGCTGCCGGCAGAGCTGGAGGCGTGCGCCGATTATCTTGAGCAGCAGGTTGCCATCATCAACCCGCGCATCATCGTCACGTTGGGCCGCTTCAGCATGAAGCGCTGGTTTCCTGAGGGCTCCATCACCCGGGTCCACGGCCAGGTGCGTAACATCGGCCGCGGGCGTATCGCCGTGGCCATGTTTCATCCGGCCGCCGCGCTGCGCAACCCGCAGTGGCAGACGGAGTTCGAGCAGGATATGGCCAGGCTGCCGTCGCTCATCGAGCGGGCGCGGCGTGCCAACCAGGCCGCCGGACGTGGCGAAGCCCTGCCCGCCGGCGTGCCGCATCCCGGCGACCCTGACTACGTGCCGCCACCGGCGCCTGCCGCGTCCGGCTTGCCGGCCGGCGGTGATGTCGAGGATACCTCGCAGCTTACCCTCTTCTGAGAATAGAACGAATTGGTATGTTGCTGCTTCGCCCGTGGTGGGCGAGTGGTTGCGCGGATGGCGCCGGCGAGCGCCGGGCCGCAAAGCGCAGCCGGCAACAATGGACATATTCAGGCCGCCGTCGCGCGTGCCTGATGACTGATTGAACACTGCAATGATTCATTCTCAAGGAGAGAAATTGAAATGGCAAAGAAAGTACAATCGACTCAAGCCCCGCTGCTCAAGGTAATTCCCCTGGGCGGCCTGGGCGAGATCGGCAAGAACATGCTCGTCCTCGAATCGGGCGAGAACCTGCTGATCATTGACGCCGGCCTCATGTTCCCGACGAGCGAGATGCACGGCATCGACATCGTCATCCCCGATGGCAGCTACGTCATCGACCGGCTGGAGCAGGTGCGCGGCGTGATTCTCACGCACGGCCACGAAGACCACATCGGCGCGCTGTCGTACTTCATCGAGCAGGGGCTGCGCGCGCCAGTCTACTCGACCGCGCTGACGCAGGGGCTGCTGGAGGTCAAGCTGCGCGAGCAGAAGCTGCTGGCCGAGGCCGACCTCCACACGATCACGGCCGACGACGTCGTCGACCTGGCGCCCTTCAACGCCGAATTCTTCCACACCACGCACTCCTTCCCAGACAGCGTGGGCGTGGCGGTGATGACGCCGGCCGGCCGCGTCATTCACACCAGCGACTATCGCTTCGACCCCACGCCGGCCGATGGCCGTCCCACCGAGGAAGGGAAGCTGCGCAAGTGGGGCGACGAGGGCGTACTGCTTCTGCTGGCCGACAGCACCAACGCCGAGCACTCCGGCACGACTGCCAGCGAGGCGACCGTGGAGGAGATGCTTGAAGGCGTGATGACCGAAGCCGAGGGGCGCATCCTGCTCGCCACCTTCGCCTCGAACCTGGGCCGCGTCCAGCAGATCATCAACGTGGCGCGCCGCCATGACCGCCGCGTCGGTGTCGTCGGGCGTAGCATGGTCAACAACGTGCGCATCGCCATCAAGCTCGGCTACCTGGACATCAAGGAAGACGAGCTGCTCACCGCCGGCGAGATGGAATCCCTCCCCGCGCACGAGGTCGTCATCGTCGCCACGGGCAGCCAGGGCGAGCCGACAAGCGCCATGGTGCGCATGAGCCTCAACGACCACCGCCAGCTTGTGCTGCGCGAGGGCGACACCGTCGTGCTCAGCGCCACGCCGATTCCGGGCAATGAGGAACTCTTCAACCGCACGGTGGACAACCTCTTCCGCCAGGGCGCCAACGTGCTATACCACGAGTTGGGCAACGTCCACGTCAGCGGCCACGGCGGCCAGGACGATTACATGCGCATGTTCAACCTGGTGCGGCCGCAGTTCTTCATTCCCGTCCATGGCGAGTACCGCCACCTGGTGCTGCACGCCCGTCTGGCGCAGCGCTTCGGCCTGCCCAAGGAGAACGTCTTCATCCTGGAGGATGGCGACACGGTCGAGTTCGGCCACTTCGACGGCACGGAAGCGATCACGGCGCGGCCGGGTGATCCGGTCGAGGCGGGCCACGTCTATGTCGACGGGCTGGGCGTGGGCGACATCGGCAACGTCGTCCTGCGCGACCGGCGCCAGTTGAGCCAGGAAGGCTTCATCGTCTGCATCGTCGCCGTCGACGAGTTTGATGGCGAGGTCATCTACGGCCCGGAGATCATCAGCCGCGGCTTCGTCTACATGCGCGAGCAGGAGGATCTCATCCGCCGCGCGCAGGATGCCGTCAACAAGGTAATCAAGAAGAAGGTGCCGGCCTCGGTGCTGGAAAACAAGATCAAGGATGCGCTGGGCACCTTTGCCGCCCGCGAGATCGGGCGCCGGCCGATGGTGCTGCCGCTGGTGATTGAAGTGTAGGGGGTTGAGACCTTGAAGTCTTGAGGTGTTGGGGTATTGGGGTATTAGGGTGCATACCGCCCTCTTCCCCCACGACCCCAACACCCAAAGACCCCAATACCTCAACACCTCACTACCCCACCACCTCACTCGAATATCCATGACCAAACCCAAAACCTACATCCCCTACTACGATGATATTGTCGAGGCCATGGCGGCCGGCGGCTGCGCGTTTTGCGCGCTGCAACTGGTGGCGGCCGAGAAGTATATCGACTCGCTGTTGTGGGAGAGCGTCAACGACCCGCGCATTCGCCGCGAGGTGAGCGCCGCGCGCGGCTTTTGCCGCAACCATGCCTGGCTGCTGGTGCGGCCCGGCGGCGCGCTCAGCTCGGCCATCATCTACCAGGATGTAGTGCGGACGGCGGCGCGCGTCACGGCGCAGACACCGGCCGAGGGCGGGCGGCTGTCGCTGGGCCAGCGCGTGCGCGCTCTCTTCCGCCGCCAGGCGCCGCCCAACGACGCGCTGCTGGCCGCACTGCGCCCGCAGCAACCCTGCCCCGTCTGCCTCAACGCCGAGCTGGTCGATCGCTACCTCAGCGAGACGGTGCTGGCGACGATGGCCAAGTCGAACGCCATCATCGAGAAGTACCGCGCCTCGGCGGGGCTCTGCCTGCACCACTTCGGCACGCTGCTCGCCCACACGCACACGCCGGAGACGCGCCAGGCGATCATCGACGCCCAGTTGGCCGTGTGGTCGGCGCTCGACGCCGAGCTGGCCGAGTTCATCCGCAAGAACGACCACCGTTTTCGCCGCGAAGGCTTTGGCGCCGAACGCGATTCGTGGGAGCGCGCCATGGCGCTGACCTCCGGCCCGCCACCCGCGGGCAAGTCCTCGCGCGGTGGTGTTACGCAAACGAGTTGACCGTATTCTGGCCGCGTTGTCCCGCCATTTCAGTGCATGATGTCAGCTTGCATCCAACTTCATCCGGCGCGACAATTGGCGTAAGCCTCCAAAGTGTCTAATCAACACTGTTGGTAGGCATTTCTGCAATTTTTGTCGATTCGTCGGAGTGAGTCACATGCACATGCATCGCTCGCACCAGACCGCAGCCTCTCCCTGCTCTCCGGCCACGAGCCATCGCCCATTACCATCTCCACTTGTCGCGCTGCCCCAGCGCTCCGCGTCCGGTTGCGGCCGGCTTGCCGGTGACGGCATGACCTGCTGCGACCATCCGCCTCACATGACCTGGCGCTGACCCGCGCCGGCCAGAGCAGAAAGATCGCGCATCGCCGGCGCGGGCCGCCTACGCGCGCGCGCTCGGTGAGGGTCGTGCGACCCAGGCCGAATTCTGCTACGACGTCGACTCACTCTCGATTCAAGTTCTTGTTTCAGGTTTTCGTCGTCATTAGAAAGGAATCGTTCATCTCATGTCTGAATTGACCAGTTACGAACAGATGGCCATCTGGGCAGTGCTGGGTATTTCGCTCCTCGGCCTCGCCTACGCCTACCTTTTGCGCAACCAGATTCTGCGCGAGGACAAAGGCACCGCCAAGATGCAGGAGATCTGGGGCTGGATCAAGGACGGCGCCAACGCCTACCTGAACCGGCAGTTACGCTCGATCCTGCCTTTCATCGTCGTCCTCACCATTGCGCTCTTCTTCTCGGTCTACATTGTGCCGCCGTCGGCCGAGGCCATGGCCCATTACAGTGGCGCCACGCCCGACCAGGTACGGCTCTATATCGGCCTGTGGCGCGCCTTTGCCTTTATCATGGGCGCGACCTTCTCGCTGACCGTCGGCCAGATCGGCATGCGCATGGCCGTGGAAGGCAACGTACGCACCGCGGCTGCGGCGCGCACCAGCTTCTCCGACGCGCTGCGCATCGCCTACCGCTCCGGCACCATCACCGGCATGCTGACCGACGGGCTGGGGCTCTTCGGCGGCACCATCATCTTCATCTTCCTGGGCCCGGCCGCACCGGATGCGCTGCTCGGCTTTGGCTTTGGCGGCACGCTGCTCGCGCTCTTCATGCGCGTGGGTGGCGGCATCTTCACCAAGGCGGCCGATGTCGGGGCGGATCTGGTGGGCAAGGTCGAGCAGGGGCTGGAAGAGGATGACCCGCGCAACGCTGCAGTCATCGCCGACCTGGTGGGCGACAATGTCGGCGACTGCGCCGGTATGGCAGCCGACATCTTCGAATCCTACGAGGTGACCATCGTTTCGGCGCTGATCCTTGGCCTGGCGCTTGTGACAATTACCGGGAATTACGAGTGGATCGTCTTCCCGCTCGTCGTGCGCGGCATCGGCGTGCTCTCCTCCATCGTCGGCACCTACCTGGTACGCGCGCCCAAGGGCGAAGGGTCGGGCGACGCCATGGGAGCCATCTTCCGCGGCTTCCTCTCGTCGGCCGCCATTTCGGTGGTGCTCTTCGCCGGCGTCGGCTACCTCTACTTGCAGAATGTGCCGGGCGGCTGGTGGCGCCCAGTCCTGGCCGTCACGGTCGGCGTGGTGCTGGCCATTCTCATCGACCGCGTGACCGAGTACTTCACCGGGACGCACGGCGCGCCGGTCAAGGACATCGTACGCTCGACCAATGGCGGGCCGGCGACGACGATTCTCTCCGGCATCGTGCAGGGATATGAGAGCGCCGTGTGGTCCACGATCATCATCGCCGCCACCATCTTCGCCTCGATTGTGATCTTCAACGGCGTCGGCGCCAACCAGGCTGAGACGACCGCGTTCATTCTCTATGGTGTGGCGCTGACCGGCATCGGCATGTTGACGCTGACCGGCAACAACGTCTCCATGGACTCCTTCGGTCCCATCTCCGACAACGCCAACGGCATCGGTGAAATGGCCGGCCTCGACCCCAAGGCGCGCC
>WBZU01003417.1_pt1 | contig 10405 bp, 11 predicted proteins | sample 5204311 | NCBI WGS metagenome assembly WBZU01 (sample SAMN12344359, study PRJNA552823) | activated sludge metagenome | biome: Activated sludge suspended growth; feature: Nitrification reactor; material: Wastewater; isolation source: activated sludge from nitrification reactor of wastewater... | reverse complement strand
CGGGATGAGATCGAAGTCGAGCTGTCACACAAGCGTGAAGAACTCGATCGGGCTACGGACGAAGTGGAGCTTCTTCGCAATCGGCTCATCGCCCTGTCGTTGCCGATATTGCGTGTTTGGAAAGGCGTGCTCCTCGTTCCGCTCATCGGTGAAATCACGGCGGACCGAGCCGAGCATGCGCGCAGTGAATTGCTCGAAGCCGTCGTGCGCCATCAAGCTCGGAGCGTTCTCATCGACGTCACCGGACTGAGCGTCGTGGATGAACACTCCGCGGGCGTGTTGGGATCCATCATTCGAGCCGTCGGGTTGCTTGGTGCTCAAACGATGATCGTCGGCGTGCGGGGCGAGGTTGCGCGGGTGCTCGTGCTCATGGGTGAGGTTTTTCCGGGTACGCGCACGTTTTCGACGCTCGATGAAGGATTACGTTCGGCGCTGCGGTCAAAAGAACGTTGAGTCGAGGTTGTCGCGACGCTTCTGTCTTTCATGCGCTTTTGATAGAAGTCGTTCGTGGCCAGCTCACCGAACGAATGCCTCGCGAATACTCACCTCAACTTGTGCGACGACGCGTTTTTCCTCATCGCTTCGACCGCGCGTCTCGATGACGATTTGCTCCGCGATTTCGCCAAGCGCAGGTCGCCGGTACTTCAAGCGGTTGCGCGTGGAGCGGCTCCCGAACATCTCGGATCGTGGGATGGTTGGCTCGTGAAGATGTCGGCGGCGATCGCGCCTTTGGCGCCTCCGCGGTGGCTGGCGATGTCCGACGTGATCGATGAAGGCGTGTCGCTCGAACACGGAGCGCGCGGTGTTCGTTCGTTGTTCACGAGCAAGCCGAGCGAAAAAGACGTGGCGCGTGTGCAGTCTTTCGGAGGGTTTGCCGCGCGAGCCTTGGCGTCGGTTCTTGCGGCGACGGGGGAATTTCATCCCGAAGCGCGAGCGCAGCGGGGTTGTTTCGTCGCGTCGTTGGGTCTGTCGGAAGCCGATCAAAAGGCGTTGAGCGCCGAGGAACCGGTGGTTGCGGCGGCAATCGACGTGCCCGAAGGTTTGCCGCCGAAGGTGGCTCGAGCGGTCTTGCGCGGGGCGTTTGTCGCGGCGATGCTCGAAGGAACCGATCCTCGCGAAGAGCAAGCCGTGCTTTCGATCGGCAAGAAAACGGGTTTGCCCGCGGAGGACATCACGGCCGCGCATGGGGAGGCGCGTCAACGCATGGACGCCGCGCGTGCGTTTGGATTACCCGCGGTCGATGCAATTCGATATGTGCTCGAGGGTGATCGCATGACGAGCGATCTTTTGGCCGTTGCCGCAGCCAAGCTGACGTTGCCCATGAGTCACCGGAGCGCGGCGATGACCGCGGTGAGTGTCGTGAGCAAAGTCGTGCTGTCGAAAAAACACGTGGTGGATCGGAAAACTCGGGATGCCGTGCTCGGTTTGTCCTGGATTGCCGCGCTACGGATCGATCCCTCGTATGTTCGTCGTGCCGAACTCGCGATGTTGCATGATCATATTGCGGCGGATTTGGGGGACCTGGATGCGGGCAAGTCGGCGCGCGGGGTGATTGAAAAGTTTTTCGAGGAAGAATTGCGTACGGCTCGGCCGTTGGTGCCTCCGCCGATGCCGTGAGAGGTTTTGCAATCGCGACCTTCGTGTGCCTCGAAGGTCTATGAATCAGCTAAAAGGCGAATCACCAGGAGGCGCCGTTCTTTGCGATTCACGCGGATATCAGCGATTCCGCCGTGCGCCTTCAGTCGTATACAATCGCGGGTACACCATTCAATCCGTCCCTGACCGCTTTGGGCAAACTGGATCACGCCCGCGCAAATAGCGCCCGCAACTCGCCAATGCATGTTGCGCGCTTGCGCCGTGCAGGCATCGGCAAACTCGACCGTCCACATTCGCTCACTCGGTTGCTGCGGAGGACGTACCGAGGGCGGCTACGAATTCGCTTGCCGGAATCCAGTGCACGACGCTGCGCTCGATTTCCTCGAGAGTAGCTTCGTCATCGGACGGGAGCGGAACCCACGGAGCCGCCGCGAGTGCGGCAAGCACCGGATCATCTTCACGATCAAGCGAACAATCGGCACGGCTCGTTTCAGATGCAGGTTCGTCGAAGCCTGCACAAGTCTGTTCTGCGCGCCCAAGTTGCTCATCCATGGTTTCAGTTTGTACGACTTGCACCGCGACGGCAAGGGAAGTTTTTCGAGGCGACACCTCTTCACTCCGCCAATCGTTCGTCTTTTGGAACCCGCGTCAATTGCACCAGCTTTTCCGGCCGTGTTTCCATTGCGGGTTCGGGCGCGTCGCTAGGTTCCTCGACAATCTCGAAGCGTCCGTGATCAAATGGTTTGCCCTCAGCCGGGGTTGTCGGGACAAGCCGTTCACGTTTGTTTTGAGCCGCCAGCGTTCGCGCTCGAAAATGGCAATACGGATTGTTGCCCGGTTTTCCAAAAAGTGAATGCGCCGTAAAAGAGCATCCGCCCATGCACACCGAGGCAAATGGGCACGTGCGACAAAATCCCCACAAATCGTCGATGGTGCGTCGGCGCGTAAAGGTGATCTCCGGAGAATCATTCCAAAGCTCGGCCAATGGTTTGTCGCGAAGATTTCCACCCACGTAGGCATAGGTTTGGAGAGACGGACATCCTTTGACGGCGCCGTCGGATTCGATCCCGAGCACGCGTTGACCGGCTTGGCAACCGACGAAATGGTCGCGTCCGCCTTCTTTGAGCGAACGCAAAAGAGCCTCTTCCGGGCCGAAATAACCCAAATTGTTGCCGGGTAAAACGGTTATGCGATCGCGATAGGCCCGCTTTTTAATTTCCGCGATTCGCGGCATCACGTCCAGCAAGTCGTACGGCTGCAAAAGCATCGCCGGCCGATCCGCCGCTCGTCCCAGCGGCGCGGTGATTTGTACTTGCCACGCTCGAATGCCCAGCGTCTTCAGGTGGTCATACAAAGCTTCGAGGTCGTCGCGATTGACACGATTGATATGCGTATTCGCGGCGATATGGATTCCCGCGGCGCGCAGGTGTTCGAGCGCCCGCGTCGCGCTTTGAAAACTCGATTTGGCGCGGCGAATCAAATCATGACTTTTTTCCAGCCCGTCGACGCTCACGGAAACCGTATGCATGCCCGCGCTTTTCATGGCTTTGGCCAATTCCGCGTCGATCCCTCGACCGCCGGTCGTCATCGACGCCCGAATTCCCGCGTTATGCAGGGCGCGAGTGATGTCGAGAAACCCGTCGTGCAAATAGGCTTCGCCGCCGATCAACACGACCTCGCGTGTGCCCATCGCCGCCAATTGATCGACGATACGCAACGCCTCTTCCGTCGATACCTCGTCGCTTCGAGGACCTCCGGCCCGCGAACCACAATGAGCGCAAGGTTGGTCGCAACGCAGCGTGATTTCCCAGACGACGTAGGCCGGATAAAATTCACCCGCAACGATGGGTACACGTCGAAGCGCCATTGGAATAGGCTAATTCAATTCGGACGTTTCTCAAATGCGCCCGTGTCGAAAAGGAACTTACCCATGCTTCTTACTTGCACTCACTGCGAAGGGTTCGTCCCCACAAACGTTGCCGCGTGTCCACACTGCGGCACGGAATCGTTGGACGTCAAAACAAATTCGAAGTTCGGTTCGTTGGCGAAAGGTGTCGCGGCTGTTGCGGCGAGCGGGCTTGTCGCCGTGACGCTCATGGCGTGTTACGGCGCGCCCGAGGGCGACTACGACCAAGACGGTGATGGCTACGGAGACTTTTCCGGCGATTGCAACGACAACGATGCTGCGATTCATCCCGGAGCGCCCGACTCGGTCGGTGATGGCGTCGATCAAAACTGCGATGGCGTCGACGGCAATGCATCGGACGTCGATGCCGGCATGAGCAGCAGCAGCAGCAGCGGAGGACCTTGCATCACATGCAACGACGCCGTGACCATGACGGGCCTCACTGCTCCCGCTCAACCGTTCTGCTCGACGGCGGGTCAACAGGACTTCGATGCGCTCAAGACCTGCGTGTGCACCGACGCCTGCATGGTCGAGTGCGGCGGAAACATCTGCCAAGGCATGGCCGCGACGACCGATTGTTCGGCGTGCGTCCAGGCAAACTGCGGCACGCAAAACGTCAGTTGCCAAAACAACTGAGCGTCACCGAAACATCGTCACGACAAACACGCCCGTCAGCAGACTCGAAGCCACGAGGCCCCATCCGACGCGGCGTAAATGCTTCGTATGCACGTCCGCGACGAGCACGCCGAGCCCCAGCAATTCAAACGGCAGAAGCGCAATCGGCACCGCTGACGGAAGCTGATTGACCAGCGCCAACCCGACGCTCGAGACAAGCGCTCCGATTGTCACGACGTACGCCAACATCACCGGCAACGGTCCTTCGTCCTTCGCTCGAGCGATCACCGCGCGCACCGCCACGGTCGCGATGCCGAACGCAATTGTCCAGACGAACCACACGAGGGCCGCGTCGAACACGGCGATGCCCGACGCCAAGGCGACGGGAAATGCCGCGCCCGAAAGCGCCATCGCCGCGATGACTTCGCCAAGCGTCGTCTTCTCCTCTTTTCGCCAGACAAACCACCCCACGACAACACCGAGCACGATGGGTGGAATGGCTCCGATACGCACAATCGTTGGAGCACCAACGAGTCCGAGACCTCCGCACACGATGGCGACGGCGGCGAGGATGCGCAGACGTTTGGCGGCGCGTGGGCCGTCCTGTTTGCGGGCTTTGGCGCCGCGTTGTCCGATGAGAACGAGCAGCGGTTCATGCGCGAGAAACGTTGCGACGGCGCCGATCGCAAGGCCGATGGCGGGGAGGGTCGGCGTGGTCGACGCGAGGCCGGCGACGAGCGGGACGCCAAGTTGCCCGTAGGCACCATGTTCACGTGGGGCGAGAGACCTACGAGGGGGGACGGGAGCGGCGGATGTTGTGGTCACGATGAGCGTTGCCAGACGCGGCGAGTGTTCAGCCTGTGGGGATGTTCGTCCGATATCTTGCCATGCGCGCGCGTTCATGCGACACGTGATCCAGGAACTGTCGCTCGAGGTTCGTCCCTTGGCGACCGAAGGAAATCGTGAAGTCGCTACGCCAATTCGTTGCTCTTTGCGTGCCGTTTGCCGCCGTCGTTTTCGCGGGCGGTCCGCTTGGCTGTCAGTTGCTCGGCGTCCCTCCATTGCCGACGATTCCCCCGGCGCCGAAGTTCGAGCTGCCGCAGGTCCCACAACCGCCGGAAATCCCGCAGGTTCAAGCTCCAAGTCTTCCATCGCCTTCGCTGCCGTCCGCTCCGGAAAAACCCAAGGTCGACGTGCCGCTCGATGAAGACCAAGCGATCTGTTGTTTGCGCAGCGGGCCGGTCAAGCAGGTGTGCGGCGGCGATGCCGAACGTTGCTGTACGATCAAGTTCGAGCGTGACGAGTGCGAAGCTCAAGGCGGCTTGTGGTTTCACTCGGTCCGCGGTTGCGCCGGCGCCTGCTGATCTGCTTCGCGTGTGAAGAATTCAGGCCGGTAACTCATCTCCGTCATCAGTCTCGAGAAGTCGTCGATGGGCATGCTGCAATGCCCGAACGAGTCGTGGAGTGTCATCTCGGCTCCGTCGAACCAGCGACGATCGGGATCCATCGGGTCGTCATAATGCACGACACGGTTTGTCCAATCGACACGCAGCGCTCGAACCTTATGCGGCATGTTGTACAGGACCGGCGGTTCGGCGTGAGGGATGGGGTTCGGCATGGACGGTAGTTCCAGCGTGACAAACACCTGCTCGTTTTGCCGCGCTGCTTGATCGATGATCGCCACGCCGTCACGTCCGATGTCGACGACGTCCCGTGTCTCGACGCCGAAACTCGCAAACTGCTTGGCCAGGCGCGAATGCATCACGGTGATCGTCTTCCAGGTTTGTCCGGTGATGGCCTGCAACAGCCGTTCGAAGGCGTTGATTTCCAAGCCCGACCCGACGTTGTCGTCTCCGTGGAAGTGGCCGTCGACGACGTTGTCGTAAGGCATGTTTGGATAGGCAAACTCCATGCACGCCGCTTGAAAAATGCGACTCACGGCGTTGCGCCTTTGTTCTCGTTCGTGCGGCGCGAGGACATCTTCATTGCACACGAGCATCTGGCCGCTCTTCATGGTGACCAGGCCTTCGCGCGTCACGAGGCCCGCGACGATCCGCGAGTATTCCGCCGGGTCGCGTTCCGCAAGATAACCTTCGATGCAGGCCGCGGCGCAGGTGCCCTTGAGGCCCTGATTGATACGTTTGGGGTCGAATACGTTAAAAACCAGCTCGAAAAAAATGCGTGTTCGTCCGGGCTCACGCGCAAATGGATCCCAAAGCGTTTCTTCGGTCAGCCGGAGCAAAGAATCCACGAGGGTTTTTCCCGTCGAATCGCGTTGTTCGAGCATCCCCGACGATTCCAATGATTCGAGCGCGATTCGTAGGTTTTCGCGAAGCTCCATTCGTTCGGCGCGCGTATCGCCGCGGATGATCGGTGGAAGCGTTCGCTGTTCTCGGCGATCGAAGAGCCCCAGAAGTTTTTCGAGGGTAGCCGAAGACATGAAAATCCACCTTTCCAAGAATGATGATGGGAATCGCCGTTTTTTTCCAGCGTCGAGGGCGGCCAATTTCGTGATAACGTCCGTACGGGTTCGACTGTTCCGGTCGTATCGAGCGATTCATGACGTTTTGGACGAAAAATGAGAAACGCATCAAGCGGCTCCTTTTGCTGGGGCTGGTGCTTTTGTTTCCGCTCGTCGTGATGCGCGTGCCTGTCGTCCGTAAATCGCTCGTGGATCTTGTGGCCTTCATGCGGGAAACGCCGCTTCAAGGCATTGGTTTGTTTTTGGCCATCGAAGTGCTCGCATTGCTTTTGACGACACCGACGTGGCTCATGTCCGGGCTGGCGGGGTATGCTTATGGATTTGCGTGGGGATTTGTATTGGCTTGGCCTGCGGTGACGATATCCGCGACGTTGATCCTCGTCATGACTCGAGCATTTGCTCGAAAATGGTTTGCCGCGCGAACGGCGGAGGCGCATTTTTGGAAGGCCGTGAATCGAGCGGTGCACAAAGACGGCTTCAAAATCGCCTTGCTCATGCGCTTGGCCGTCGCCTTGCCGCAAAATTTGCTCACGTATGCTCTTTCGGCGACATCGATCAAGGTGCGGGATTTTGCGGTCGGTTCTTTTTTGGGATATTTGCCGGCGACCATTGCTCACGTTTACTTGGGTTCGCAATTCGAAAGCGCCGCGCAGCTCGTGGCCGGAGAATCGACGAAACGTGGCCCCTTGGCTTGGGTGACCGCCGCTTGCGGACTCGTATTGACGCTCGGTGCTGTATTTCTCGTCTCGCGACATGCTCGTAAGGCGCTCGATGAAGCATTGGCGGAAGCCGCGCGCACGGCGTGAGATTCCGTCGATAGGTCGGCTTGCCAGAGAAGCGGATTCGAGCTACGACCATCGTCGATGGTGGCCAAGAAAAACAAATTCGACGACAAGTTGGCTCGTTTGCGTGCGCTCGCGGATGTCCCCGAAGGCCATGCCGTTCACGAATTGCGGTTGTTCTTGGCTGAAAAGGATGCGTTTTTCCTGGGTGAAGCCGCAAAAATGGCCAAAACCTTGGAATTGCGCGGACTCGAACCCGACCTCGTTCAAGCGTGCCGAAAACTCTTGTCGAAAGAAATCGCGGATCGCGGCTGCATTGCCAAGCGTTGCATTCTGGACGCGCTCGTCACGTTCGAGGCGCATGTGCCGGATCTCTATTTGGAGGGACTGCGGCATGTACAAATGGAGTATTCCGTCGGTCCGCCGGAAGACACGGCGGGCAGCGTTCGAGGATTGTGTGCGCATGCGCTGGTCCGAATCGATTTTCCCGACGCGATCTTGGAAATAGCGCCGCTGCTTTATGACCATTTGCCCGAAGTTCGTATTGCGGCGGCCGAAGCCTTGGCCGTCACCGGCGATCGCACGTGCGCCGCGATTTTGCACGTGCGCTTGATGGCCGGCGAGGACAAACCGGATGTTCTCGAGGCGTTATATCGCACGATGTTGTCATTCGATACGAGGCGGTATTTGACCGTCGTGGCAAAAGCGCTCGAAAAGGGGGAAGAGGCCGCCGCATTGGCGCTCGGTGAATCGCGACTTTCCACGGCGTTTCCCGTTCTTCGGGATGCGCTGCGCACGGCGACCGGTGACCTGGAAGCCACGGTGCTTTTGAGTATCGGGCTTTTGCGGTTGGAAGAAGCCACCGATTATTTGTTGAAACTCGTCGAAGAAGGCTCCGAGCATCGAGCGGCGAAGTCGATTGAAGCGCTTGGATTGCATCGTCATGAAGAGCGATTGGCCGTCCGCGTGGCGGAGATTGTAAAAAATCGAAAGTCGAAAAGGCTCAACGCTATTTTTGCGGAAAAGTTTGGCCGGAACGTCTGATCATCGAAAACGGACGTCGGTCTTTTTTGCGCATGCGAATGCGAATTCGCGCAAATTCCAAGGGCCGCATAAATTCGTATGCACTCGGGCGCATTCGTGAGGATGGATCCTGAAAGAAAGTTGACTCTGTTGTGGACATCCGATGACGTTTTGGTGTAATCATGGATGACCGCCATGCCGAATGCCACGCGTCGTAATCATCGCAGTTCGTTTCGCGGGGGGGTGGTTCATTGGGAAGAATGGATTCCGAAAGGAGGCCGCGAGCATCCTGATCGGAGGCCGATCGTATTGCTGCACGGTCTTGCGGACACGTGCCGCACGTGGAATCACATCGCGCCCGTGCTCGGGCGGGATCGACGCGTCTATGCGCTGGATTTGCCGGGGCACGGCGATTCTTCGCGATATGACAGCAACTATGACGTGCATTGGTACGGCGAGCTGATTTCGGAATGGATTCGGTCGCTCGACCTCGCCGATTTCGATTTGATGGGTCATTCGCTCGGCGGGGGCATTGCGATGCGGGTGCTTTTGGAAAAACCCGCCAAGATTCATCGCTTGGCGCTCGTGGCCGCCGGCGGATTGGGCCTCGAAGTGGCTATGCCTTTGCGATTGGCGGCGACGACTGGATTGCTCGATAAGGTCGTGCCGGAATTGATGGGTATGGGTACGCATGCGGGCGTACGCGTGCTCGGAGGCAATTTCAATGATGAAGAGCGGCGGCATTTGGCCGAAGTGAATGCGCGTCCCGGGACGGCGCGAACGCTGTATCGGACGCTGCGTGGCGCGGTCGATTTGAAGGGCCAACGCGAGCACATGATGGATTATGCTTCACGCTTGGGCGATCTGCCGCCGATTGCCGTATATTGGGGAAATGACGATCCCGTTTTGCCGGTGCGTCATGCCGAACGCGTGCATCATTATATCGAAGGGGCGCTCGTGCGGCGCTATCCGAACGTGGGGCATTATCCGCATCGCGAAGCGGTGGCCGAAATGCTTCCGGATTTGATCAAGTTCCTGGACGAACCGCAACAAACGCCGCGTTTTCGCCATAAAGCGAAAGCTCCACGCGCCAAAGATGCCAAAGGGCTTTCTTTTTGGCGTATCTTGGCCGAAGCGAAACCATAACGTCAAAACTTCAGCTCTTTGCGCAATTCGTCGCCCGGTAAATCCAGCGCGATCGCCGCTTGTTCGAAGGCCGGATCCTCGCCCATGGGAATGTGAATCAAAAACCGCACGTACAAGTCGCCGGGTTCTTTCCCTTTGCGCTGAACGCCTTTTCCCTTGAGCCGCACTTGTTGCCCGCTTTGCGCCCGCGCCGGAATCTTCAGCGTCACTTCACCGTCCGGCGTGGGAACGCGAATCTTTCCGCCTGCATACGCTTCGCGCACGCTGATGGGCACCTCGATTTTCAAATCATCGCCGTCGCGCTGAAAATGCGGATGCGGGGTCACGTGAATCGTAATGATCAAGTCGCCCGCAGGCGCTTGGCCCATGCCCGGTCCCCCTTGACCTGCGACGCGAATTCGACTGCCTTCGCTCGCGCCCGCAGGAATACGAATCGTTTTGGCTTCGCCGCCTTCGGGGCGAATATCGATCATCGTGCCTTTGATGGCCGAAACGAAATCAATGGTCACTTCCGCTTCGACATCTTGGCCTTTGCGACCCATGCGCACGCCGCCTCGGCCGCCGAACATGTCTCCGAGATTGCCGAAGAGGTCCCCCATGCCTCCGCCGCCGCCGAAAATGTCCTGAACGTTGAATCCCGGCCCGCCACCGCCACCGCCGCGAGGTCCCCGACCGGCGTATTGACGGACGTACCGGGCTCGTTCCGCGTCAAACCCCTGATGGAGGCTTTCTTCACCGAATTCATCATAAAGCGCGCGTTTGTCCTTATCCGAAAGGACTTCGTACGCCTGATTGATCTCCTTGAATTTCGCTTCGCTCGCTTTGCCCGGATTTTTGTCCGGGTGATATTGCACG
>WBZU01003416.1_pt1 | contig 10407 bp, 13 predicted proteins | sample 5204311 | NCBI WGS metagenome assembly WBZU01 (sample SAMN12344359, study PRJNA552823) | activated sludge metagenome | biome: Activated sludge suspended growth; feature: Nitrification reactor; material: Wastewater; isolation source: activated sludge from nitrification reactor of wastewater... | reverse complement strand
GGCAAGCTGGCTTTCGGCCTTCCCGGTAATCCTGTCTCATCCATGGTGACGTTCGAACAGCTCGTGAGACCGGCGCTGCTGAAGATGAGCGGATGCCGGACCTATGGACGACCGGTGCTGCAGGCCCTCTTTCAGGGGACTTTTTCCAAACGCACCGATCGACGGCATTTCTTGCGAGGGATCCTGACACGAGAAGATGGTCTGTTCAAGGTTCGGACAACGGGCGATCAGGGCTCCGGTATTCTGACATCAATGGTCAAAGCCAATTGTCTGATCGATGTGCCGGTGGAAGTCGAGCGGGTGAATCCCGGCGATGAGGTCACGGTCCAGCTGTTGAGTGGTGAGGCCTGGCTATCCAAGGCAGAGCATGGACAGTCCGTCGTCCATCGTCCCTCGTGTTGTGAATAGATTAGGAAATGAACGGTCACAGTATGTCCATTCCGATCGTGTCTTTTATCGGTCGCTCGAATAGCGGCAAGACCACGTTGATTGAGCGCGTTCTCCCCGAACTCGTGAAGGCGGGCTACCGCGTGGCAACCGTCAAGCATACAGGGCATGGCTTCGATCTTGACACGGAGGGCAAGGATAGTTGGCGTCATAAACGCGCCGGTGCCAGCAGTGTCATAGTCGTATCGAAGGGGAGTCTGGCCCTTTTTGCTGATGTGTCCGAACAGCTCAAGGTAGAAGAAGTTCGAGACCGTTTCTTGGATCGCTCGTATGATCTCATCATCGCAGAGGGATGGAAGAGCGAGGGCTATTCCAAGATCATTGTGGTGCGCGATCAGTTAGGCGAAATCTCCTACTCATCAGACGGTCTTCTTGCGGTGGTGTCCGATAAGCCGCTCGATCTTCCGGTGCCTGTGTTGCATCTGGATGATGTCGTCGGTGTGGCTGAGCTTCTGATTCGGCAGTTTCCCCTTCGACGCCGGGAGCATGAACTCGACTGCTAGGACCACACTTGTATTGGCCGTCATGGTTGGAGCCGTCGCTCTGGCGGGGATTGCGATTCCATTGACCGATCAGCCTGAGTTCTGTGCCGGATGCCACACCATCGCGCCTTCTTACCAAAGCTGGGCCAAATCCTCTCACAAAGACATTAGTTGTGTTGCTTGCCATGTGCGGCCAGGTTTCCAGGGATGGCTTACGGACAAGGTCTTGGCTGGCGCCAGAGATACAGCTATCACGTTTCTGGGGACTCCAACAGAAGCCCACAATCTCAAAGCGACAGTTGATTCGGGAGTGTGCGTGAGCTGTCATCGGCACATCCTTCGCGTGTCTGAGATTGCTCCTCGCGATCTTCCGTTACCGGTGAACGATGTGGGGCTGGTCGTGGGCCATCGGCAACATATGGAGGCATTCACCGTTCGTGGACAGGGAGAAGGCTGTACGACCTGCCATGCCGGTGTCGTACACGATGCACCAATCAAAAGCTATCCCATCGTGATCCCACGTGGCCATGTATCTGCCGACAGCAAGCCCTGGTATCCCACCCATCCGGAAGGATCCGCCCTGCGCGCCAGAGCCCTCAACGACTGTTTTCGATGTCATGACGGAACGACTCAGTATAGGGGCAAGGTGTTGAACAAAAAGTGTGACACGTGCCATCTCTCCGACAAGATCAGCGGCGCACTATTGTTTAATTGACTGACCTGACTTGATGAGTGCCATGCCGAATCCTGTTTTGAAGGTCTCACAATTGACGAAGCGCTTCGGCGACTTTACGGCTGTGGATGGCGTGTCGTTCGAGATTCGACCGGGGGAGATTCTTGGATTACTGGGGCCCAATGGAGCCGGCAAGACGACCACGATTCAGATGTTACTGGGGTTGGTCACGCCGACATCGGGTACGATTGAGATGTTCGGTCTGGATCTGTCGACGCATCGGGAGGAAATTCTACAGCAGGTCAACTTTTCGTCCACCTACATCTCGATGCCGCAAGCGCTGACGGTCGAGGAAAATCTTTGGGTGGTGGCGAGGTTGTATGGACTATCGGATATGGCGCAACGGATCGACAACGTAGTCAGAAAACTCGAGATGGAAGAGTTCCGACGGAAAGTGACTCGAAAGTTGTCATCCGGGCAGATGACGAGACTGGCGTTGGCTAAGGCCATTCTCACGGAGCCGCGCGTCCTCTTTCTTGATGAACCGACGGCGAGTTTAGACCCCGATGTGGCGTATAAGATCAGGGCTCTGCTAAAAGATGAGCAGCGATCCTCGGGTCTGAGTATTCTGTATACGTCCCACAATATGCGGGAGATGGAGGAAATGTCAGACCGGATTATTTTTCTCCAGCGTGGACGGCTGGTGGCCGAGGGGACGGCGCAGGCCATCGTGGATCGGTTCGGCCAAACAGATCTCGAAGAGGTCTTTTTGAAGTTGGCTCGGGAATCAACGGCTTCGTTGTCATCATGATGCATCCGCTCATCGAGTTCGTTCTGGGGGTGGTCTCGGGAGGATTGGCGGTCAGCACGGCGTGGGGATTGTTTTGGCTGGGGGTCAGCCTGAAGGGACGTGCGCGAGGAACCTGTGGGTGGCCGGTTGTTCTAAAGAGCACAGTTGCCGGGGTTGTCCCACTCTCGTTGGTAGCCGCGGTTCTCTGGTGGATGGGGGGACGGGCGAACCTGCTATTTGGGATTGGTGTACTAGGGATGCCGATCCTGTTATTAGGGCTCTGGTTGCGGCGAATGCCTGATGGTCGACGGGCTGGGACACATATGGTTGCCGGGGTTAGGCAGCTGATGGGAGAAATTCTCGGTACCCATCAGGGATGCGGTGGCTGTGACCATGAGCATAAACATGAGACCTGCGGATGAAACTCCATCGTGTCACGGCACTGATCTTCAGGCATCTGTACCTCTATCGAAGAAGCTTGCCCAGGATTATGGAGATTTTCTACTGGCCGTTTCTCGATCTTGTGATTTGGGGATTCATCACCCTGTATCTTGCACGGTATCAACCACAGCTTCCCGGGTTCGCGACGTTCTTCTTGGGAGCACTCATTCTCTGGGATATCCTATTCCGTGCGCAGCAAGGGATCACGATCACATTTCTCGAAGAGCTCTGGGCACGCAATCTTATGAACTTGTTTGCGAGCCCGCTGAAGCCGAGCGAATTTCTCGTGGCGACGATGGCGATGAGCATCATGAAGGTCACGGCGGTCTCGATCGTCATGGTGGTCTGCGCCCTTGTTTTTTATTCCTATAACGTCCTGATGATCGGCTTGTGGCTCGGTCCCTTTGTGTTGAACCTTGTCGTAACCGGGTGGATCATCGGCGTGTTTACCACATCGCTCATCATGCGATTTGGGCAGGAGGCGGAAGTCTTAGCCTGGAGCATGGTCTTTCTCTTCCAGCCGATCTCTTGTGTGTTCTATCCGATGGAGGTCTTGCCGGTCTGGCTTCAGGGGATCGCGTGGGTGAACCCGGCAGCACATATTTTCGAGGGGATGCGGGCTGTATTAACGGCCGGGCAGGCGCCGCTCAGCCATCTGGCCTGGGCGATCGGGCTCAACGGGGTGCTGGTGCTCGGCGTGGTTGGTTGGTTCTACCGGACGATGGCCTATTGCAAAGATCACGGACTTCTGGTTCGAGTTGGAGAGTAAGGTTGTAATCGGCAAAGCGCTATGCTAGTGTAGCTCTGACTGGTATCGCCCTGGGCCTCGCGATACCGAGTGACTATCAGAGAAGGCCCACAATGTCGATGTTGCCTTGTCCGGGAATCTTGTCGGAAGTCAGACCTAAGCCGCTGCATCGATCGCGTCTTCGGCCCGCTCCTTCCCCGTTCCTCGTGCTCAAGACAATGTCATTATCCTAAAGGAGGAACCCCAATGGGTTCGAAGATCTATGTCGGTGGGTTGCCCTACTCGGCGACCGAGCAGCAATTGAGTGACTTATTCGCAGCGCATGGTGCAGTGGCTTCTGCCCGCATCATTACGGATAAGTTCACCGGGCAATCCCGGGGATTCGGCTTCGTGGAAATGTCGTCCGATGCCGAAGCTCAAGCTGCCATCACGGCACTCAACGGGTCTGAAATGGGTGGCCGGACTCTTACAGTCAATGAAGCACGTCCCCAGGAGCCACGGACTGGTGGTGGTGGTGGTGGTGGCGGGCGTGGTGGATTTGGTGGAGGCGGTGGTCGCAGTGGAGGCGGTGGAAAGCGCGATCGCTGGTAAGTAATCGGTTCCAGACATTGGACGGAGGGGCTGCCATGGGTGATGGCAGCCCCTCTTTTTTTATAAGTGGGGTAGGTGAGTTGATCTATCTCACAGGGTTCCAATGTTAGGATACGTGTGGGATCATGAATGACATGCCATCAGTAGTAACGCTTGACGACATCAAGACATTTTCATTTCAGAGAAGTTCGGTCTTGGTCGTTGAAAACTTCTGGTCTGCGGAAGAGCGACAGTTCTTTCGTGACCGGATGAATCAGGCGGCTTGGAAAAGTCTCTCGGATCTTCCCAATGTCCGAGAAGACTTTCCGCAATCGGGAAACTGGGCAAAAGCAGAAATCGGTCCTCCGGAAGGCCAGCGGTTGTTATCGAGGGTTCAGTTTCCGTTCCTCCAGGACTACATCGAGTCCTTTCCCAATATCATCGGACGTCATCTGGGATTCAGCTACTATTCCTACTCAGCAGGTGATTGTCTCCTCACCCATGATGACACGGATCAGGGCCGGCCTATCGCTGGACGTCGGACCCTGCAACGCCGGATCGCCCTGGTCACGTATCTTCATGAGGAATGGCAGCCGGATTGGGGGGGAGAGTTGATCATCTATGCCGCACGAGCAGGTGAGCAGATGGCTCAGCCTGACCTTGTTCCGACACATTGTATCGAGCCGCGTCCGGGATCCTTGGTGATGTTTACCGTGCCTCGATTCCATCGAGTGTGTCGAGTGGACGCCACGGCTGGTCAGCATCGGCGATTATCGATTGCCGGATGGTTTATGACGGAACATCCGTAGCAGAGTAGTAGGTTAAGATTCGGCGAGAGAGAATGTGACGCGTATTGTAAATGAGAGCCTTGGTCTACCCCTTAGCCTGCACCGAGTTCAACCAAACCACTCAGCATCATTGGCGGCACGGGCTGGCTGTTCCACGCCAAGGGGTATGGCCGGCTGTGCGAGCACATTTTTCACCAGGGCAATCAGGCGATCACGTTCGAACGGTTTCGCGAGAAACGGAAGGGTTCCTCGTTTGATTCCATGGCTCATGAGATCCTTGTCGGGATTGCCCGACATAAGAATGATGTGAAGCCCGCCCCTGATCCGAGTTGCGCGCACAGCCAGCTCAAGACCGTTGACGTGGGGGAATTGGTTGGAGGCCGAGGCCAGTTGAAAGCCTGGTGGAGGTAACACCAGGTCTGTCAGCAACAGATCGATCGGTCCTTTGTGCTGTGTGCAGATCTTCAGGGCTTCCGAACTCCCATCGGTTCCCAGAACAGTGAAGCCCGCTTCTTCCAGAAACGCCTTGCAGAGGTTCACGATCGGAAGATCGTCGTCGACGATGAGAATGGTCGGTGGCTGTGTTTGTTCTGCTGTCATGTGCGCCCTCTACCGTTTGAGGCTATCATAGTCCCGTCCGTACGATAGGGCGAGAGAAACTGCTGTTTCAGCCAGGATCAGCACATCCGGTGAGGCCAAGATTCGATGTGGTCAGTATCCGCCTCGAGCGGGGCTGTACGGAGGAGTACGACACACCTCAATTGTGACGAGTCCGATTCTTGATCGCGTCCAGTCTGATCTTATCCAAACTGATGTGTACGGATTTCTCTTGGGTGACGATCACCGCACCAAGGGCTTGTCCTTTTGCTTTTTTGACCCACTTGCGCCTGGTGTAGATGATCTCGCCTTTGCCGCTTTTCTTCAGATCACTATAAAGCAGGGCCAGGCTTGCTGCATCACGAAGCGTTTCCGGTGGAGGATCCGTCCCCTTCTCCAGGCGAACGACGACGTGTGATCCTGGCGTTCCGCGTGCATGTAGCCAAAGATCATCGCTCTTGGCTAAGCCAAACGTCAACTCATCGTTCTCGCGAGCATTGCGTCCGACGAAAATCGGGAACCCATCAGTCGAGATAAATCGACGGAACAGGCCGCGTGGCTGAGCAATGGTACGAGCTCTGGTACTGGCGGCGACGCTCGGCCGGGGAGAGGGTGTTGCAGGTGGAGTCCAAGTTTCTTGCTCGATCTCCTGAAGCTCTTGGCGCAGCTGCGCGAGACCAAGCTCGGCTTGTTCAATGCGAGGTTTGAGTTCCCGTTCAGCGACCAGATGTTTTCGATGTTTTCGAAAGTAGTCGTCCATATTGCCATGCGGTGATTTCATCGGGTCGAGCGGAATCGTGATCGTAGGAAGCTGCTCATCAAAGTAATCGGTCACCTCGATATGATCGGTCCCTTTCGTAATGGCCCCGAGATTGGATTTGATCAATTCGCCATACCGCGCATAGTCATGGTAGGCGGCTGCTTTTTCGAGGTCGCCCCGCCAGGCTTCGATCAACCGCTGCTCTTTCTTGAGCGTTTTCTTGAGAACACGTCGGCGTTCTTCTCTAATTCGGTCGACGGTGTGGGTGGACTCTTGCTCGCGATAATAGGCATCAATCGCTTTTGAAACAGGGTGCACGCCACCGACGGGACCTGCGAAACGGCTCGGTGCCGGTTTTGGGGCCGAGTTGCCCTGGAGTGGTAGCGCATAGATTTGACCGATCGCCGTGCATTGGCGCGTGAGATCTCGCAGGACTCGGCGTTCGGCATCGAGAACGAGGACATTGGCTCTGGGCCCAGTCAATTCACACATGATGACGCGAGGTCCATCTCTGCTGGTCATCTGCAGCTCGACAATGCGGTCGTTCTCGATCTGCTGGATTTCGTCCAGTTTGGCCCCCTGAAAGTGGGCCCGCAGAAATTGGCAGAAGGGGGGCGGCGTCGGCGGGTTGAGATGGGAACCAGTGGTGAGGTGGAGTCGGGCGCTGTTCGGTTCACACGAGATCAACAGCCGATGGGTTTCACCCGGCACCCGAATATCCAATACGATGGTGTGGGTTTGTGGTTGATGGATCTTTTGTATCCAGCCGCCGCGTAAGATTGGAACAATTTCCGTGAGAACCAGTGTCAGATCGGTCCTATTCAATATCATGAGAGGCGTCCCCCTGTCGGCTAGTCAGGTATAACTCTGGTTCTGGTTCTACCACGCTGTTGAGGAATATCCAGGCACTCACGATAGGTGTGCCGGGTCTGACTAACAGGGAATATGGTAGGTTGCTTCGCTTCGCGCTTGCACGCACGTTCCCGCTGCGCTAGAGTCCTGCCATTATTGTTTGCCATCGTCTTGCTATGCATCTCCTCGATCCTCGGCCTCTCATCAAGTTACAACATGAATTTCGTCACTCGATGCGCCGCCTGCATGGTGATCTGTGCCGAGAACTCCGTACTGACTACGCTGACCTGTCTAGGGAATTAAAGCTTCCAGCCAGTTTCTTTGACCATCTCCGGTTAGCCTTCCCGCTGGAGTCCTATTCTACATGGAAAGTTATCGGCTGGATTGAGACGCTGAATGATCTGCTGTATTTCCTCGACGTCTATCAACAACTGAACATAGAGCAGGATCGGACAGATTTTGCTGTGCAGTTGTTTGACGAATGCCAGGAGAAGTTTTTTGAACACGGCTACTTCAACGATGTGTTCCCAAGCGGGCGTCCACAAGCACGTGGTCTGGAAAAGCGAGTGTTTGCACTGTGTCGACGCTTGGCGGAAGAGCTTCTGCAGGAGGCGCTCTGGTTTGACCCGAGGTTGTCGGTCACATGGATGCGGCGGCAAAAGATGGCCCGGTGGGATGTGCCGGGAAGCCTACAGGATCACTTTGAGAGGGCGGAACTTCCGGGAGCCATCGCCACCGGTATTGCGGGAGCTTGGTGCCAGGCACCACAGAATAAGCGACGGATCTTGTCCTGCTCGTCGGGGGGCGTGGTTTTTCGGGTGGAGTCCAGTGAGATACGGGTAAAGATCGGCAGAATGGTGTTACCGATCTGGTCTGAACTCGAAAAATGCGGGCAATGGCACTGGGCCTATCGCCCTCCTGTGGTCGCAGTCCATGGTAAGACGGGTCCCGTCACCGTTGGTCCAACGTTGGTTTATGGGAAGGATCGCCAACCAAGAAGCGTGAAGTCCACTGATCGGCGACAGGTCGAACGCATCACTCGTGCGTGGGAGACGATCCAACTCGCTTGGCCTGACGGGCATGAGGTGCTGGCACTATTGACCAACCGCATTATCCCGCTTCACGCAAAGGGTGTGGTCAGCTTCAGCTACCGCCATCGACCGGGCCTCTCGTTTATCAATTGTTTCGATCGTGACAACCTCGATCTGATTGATGATGTGATCCATGAGAACAGCCATCACCACTTGAATCTCTTGCTGCGCAAGAACCTCATGTATCGTGGGGATCACAATCAGCAGATTTTCTACTCTCCTTGGAGACGAAGTCTGAGGCCCTTGCGAGGCATTCTTCACGCGACGTTCACCTTTACCATGGGTGCGCTGTTATTCCAGCACCTTGCCTCATGGGGGGCAGGGCACACTGGATCAGTGAGATGGAAACAAGCCGGGCTGTCCCAGCGAGACCTGCAACGGGCGCGCTTTCGCTGTTTGGAAGAAGTGGAATCGGTCCGCTATTCCCTGCTGGACCTGCAGTATGCCGATGAACAGTTGGGATGGATCACCAGTGCTGGCCAACAACTTGTACGGGAATTGGCCGCGGCGATTGCGCATATTGAGGGAAGCAGTAAGCATTTTTGTCGTGATGTTGAACGGTCTTCATTTGGTCCTGCATTGCGCCGGCACATCAGGGAACTTCAACGAGCTCGCCACATCTATGGGCCGATTCGCGTGAGTGAATCCGGAGCGTAGAAGGTTCTCTATTTCTTGACGATCAGTCTAATCGGAGTAGACTCGGTCGCAAGAGGTGAGAGCTATGCGCGACCAGGAGAAAAGACGGCATGGCAGTCTTGCACAGATTGCTTTACTCGGGTGCTTTTGTAGCCTGACAGTGATTGCTGGATCGGCTGCGGCAGGGGCAGCCACGATTGAGAACTCCAAGTCCATCAAGATTGAGAAGTTGCTGACACTGATCCGAGTTTCAGAGCTGGAATCAGAGTACGAGTCACTCACCCAAAAATATGTCAGCGACTACGAGCAACAGATCAGAAAGTCCATCGCGGTCAGCTATCCCAATGTGTCCGGTGACACGAAGAAAGAAATCGAACGGCTGCTCGATGCCTTTCTGAAAGACATCAGGCAGTCAATGGGCAGGGTGGAAACCCTCCACGATCATCTTAAGCAGGCCTATTCGAGAAACTTTGGCGAGGAGGAACTGGATCGCCTGATCGCGCACTACTCTTCTCCTGTTGGCGAAAAGGATGCCGGGATGAAGAAGAGCGCAGCCATCGAATACAACTCGATGTGGACCGCCCAATTCATGAATCAGTACAAAGCCCGGGTTGAAAAGCTGCTCCAGGTAGTTGCCCTGGTTGCGCGAGGTAAGGCGAAGCAGGGCGCCTAGCCAAAGATCGCACGTGGCCTTCCAGGTAGGTATAGCTCTCTTCCCACCGTACCGTAAACTTGGCCAAGCGATTGATGCAAGCGGACTGGGGGATGTGTGGCTCTTATCGTGGAACGCAGGAGGAGGTCAGTGGAATCTAAGCATAGGCGAATCACCAGGAGAGTCATCGTGGGAAGCGCCCTTGTGGTTTTGGTCGGTCTGGCAGATGGGGGGCAGGCCCAACCTACGCTAGATCGGTCATCTCCCTCCGTCGTTTCGTGGAATCGAACCCTGCCCACGGAGGCGCGGTTCATCGTGCTGGCAAACTTCAACAGTGAGGCTGTATTGGATCAAGACACGGGTCTGCTCTGGGAGCGGTCTCCATCAACGGCACGCACGGATTGGAAGGCGGCTAGGTCTTCTTGTCTGAATAAGGCGATTGGTGGCCAGAGAGGGTGGAGGTTACCATCGATTGTGGAACTGACCAGCCTACTTGACCCATCTGTCCAGGATTCTGAGGCTATGCTTCCCGCCGGCCATCCCTTTCTGAATAACCCCGCTGGTTTCTATTGGTCCGCTTCTGCGGACGGGGAATCCTCAAAGGCCTGGCACCTCCACTTGAGCAATGGCCATGTCCACATGACCAGTAAGGCCTCTGCCTTTAAAGTCTGGTGTGTGCGGGGAGGAGGTCAGGTGGATCAGTAGCAGCGCGCCGTGTGTTCTATTTCTATTCGCTTTCCAGAACTTCTACACACACTAGATGAGATCAGTGAAACTTACCAATCAGCGACTTCATCCAAGCTTTCCCTAGTGCTAGGGCAACCTATCAAAGAACGTCAGCAAGCCAAAGCTATGAACCAGGCGGTTGGTTCAAGCGTAT
>WBZU01003415.1_pt1 | contig 10408 bp, 9 predicted proteins | sample 5204311 | NCBI WGS metagenome assembly WBZU01 (sample SAMN12344359, study PRJNA552823) | activated sludge metagenome | biome: Activated sludge suspended growth; feature: Nitrification reactor; material: Wastewater; isolation source: activated sludge from nitrification reactor of wastewater treatment... | reverse complement strand
TGGGCCGACGAAAAATCGGCCGCCAACCGCGTCGGCCAGCTGCTCCGCGACCACGTTCCGGCCGCTCAGGAGCCGCCGTATCCGGATTTCTTCAACTCCCAGCTGCTCCACCGCATCCGTGAGGAACAGCATGCGGGCGAAGCGCACGCCCTCGCACGATCGCGCCAGCGCGCGCAGTGCGAGCGCGTGCTGGGCCGTGTCGATCGCGACCAGCGTGACGGCGGGAAGGCGGAGCATCGCGGACAACCTTAGCAGAGCCGGCGGGGCGCATTCCGGCGCACGGACCGCATCGGACGCCGGGGCGTCGGCCCGGCGGGCGCAGATGGCCCGCCGGACGGCGGTCGCGTACAATGGCATCCCTCGTCGGGGAACCCCGGAAACCGCGGGAAATCCGACCAACAATCAATGGATAATCAATGAGTTACGATTTCCTGTCGCTGGCTTCGCATGGTCTCGTCGACCTGCCGTGGTGGGGCTACGTCGTCTTCACGCTGGTCGTCACGCACGTGACGATCGCGGCGGTGACGATCTTCCTGCACCGGAGCCAGGCGCACCGCGGGGTCGACCTGCATCCCGCCGTGTCGCACTTCTTCCGGTTCTGGCTGTGGCTGACCACCGGCATGGTCACCAGGGAATGGGTGGCGATCCACCGCAAGCACCACGCGAAGGTGGAGACCGCCGAGGACCCGCACAGCCCGCAGACGCGGGGCATCCGGACGGTCCTCCTGCGCGGGGCCGAACTGTATCGCGAGGAATCGCGCAACGCGGAGACGCTCGAGAAGTACGGCCACGGCACCCCCGACGACTGGCTCGAGCGCAACGTCTACACGCGCTTCTCGTGGCAGGGCGTCGGGCTGATGCTCGCCGTCGACCTCGTCCTGTTCGGCCCCATCGGCGCGACGATCTGGGCCGTGCAGATGCTGTGGATCCCGGTGAATGCCGCGGGCATCATCAACGGCATCGGCCATTACTGGGGCTACCGCAACTACGCGTGCGCGGACACGTCGACGAACATCGTGCCCTGGGGCTTCGTGATCGGCGGCGAGGAGCTGCACAACAACCACCACGCCTACGGGACGTCGGCCAAGTTCTCGACCCAGTGGTACGAATTCGACCTGGGCTGGGTGTACATCCGCACGCTGTCGGCGCTGAATCTCGCGACGGTGCGCAAGGTCGCGCCGCAGGTCCGCTTCGAAGCGGCGAAGGCCGTGCCCGACCTCGCGACGCTGCAGGCCGTCATCACGCACCGCTATCACGTGGCCACCGCGTACGCGCGCTCGCTCAAGGCGGCGTGCCGCGACGAGATCGCGCACCTCAAGGCGCGCCCGGCGCCCGGACGTCACGCGGACGACGTGCCGACCCTGCGGCGGATGAAGCGCTGGCTGCAGGCCGACCCGGCCATGCTGACCGACGCCGACCGCGGCAAGCTCGCCGCGGCGATGGCGAAGAGCAAGGCGCTCACGACGATCTACGCGATGCGGCAGGAGCTGGCCACGTTGTGGGGCCGCTCGACCGAGTCGTCCGAGCAGCTGCTGGCGCGGCTGCAGGACTGGTGCCGCCGGGCCGAGGCGTCCGGCATCGCACCTCTGGCGCAGTTCTCCGTCCAGCTGAAGCGCTACGCGTAACGCGCGGCCCGCGCTCCGTGACGGAACCCGCCGGGAAGCGGGTCGTCCCGGGATGCGCGCGCCGGCGCTCGCGGCCGGCGGCATCGGGAAGCGTGCCGCGACCGGGGCCCGGCGCCATCGCCTCGCGGCCGCGTCGATTCCGGGTCCGCAGCGACCCCGGTCGCGGCAGGCCCCGATCTTGCATGGGGGCAGCGGCGTCCCGGGACGGCGCAGGGTGGCGGTCGCCACCCGGGGTCGCAGGATGTACCGGCGCCGATGCGGTGCCACTGCGCGGCGTGCAAGCTCTCTCGACAAGGATTGGCGAAATGGGTCTGTTTTCGCGAGTTCGCGCAGCCGGAACGCGGGAAAGCGTGCCGTCGGCCGCGGACCGAAGAGCCCTTGATCTGATCGACCGGGGCGACGCGATCGAGCGGACGGGCGACCCGGCCGCCGCGCTGCGCCTCTACGACGACGCCGTGCGCACCGCGCCAACGCTTCCCCGCGCGCACCTGAGCCGCGGCAACGCGCTGCTCGACTTGGGCGATCCCGCTGCCGCGCTCGCCGCCTACGCGACCGCCCTCGCGCACGATCCCGGCTACGCCTCGGCACACTTCAACATGGGCAATGCCTGCTGGCGTTCGGGCCGGCACGCCGACGCGCTCGCCGCCTACCGAAACGCGCTGGCGCACAAGCCGGACATGGCCGACGCGGAAGTGGCGTCGGCGTGCGTGCTCGAGGAACTCGGGCGAAACGAGGAGGCCGTGGCCTGCTACCGGCGCGCGCTGGAAATCGACCCGGGGCACGCAAGGGTCCACGCCAATCTCGGGCACGTGCTGCGGGCACTGCGCCGCTTCGACGAAGCCGCCGCAAGCTACGATCGGGCGCTGGCCATCGATCCCGGGCTCGCCGGTGTCCGTCGGATGCTGGGCGCCACGCACCGCGAAGCGGGACGGTTCGACGCGGCGGCTGCGGCATACCGCAGCGCGCTCGAGCGCGACCCGGACGACGTCGAATCGATCGTCAGCCTGGGCGTCCTCCTGCACGCACTCGGCGATCCGGAGGGTGCGGAGACGATGTTCCGCCGTGCGCTCGCGATGGACGGCAAGAACATCGCGGCGCAGGTCAATCTCGGCAACGCGCTCAGGCAGCAAGGTCGCGTCGACGCGGCGATCGCCTGCTACGACCAGGCGCTTGCGGCCGACCCGACGTCGACGGCCGCTCACTACAACCTGGCAGTGGCGCTGATGGACGCCGGACGCCTGGAGGAAGCCGAAGCGAGCTATCGCCGGGTGCTCGTGATCGACCCGGCAATTGCCGAGGCGCACGCCAACCTGGGCAACGTGCTGGGGAAACTCGGCCGGGTCGCCGCCGCCGCCGACAGCTATGGCCGGGCGATCGAAATCGACCCGCGCAATGCCATCGCGCACCACAATCTCGGCAACGCGCTGCGCGATCAAGGTCAACTCGAGCCGGCCGTCGCGAGTTACCGGCGCGCGATCGACTGCAACCCCGGGTTCCTCGAAGCGCACTTCGGGCTCGCCAACGCCTGCGCCGAACTGGGCCGGTTCGACGACGCGATTGCCGGGTATCGGGAGGCCGTGAGGATTCGACCCGACTTCGCGGAGGCCTGCTACAACCTCGGCAACGCGCTCAATTCCGCCGGGCGCAACGAGGAGTCCGTCGCCAGCTACCGGCAGGCACTGGCGCTCAGGCCGGATTTCGCCGATGCCCACGGCGCCCTGGGCAAGGCGTTCAGCGCCCTCGGACGGCCGCACGAGGCAATTGCCAGCTTTCGCGAAGCACTGCGGCTCGATCCGGGTCGCGCCGAAGCCCACACCGACCTGGGCAGCGCGCTGAAGAGCCTGGGAAGAATCGAGGAAGCGGTGGCGAGCCATCGGCAGGCACTGGCGATCGACCCCGGACTTGCGGAGGCTCACAACAATCTCGGCAACGTGCTGAAGGACATCGGAGAATTCGACGAGGCGATCGCACATTACACGCGGGCGCTGGCGATCAAGCCCGATGCCTGGCAGACGCACAGCAACCTGCTGCTCGCGCTGAACTACCGGGCACTGCACAGCCACGCCGCCTGCCTCGACCCGGCCCTCGCCTTCGGAAGGCTGCTGTCGGGCAGCGGCGGCAGGCAGTACGACAGCTGGTCGTGCGCCCCGCGCCCTGCGCGCCTGCGCGTCGGAGTCGTTTCCGGCGACATACGGAGCCACCCCGTCGGGTACTTCCTGGACGGACTGCTCGCGCACCTGGATCCCGCCCGCGTCGAATTGCTCGCCTATCCCACGTTCGACAAGGCGGACGAGACCACGTCGCTCCTGCGCCCCCGGTTTGCAGCCTGGAAGCCGCTCGTCGGACTCGACGACCGGCGGGCTGCGGAACTCATCCACGACGACGGCGTGCACGTGCTGCTGGACCTGTCCGGTCACACCGCACACAACCGGCTCCCGGTGTTCCGCTGGCGGCCGGCGCCGGTACAGGCCAGCTGGCTCGGCTACTTCGCCACCACCGGCGTGCCGCAGATGGACTACATCGTCGGCGATCCGCACGTGACCCCCCCCGCCGAGGAGGGTCACTTCACCGAGCGGATCTGGCGGTTGCCGGAGAGCTATCTGTGCTTCATGCCGCCCAACCTTGCGCTCGACGTCGCACCGCTGCCGGCGCTTGCGTCCGGCCACGTCACGTTCGGCTCGTTCAACAACCTCGCCAAGATGAATGACGCCGTCGTTGCGCTGTGGTCGCGCGTGCTCCTCGGCGTACCCGGTTCGCGGCTCTTCCTGAAGACCTTGCAGCTCAACGATGAAGGCGTGCGCACGGCCACGCTGCGGCGCTTCGGCGCCGCCGGAGTCGCCGCACACCGACTCACGCTGGAAGGTTCGTCGCCCCGGGCGGAGCTGCTGGCGGCGTACGATCGCGTCGACATCGCGCTCGATCCGTTTCCGTACCCGGGCGGCACGACGACCGTGGAAGCCCTGTGGATGGGTGTTCCCGTCCTCACCCTTCGCGGCGATCGCTTTCTGTCCCACATCGGGGAGAGCATCGCGCGCAACACCGGGCTCGCGGACTGGATCGCCGGGGACGCCGACGACTACGTGGCCAAGGCAGTGCGTCTCTCGTCGAATCCTCGGCAGCTTGCCACGCTTCGCACCGGCCTGCGCCGGCAGGTGCTGGACTCGCCCGTGTTCGATGCCCCGCGCTTCGCCCGGCACTTCGAGCACGCGCTGTGGGGCATGTGGGACTCCTTGCAAACGACACGGGGGCACTCGGCATGACGCCCGCAACGCTCATCACCGGTGGCGCCGGCTTCATCGGCTCGCACCTATGCGAACGGCTCCTCGACCGCGGCGAGGAAGTCCTCTGCCTGGACAACTTCTACACGGGGACCAAGGACAACATACGGCACCTGCTGGCGAGGCCCAACTTCGAGCTGCTTCGCCACGACGTCTGGCTCCCGATCTACGTCGAAGTGCAGCGCATCTTCAACCTCGCGTGTCCGGCGAGCCCCGTGCACTACCAGACCGATCCGGTGTCCACGACCAAGACCGCCGTACTGGGCGCCATCAACATGCTCGGCCTCGCCAAGCGCCGCCGGGCGCGCATCCTGCAGGCGTCGACCAGCGAGGTCTACGGCGACCCGCAGGTCCACCCGCAGCGGGAGGACTACTGGGGCTACGTGAATCCGATCGGCCCGCGCGCCTGCTACGATGAAGGCAAGCGCTGTGCGGAGACGCTGTTCTTCGACTATCACCGGCAGAACGGCGTCGACATCCGGGTCGTGCGCATCTTCAACACGTACGGACCCCGCATGCACCCGCGCGACGGTCGCGTCGTGAGCAACTTCATCGTGCGCGCGCTGACCGGCGAGCCCATCGCGATCTACGGCGACGGCAGCCAGACGCGCTCCTTCTGTTACGTCGACGACCTGGTGGACGGACTCGTGGCGATGATGGACCAGGAGCGCGAAGTGGGGCCGTTGAATCTCGGCAACCCGACGGAGTTCACGATCCGGGAACTGGCGGATACCGTGCTGCGCCTCACGGACTCGCGCAGCGAGATCACGTTTCGGCCGTTGCCGCCCGACGACCCGGTGCGCCGCCAGCCGGACATCCGGCGGGCACGCGCGTCCCTGGAATGGGAGCCGAAGGTCGCGCTCGAGGACGGACTCAAGGAGACCATCCGGTACTTCCGCCGGATGCTTGCGAAACCATGAGCGGCGAAGCCGACCTGCCGGCCGCCGCCGAACTGCCAGCCGCCGCGCGGTGCCCGGTCTGCGCCTACACGCTCGCGATGCCGTTCTTCGACGGCGGTCGGCAGCCGCTGGCGACGCTGGGGTGGCCGAAGTCGGCGGCGGAAGCCACGGCGATGCCGCGCCACGCGCACGACTTCGTCCAGTGCCCGGCATGCTCGCACGTATGGAACCGCTCGTTCCGCTACGACGCCATTCCCTACGAGGACAAGCCCAACCGGATGTTCAACAGCGGCGCGATATGGAAGGAACACCTGGCGCACAGCCGCGACACGATTCTCGCGCGGCTTCCGGAACGGCCCACGGTCGTGGAGATCGGCTGCGGCGAGGGTCACTTCCTCCGCGGCCTTGCCGTGGCGCGCGCGCAGGCAGGCCGCTTCGTCGGCTTCGACCCGAACGCGAGTCCCGAAACCGGTCGCGGCGTCGAGTTCTGCGCACGCCTGTTCGAGCCCCTGTCGGACATGGCCGCGCTCGCGCCGGATGCCGTGATCATCCGGCACGTGCTCGAGCATCTGCAGGAGCCCGCACCGCTGCTCGAGCAGCTCGCCTGGGGCGCCGCCGCATTGCGCCGGCCGTGCTGGCTGTTCGTCGAGGTGCCATGCATCGACCGCGTGTTCGCGACGAACCGGCTCGCCGATTTCTTCTACGAGCACGTCTCGCACTTCACGACCCGATCGTTCCGCACGCTCGTCGCGCGCGCCGGGCGGATCGCCGAATTCGCGCACGGCTACGACGGCGAAGTGGTGTACGCGCTCGTGGAACTTGGCGTGCCGGAGGCCGTGCGCGCAACCGCGCACGAAGCGCGCGCGTTCGCGCTACGCGCCGATGAAAGCCGGGCCCGGATTCGCGTGCAGCTCGATCAACTGTCCGCAAGCGGAGCGAAGGTCGCGATCTGGGGGGGGACCGGGAAGGCGTCGGCGTTCATGCACCAGTACGGCGTCGATGCGGAACGCTTTCCACTGGTCGTGGATTCCGATCCCGACAAGGCAGGAACCTGCGTGCCGGGCACCGGTCAGCAGATCCAGTTTCGCGATGCGCTGAAATCGCGCCGGTGCGACGCCGTGATCATCCCCACGCAATGGCGCGCCAAGGACATCGTCGCGGAAATGGACCGGGAGGGGATTCAGGTCGCCCGGATACTGATCGAGCACGATGGCCGGCTCGTGGATTTCCGCACCGGGTCGCACCCGTACCGGTTGCGGAACGGCTAGCGGGTCACGCGCCCCACCCGCGTCACGGCGCGCTCGCAGGACCCGCCCGGCCGGGACGACGCCCGGCGGGACGCCCGTCCCGCCGGGGGACGGCGCGAGTGGCGCCTACTTGAGCTTCGTTTCCTTGTACGCGACGTGCTTCCGGGCGACGGGATCGAACTTCTTGATCTCCATCTTCTCGGGCATCGTCTTCTTGTTCTTGGACGTCGTGTAGAAGTGGCCGGTGCCGGCCGTGGACTCGAGCTTGATCTTCTCGCGCATGATGGTCTCCTAGATCCGCTCGCCCTTGGCGCGCATGCCGGCGAGCACGACGTCGATGCCGTTCTTGTCGATCGTGCGCAGCGCGTGGGCGGTCAGGCGCAGGCTGACCCAGCGGTTCTCGCTCTCGACCCAGAAGCGGCGCCGCTGCAGGTTCGGCAGGAAGCGGCGCTTGGTCTTGTTGTTCGCGTGCGAAACGTTGTTGCCCACCTTCGGGGCCTTGCCGGTGACCTGACAGACTCGAGCCATGGCTCGCTCCTTTGTTCGATTCGGCGGGCCCTGCCTTCCCCGAAAGGCGGCAGAACCTGCAGTGCGGTTGCGGAAAGCCCTCGATTATCGTCGAAAACGCCGGCGGAATCAAGTCGTTACGGAAACCGGCGCGGATTCGGCCGGCGGCCGCGCGGTCAGAGGAGCCCGCGTTCGGCGAACGACACAACCCTTTGACCCGCCACGACAAAGTGGTCGAGCGTCCGGATGTCGACCAGCGCGAGCGCCTGCTTGAGCGCCGCCGTCAGGAGCTCGTCCGCCCGGGACGGCTCGGCGACGCCGCTCGGATGGTTGTGGGCAAAGATGACGCCTGCCGCGTTGTCCGCGAGCGCCGCCTTGACGACCTCGCGGGGATAGACGCTGGTCTGCGCCAGCGTGCCATGGAAGAGCTCCCGCGCGCGCAGCAGGCGATTCTGGCTGTCGAGGAAGAGCCCGACGAAGGCCTCGTACGGAAGCGCCGACAGCGTGAGCCGCAGGTAGTCCCGCACCGCGCCGGGGGACGTCAGCACGTCCCGTCGCGCGACCTCGTGGAGAAGCGCGCGCCGGACGAACTCGACCATCGCCTGCAGCTCCGCGGCGCGCGCCGGGCCGATCCCCCGCAGCGCGCGGACGTCGGCCGTGCCCGCCGCAAGCAGCGCGGACGGGCCGCCGCATCGGTCCAGCAGCGCCTGCGCGACGGCGAGGGCGGGACGTCCCGCCACGCCGGTGCGCAGCATGACGGCAAGCAACTCGGCGTCGGTCAGCGCCGCGGGCCCCAGTGCGAGCAGGCGCTCGCGCGGGCGTTCCGCACACGACCTGGCATGCTCCATGCTGCTGCTCCCCGTCGAAGTTGGCGAGACCGTGCCCAGCGGGCCACGTGCGTGAATGCCGATCCCGCGTCGACCCGGCGAAAGTGCGGGGGAGTGTAAACTTCGCCGCGCAAGCCACGGCATCGACCAGACAGCCGACCTCCGATGAACGCGCCCCACCCGTCGAATCCCGTGCCGGAGCCGCTCACGCGCGTCGTGCTGGGCGTCTCCGGCGGAATCGCCGCCTACAAGGCAGCGGAGTTGACGCGCCTGTTCGTGAAGAGCGGGACGGCGGTCGACGTCGTGATGACGGACGCGGCAACACGCTTCGTCGCGCCGCTGACGTTTCAGGCGCTCTCCGGGCGCCCGGTGCTGACCGACCTGTGGCACTCCGGCAGCGGCAACGCGATGGGCCACATCGGGGCCTCGCGCGGCGCCGACGCGATCATCGTCGCGCCCGCCTCCGCCGACTTCCTCGCGAGGCTCGCCCAGGGCCACGCAAGCGACCTGCTGTCCACCCTGTGCCTTGCGCGCGACTGTCCGCTGTTCGTCGCGCCGGCGATGAACGGGCAGATGTGGCGCAATGCGGCCACGCAACGGAACGTGGCGACGCTTGCGGCGGACGGCGTCACGATCCTCGGGCCGGACACCGGCGAACTCGCGTGCAGGGAAGACGGCGAGGGCCGGATGCTCGAAGCCGCCGAGCTCCTCGCGGCGCTCCTGGCCTCGCGCCTGCCGAGGGTGCTGGCGGGCCGACGCGTGCTGCTCACCGCCGGGCCGACGTTCGAGGCGATCGACCCGGTGCGCGGCATCACCAATTCGAGCTCCGGCAAGATGGGCTTCGCGCTCGCGCGTGCGGCCGCGGAGGCCGGCGCCGACGTGACGGTCGTCGCCGGGCCGTCGGCCCAGGCCACGCCGCCCGGCGTTCGCCGCGTCGACGTCACGAGCGCCGCGCAGATGGCCGAAGCCGTGCTGGCGCGCGTCGCCGGGCACGACGTGTTCATCGGCGTCGCCGCCGTGGCCGACTACACGCCGGTGTCGCCGCACGCGCAGAAAGTGAAGAAGTCCGGCGCGCCGATGACGATAACGCTGAAGCCGACGCTCGACATCCTCGCCACCGTCGCGGCCGGCACGAAGCCGCCGTACTGCGTGGGCTTCGCCGCCGAAAGCGACGACGTCGAGCGGCAGGCGGAAGACAAGCGGCGGCGCAAGCGGCTTCCTCTCCTCGTCGCGAACCGCGCGCAGGACGCGCTGGGCGCGGACACCAACGAGGTCACGCTGCTCGACGACGACGGCGCGCATCGCCTGCCGCGCATGGAGAAGCTCGCGCTCGCGCGGCGCCTGGTCGGCGAGATCGCGCGGCGGCTGCCTCCGGCCGCGCGCTGAGCGAGGGGACCGTGCCGAGCGTCGCACTCAAGATCCTGGACGAGCGGATACGCCCGCACCTGCCCGCATACGCGACGCCCGGTTCGGCGGGGCTCGACCTGCGCGCGTGCATCGAGGCGCCGCTCACGGTCGAGCCGGGGCAGGCCCGCCTGGTGCCGACCGGCCTCGCGATCCACATCGAGGATCCGGGACTCGCGGCGCTGATCCTGCCGCGCTCCGGCCTGGGTCACAAGCACGGCATCGTGCTCGGGAACCTCGTCGGGCTCATCGACTCCGACTACCAGGGGCAGCTGATGGTCAGCTGCTGGAACCGCGGTGCGGAGACGTTCACGCTGAATCCGCTCGACCGGCTCGCGCAGCTCGTGCTGGTGCCCGTCGTGCGGGCCGCCTTCCACGAGGTGGCCGACTTTGCGCAGTCGGCGCGTGCCACCGGCGGTTTCGGCAGCACCGGGCGGTGACGCGGCGCCGCCCGACGCCATCGCGATGAGCATCATCGACCGCCTCAGCGCCAGGTTCAGGGCTCCGCCGGAACCCGAGCCGCCGCAGGAGCACGCGACGGGCGACGGCGCCGGCCCGCCCGTCTGGGAGCTCCTGACGTCGCGCAGCGGCTCGCACCTGTACTTCCTCAACCCCGACCAC
>WBZU01003414.1_pt1 | contig 10408 bp, 8 predicted proteins | sample 5204311 | NCBI WGS metagenome assembly WBZU01 (sample SAMN12344359, study PRJNA552823) | activated sludge metagenome | biome: Activated sludge suspended growth; feature: Nitrification reactor; material: Wastewater; isolation source: activated sludge from nitrification reactor of wastewater treatment... | reverse complement strand
TAACCAATTTACTCCAACAACCGGATAATCTTGGTAAGCAGGATGTCTTAAATAATATTCAACATATGGTTCGTTGAATGCGAGTTTTTCTCTCCAAACCAAAGTATCTGGCAATGCCTTTTTAAGTACTTCGGGATAATCTTGACTAAACACATTTCGAGTCCAGTTTAAATATTCAAGATAATCAATGTTTTTTATTTCGGTTTCATCCATGTAAAATGAAGAAACTGTTACTCTTCTTGGAACGTTGTTCCAATCATAGGTAACATCTTGCTCAGCTCTACCCATTGTAAAGGTACCTCCTTCAATAAGCACCAACCCCGGACCGGTTTCCTGTTCAACGTAATCAATTTTTTCGAAACCGCCATTCTTAGGGTCGTTGTATTCCCAGCCAGTTGTGCTACTTGATTCGCTTGAGCATGAGGCAAGAAAAATGGATACAGCAACCGAAGTAAATAGGAAAGCGGTAGTTTTAAATTGTTTCATTTTCATTTTATTGGTTTGACAAAAGTAATTTTTTTTCTACTAACTAAAATACGGGACAACTTATTGTACGGAACTTTTTCTTTTTAGGTTTACAATCTGTTTGAAATGCCAGTGAAATTTCGTGTGAGCCACCGGTTGAGTTATTCAGTTTTGAAATAGTAACATCATAGCTGTAACCAAATTTAAAATAACGTGTTTGTATTCCAGCCAAAGCAATAAATGCATCCTTATTTCTATACCAGAAACCTATAACAAAAACACTTTTTTTAAGATATACACCTAAATTGAGTTGTTGGAAATTCGCTTGCTTTTGATATAAAATATTCGGAGAAACCGACATATCAGCATCTTCGTTTAGCGGAATCACTGCACCTACGTGACCGGTTAACTTCATTGGCAAACGACTAGGTCCCTTTACAAATGACTCGTCAGGCTGGTTGATGTGGTGGGCTGCAAAACCAAAAAAATACTTTTTGCTGTATCCCAAAACCCCGGCTGAGAAATCAACACCACTTCTACTTGTACGGTCGGCCTGCTCTTGAGTTGGATATATGAAGCCACTTCTATCGTTTATTTGGTCGCCAAAACGAAGTTTGTCAAAATCGAGTCTTTTTTGAAAATAGGTTGCTTGTATACCGGCTTTTAAAGATAGTTTACGATTAATATTTAATTGGTAAGAATAAATTCCGCTTGCATTGGTTGTTTTCAGAGAACCATCACCTGCATTATCTTGAGTTACCAAAATACCAATACCGCCTGAAATAGGCGCTACATGTTGATCGTATGAAACACTTCCTGATATAAATGTTTTGTAAAGTGCTGGCCACTCATTCCGGTAATGCATTACAAAACGTGGGCATTTAGCGGTACCGGCGAAGGCAGGATTTAAATAAAGCGGGTTTGCATAAAATTGAGAAAAGGCTATATCCTGAGCTTGCAATGAGGAGAAGCTCATAAATAAAAAACCAACTATCCAACTTAATTTAGTCCAAATTTTACTTTTCATATGTTTATGAAACACTTGCTATTAAAGGATAAAAATAAAAATCAACAACGCAAAAAAAATATCGAACAAGTATGCACAATAAATGTTTCTTAATTTAGTTATTCAATGGTTAATTAACATTTTTTTAAAAAGCATTCTTGCAAAAATAGTATTTTTTTTTATTTCAAAACACTTTTAAATACCGACTTCAATAATTTTTAATAATTTTGAATAGCAAAAAATTCCAATGAAACCGATTTTCTTAACCACAATTACGCTACTTTTATTTTCACTAGCAACTTTTGCTAATTCCACTAAAAACTATGATTTAAAGTGGGGAGCTCCTAAAACTGAACAAGTTGGAACTTCTGATAAAATTCAAATCTTGAGCTTTGAAGGAGCAAGTTATAGTGGTGAATTATTGCCTATGTTAACAGAAACAATCGATCTTCCATCTTCAACTAGCTCATTTACTGTTGAAATTTCTGAGATTAAAACGGAGGCATTATCAGAAGAAGAACAAAAATTACTACCCAAAACAACTACTATTCCTATTCAAGTTAGTGCCTTATACAGTTTAGAGTTTGAACGCAAACAGCCGAAAGCGGTGATTTCAATAATTCCGCTTCAAAAAAATGAGAATACAGGGAAAGTTGATAAGGTAGTTCATTTTAAACTTGAGATTATACCATCTAATAGTGGTTCACAGAAAAAACTTTCCTTTAATTATGCTGCTAACTCCGTGTTAGCTCAAGGTGATTGGTTTAAAATTGGAGTTACAAGCGATGGTGTTTACAAACTAAGTTATTCCTTTTTAAAAAGTTTGGGTATTCCAGTTGATTCAATTAATCCAAAGCATCTACAACTGTATGGCAATGGTGGCAAAATGCTCAGTTATTCGAATTCGGCTTTTCGCTATGACGATTTACAGGAAAATGCTATTGAGCTAGTGGGAGAAGCTGATTTTAAGTTTGACAGCACCGATTATATTTTGTTTTATGGGCAAGGTACTACACGTTGGAATTATTCTGCGGCTGACCATCAATTTCACCATGAATTAAATATTTATTCAGATACAAACTACTATTTCCTATCTTATAACTCGAATAATGGGAAGCGAATTCAACTTCAATTATCGGATAATTCTCCTGCGACGCATACAATAACTAGTTTTGACGATTATGCATACCATGAACAAGAATCGGTAAACTTTATAAAAACCGGTAGAAATTGGTATGGTGAAAATTTCGGAATTGTGACTAATTATTCATTCCCCTTTAATTTCCCCAACATTGATTTATCAAAAAATGTGTACCTAAAAGCAGATGTCATGGGTCAATCAGCACCCAGTTCTACTTTTTCTATTACCTGCCAAAATGGGAGTTTGGATTTAACACCTCCCGCGGTTAACACTTCTTGCTATTATTCAGCTAACCTTACCGTAGATGTTAATTTTAGTAAATCGCCCGGAGCAATATCAGCTAGTGGTTGGTTAAACTACCTTGAATTAAATGCCCGCAGATATTTGGAAATGACAGGGAACCAACTTTTATTTCGAGATGCAACTTCCTTTGGCATTGGAAACATTGGTGAGTTTTTCGTGAGCAATTTGGCTACTGGTGATAAAATTTGGGACGTTAGCGATTTAACGAATGTGAAACAACAAGTTATTAATTACTCAGGAACTACCGGTAGTTTTAAATTGGCAACTGATCAATTAAGAGAATTTATCGCATTTACAAGTTCTGGTTATTTGACTCCACAAGCTATTGGAAGAATATCCAATCAAAATCTGCACAATTTTAGCGGTGCAGATATGATTATAATTACACATCCTTTATTTTTAAATGAGGCTCAAAGATTGGCTGATTTTCACAAATTACACGATACTTTATCAGTAGTTGTAGTTACACCTCAAGAAATTTACAATGAATTTTCTTCCGGTAAACAAGACATTTCTGCGTTAAAACATTTCACCAAAATGTTTTATGACAGAGCGGCCTCTTCTTCAAATTTACCAAGATTTCTTTTGTTATTTGGAGATGGTTCTTACGATAACAAAACAAGAAATATTTCCACCAATTCCAACTTTATTCCTACGTATCAATCTGATAATTCAACCGACCCTACAAAATCCTATGTAACTGATGATTTTTATGGCTTATTAGATGATAATGAAGGAGATGGTTTAGCCCAATTGATGGATGTTGGTGTTGGACGCTTACCTTCAAAAACAGTTTCGGAAGCACAAGCAATGGTGAATAAGATTATTAATTATGAAACAAAAACACCTTTGGTGATAAATGGATCTGCAGCAAGCATTAATGGCGATTGGAAAAATGTAGTTTGTTTTGTTGCTGATGATCAAGATGGTAATACCCATGTATCGGATGCTGAAACAATTTCCACTTTTGTAGATACCAATTACCGAAACATTAACATTGATAAAATTTATTTTGATGCCTTTAAACAAATGTCTACAGCAGGTGGGCAGCGTTATCCGGATGTTACTGCAGCCATCAATCAACGTATTGACAACGGTGCATTGATAATGAATTATACCGGACATGGAGGTGAAACCGGCTGGGCACATGAACGGGTTATTGATATTAGTACAATTAATGAATGGGGAAATGCTAAAAAGTTGCCATTGTTCGTAACAGCAACCTGTGAGTTTAGCCGTTACGATGACCCTGCACGAACTTCTGCTGGAGAAGATGTTTTATTAAATCCTAATGGTGGCGGTATTGGACTATTAACTACGACACGATTGGTGTATTCTAATCCTAATTTTGTATTGAATTATAATTTTTACAAAAATGCATTTAAACCAATTGCTGGCGGGATGCCGCGTTTGGGAGACATTGCAAAAGTTACTAAAAATTCGAGTGTCTCTTCAGCAAGTACCAATCACCGAAACTTTACTTTGTTAGGCGACCCTGCATTAAAATTGGCATATCCTAAAGAAACAGTTGTAACCAGCACCTTAAACACTCAAAGTATTTCGGTAAATGCAGATACTGTGAAAGCGCTCAGTAGAATAACAATTACCGGTTACATTAAAGACATTAATGGTGCTAAAATGAGTTCATTTAACGGATTAATTTATCCAACAGTATTTGATAAATCTAAAATTGTTACCACTCAAGGAAATGACAGCGATAGTCCTAAAAAGAATTTTCGTTTACAAAAAAGTGTGGTGTATAAAGGTAAAGTTAGTGTAATAAATGGTGATTTTAGTTTCACTTTTGTAGTACCTAAAGACATTGCTTTAAACTTTGGTAAAGGTCGATTAAGCTATTATGCTGACAATGGCGAAACTGATGCTAGTGGTAATAATGAGGATTTTATTATTGGTGGGGTATCTTCCGCTATTAATTCTGATAACGAAGGACCGCAAGTTCAATTATACCTCAATAACGATAAATTTGTTAGTGGTGGAATTACCAACGAAAATCCAGTATTGTATGCAAAGGTTCAAGACGATAATGGAATTAATACAGTGGGAAATGGAATTGGACATGATATTGTTAGTATGCTTGATTTAAGTAGCGATAATACCTATGTTTTGAATGATTATTATCAAGCTGAATTAGACAGTTATCAAAAGGGAACCATTCGTTATCAGCTTTCAAGTTTATCAGAAGGCAAGCATGACTTAAGTTTAAAAGTGTGGGACACCTATAACAATTCATCAGTAGCACGAACTGAGTTTGTTGTAGCAAAATCTGCACGCTTGGCTTTGCAGCGAATATTTAATTATCCTAATCCGTTTACCACCAGTACTAATTTTTACTTTCAACACAATCAAGCGGATAATGGTATGAATGTTCAGATTCAAATTTTTACCGTAAGTGGGAAATTGATAAAAACAATTGAACAATTTGTGCGCACTGAAGGATTTACATCGGAGTCGATCCATTGGGATGGATTAGATGATTTTGGAGATAAAATTGGAAAAGGTGTATATGTTTACCGTTTAAAAGCAATAGATTCAACAGGAGGTATAGCCGATAAGTATGAAAAATTGGTGATCCTGAACTAATTCAAAATAATATATATTTGCATTCTTAATTATTTTTATAAAAATGGTACAAAATAAGCTCAAGGGATTTGCAGTAATGGTAGGTGTAACAGTTAGTCAGCTAGCCTTTTCCCAAAGCAGTAAATTAACCACCTCACAACTTTCAGGTCAGGTGAATACAGTAACAACAGCTGTTCCTTTTTTAATGATTGGACCAGATTCAAGAGCCGGCGCAATGGGTGATGCAGGAGTTGCTACTTCACCGGATGCGAATTCAATTCATTGGAATCCCGCGAAACTGGCATTTATCGATAAAAAATTTGGGATGAGTTTATCGTATACTCCTTGGCTTAGAAATTTAGTAAACGATATTAATTTAGCTTATTTAACAGGTTACTACAAAGTTGGTAAAGATCAAACGCTTGCTGCCTCTTTAAAGTACTTTTCCTTAGGCGATATTACCTTTACGGATATAACCGGAACAGAAACCGGAACATTTAAACCACATGAATCTGCGTTTGATTTAGCCTATGCACGTAAATTATCTGAAAATTTTTCGGGAGGATTAGCTGTTCGTTATATTTCATCTGATTTAACTAACGGACAAACAACCACAAGTGGAACTACTAAAGTAGGACGTTCGGTGGCAGCAGATATTTCTGTTTTTTATAACAACGATAAAATTGAAATCGGAGATAAGAAAAGTGTGGTAAATGTTGGATTAAATATTTCGAACATTGGAGCAAAAATTTCCTATACTGAAACTGCTCAACGTGATTTTATTCCAATAAATATGCGATTGGGAGCCGGTTTAAAAATTTTAGCTGACGAATACAATACCATCACATTTACTGTTGAAGCCGGAAAATTATTAACTCCAACTGCTCCATTGTATGCTTACGATAGTACCGGTGCTTTTATTTATGATACTGACGGTAATAAAAAAATTGAAAAAGGTAAAGATCCAAATCGTGGTATTGTTTCAGGAATGTTAGGTTCATTTAATGATGCTCCGGGAGGAGGAAGTGAAGAACTAAAAGAAGTTACACTTGCCGGAGGATTAGAATATTGGTATGACAATTTATTAGCTATACGAGCAGGTTATTTTAACGAAGCAGCAACAAAAGGAAACAGAAAATACTTTACGCTAGGAGTGGGCGTTAAATATAGTGCCTTTGGATTGGATTTTTCATATTTAATTCCAACTGTACAAAATAATCCATTGCAAAATACCTTGCGTTTTACTTTGTTATTTAATTTCGATAAAAAGGCCGCCAGTAAAGAAGTTCCTTTAGAAGAATCAAATTAAAGAGATAGAATTATATTCACAGGTCATTCAGCAGAAACGCGGAATGACCTTTTTATTTTACGCAAAACATAAACAGTGAAAACTAGAGTTGGATTTGGGTTTGACGTTCACCAATTAAGAGAACAGCAGGATTTTTGGCTAGGAGGAATTAAAATTGAGCACCACAAAGGAGCATACGGACATTCGGATGCCGATGTATTGATTCATGTTATTTGCGATGCCCTATTAGGCGCAGCTAACCTTCGAGACATAGGTTTTCAATTTCCAGATACAGCTTCTGAATTCAAGGGTATCGACAGTAAAATTCTGTTGAAAAAAGTGGTTGATTTAATTCGTGAGAAAGGATACGAAATAGGAAATATTGATTCAACTATTTGCTTACAGATTCCTAAAATAAATCCTCATATACCTAAAATGAAAACCGTACTTGCTACTGTTATGGGAATAACGGAAGAAGCTATTTCTATAAAAGCAACCACTACTGAAAAGCTTGGTTATGTTGGGCGTGAAGAAGGTGTAAGTGCTTATGCGGTAGTGTTGATTGAAAAATAAATGCTAGAAAGAATACGCATATTCTAGTCCAAGAATGTAATTTCTCTCCGGATTATTTACATTGAATTCGCGCTGATTCATAAAGTACAAATCAAGCGTTTTGGCTTCGGTAAGTTGATATTGAACACCAAGATAATAGCGACCTCTATTAAATTTATTATTCGCTTCTATGTTTCGATCGTTTTTAAATTGATAACGAAATTCAGCAGCGATATAAGGTGAAAAACCATAGCCAATTTCGTAACGTAAATCAAACTTATTTCTCCAATAACGTTCAGGAATTTTACCGTCATCGCTGGTATAAAAGTCGCGCACTTGACTTTGCAAGCGAGCTCTGTAGGCTATGGTAAATGGATAATATTTTTGCTTTATTTGAAGATCAACGTATATACGATGTCTCCAACTAATGGTGTTTTCGTCGCGCGATTTTTGAATAAAACGATACACTGCACTAAACTTGATAGACTTGTTTAGTTTATAACCAAGTCCTACGTTGGTGTATGACAAATTAAACCGTTGTAAATTTTGAAAAAAACGAATTTCTTCAGAAAAACTAGCGGAAAAATTTCGTTTCAGTTTTTTATCTAAACTTAATGTTGCCCATGCTCCAAAATCATTTTGTTGTGCTAGTGCTAAGTTGTTGCATCCTAGGTACACCAAGCAAATGAAAGCAGCTAAAAAAAATCGAAACGTTTTAAAAAGTTGAAATTTCATTAAGATTTTACATCGTAATAATAAACAGTAAGTTCGGCAGTGTCCTTTAAAAAATCGATGGCATTTATACTTACTTTGTGCACATCGAGACCTGTTCTTAGTTTTAAATCGGCAATGAGTTCGGCCTCCTTTTGAGGTTGAATTAAATCGATTTTTTCGAAATAAACGATTTGAGATTTTTCATTCTTCACCAACATATTTCCATCGAGAAAAAATGCGAACAGAATAATAATAGTGTTGATTAAACAGGTTTCAAAATAGGTCCCTTTATTTACTGATGTGATAAGCCCCATAGCGATAACTGTAAAAAGGTAAGTCATGTCCTTCGCAGAAATATTTTCGGTGCGATAGCGCAGTAACGAAAAAACAGCAAACAATCCGAAGGCCGCACCCATGGATAAATCGACTTTATTAAGCAAATAAGTTAGAATAAAAATCACCACATTGAATAGAAAAAAGGTAAAAAAGAAATCCTTCTTCTTATAGATTGGGTAGTAAACAAAACGAATTAAAACTGTTACAGAAATCACATCAATCAGCATTCTTACGAAGAACTTGATTCCGAGTTTATCAAAAAATTCGAATGCCGATTTTACGTCAGTATCATTCATTACTTGTTGTAGTAGCATATATTATTTTGTTTAGAGTTAAAATTTTAGGTTTGAAATTATTCTTTTTAATAGTGGGAAACAGTTGCGTAACACCAAAGCAATACTTGCTCATTGAACTGGAGCGAAAGCGATAGTGTTTCATTAATTTATAAAAAGGTGATTGTATGTTTACCTTGGCTTGTTTAAGTTCTGCAATTACTAAGGGTTCAAAATTAATTTCGGTTGAATTTTTTACAAATTGTAATTTAACGTCCAAAGTTAATCTTTCCTCGTGTTCAATATTTACCAAAGTGGCTCTTGAGCAATTGACGTATAAAACCGGTTTTAATTCACCTTCCTTAAACGGGGTCATTGTTTGCAGTAATTGCAATGCGTTACCATTTATTTCATTTTCAATCTGTGTTTGCTTAATACGTTTTTTAATAGTGCGTCCTTTGTTATTCTTGAATTTAATTTCAAAAAAATGAAGGTTAGAATTGACATATTTTCTATACCGAATTTTAAACCTGTTTAGCTTTTGGTTGTGATGGCGTAAATAAAGTTCGAGGTTGGGTGTATCAAAATATAAAGTTTCATAGGGACTCCAGCGTGATCCTTCTACTTCAAGTGCGCGATAATGTCCGGCAATTTTGTCCAGTATTTTTTTCAAATCACGAATATGGAATACGAATTTGGTATCGGTACGATCCATTAATTTTACGCTATCCATTTCGGTTAATGAAATAGGTTGAAATGCCTGAATTATTTGGTCTAGCTCTTCCACTTAAAAAGTATAATCGTATTTTTTACTGCTTTCGAGCTGATTGTCGCCATTGTAGGTTTTACGTTCCGATTTTAAACCTTTGCCATCGTATGTGTAAATCATTTTTTTGATCATCTTTCCTGAAGCATCCATTACTACCTCTGCGCTTTTGTCTCCATTTCGATTATACGTAAATACTGTTTTACGAATTAATTTTCCTTCCCCATCATAAACATTCTCTTCAGTTTTATCGTTGCTTGAATTATACTTGTAGGTAACTTTTTTGTTGTTTGCTTCTTTTGAATTCTTTTCGGCCTTACTCTCAAATGCAGTTTCTTCGAGCATATTACCTGCAGCATCGTATTTATAAGTTTCTTTGTTTTTTATTGAACCATCTTTGTTATACTCAATTTTTTCGAGTGTATTGCCATTTTTATCAAAGGCAGTATAGGTATCCTTTCTGGGTTCAGCTTTTTCATCACCCGAATAAATGGTTACCCATTCGGTAGTTGATTTAATTCGAAGGTTCTTAACCTTTTTACTACTTTGAGCTAATGAAACTTGCACATAAAAAAGTACAACTATTAAAAGAGGTAAAAATCCTTTAAACTTTGAATTAATTGAAAGGTACATAGTTGAAAAGCTAGTATTAAATTATTTTAAAATTTTTATATCGTCTACTTCAACAGTTTGTTTACGTTCAGTTATTTCAACTGTTTTTACAACGGCAATATTCGGAGCATAGGTATTTAGTTGACCGGTTGCTACACCGCTTGAATCGCGTGAATAAGCATATATTTTATAGGTTCCCTTTTGTAAATACTTAAATTCATAGGTTCCATCATAAGCTGCTTTTTGATCATCGCCAAAAGTTGCTTCGTTACCGTAAATAATATATACATCTACATTGGGAGCATAACTAGAATCTTGTTTGCTTACAAAATATTTATCCCAATATTCGGCGTAAACCCTTCCCTTAATTGAA
>WBZU01003413.1_pt1 | contig 10408 bp, 10 predicted proteins | sample 5204311 | NCBI WGS metagenome assembly WBZU01 (sample SAMN12344359, study PRJNA552823) | activated sludge metagenome | biome: Activated sludge suspended growth; feature: Nitrification reactor; material: Wastewater; isolation source: activated sludge from nitrification reactor of wastewater... | reverse complement strand
GGATGATCTCGCCACGATTTCCGTTGCTGATCTTCCGGGTTGAATCCAGCAGATCCACTGTGACCTCTGTCGCCGCCACTGCCACCCCAAGCAAACCTTGCGCCGAGATCGTGCTCCTCACCATTTCCGGCGTCGGCTCAATCGTCTTTGTCGCGTGGGTATTGTGGGTATTCCGTTTCGGGTTTGATTTGACGGACGAAGGGTTCTATCTCAACTGGATATCGGCCCCTTTCAACTACTCCGCTTCCAGTAGCCAGTTCGGCTTCATCTATCACCCGCTATATTTGCTTGTCGGTGGCAATGTTGCCTTGTTGCGGCAAGCCAATTTTCTCATTTCTTTCGGCCTTGCCTGGCTGCTCGCATGGCATGTCCTGGGCCTGCTTGCAGAACGGGCGGGTTCAACGTTGACCGCTCAGGTTCGGGTGGTGGCGTCGGCGGGGCTGGCGACTTCGGCTGTGCTGTCGGTCGTGTTTGCTGGACTGTGGTTGCCGACACCGAGTTACAACACGCTCACTTTCCAAGGGCTCTTGCTGGCAGCAACCGGCCTCGTTCTCGCGAGGCCGGATCGAGGAAGAGATGGGCTGGCCGGCTGGCTCATGCTGGCGGTGGGCGGCTGGCTCAGCTTCATGGGCAAGCCGACATCCGCGGCCGTGCTGGCGGTTCTGGTCGGCACCTACCTGGTCTTGTCGCTGCGGTTGCGCCTGGTTCCGTTGCTGCTGTCCTTGGCCACGGTGATCGTGTTACTTGGGTTGTCAGCCGTGATGATCGATGGTTCTGTCGACCAGTTCGTCAATCGTTTCGTCGAGGGACTGCGAATTGGGCAAAGTCTTGAAAGCGGGCACTCGTTTGAGAAGATGCTTCGTCTTGAGGACCTATGGCTCCCGGAAAAACAAAAGAACCTCCTGATTGGTTTGTTTGTATCGGTAGCGATCGCGGTGGCCGTCGCCGCGGTGCATTGGGCAAGGTGGCCGCAGGCCGCGTCCGTCGCAGCATTGATTCTGTCCTTGCTGGGGCTGCATCTAACCATTCAGGTCGATTGGTCTTCTGCGTTACCCGGTAGCCGCCGAGGGCTGTCCGTCTACGCGATTCCCGCCGGGATTGCGTTGGCAGCCCTAATGGTATGTAGACTGCGGAATCTGCGCTCGACTGGATGGGGGAACGCGCTTCTTGTACCTGCCCTGCTCTTGTTTCCCTATGCCTATGCCTTCGGAACCGGAAATGACTACTGGATTCCCATCGCGTGTGCGGCAATTTTTGTTTTCGTGGCGGCATATATTTTCTACCTGCCATTGGCAGGCCATCCGCGTTTGAATGCAATGCTCCTAGTCGGCGTCGTGGGCGTACAGGTGCTGACTGCACTGGTTGCCTATTTCGGAACATTGACGCCGTATCGCCAGCCGAACCCTCTCGCGCAGAACCGCGTGGCGGTGACCATCGGCCATGGAAAGTCCAGCCTGATCCTTTCGGATTCCCACTCAACCTATCTTGTTTCTGGGGAGCGCCTGCTCTCGGAATTCGGGTTTGTGCCCGGGACACCGATGATCGACCTGACGGGTCACTCTCCGGGTTTCCTGTATGCCGTGGGTGCCGATAGCGTCGGCTTGGCCTGGACATTGGGTGGCTACCCGGGTAGCGATAATCTGGTGATTCAGAGCTTGGCCACGGTTCCATGCGAACAGCTTGCCAGCGCCTGGATATTGACCGAACCTAGCGGGCCAAGACCGATTTCGGCAACAGTGCTGGAGAGTTTTGGCGCAAATATCGGGCGGGACTTCCGTATCGTTGGCGAGCTCGTGTCGCCGGAGGGGCAGCGGCAAGTCATCCACGCACCGGAACGCGAGCAGGCCAAGGGCGCGGGTGAGTGTGCCCTCAGACGGGAGCGGCCATGAAGCGCGTCGCCATCGTTCCGTGCCACCACATGGACTGGAAGCACTACTTTGTTGAATTGATTGACGCTGCCCGCGAGTTCTCCCTCCCCCAACGAGATACAATCCACGCGCTGCGACGGGGGCGTAAGTAGTTATCGCGAAGCTGCAGTTTATAACTGGCTTGCCCTGCCTCTCACGCGCGATGATTCTTGGATTATTTGAGAATTAGATATCTTCTGTGTAGGCAAGCACCAAGAGGAAGCTTGATGATTTCAGTGGTAATCCCAGCCTATCGCTCAAGTGAATCGTTGCCGTTGCTGATCGAGCGGCTCGAGAAGGTATTGAGCCGATCGGGCCGGAAGTACGAGGTTGTGGTCGTCGACGATTGCAGCCCGGACGATACATGGACGGTTCTCAAAGCCATCAAGGAAGACAGGCCGTGGCTCAAGATCATTCGACTGCTCCGGAATAGTGGGCAGCACAACGCCCTTTTGTGCGGGTTCAGCGTCGCAAAGGGCAACGTGATCGTTACGATAGACGACGATCTCCAGAATCCGCCGGAGGAAATTCCCAAATTGGTTGCTCAAATTGATGAGGGCTACGATCTGGCGATCGGATCTTATGGCGAAAAGAAACATTCAAGAGGCAGGAATCTCGCCGGGAACCTGATCGACGATATTCAGCGACGGATTTTTGGATTGCCACAGGACTTCCAACTCACCAGCTTTCGTGCTGTGAGGCGTGCGGTGATTGACAATGTTGTCGCTATGAGCAGCAGTTTTCCTTATATAACCTCAATGCTGCTTTCACATACGTCGAGGTATGTTAACGTTCCGGTCAGACACGAATTACGTAGTTTTGGACAGTCGAACTACAATTTATCACGCAGTTTGCGGTTGGCTTTCAATCTGCTGCTGAACTACTCGTCCTATCCGCTTTATTTCGTGATTGCACTATGTCTTGTAGCGCTCGGCATGACCTTCGGACTCGGCGGCTGGGTAGTATGGAAGGTGCTGGCAAGTGCCGAGTCAGTACCGGGATGGGCAAGCACGATTACTGCGATATCGTTTTTCAACGGTCTGATTCTACTCGCGCTGGTAGCTCAAAGCCTCTACCTGTCGCGCCTGACCCAGCAAGTATCTCGTTCCCGGGTGGGGTTTACGGTTGGGGAACTGCATGAGTAAAGCGCTGCTGGTTTTGGCAGCCTCCATTTATCAGGTGCCTGCGATCGAGGCTGCCAAGCGGCTCGGTTACCGGGTGATCACCACTGACAACGTGCCGACAAATCCGGGGCATGCGTTGGCTGATGCGAGTTATCAGGTCGACACCACGGATGTCGAGGGCGTGCTGCGGTTGGCGGCCAAGGAGAAGATCTCTGGTGTGATAGCGCCGGGAACCGATGTTGCCGTAATCACTGCATCGCGAGTGGCAAAGGCGCTTGGCCTGCCGGGGCCATCGCCCGAGGCGGCCGCCGCTCTGACTTCCAAGCTCACCTTTCGGGCGTTTCTTCGGGATGCCGGATTCGCGTGTCCTCGCGTGGTCAGCGTAACTGCTGCAATGCATCTCGATGGCTCGCTGGCCAGTAATGCAAAATGGTTGCTCAAGCCCAACTGCTCATCGGGCTCAAAGGGTATTTTCATCGTAACCTCGTTCGAGGAGGTTTCTTCTCACCTGGCGGCAAGCCGATCATTCAGTCTGGATGGCGAGTGCTTCCTCGAGGAATTTGTGGAAGGTTCCCAACATACCTGCGAAGGGATTATTGAGGGAGGGAAAGTCGTACTTTCCCTGCTGACGGATCGTGACACCGCAAGCACTCCTTACACCGCGACCACTGGTCACAGAGTTCCCAGCCGACTTCCGGAGTGTATCCAGACCAAGGCGCTTTCGACAATCGAGTCAGTCATGGCCCGCCTGGGGGTGCGCAGCGGGCCGTTTGATTGCGATTTTGTCGCCACCGGAGATCGTGTTCTGTTGATCGAGATCACGCCGCGCTTGGGGGGGAACTCATTATCCAAGCTTTTCAAGGCGGCCCTTGGTTTTGATCTGGTCGCCTATGCCGTAGCGACTGCGTGCGGTGACCGTTATCCCGTTCTACCGTCGACTTCGCCGAAACCGGCTGCCGTCAGAATCCTTGGGGTGGAGCAGGATGGGCGCCTAACTTGGAACGAAAAGGAAGCCAAGCTTCTGGCCAAACAGCCGTGGGTGGACAGTCTGATGTTCGATGTGCCTTGTGGTAGCCGTGTGTCACCGTTCGTCAATGGTCGAAATCGTGTTGGCGAGGCACTCATCACCGGCGATAACAGGGATGAGTTGGACGCCCACTTGCTGGAGTTTAGTCGGCGTCTTGCCCTGCAAGCGGTCTGAATCGTGCTGTCACGCTTTAAGGGGAAGTTCATCCTCGCTTCCTTTGCAGTTGCTCTGTTGTCAGGCAGCATCTGGTATCTCGCCACGCAATACGAGTGGCAGGCTTCCATTGCGAGTTTGCGGGAGGTGGACTTCGTCCGGCTGGCCGTCTTGATACCTTTCCTCCATGTGGCCTTCCTGGCCGTTCGCACCTGGCGCTGGCTAATCATCGCTCGCGTTTCCAACGCGGAGATACGTTTCAAGGATTTGTACTGGATTTCGGCCGTTCTGCTCAGCCTTTCGATCATCACCCCCGGCCAACTTGGCGAGGCGCTCAAGATCGAGCTACTCAAGCGGCGGGGCATGCTGGATCGGCTGCCGGGTTTGGGCAACTTCGCTCTTGAGCGCTTGCTCGATCTGTTGGTGATTGCGGGTATGGGCGTTGTCGGCCTCGCACTCGACGACAGATTCGCCAACCGCTTCCCGTGGTTTCACGATGCGGCCATCCTCTTGAGTGCGGGGGGGTTTCTTGTGTTATTGCTGCTGTGGGTGTTCGGGCGTCGTCGCCTCTCCACTGGCTGGTTGCGAAGTATGCGTGAGGCCAGTGGCGCACCTGCAGTATGGGGCAAGATGGCGTTGTTGACTGTGGCGGGATGGGGGCTGGTTGCCATCGCCTGGCAGGTGACCCTGGCTGTTGCCGATATCAGATTGTCCGTGCCAGAAACGCTCTGGTTGATTTCGCTCGTGACCATCGGAACGATTGTGTCGTTCATTCCGGGTGGGGTAGGCGTTGCGGATCTGCTGACGATTGAGGCTCTGATCGGGGTCGGCATCGAGCAGGTCGTAGCGCAATCGGGGGCGTTGATGCTTCGCGCCTATGCGTTTATCGTCGTATTGGTTGGTATTGGTCACGCGATGTGTTGGGTCGCTCTCTCATCGTTTCCTACATCGAGACAAAATGATTCCCAGAACTAAAGTAAGCTACCGCCTCGCTGATCTGCTGAGCGCGGTTCTTGTCGAAGACCGCTCTGAGCGCTTCCGCAACGCCTTGAGAGGCGAACTGGCAAATTTGCTTGGAAAGCCCAATATATTGCTCAGCGCTTCGGGTCGTGGGGCTTTGTATATTGTTTTGAAGTGCCTGCCTCAACGCCGCATATTGATCCCGGCATATACCTGCAAGGCAGTGGTCGAGGCTGCGATGCTGGCTGGAAAGGACGTGGTCTTTGGCGAGTTGGAGCCAGGTGGATTTAACATGTCGGCCTATACAGTGGAATCGATGCTGAATGCCGATACGATTCTCGTGGCTACGCATCAGTTTGGCATTCCGTGTGAAATAAAGGCGATGGTTGGCCATGCAAAAAAATCAGGCGCTTTTGTCTTGGAAGATGTTGCTGCATCACTAGGCACACGTGTGGATGGGAAACTTACGGGAACTTTCGGTGACGCGGCATTTTTCAGTTTCGATTCAACCAAACTGGTGAATGCTCCTCTCAAGGGAGGTGCGCTTTGCGTCAACGATCAAGCCCTTTTCGATCGCTGTGAGGCCTTCAGAAAAGAAAATACGTTTGAAATGCCTTTGAAGCGCAAGGTGCAGTACCTGTTATTCGGGTTGGCGCTGTTGATGCTCGAGAATCCTTTGCTTTATCGTTGCTTTCACAATATCAAGTTTCGCTGGAGGAGGCGCTATACAGATGACAGCGCTGATTTCATGCCGCGTTTGAGCCCTTTCTATCTGGACCAGCTTTCTGAGTGGCAGGCTGCAATATTGTTACCCCAAATTAGGAGTTTGGAGCAAAAAATACGGATCAGGCAGCACATTTATTCAGAGTATTTGAAAAAGCTTGGGAAAATATCCAGCTTTGCCCTGCCGCCGCCGGATGAGCGCCGGGAATGGGCGCCCATACGATTTCCTGTCCGTGTTGTTGGGGATAAACTTGATTTCTATCGGCAGGCTATAAAGCTGGGCGTGGATTTTGCCTTCAGCTTCACATTCATTGCAGCCCCAAAAGAGTACATGCTGTCCCACAGGCTGGCGGCGAGTATTCTGGATCTGCCTTTTTACGAACGACTGGCGCCATCGGAACTTGAGAAGGTTGTCGCGGTTATGTACGAACTTGACGATCGCATGAAGGAATCGAGGAGTTGTGCTTGTGATAAATAGACTTGTGGAGATGGTTCGTCAGCGTCGAGGTCGTAAGACTCTATACAGCACTGAGGAGTATTGGGACAGTAAAGCTGCTTTGTTTCAGGATACTGCTGTATCGATGTGGCCGAACAGGGTGTTGAATGAACTCTACGATGCTGAACAGAAGCGGGTAATCGCTGATTATTTTTCGCGAGTTGATGGCCGCACCTTGCTCGACCTCGGATGCGGAACCGGGCGTTTTTCCCGTTGGTTTGCATCACAAGGCGCAGCCGTTGTCGGCGTGGATTTCTCGAGAGACTCCTTGGCGATCGCGCGCGGAATCGCCGGGGCCGGGGACAATCCGACCTACCGCCACGGATCGGTGTTTGAACTGGACGAGTTAGAAGGCTACGACTTGGTCTTCACGTGGGGTGTGCTGACAATTGCATGCCGAGATACATTGGAGTTGCTCGACGCGCTCACAAGGATACGGTCCGCGTTGAAGCCGGGGGGCAGGCTTCTACTGACGGAGCCTGTCCATCGGGGTTTTCTCCATCGTGTCCTTGACCTCGGCTTGCCGCAGTTTCTTGATGTCATGCGCCAGGCGGGATTTGAAATCGAGGCGACAACGCCGCTGCATTTTTGGCCGATGCGCCTCGCACTCTCCTACATTCAGTGGCCTGCGTGGATCACCGTCCCTGGTTATCACATTGGTCAGGCCTTGATGAAACTCCCCGGGCTGTCCAGGCTGGGCGATTATTGGGCAATCAGCGCGCATACGGCGTCCCGGGCTTCGGAATGAAAGTCGTCGCAAAGCCCGGTCTGGAGCCATTGGAGGCGGTCCTTTGTTCGTTGCGGGGATTGCTCGTGAGGGAGCACAACCATCTGCTCGACCTCTTTGATACCTTCGCCGACGAGGCTCGGTTTGGCAGACGTTGGCTTTCCAGTAGCCTCGGACAGTTGCCCCGAGGGGCACGCATTCTTGAAGTCGGCGGGGGCTTGATGCTGCTGAGTGCTGCACTTCAGCGCGAAGGGTTTCAGGTGACGGCTGTCGAGCCCGTCGGATCAGGTTTCTCTGCATTTCAGGAACTTCAGGCGATTGTGCTTGATCATGCTTTGGCGTACGGTCATGCGCCGCAGGTGTTGCGACAGAGAGCCGAGGATATCGACATCGAATCGCAGTTCGACTTCTGTTTCTCCATTAATGTGATGGAGCATGTCGATGATTTCGATTTGACCATCAGAAGGGTTGTGATGGCGCTACGGAAGTCATCTGTGTATCGCTTTGTGTGCCGAATTATCTTTTTCCGTATGAGCCACACTTCAATATTCTGGCATTCCCTTCCAAGACGCTGACCGGAAAGCTGATGAGGCGTTGGATAAGCACGAGTACGAGGGTTTATGACCCTGAAGGACTGTGGGCATCTCTCAACTGGATCAGCGTGCCTCAAGTTCGTCGCGCCGTGCGGGTGCTGCCGTACGCTCGGATTCGCTTTCACCACGAAATACTACGCGATGCCTTTGAGCGGGTTGTTGATGACGAGCAGTTTGCCGCGAGGCGGTCACCGTGGGTTCGTCGCATCGTGGCGCTGGCGGTTGCTTGCGGCGTCCATCGCGCACTCTCCGTGCTTCCGGCGAGCCTGATGCCCGTCATGGATTGCGCGGTGGAAAGGGTTGAGGCATGAGTGCGAGCGTGTTCCATCGGAAAGGGGGCGTAGCATGGCTCAGGTGACGCGGGGTCTGTACGCCGTGCTCTCGATGCCCTTCATATACACAGCGTTCCAGAACCTGATGGGGGCTCAAAGGGGCTGGGCGGATTTTGTCCGGGACTTCGTGAAGCCCAGCATTGGCGGGCGCTTGCTGGACGTGGGCTGTGGGCCCGGTGAGTTGTTGTCCTACCTGCCCGAAATGGAGTATTGGGGTTTTGATATCAGTGAGGCGTATATCGAATACGCGCGGGGAAAGTTTGGGGCAAGGGGGAATTTTGTGTGCAAGTTGCTGGTCGCTGAAGACCTCGCAACGATGCCTCGATTCGACGTGGTGGTCGCCTCGGGCGTCTTGCACCATATGGACGACGATGTCGCTCGCGATTTCGTGGCCTTGTCTCATGCCGCCCTGAAGCCCGGCGGGCGCTTTGTGACGGTTGATCCCTGTTGGACTGATCACCAGCATCCGGTTGCGCGTTTTTTGATTTCCAGAGACCGCGGCAGGAACGTCCGCACGGCCATCGGCTATGAACAGCTTGTTTCTCCTGTTTTCAGGGAAAGGAAAATCACGGTTCGACATAAGGCGTGGGTACCCTATACCCATTGTTTCATGGAGTGTGTCCGCGGATGATTCCTTTCAACAAGCCCCATATGACTGGGCAGGAGTTGCACTATATCGGCCAAGCACACGAATACGGAATGCTCGCCGGTGACGGTCCTTTCACGAAGCGATGCCATCAATGGCTCGAAGCGCGGACCGGCTGTGCCAAGGCGCTGCTGACGCATTCCTGTACTGCGGCACTCGAGATGTCGGCCCTGCTGCTGGATATTCAACCAGGCGACGAAGTCATCATGCCGTCGTTCACCTTCGTTTCCACGGCGAATGCCTTCGTCCTGCGTGGTGGCGTGCCGGTCTTCGTCGATATCCGTCCGGATACGCTGAACATCGACGAAACCTTGATCGAAGCGGCGATCACGCCGCGCACGCGGGCGATCGTGCCGGTGCATTACGCCGGCGTGGCGTGCGAGATGGATGCCATCGTGGCCATTGCCCGCCGCCATGGCCTGCGCGTGGTCGAGGATGCCGCCCAGGGGGTGATGTCGACCTACAAGGGCAGGGCCCTCGGCAGCATCGGCGACCTGGGCGCCTATAGCTTTCACGAAACCAAGAACGTCATCTCCGGGGAGGGCGGTGCGCTCCTGGTCAACGATCCGGCGCTCGCGCAGCGTGCCGAGATCATCCGCGAGAAAGGCACTGACCGCAGCCGCTTTTTCCGCGGCGAGGTCGACAAATACACCTGGCAGGAAGCGGGCTCTTCCTACCTGCCGGGTGAATTGATCGCCGCCTTCCTGTGGGCGCAACTGGAAGAGGCGGAAGCCGTTACGGCGAAGCGCCTGGCGATCTGGTTCCACTACCATGAGGCGCTGGCGGGGATGGAAGCTGAGGGAGTCCTGCGCCGCCCGGTCGTGCCTGCGGATTGCGGCCATAACGCCCACATGTATTACGTGCTGCTCAAGGCCGGCATCGAGCGCCAGGCAGTGATCGAGGCGATGAAGCGCATGGGTGTGCACCCGGTCTTCCATTACGTGCCGCTGCACGACTCGCCGGGCGGACGCCGCTACGGTCGTGCGGTCGGCGAGATGCCGGTCACGCAGAACGCCGCCGCCCGACTGCTTCGTCTTCCGTTATGGATCGGGCTTGGGGAGCCGGAGCAGGAGCGGGTCGTGGCCGCGCTCGCCGGTGCGATGGCTGAAGCTGCTTCCGGAACTCCGTGATGCGGGCATCGTCCAGTCGGGGTTCGCCTGAAGCGCCCAGGCACCCCAAAGGCAACCGGTGATACTCCCAAGCGGTCCAGTCTGCTTTCCCGCGGGGGGGGGGAGTTGATATAATTTCTCCCTTTCGATCAGGGGAGATCGCCCGTGTGCGGTATCGTCGCGGCAGCAGCCGGCAGCAACATCGTTCCCGTTCTTGTTGAAGGCCTGAAAAGGCTCGAATACCGGGGTTACGATTCGGCGGGATTGGCCGTCGTTTCGGGTGACGGGATCGAGCGGGTGCGCTCGGTCGGCCGTGTCGCCGAACTCGAAGCCGCGTCGGCCGGCACTCAGGCAATCACTGGTATCGCCCACACGCGCTGGGCCACCCACGGCGTGCCGTCCGAGCGCAATGCCCACCCGCACGTCTCCGGTTCGATCGCCGTCGTCCACAACGGCATCATCGAGAACTACGAAAGTCTGCGCAACGAACTGAGCGCCCGGGGCCACATCTTCACCTCCGACACCGACACCGAAAGCATCGCCCACCTCGTCGAAGCCACGCTGCGGGGCGAGCCCGACCTGTTCACCGCCGTCCGCGTTGCCTGCCGCCG
>WBZU01003412.1_pt1 | contig 10411 bp, 7 predicted proteins | sample 5204311 | NCBI WGS metagenome assembly WBZU01 (sample SAMN12344359, study PRJNA552823) | activated sludge metagenome | biome: Activated sludge suspended growth; feature: Nitrification reactor; material: Wastewater; isolation source: activated sludge from nitrification reactor of wastewater treatment... | reverse complement strand
AAACAATCGTCCAGCGAATCATGGCTCTCTACATCAACCCCAGTCGGAGTGGAAGACGCCTTCCATGTCGACGCGCTCGTAGGTGTGCGCGCCAAAGAGATCGCGCTGCGCCTGAATCAAGTTGGCGGGCAGCCGCGCGCTGCGATAGCTGTCATAGTAGGCCAGGCTACCGCTAAAGGCCGGCACGGGAATGCCCAGCGCAACGGCCGTCTGCACAACGTGACGCCACGCCGGCAGCCGCTCGCGCACGGACGCGCCGAACTGCTCGTCGAGGAGCAGGTTGGGCAGCGCCGGGTTGCGGTTGAAGGCCTCCGTGATGCGATTCAGGAAGCGGGCGCGGATGATACAGCCACCGCGCCAGATGGCGGCAACCTCGCCCAGGTCGAGCCCGTAGTCGTTCGCCGCGCTCGCCGCGCGTAGCATGGCCATGCCCTGGGCATAGGCGCTGATCTTGCTGGCGTAGAGCGCCTGCCGCACTGCGTCGATGAGCGCCTGCCGGTCACCGCTGTAGGACGTGCCGGGGCCGGGAAGCACCTCGGCGGCGGCCACTCGTTCCGCCTTCATGCTGGAGATGATGCGCTCCACGACTGCGCTGTTGATGGTCGGCACCGGCGCGCCCACGTTGAACGAGTCCTGGCTAGTCCATTTGCCCGTACCCTTCTGGCCGGCGGCGTCGAGCACCATGTCGACCAGCGGCTGGCCGGTAAGTTCGTCCACCTTGCGGAATATCTGCGCGGTGATGCCGATGAGATAGCTGTCCAGTTCGCCCTGGTTCCACTCGTCAAAGATGGCGGCCAACTCGGCGGCTTCCAGCCCCAGCGCCCGGTGGAGGATGTCGTAGGCTTCGGCGATCAACTGCATGTCGCCATATTCGATGCCGTTGTGCACCATCTTGACGTAGTGACCGGCGCTGCGCGGCCCCATGTAGGCGACGCAGGGCTTGCCATCCTCCGGCGCCTTGGCCGAGATGGCGCGCAGCAAGTCACCCACTAGCGCCCAGCCCTCCTGCGAGCCGCCGGGCATGATGCTCGGCCCCCACAGCGCGCCTTCCTCGCCGCCGCTGACGCCGACGCCCATATAGCGGAATCCAGCCGCGCCGAGCGCCACACTGCGCCGCTCGGTATCCTCGAAGAAACTGTTGCCGCCATCCATCACCAGGTCGCCCGGCTCGAGCAGCGGCAGCAGGCTGTCGATGACGGCGTCGACCGGCTTGCCGGCCTTGACCATGATCAGCACTTTGCGCGGCTGCGCCAGACTGGCAACGAACTCCTCCAGCGTGCGCGCAGCGACGAGCTTCTTGTCGGGATGTGCGCCGATGAACTCATCAGTGACCGAGGTGGTGCGGTTGAAGACGGCGACCGTGTAGCCGTTGCGCTCCATGTTGAGCACGAGATTCTGGCCCATGACGGCCAGACCGATCAGGCCGATATCTGCTTTTGGCATGGTAAAACACCCTTTCTGATAGCTGAACGGCGAATGCATTGCCGCAGGATTCGCCTATCGTTGTCGCACAGATTGACGATCTTTTCTGTGGTCTTTGCCCCTGACCGTACCACGTGCCGGCCAGTCACTTGGTTTTGCTCAGCACCGAACGCACGTGCAGGCGCGGCTTGGGCGCCGGCGGCGGCGGCGCATAGCGTTCGAACAGTTGCCCGTCGGGCACGCGGCTGACGAGGTGGGGCAATCCCCAGCCCGCGCCCGCTTCCTCGAGCTGGATCGCGCGACGCGCTTCTGCCATGGCAACGTCGACGGGGCGAAAGGCCGCCAGCGCCGCGTAGAATTCGTGCAGGAAGGCCAGCGAGGGCCGGGCGCGCAGCTTGGACGGCTGGTAGACCGCGGCCGGCACGCCGCGGCGCACAAGCTGCTCGCTCACGTGTGCGGCCGGGTCGACACCGCCACTGCGCGCCGCGTTGCGCACGCTGACGACGGCGAGACGCACCGAGTAGTGGTCGCTGAGCAGCTTGCCCAGGTGTTGCCCGCTGACCGCGCGGCCGTTGCCCATCTCATCCTCGAAGACGACGACTCCTTCGCCCGATTGCGCATCGCGGATGGCAAAGCCGATGAAATGGACAATGTGGAATAGCTGCTGGCGCAGGCGGCGCTGCAGGTCGAGGAGCGTGGGTTTGGCCAGGCGTTCGAAGGTCATGCGTCCATCGGCGGCCAGGAAATCCACCGTGTCGACCAGGTTGCGCCAGTCGCGGCCCACGGCCAGCGGCGGATAGCCGGCCGGCCCGGCCATGACCACCAGCACGCGCAGCGGCGGCTCCACGGGCAGCGGGCGGATGATGTGCGCCAGCGGCTGGTAGCGCACCAACGGCGTGTGCACGGAGAGGCCGAGAAACTCGTCGCGTGTGTCGTCAAAGAGATATTCCCAGGGCAGGGCGTTCAGTTCGGGCGAATCGCTCAGGCCCAGGCGTACGCGCAGCACGGCCCGCGCCTCGTACGCCTTGCGCCAGCTTTCCTGCCACAGCGCCAGGATCGGGCCGGCAAAGACGGCATCGAAGAGCTTGCCGCCCAGCTCGCGCGCCAGCGCAAATTGCGCATCGCGCTCGCGCTCATCGTCGCCGGCCTCGGCCAGCAGGCGCTGCACCGCGGCGTGCTGCTCGCGCGGCCGGAAGGGCAGGTCGAAGAAAAGCGCGGCCTGGCCGGCGGGCGAATCTTGCAGGGTGGCGCGATAGCCATCCTCGGTATGTTCGAGCAACAGGTCAAAGCCCCAGTTCGTCGTCATAGCCTGCCCATTGTAAACTGCCCGCCGGTGCGCGTCAAAGCAAAGGGGCATTTCCGAGGCACCATGTGTCGGGGCAGCGAAAGTTGATGGAACGCGGATGACGCGGATCGAGCGGATTGGTACGGACCGGCCGTGCGGTTTCTGCTATTGATCCGCTCCCATCCGCCAAATCCGTCTTATTCGCGTTCTATCCCCGTATCTCCGGCAGCGGGTTGGCGAATCGGCCAAAGCGTAGGATAATGAGCGCGGTCGACTTATCGACTGCTCATGTCAAATTCTCCCAGTCTTAAGGAAGCTCTGAGTAACTAAGCCTATGCACGTATTGATCACGGGCGGAGCTGGTTTTATTGGCGCCCACCTGACCCGCGCCCTGCTCGAACGCGGCGACCGCGTGGCGGTGCTCGACAATCTCAGCACCGGCAGCATCGAGAACATCCGCGCCTTCGCCCACCACCCGCTCTATTCCTTTGCCATCGATGATCTGCGCAACGAACTGGTGCTAGACCGGCTGGCCAGCGAGGCCGATGCCATCGTACACCTGGCCGCGGCCGTCGGCGTGCAACTCGTCGTCGAGCGGCCGACGGAGACCATCGAGACCAACGTGCTCGGCACGCATGCCGTGCTGGCCGCGGCGCGGCGCTATCGCTGCCGGACGCTGCTCGCAAGCACCAGCGAGGTCTACGGCAAAGGGGTCAAGGTGCCCTTCGCCGAAGATGACGACCTGCTGCTCGGCGCGTCGAGCCGCAGCCGCTGGAGCTATGCCGCCAGCAAACTGCTCGACGAGTTTCTCGGCCTGGCCGCGCACCGCGAGTATGACCTGCCGGTCACGGTCGTGCGTTTCTTCAACACCGTCGGGCCGGGGCAGACCGGGCGCTACGGCATGGTTGTGCCGCGCTTCGTGCGCGCTGCATTGCAGGGCGAGCCGATCCCGGTTTACGGCGACGGCGACCAATCGCGCTGTTTCTGCCACGTACGCGACACCGTGCGCGCCGTCATCGATCTGCTCGATCTGCCCGACAAGACTTCGGGCGAGATCTACAACATCGGCAGCGGCCAGGAAGTGACGATCAACGAACTTGCCCAAACCGTGATTGACCGCACAGAAAGCGCGTCGTCGATCCAGTACATTCCGTACAGCGAGGCCTACGCGCCCGGCTTCGAGGACATGCGCCGGCGTGTGCCCGACACAGGTAAGGTGCATGCGGCCATCGGCTGGGCTCCAAAGTACAACCTGAACCAGATTTTGGATGATGTCATCGAGTTCGAACGCCCGCGGCTCATGCTCAGATCATGACCCGATTCAGGCGATGCAGTTATTTCGACCCACCTAGGAGGATTTTATGAACAGACCGCTTCGGCTGCTTGCTGCTCTATCGCTGGTGCTGACGACCTTGCTCGTCCCGGCGGCGGCCTTTGCCCAGGATGCCGACATCCCGCCAGCCGACATTGCCAACGACGAGGGCGGGCCGGTCATCGTTACCGGCGAGATGAACTATACCAACCCCTTCGTTGCGCTCGGCGTGGCCCAGCCGCTCATCGTGCTCGAGGATCAGGCCGGCTTCGTCGACCGCGACGAGGGCTTCCTCTTCCCGAAGTCGTCGCAGGTGCTCGGCCAGATCGTCGGTGATTTCTTCAGCCCGCCGTTCACCTACACGCTCTCGCTGCCGATCGAGCCGCAGGGCAGCCTGCGCGACGTCGACAACGACGGCGAGGAAGATACCGGCGTCATGACCTTTGCCGTCGCCTATTGGACCAACGCCTTTGGCGATCCTTTCCTGGAGCAGCGCGACCAGGGCGGCGGTGGTTGGTCGACTCTATTTGCCACCACGCGCGCCGAAGATTCGCCCAGCGGCAAGGGTGAGATCATCGGCGGCAAATACATCGTTTGGGCGCCAGACGACCAGCAGGGCTTCCCGAGCGGCTTCGGCGCTGACGGCAAGCTCTTCACTGAAGATGACCCCATCGTACGGCTGCCGGCCGGCTACACCGTGGTGAACATGGACACCGATCCCTTCACCTTCGACCGCTCGGCCAGCCCGCAGATGGAGTTGATCGAGTCGCCCAGCTCGGCGTTGGATGACTTCTCCAGCCTCGGCTACGTCGGCGCGTTCGACGCCATGATCGATCTCTTCCGCCGCGAGTACGCGTTCACCGAACTCAAGGGCATCGACTGGGATGCCAAGATTGCCGAGTTCCGCCCGCGCTTCGAGGAAGCCGAGGCGAACAACGATTCATTGGCCTACCGTCGTGCGCTACGCGACTTCATCTGGTCGATCCCGGACGGCCACCTGAGCGGGCCCTTCATCCGTGAGGACTTTGTGGAGGCGACGCGCGCAGGCGTGGGCCTCGCCATCCGCGATGTCGAGGATGGCCGCACCATCGTCAACTTCGTCACGCCCGATAGCCCGGCCGGACGCGCGGGCATCGAGGTCGGCGCCGAGATCCTGAGCTGGAACGGCCAGCCCATCGACGATTACGTCGCCAGCATCGTGCCCTTCTCCTCGCCTTTCTCGTCCGACCACGTGCGGCGCTTGCAGCAGCTTCGCTACGCCACGCGCGCGCCGCTGGGCAGCGAGGTGGAGATCGCCTACAAGAATCCCGGCGCCGCTGCCGAATCGACGGCCGTGCTGACCGCCGAGGAAGAGAGCGAGAGCTTCCGCGTCTCGTCCTTCAACGTGGGGCGTTCCGGCGTGGAACTGCCGGTGGAATTCAGCCTGCTCGACAATGGCCTGGGCTACGTCAAGATCTACAGCTTCTCCGACAACGAACTGCTCTCGATCCAGTTGTGGGAACGCATGATGCAGAACCTCAACGAGAACGGCATTCCGGGGCTGATCATCGACATGCGCCAGAATGGCGGCGGCAGCGGTTTCCTGGCAGACCAGATGGCGGCCTATTTCTTCAACGAGCCGCTGGAACTGGGCCGGGCCGGCTACTACGACGAGACTCTCGGCGAGTTCTACTTCAACCCGGAACGCACCGATCGCTTCTACCTCCCCAGCGAGGATCTACGCTATAACGGCCGCGTTGCCATCGTCACCGGCCCGAACTGCGCCAGCGCCTGCGAATTCTTCACCTACGACATGACGCGCCAGAATCGTGCTGATGTCGTGGCGAGCTATCCTTCGGCGGGCCTGGGCGGCGGCCAGAACCTCTTCCAGATGCCCGACTTCGAGATGTTGCAGATTTCCATCGGGCGCCCGGTGGACATGGACGGCAACGTCATCATCGAGGGGACGGGCGTGGCGCCGACCGTGCGCGTGCCGGTGACCGAGGAGACGCTCTTTGCCGAGGGCGATCCGCTGCTCGACACCGCTATCGCCGCCGTCATCGGCGACGACCTGCCCTATGGCGCCGTGCGTGAAGAGGCGGCCGCAACGGAGGCTGCCGCGGTGGAGGAAGCCCCTGCCGCCGCAGCGACGCCTGCGGCCGAGGCCACAGCAGAGGCGCCGGCTGCCGATGAGACGCCTGCGGCTGAGGCGACCGAGCCACCCGCAGAGGAAGCGCCGTCCGCCGAGACGCCGGCTGCCGAGATGACGCCGGAAGCGGCGGCGACCGAAGCCCCGGCTGCCGAAGCGACGCCCGAAGCCGCAGTCACGGCCGAACCGGCAGCCGAGCCGGCTGCGGGCCAGACGGTGACCGTTGCGGCCAATGGCGGCCGCGTGCTCGTGCGCGCCCAGCCGCGCGTGCCGAGCGCGATCCTCGGCTATGTGAGCGACGGCGACACCTTCACGCTGCTGGAGACTTCGACCGACGGCGCGTGGCTGAAGATCGACTTCGGCAGCGACGGCGGCTGGATCGCAGCCAACCTGGCCCAGATCAACCCGTAGGCGCAGGGGCCGTTATGCTTTGACGCAGAGACGGTCGTGGTGACCGCTTACTGCTCTTAGCCGGCCTCTGCCCGACATCACAGAATTCCGACAAACAGAAGGGGCGCCCAGACATACGATCCGGGCGCCTCTTCTGTTTCGTCCTTACGCCTTGCCGCGCGGCATTCCTGCGTCGCTACTGCTTACTTCATCGGCACGACCAGGTCGTAGGGAAAGTCGGTCAGGTTGAGGCGCGTGCCGTTCTGCTGGAAGGCGATGGTGTCCTCCACGCGCACGCCGTAGCCGCGCTCCGGGTAGTAGAGCCCCGGCTCGATGCTGACGACGTGGCCCGGCTGGAGCAACGTATGGTTGCCGGCGGCAATGCTCAGGTTCGGCCCCTCGTGCACGTCCAGTCCGACGCCGTGGCCCAGGCTGTGTACATAGCCCTCGTGGCCGCCCGGGTGTGTGCGCGCCGTGGGGTGGCCCTTCGCTTCGAAATAGTCGAGCGTCATCGCCTGCAAGTCGCGGCAGGGGAAGCCGGCCTGGGCCGCCGCCATGGTGATGTCGAAGATCTCCTTGACCTGATCCCACGTCGCCTGTACTTCGTCGGTGGCATAGCCGAAGCTCCACGTACGCGTCATGTCGTGGAAGTAGCCGCCGCCAATGCGCGGGAAGATATCGAAGACGATGGCCTGGCCCAGGCGCATGGGCATATCGGGCGTGCCGCTGTTGTGGGGTACGCCGGCATCGCGCCCCTGGGCGAAGATCGTGCCGTGATCCTCCTCCATGCCCAGCGCATAGATGCGGCTGCGGATGAACGCCTTGACGGCGCCGATCGTCAGCGGCTCGCCGTCGGCTTTGACAATGCGGTCACCGCGCACGGCATGGCCGCGCACGTACTCCTGCGTGTCGCCGACGACCTGTGCCGTGAGCCGCCCGGCCTCGGCCATGGCCGCAATCTCGGCGTCGTCCTTGGTCTCGCGCGCCAGGGCGAAGAGCGAGTCGCCATACTCGCCGACGATTTCGGTGCCCTCCACGCGATCTTGCAGCAGGTTGAGCATGCTCAATGCCTCGCCCGCATCCATCATGCCATAGACGCCCAGCCGGCCGCGCAACGCCTCGTCACGTACGATGTCGCTGAGATAGTCTACCTGGGCGGCCAGGCGGTTGCCCTCGTGCGCCTGCAAGTAGGCCATCATGTTGTAGCGAGCGTCACGGTCGACCAGGTGCAGGCCAGTGGCGGCAGCGGTGTCGCGCTCCATGCCGCCATGGATCAGCGTCAATGGCCCGCCGCGACGCTTGACGACCAGTGCGCGCTCCAGATGCGCGCCATTGGTCAGATAGTTCATCACCGGGTTGCCGCCGGAATTGCCCAGCACCAGCAAGGCATCCAGATTGCGCTCTGCCATCAGGCGGTCGAGATCCTGTTTCATCTGTCCTCGTTTCTTCACGATTGGCGGGGAGAAAACCCCAAGCCGACGACTTCAATGGAAACATTTTGACGCAGAGACGCAAAGGTGCAAAGTTACGCAGCGAGAACGCGGCAAGGAATTCCTGCCCCTCTTCCTCTGCGTTTCCCTCTGCCTCTCTGCGCCTCTGCGTCAAAGTGGACTGCGGTGATGAATCAGTCTGCTGGCCGCTGCGCCAGCACGGCTTCGCTGGGCTGGCCGGGGTCGCCGGTGGCGAGTAGCGTCCAGCCCCAGCCGGCGACGAGTGCCGTCAGTTCGCCTGGCGCCAACAGGTAGGCGGGATTGGACTCCGGCCGCGTCGCGAGCCAGCGCGTCGTGTAGGTCTGCATGGCCAGCAGCCCGCCCGGCCGCACCGCCGCCCGCAACGCCAGCCACAGGCAGCGCTGCAGAAAGAAGAAGCAGGTTACGCAGTCGTAGCTGTCGGGGGCGGGGCGCCACGCGTCGAGGTCGGCGTGGAGGAAGTGCGTGCGGCCGGTCAGCCCGGCCGCGGCGGTTGCCTGTGCGGCCAGCGCCAGCGCGGCATCGCTCACGTCGACGCCGGTGGCATGCCAGCCGCGCTGCGCCAGCCATAGCACCGTGCCGCCGGCGCCACAGGCTACGTCGAGGGCCGCCGGCACGCGCTGCTGCCCTGCCAGCGTGGCAGCCACGCGATCCAGCGCCGGGTGCTGCCCGGCAAACCAGCGATTGGGGCGGTCGCCGCGCGGGGCGTCGCCGCTGCGGTAGCGTTGGTTCCAGCGGGTGCGATCGTCGACAGCCATGCGTGCCAGCGTAGCACCCTTCGATGCCGCAGGCAACCGCGGCTTGAGCGATGCACCAGCTTTGTCGGTAATCCGACAGACCCGCGGCCTGTATCTGTGCAAAATGGAACAAACGATTTGCACAAGGAGCGACGACCGACTGTGACCGCACTCATTCTGGAACAACAAGCTGACCGCGTGGCCGCTGGCGACAGCGGGACGGGGGATCGCCCGCCGCTGATCCGCCTGGAAGGGCTGACCAAGATCTACAGTGAAGGCGGCGCCAGCCGTGCCGTGCTCGACGCGCTGGACCGCGAGTTCTACGCCGGCGAGTTTGTCTGCCTGCTGGGCAAGTCGGGCAGCGGCAAGAGCACGCTGCTCAACTTGATTTCCGGCATCGACACGCCCAGCCGCGGTAGCGTGATCTTCCGCGAGAATGGCGGCGTACTCAACCTGACCACGCTCGGCGAGCAGGAACGCACGCTCTTCCGCCGCCGCAATATCGGCATCATCTTTCAGTTCTTCAATCTCATCCCGACGCTCACGGTGCTGGAAAATGTCACCCTGCCGCTGGAACTGAACGGCGTTGCCGGCAACCCGCGCGCTCGCGCCCAGGCGCTGCTCGACCGCGTCGGGCTGGGCAATCGGCTTGCGACCTATCCCGACAAACTCTCCGGCGGCGAGCAGCAACGTGTGGCCATTGCGCGGGCGCTGTCGCACGACCCGCTGCTCATCCTGGCCGACGAGCCGACCGGCAATCTCGACGAGGATACCGGCGACACGGTGCTGGCGCTGCTGCTCGAATTGACGCGCGACGCCGGCAAGACGCTCTTCATGGCCACGCACGCGCCCGAAGTCGCCCGTCTGGCCGACCGCGTGCTCCATCTCGACCACGGCAAGCTGGTGAGTGATCAAGTGTGGAAGGTCGAACATGAGGGGATGAGGGGATGACAAGGTGAGGGGGTGAGAAGGTAGCACAATCACATCTTGTCATCTTGTCATCCCCTCAACAGACACTTGAGAAGAGCAAACGCAACCATGAAATCGCTCCGACCCATCTACCGGCTTGCCTGGCGCCACGCGCTGCGACGGCCGCTGCAAAGCCTTTTTCTCATCGTCGGTGTGGCTATCGGCGTGGCGATGATCGTCGCCATCGACCTGGCCAACGGCTCGGCCGAACGCGCCTTCCAGCTTGGCACCGAGACGGTCACCGGCAAGGCGACCCACCAGATCAGCGGCGGCCCGGCCGGGCTGGACGAGGCGCTCTATGCGCGCCTGCGGACCGAGGCCGGCTACCGCCTGAGCGCGCCCGTCGTCGAGAGCTACGTCGTGGCCGAGGAACTCGACGCCCAGCCCATGCGCTTGCTCGGTATCGATCCCTTTGCCGAAGCGCCCTTCCGCAGCTATCTGGGCACGGGCAACCAGCCGCAAGGCCCATCGACCGACTACCTGGCCGAGCTGATGGTCACGCCCAACACCGTGCTGCTGAGCACCGACGTGGCCGCGCGCTACGGACTGGCCGCGGGCGATGCCATCACGGCGCGCCACGGCACGGAGACGACGACGCTCACCATCGCCGGCCTGCTTGCCCCGTCGGATGACCTGAGCCGCCGCGCGTTGGACGGCCTGCTGGTGGCCGACATCGCCACGGCGCAGGAGGTGCTGGGC